>OFFN01001839.1_pt1 | contig 9228 bp, 8 predicted proteins | sample 1521381 | NCBI WGS metagenome assembly OFFN01 (sample SAMEA3504112, study PRJEB24116) | mouse gut metagenome | biome: mouse gut; feature: mouse-associated habitat; material: faeces | place: Denmark | collected 2011 | reverse complement strand
CCGAACCGATTACACCGGAGATATTACTGGACATACAGTAATTCAGCACATGGTTTTTCGGGTCATACTTCGTTGCTATTTCATTGCAGACACGGCTTGCCATGGGTACGGCACTCAGGCCGGTAGCACCAATCAGCGGATTGATCTTCTTCTTGCTGAATAGGTTGAACAGCTTCACAAAGAAAATACCTCCCGTAATGGACAATGCAAATGCCAGGAAACCACCAATCACAATACCGATAGTCGTCCAATTCAGGAATGCCTCACTGGTCATCGTGGCGCCAACGCTCAATCCTAAGAAGATGGTAGCTGCATTCATGATACTATTAGCAGCAGCATCAAACAAGCGGCTTGTATCCGAACCGATTTCCTTAATCAAGTTACCGAACATCAACATACCAATCAAAGGTACTGCTGTGGGCACAAATAAAGCAACAATCGTAGTCACTGCAATCGGGAAGATAATCTTCAATACACGCAGATTCTTAATCTCGGTTTTCGAAGGATACAGCTTCTCCTGCTCCTTCATGTTAATCATCAATTCCTTCTTGGTACAGAACAGCTTCACCACCATCGGAATGATGACCGGTACCAGCGCCATATAAGAATAAGCAGCAATGGCAATCGGTCCCAACAGATGGGGAGCCAGCTTGATGGTAGTAAAGATAGCCGTAGGACCATCGGCACCACCGATAATGCCCAACGCACCTGCTTCCTGCGGAGTGAACCCTATCATCACAGCACAAAGCAGTACGGTGAAAATACCTAACTGCGCAGCCGCACCGAATATGGAGAGACGCAAGTTACGGAGCATCGGACCGAAGTCTGTCAGCGCACCCACACCCATAAAGATAACAGGCGGCAGAAAGCCGGTCTTAATCAGCATATAATAAATGAAGTTCATCAGTCCGAGGTCGTGCGCAATCTCGTGCAACGGCATCTCCCAAATATTCTTCATCACCCCGCCTACCATGACCATTCCGTTTTCATCTGCCTGAATCACCCCCATCTCGCCGCCGGGAAAGTTGGCAATGAGCACACCGAAAGCGATGGGTACCAACAACAATGGTTCATAGTGTTTCTTGATACCTAAATAAAGCAGGATGAAAGCGATGGCATACATCACGAGGAACGACGGATCAGCAATGATGTTGCTGAAGGCCGTCATATCATAGAGTTTTGCAAATATATCTTCCATTATCCTATCTTCATTAATACATCATCTTCAGAAACAGAGTCACCCGGATTGACACAGATGGCAACAACCGTTCCATCAAAGTCTGCGCGGATGGCATTGTATGTCTTCATAGCTTCGATATAGCAGAGGAGGTCGCCACTCTTCACCTTGTCACCCACTTTCAACGGGGTTTCCTGCGCATTCTTTGTCAAGAAGAACTTGCCTTCGAGCGGAGCCGGAACGTCCTGACCTTCGCCTACGGGGGGAGCTGTCACCTTTTCGGTGGCCGAAGCGGGCAGGTCGATGTCACCGTATGCCACCGTCACGCGGTAAGCCTGACCGTCCACCTGCACAGTGAGCGTCTTGGGTTTGGCATCGTCCAGCGGAGACTTGTCACGTTCGGCACGGCGTTTCTCCACATCCTCCAGGAAGTCCTGCTTGGCCTTGCCACTCTTGTAAGCCTCGTATTGAGCCGGGTGCATGGCGTATTCGAAGAGCTCTTCGTCGTCCTCGCCCAGTTCCCACTTGTTCTCCTTCATCAGCTTGCGGTACTTGTCCAGAGCATCGGGATAGTTGTCCTGCGGATTGCCGGTGAAGAACTTGCGTCCTTCGCGTTCGGCCTTCTCTATGATTTCGGGAGCCAGCTGACCCGGCAGCTTACCTGCCTTGCCCAACAGCATATCCCAAATGTCATCGGCAATCATACCCCAGCGTTCCTTGCCTTTCTCCATAGCAATGACGTTCATCATGGAAAGGTTCTTGACGTACTGGCTGAACGGAGTCACCAACGGGGGATAACCCACGCGCGGCCAAACATATGCCACTTCGTTGAACAACTTGATGAGCAGTTCATCCTGCTTCATGAAGGGCAGGTTGCGTTTTGCCTTGTATTTGTTGATGGACTCCAGATTGGATTCCAAGTCTGCCATCAGACTGCCCATCATGCCACCCGGCAGTCCGGGACCAATCAGCAGGGAGTTCATCAGGCGGTTGCGCGGGCTGATGTACAAGCCAAGGAAGTCGTCCATAAACTCCTGGATGAGTGCGCGTACCTTCATATATGCCTCCATATTGACTTCGGGCACCTGGAAGCCTGCATCCTTCAGCATGGCCTGCACACTGAGCAAGTCGGCATGTCCCGTACCCCAGGAAAGCGGCTCCATGCCTACGTCGATATAGTCGCAACCCGCTTCGCACACTTCAAGAATACTTGCCATATTGAAACCGGGACCCGCATGACTATGATACTGGATAGGAATATCGGGATGCGCCGCCTTGATATTGGCCACAATCTTGCCCAAAGAAACCGGACGTCCGATACCTGCCATATCCTTGATGCAGATTTCGTCGGCACCTGCCTTGATAAGCTTCAGTGCCATCTCCGTGTAGTATTCTACGGTATGGATGGGTGAATGGGTGATGCAGAGCGAGCATTGGGAAATCATTCCGGCATCGTGTGCATAGCCAATAGAAGGGATGATATTGCGGGTATCGTTCAGACCGCAGAAGGTACGCGTGATGTCCGTACCCTGCGCTTTCTTTACCTTATAGAACAGCTTACGCACATCGGCGGGCACGGGACTCATGCGGAGGCCATTCAGGGCACGGTCCAACATGTGAGTCTGGATACCGGCTTCATGGAACGGCTTCGTCCACTCGCGCACGGCTTTATTCGGATTCTCCCCAAACAGCAGATTTACTTGTTCAAAACCTCCGCCATTGGTTTCCACGCGCGCAAAACAACCCATCTCAATGATGGCGGGAGCTACTTTCACCAGTTGGTCAACACGGGGTACATATTTTCCGGCACTCTGCCACATGTCCCTGAATACCAAACTGAACTTAATTTCCTTTTTCATACTAAATTATTCGGTGTGTTTTTATATAAGATTATTATTTCAGATTTTTTCTACCTTAGCAACTTTACCCTTACCTTGTGTCACTACTGTTACGGCTGCACTGATAGCTGCCAGAATATTACCGGGGACAGGTGCGGGACCATTTGCCGCAGCTTTAGCCGGTGTCACCTCTTCGGGCGCATATTTATTCACCAATGCAATAAGAGCTTTTCCTAAGTTAATAACAATCAGCAGGATAGCGAAGACTGTTGCCATACCTACCACCATCAGCAGAAGTGCTGTATTCAAGTTTTCCATATTATAAATTATTAGTTATTCAGCCGAATTTACGAAAAATCGCTCGAAATTAGCGATAATCCATTAAAGAAAGGCAGAGAAGAATGATAAAAGATGCTAAAAAGTAAAGCTTCCCGCACAACCAATGAGGTGGTACGGGAAACTTTTAGCATAAAACGGTGTCAGTCATCAATTGCTTTCAAGGAAGGAGAATCAGCCCAACGGATTCTCACCCTGGTCGCCGTCGTTGCCGCCGGGGGTTCCACCGGTATTGTCGCCGGGAGTAGTACCGGTGGAGGTAGAAGTCTTGCCCCACTCTTCCCAAACAATCTTCGTATTCACCATGCTGCGGGTAATCACCTGACGGCCACTATTACGCTCCACTTCGGGCAAAAAACGGACACGTACTCCGTTAATCAGCGAAGCGCTTACCTCCGCAGCCGTCGGCACTCCTCTTTTAGTAGAGGTGGCAGTATAGTAGAAGGTGCCTACACCATTTATCTTCACAGTACGTCCCTGCCCCATGAAATTGCTCAATACACGTCCCAAGTTCTCCATCACCGCATACGTGTCACCACGGGTCACGGTAGAAAGAACAGACAGCTCGTCTGCCACTTCACGGGTAGTAACCGCCTTGCCCCAGGTTACTGATTGAGGATACCACAAATCGTTTACTTTTTTCTGAACTCTTTTAAAAAATGCCATAATCGTAATGTTTTAAATAATTAATAATAGGTATATTCTGTTTCTCTTGTCTCACCCGAGAAGCAGAAGTTTTCATCGTGAGGCCTCAACGATTCAGCCGTCTGCTTTTCTCAAATTCGATGTTGCAAAGTTAGGGTGGGAAACAAGGGAAAACAAGAAAATGGCATCTACAACCGATTTTCACAAATCACTCAAAAACAAAGGATTACAAAAACCATATCTCTACAAGAAGAAGGGGGGAAATAAAGCTTAAATAAGAGGAATAAGGTGATAATCTCTACAAGCGACACACGCAAACCCCTGATAATGAAGCCACCTGTATCTTCCTATCTCTACAAGGTAATTGTTATAAGTTATTCTTTGCAATATGACATCATTTATGAGTTTATGCCAGTGAAAAGAAAGAATAAACACATAGAGAGAATGTGCCTCTCTACGTGTTTGGCTGATTTTACTTTGTTACCGCATTATACAAATCCTGATAGGTTTTCACCACACTATACACCAAAGTTCTATCGGCAGGTTTCGAGCAGGCTGTCAGCCCCAGAAGGAGAATCAGCAGGAGAAAAAGGAAGGTATGTTTCATCTTGAAATTTTGTGTTTATAATAAGTAAGGTGTAAAATCGGTAAGGAACGAGCTTACTTCAACAGTTTTCATAATCAATGCATATTAATCGTTGCAGAAACAAAGGTAACACTTTCTTCCCACAATAAATAAAGAGGTACAAAGTTTTTCATTACTTTGTACCTCCTCTTTTTCTTCGACTTGCATCATTTATAGCCGTGAGTCAGCAAAAATCATATAGCTTAGAACTCACTCGTAAAGTGGAACTTGATATGCTTGAAGTCCATCTGCGCCATCTGCAACACATATCCGCTGTCGGCCAGGAACACATCCCTACCCTCGCGGTCTTTCGCCATGTACTGGTATTTGCGCTTCTTGAAGGCTTCCAACTCCGCCGCATCATCGCTCTCAATCCAGCAGGCCTTATACAGACTGAGCGGCTCCCAACGGCACTTCGCACTGTATTCGTTCTCCAGACGATACTGGATGACCTCGAACTGCAACTGCCCCACCGTACCGATAATCTTACGCCCGTTGAACTGGTTGACGAACAACTGCGCCACACCTTCGTCCATCAACTGGTCGATACCCTTGGCAAGCTGTTTCTGCTTCATCGGGTCGGCATTCTCAATGTACTTGAACATCTCCGGAGAGAAACTCGGAAGTCCCTTGAAGTGAAGCGCCTCGCCTTCGGTCAGCGTATCGCCAATCTTGAACGTACCGTTATCCGGCAGGCCGATAATATCTCCCGCCCAAGCCTCATCGACAGTTGTCTTGCGCTGCGCCATGAACTGCGTAGGCGACGAGAAACGCATCGTCTTGCCATGACGTACATGCAAGTACGGGGCATTGCGTACAAACTTCCCGGAGCAGATTTTGCAGAAAGCGATACATGAACGGTGATTCGGGTCGATATTGGCGGTTATCTTGAAGATGAATCCGGTAAATTTAGGTTCTTCCGGCTCCACCTCACGTTCTTCCGCCTTCACGGGACGGGGACTGGGAGCAATCTCCACAATGCAATCCAACAGTTCCTGCACACCGAAATTATTCAGTGCCGAACCGAAGAATACGGGAGCAAGCTCTCCTTTCAAGTATTCCTCCTTATCGAATTCGGGGTAAACACCGTCTATCAGTTCCAATTCTCCGCGCAGCTTGTCGGCCAGTTGGGCGCCAATCTGGTTGTCCAGCTCCTCGGTATGGATGTCCACTTCCACCTTCTCCGTCACTACCTGCTTGCTGGGCTGGTAGAGGTTGAGGTTATGCTCGTAGATATTGTAGACACCCTTGAAACGGACACCGCTCTCGATAGGCCACGTCAAGGGACGCACGTGGATGTGCAGTTCCTCCTCCAGCTCGTCCAGCAGGTCGAACGGGTCTTTGGCTTCACGGTCCATCTTGTTGATGAAGATAATCACCGGCGTATTACGCATACGGCAGACCTCCATCAGCTTGCGTGTCTGCGTTTCCACACCTTTCGCACCGTCCACCACGATGATAACACTGTCCACAGCCGTCAGCGTGCGGTAGGTATCTTCAGCAAAGTCCTGGTGACCCGGAGTATCAAGGATGTTGACCTTGTAGTCATGGTAGTCGAACTCCATTACAGAAGTGGTAACGGAAATACCACGCTGTTTTTCAATATCCATCCAGTCCGACGTTGCCGTCTTCTTTATCTTATTGCTCTTTACGGCACCCGCCACCTGGATTTGTCCACCAAAAAGCAACAGCTTCTCGGTCAATGATGTCTTACCGGCATCCGGATGCGCAATAATCGCAAACGTTCTCCGTCTCTCTATTTCGTTGTTATTGGCCATATATCAATTAGTCAGTAATAATCACTCTTCCAAATTCTTCATGCAGACGGCAAGGCTCGCCTCCCAATGGGGTATATCGATGCCGAATGTCTTCTTTATCTTTGTCTTGTCCAACACAGAATAATGCGGACGCGGTGCCTTGGCAGGGAATTCGTCCGTATGCAGCGGACTTACCTTGCAGCTCTTGATACCTGCCAGACGATGGATAGCCAACGTAAAATCATACCACGAGCAGACTCCCTCGTTGCTGAAGTGATAGATGCCGGGCACGATTCCCTGGCTGATAGCCGCAAAGATGGCGCGTGCCAAATCATTGGCGTATGTCGGCGTACCTATCTGGTCGAATACAACTCCCAGCGTCTCGCGCTCGCGTCCCAAACGGAGCATCGTCTTCACAAAATTATTTCCATAAATGGAATAGAGCCACGCCGTACGGATGATCATGGCACGGCTGCAATACTTCATCACCGCCTGCTCACCCGCCAGTTTGGTAAAACCATATACTGAATTGGGACAAGTAGCCGCCTCTTCCGTATAGGGGGTGTGTCCGGTTCCGTCAAAAACATAGTCGGTAGACACTTGTATCAATGCAGCACCGCAAGCTTCGGCAGCGGCAGCCAGATAGCCCGGAGCGACATGGTTCAGCTTGTCGCAAAGCTCCTGATTGTCTTCCGCCTTGTCTACAGCCGTATAAGCGGCGCAATTCACGATTACATCTATCCGGTTGTCCTTCACAAACCCGTGCACAGCTTGTTCGTCGCAAATGTCCAATTCCTGCACGTCAGTGAAAAAATAAGCATGTTGTCCGTTTTCTTTCGACAACACTCGCATTTCATTGCCAAGTTGACCGTTGGCACCGGTTATCAGAATATTCATTTAATAAAGTTACACTTATATATAGAATGTTACGATGAACAATATTTTCCTCCATAATTATCAATTATCCATCAACTCCAATTCTCCCCGCTTCTCCTTGTCATAATAGTTGGCAAGCAACGAGACGAAACCGCTGATGGCCTCCATAGCCTTTGCCGTGCCCTGACTGATTTCCTTCTTCTGCAAGCGCAACAGCAGCACTCCATAAAGCGCCTCGAAACAAGTGTCTACCTCAGGCTCCTCTTTCCGGCCGCTCTTCTGGCGCAGCTCCACGATAAAAGGCAGTGCCTTGAAATAAGCCGCATTATAGAACGGATATTTCGTAGAAGCCAGTAATTCGCCATGCAGCTCCGTCAGGTTCAGAATGACATTCCGGTTGATTTGCAGATGTCCTTTTTCCGTTACGCCTTCCGCACGCATCATATCTGCCAGATTTCCATACCATTCTTCCAACGCAGGCCGTTCCTCCTCCGGATAGCGCAAAATGATGTTCTGGCGTATCCGGTCTATGTCACAGCCGTTGGCACGGAGCAAATCCTCCACCTGCCACATATATATAAGGTATTCGGCTATATTCTTTTCTTTCAGTTGTTGCGCAATCTTCACGATAAAATGTATGAATTATGATTTTTCACCTTCCCACTCAATACAGCGATTCACCCATCAGCGTAAACACCAATCCCACCACAGACACCACAATGACAATGCTCCCGATAATACGGTTCAGCATCCAGATGCCACGCAAGTTGAATTGTGTACGGACTTTATTGACAAAAAAGGTAATGCCAAACCACCATGCCAAAGCGCCCAATGCGATGGCCAAGTATCCGGTAACGGCCTCGAATACCAGCACTCCCTCACTTACAAAAGCGAAGCGGGCGAAAAGGCCTACAAAAAGGAATATAATCAGAGGATTGGAAAGCGTGACGGCAAACGCCGTTATGAAGTTATGAAAATAGGAACCCTTGTTGATGGATACCGGACGGATGGACTGTACCGGATTGCTGCGGAACGTATAAACGCCAAACGCCAACAGAAGAATGCTTCCGAAAAGTTGCAGGTAAAAGATGTTCTTGTTGACATAATCAAAAACGAAACTCATCCCGTAGCCCGTCAGCAAAGCATATGCAATATCGCTTAGCGAAGCTCCTATCCCCGTTACGAAACCATACCACCGTCCTTTATTCAAAGTACGCTGAATACACAATACTCCTACAGGACCCAATGGCGCGGACACAATGACGCCGATAATGAACCCCTTCCACAATATGTCAAATATGGTCTCTATCTGAATCATGGCTGCAAATATCGGACTTTTTTATGAGACGAACGAATAGTGTTAACGTTTTTTCGACGGAAAAGGATTTTAAGAAGTAAAGATTATCCATTTTACATATTATTCCGTATATTTACCTCCGAACTTAACAATACCCCCTTATGAAACGAATAAAAAAAACTCTAACACTCGTTTCCATGGCCGTCTTACTACTGACGGCATGCGAAGCCCCCAAGGAACTCGGTGTGGTTCCATATCCGCAGTATGCCCAAACAACGTCAAAAACAGTAGAACTGCCATCTACGGTAACCTTCTCGACCAATCTGGCGAAATCCGACATGAATGACCTGCTGGCCTATCTGCCGGACTTTGCCATCCCCATGAAGCTTGTCGACAAGAACCCTTTTGTAACGATAGAAATAACGGACGCAACGGATAATCCAATCGCTGCCGAAGGCTACAACCTGACAGTCAGCAAACAAGGTGTAAACATTCAGGCCTCCTCCGCTGCAGGTGCCTTCTATGGACTGCAAACCCTGGCACAACTTGCCCGTAACGGGAAGAAACTGCCAGTCACGACCATCAAGGACGAACCCAGATTCCCCTATCGTGGGCTGCACCTGGATGTTTCAAGACACTTCTTTAACACGGACTATGTCAAGAAACAAATAGACCTG
>OFFN01001819.1_pt1 | contig 9352 bp, 9 predicted proteins | sample 1521381 | NCBI WGS metagenome assembly OFFN01 (sample SAMEA3504112, study PRJEB24116) | mouse gut metagenome | biome: mouse gut; feature: mouse-associated habitat; material: faeces | place: Denmark | collected 2011 | reverse complement strand
GTCTCTCTACATTGTGTGAGCAGGGGGAAGCCAACATAGCTGATGAGACGGCCATTCCCGGCATCCGGTATATCATGAAGTATCTTGTGCCAATCATGGCTTACTTGGATTGGAGGGGCCAGTCGCGAACTCAAGGATTTATTAGTAGCAGTTTTCAAGAATTCAAATGCTGGATTCCTATGATCGCACATGAAAATGGCACATATGACGAGAATATTTTAGATCAGATCAATGAGTTAAAAAGAAATCCAAATACCATTGCCAAATATCTGAGCGAAACGGCGCAGCTGATTGCACATGAAAATCGCACAAATAACGAGGACAATTTAGAACAGAGCAAAGAGAATTCTGTAAACAACTGGGGCTTTTCCTGCCACCAGGACTACCGAGACTTTTTAGTTGCAAAGTATTTTTTGCAGCGCAAGAAATATATGTGGGAAAGGCCTGATGACCCTCAATGGCAAGAAGCGGATACGTTGCATAGCCTCAGCCTGAATACATACGGCACGGATATCATGCACCTCATCTATCAGGCGGTAGGCTTTTCCGAACCCCCTCAGGCAGGCGAAGACTCCAATTTTGTACGGGAATTCTATCGAGACATTGATTTCAGCCAACAGGGCGGCATATATCCTGGACATATTCTCTGGTACACTACAGTCTATCAATTGGTGGATATGTGTGGCCTGGAGAGAATAAGCTATGGCGGAGAGAACCTGGCGGAAGACGCGCTTCGTATTTTCAGACCCATTTTGGAATATGTACGTAATGAGGAGCAATGGCACCGGAATACTCTTTATGTAACTGGTCGTATTTTGCAGAATTTAATAGAAATACTTATGAAATGCTGTGAGATTTACCGGGACAGGCGGGAATATCAGCGAGCGCGTGAGATTGTCAGGGCTGCAAGCTATATTGTAAATCAGAATTCCGATGGCTCATCCCCAATGAAGAACGTTGTAGACTTCAACGACGCTAAGATTACCTTGACAGATTTTTTGAATCGTGGGAACAGCGGCGATCTGAACCTGAGTGAAGCACTGAAGAAACTGGAAGGTAGTGCATGGCAGGGGGTTCCCTTTCGCTATGCGTGTAACACGCTGGCTATGCTTTTGGTTTCTCCGCATCCCGCAATCAGCGAGCAACCAGAATTTCTTGCTTTTAGACAGGAACTTCTCCAAGGCGAAGCACCTGTGGTGTGTGCTTTTTGGCTGTACTATGCCGCAGTATTCGACCCCCGCAAGGAAGGAGAGGATTGGTTGCCCCGTATGTACAGTCTTCGCCAGATGCTCAATTTATTGGGCGATCACAAGGTACAGATTGTTGGTATACCGGAGGATCGCCTGAAGTACATTCCTCTCCATAGGCTGAAAGACTTGGGCCGTAACTGTATTGTCGTACCGGATCAGGCCTGTCCCATCCCGTCCAAAGAAAATTTGATCCTCATTGAGCGTTTTCTGCATGAGATTGAAGGGTTCACGGGGAACAAGGCCAATTGGAAATACTACTTGCAGGGTTTGATCGCCTGGCAGGAGGTGGAACCGGACATTAACAAGGCAATCGCCGCACTACAACAGGCTAACCAAAGGGATGCCAGAGCCCAACTGCTATTGGCATTTCTAGAGAAAAGATACGATGACTTGGATTCATTGCACCAAGCTTTGCGGCCCGAACACGATAACCTCCCAGAGGACATCGGGGGATACAGTGTTGGACCCTATTACCCCCGCGATATTACCCCGCTATATAATCACCTTACACAATATGCAGAAATGGGGTAGGTAAGCAGTGGTTCATCCTGTAATAAAATAGAGAACACAGTGAGAGCATATACTCCATAAAAGAAAATGGAGGGGGCAAAATGCTACGGTGCAAAGGAAACTGGATGATAGAGAAATCAGAAACTCTCATAATATATCATGCGATTTAACAATCAGCATCGAGATGGATGAAAACGAGGAGCATATGGAGTAGAATATCAAAGCACGGCATTGGATCAGCCATTTTGCGCATAAAACTGGTATATGATCTTCTGTTAAACCAAGAAATTGTCCAAGCCAAAAGGCCAGATGGCATATAACAAAAAATTTATTTCATTGTCCTCTTGACGGGGTGCACTTCATTTCTTGGCCAGCGAAGGCATCCCCGACGCACTGGAACTGGTGAAGTCTGTCCGGGAGAAATTCAACCCCAAGCTAAAAATCGCCGGTATCCTTCTGACCATGTACCAGTCACGCCCCCAGTTGTGCCAAAGTGTCAAGACCAGTGTGGGCGAAGTCTACGGCGAGTCCTTCCATGTGTTCCAGCGGCCCATCGAATACTCCATTAAGGTAGCGGAGTGCCCGGCGGCAGGACAGAGCATTTTTGAGTACGCCCCGAAAAACGCCGCCGCAGATTCCTACCGCAGTTTGGCCGAGGGGGTGCTGGCCCTTGGCTAAAAAATCCATGGATGATCTGCTGAAACGCCGGATGTCCGCCACCCAGCAGGCATCTGAACTCCAGGCTACGGACGAAGCCTACGTGAAGCTGTTTCGGGAGGCCCCGCCCACGGTAAATGTCCGCATTTGCAGCCTTCCACTGGACAAGCTCACGGCTTTTTCCACAGCGGATATCGGGTTTAAGCCCTATACCGAAGCCCAGCTCAGCGCCTTTGCCGACCAGCTCAGGGAAGAAGGGCTGATGGTGCGGATCATTGTGCGGCCCATCACAGGGACAGACCGCTATGAGATTCTGGCAGGACATAACCGTTCCGCCGCCGCCCGGCTGGCCGGATGGACTGAGATCCCCGCCGAGGTCGTGGAGGCGGATGACGCGCGGGCAATCGTCATCGCCACCTCCACCAACCTGATCCACCGTCATGATTTGTCTATCATTGTGCGGGGCAAGGCATATAAGGCGCTGCTGGATGCCAAGAACAGAAATGGGCAGAGAAATGCCGCTGAGGGGACCTTTGGCGATTCTCGCCAAAGGTACAACGCCCGGGCGCTGGTGGCTGAGTTCTTTGGTGTCACCGAGTACGAGATCCGCAAGGCGGTCAAGCTCACCTATCTCATCCCGGAACTGGTCAGCATCCTGGAGACAGCCCCGAAGCAGCTGAACTTGGCCTGCGCCGATATGATAGCGGACTATGACCCGGAATCCCAGCAGGCGTTCATTGAGATGTGCCGCAATGAGAGTTATCCGCTCAACAAGGCCGCTATGAAGTATATCGCTTCCAAGTGCCCACCCCCTTCCGCCAAGCACCAGGATATGTACGAGGCATGGCGGGAGGCCCGGGCGCGGGCCGAAAAGCGTTTGGCCGCCCCGCCCAAGAAGATATCCTTTGCCCGCAAGCAGTTTGCCCCCTACCTGGACGGGCGCAGCGACAAGGAGATCGAGGCCCTGTTTTTGGAGTTCCTGCGGGAACGGATGAGATAATGTATAATATCAAAAACAAGTGCTCGGAGGTATTGCCATGAGCGAACAGGACAAGATTCGATTATTTGAGGATCAGCCAATCTGAACAGCGTAGGATGCAGAACAGGAAGAATAGTCCTTTCCAGTAGTAGATGTGGCGAGCGTACTAACAGATCAGCCGACGCAACACAATGCCAGTACCTATTGGGCTGTGCTGAAAAAGCGGCTAAAGGATGAAGGTGCAGATCAGTTGCTTACAAATTGTAAGCAACTGAAATTAAAATCTCCGAAAACCTGCGGGACAATATGAGCACCACTGAACTCATTCTTAATATGCTGGCGGAAAACTCTACCAAGGCAATCTCCAAGAGGGAGCAACCGGAGGGTTCTGAAGAAAATCGTGAAGTGGCATAGCGGGGCGGCGGGGTCGCCCACATTGCCCGTCAGGCGTTAGAGAGTGAAACGGGAGCGCCGGTGGTCACGGCTCAGAATGCCATGCAGTTGAATACCGTGGTCACCAATATGATCAAGCAGGTGGCCGAATCTCAGCCGGATGACCCGAAGGGATCAGACAACTGACAATCGAAAAATACTGGAGAAAGGCTTGACGCCGCAAGGCGTCAGGCTTTTCTTTTGCCCTGGAGGTGGCCCTATGCGTATTCCTATCAGCGAAATCAAGGTAAACCCCGGACGGAGGAATGCCGCGCCGGCCGATGTCCGGGAGCTGGCGGACAGCATTGTCGAGGTCGGCCTGCTGAATCCCGTCACAGTCAGTCAAAGCCGAACCCTCATCGCCGGGCTTCACCGGCTGGAGGCTGCCAAGCTGCTGGGCTGGACGGAGATCGAGTGCGTTGTCAGCGGCTTAGAGGGCCTGCGGGCTGAGCTGGCGGAGATCGACGAGAACTTTGTGCGCAGCGACCTGACGCCTCTTGAGTTCGGGGAGCTGCTTCTGCGCCGGAAGGAGGTCTACGAAGCCCTCCACCCTGAGAGCGTCCAAACCAACCAGGGCGGGCCCTTTCGCGGCAATCAGCACCAGAAGGTCAGCGACAAAATGACGCAGACCACAAAATCCTTTGCTCAGGACACCGCCGAGAAACTGTGCATTGGCCGCCGCACGGTGGAGCGCCAGGTGCAGATCGCCAAAAACCTGACCTCTGAGGCAAAGGACATCCTCCGCGGAGCGGATACGCCGGTCACCCGGAAGCAGGCCCTGGCCCTCTCCCGGCTGGAGCCGGGCCCCCAGGCGGAGGCCGCCGCCCTGCTGGCCGCCGGGGAGATCAAGTCGGTAGAGGAGTACGCGCCCCCCGTCCGGGCGGGGCCTGTCCCGCAACCCGGCCCTGCCCTGACCCCGGATGCCTTGGCCGCTGAAGCGTCACAGTTCGCGCAGGTGCTCCGGCGAACATCTGAACGGTGTTGCTCAGAGATCTTTGCCTGTCTGATGCCCGCACAGGTCAACGCCCTCCGACGTCAGATGGCCAGTGCGCGGAATGCGGTAGAGAAATTTGAAAAATTACTGGAGATGACAACGAAATGATGAGAAGCAATCGCCCCACTCACAGCCCCTTCGACAGCACCGCCATTGACCGCCTGCGCCGGATGGGGCTGGCCACGGCGGACGGTTCGGTGGAGCGGGATGCCATGGCGGTGTTCTGCTGCATCTTCGCCGGACAATTCTATGACGATCTGTGCGACTACCACCAGGACGACGTCCAGGCGGTCAAAGCCGCTGTCACCCCCCTGGTGGATGGCGTGGACACCGGCAATCCCCAGGGAAAGTTCCTGATGATCTGCCTGCAATATGACAGCATCTACCGCTCCCTGCCCGACCCGGTTTGGTGGCTCAGCGGCAGTCCGGCCTTTGCAGAGGCCTTCGCGGACGGCTTCCTGGCCCACTTGAAACGGCTGGATGAAGCATCAGGAGGTTGAACCTAATGGTACAGGACAACGCGATTTACATTGTTCCGGCTTCGTTGCAAGAGGCCAACGACTATTTGGCGGAGCACATCCGCCGGTGCCAGCCCATGCGCGGCTGTAAATTTTCCGTGGGCTGTGCCCTGGATGGGGAGCTGGTGGGCGCGGCCATCGTGGGCCGCTGCCGGGACGACGCTCAGGCGGTGCAGATCGACCGCATTTACACCACCGGGGGCCGTGCCGCCTACGGGATGCTCTACGGTGCGGCGGCACGGGCGGCCCAGGCCCTGGGCTATTGGAAAATCATCGCCTTCCTGCCGGCGGACAGGCCGGACTCCGCCCTGCGCGCTGCGGGATGGGTCCGTGCCGACCCTGTGGATACCAACAGGAAGTGGGCATCGAAAACCCTGCGCTATGAACGGCTGCTGATAACGCGCCGCCGATGGAGGAGGTGAGACCATGAAGGGTATCAAAGTCTACGCACCCCCGGAGCGGGCCGCGCCCGTGGCCCAGTTCATCGACGGCCTGGAGCCCCGGCTGCGGGAAAAGCTGATTCGTCAGCTCATCGTTCTGCCCACCACACCGCGGGCCAACCTCCGGGAACCCCACTACAAGCACTTCACCTTGGAGCGGTACCGGGAGCTTTACGAGCTGCGCGAGCGGGGCCGTGTGTTGGTGCGGGTCATCTTCACCATCCGGCCCAACGGGGAGGTCATCCTGCTCCATGGCTTCATCAAGCGGCAGAGCCGGGACACCATGCAGGCCCTGGAGCAGTCCCTCGACATCCTGGCCCGGCTGCGGGAGCGGCCGGAGCTGGCAGTGGAGTACATCGTGAAGGAGGAAAAGCTGTGAACCGGCATACGCCCATTCGCGGGCCCCCCATAGGGCTTGCCCGGATATCCCAGCACCCAATTTGACGAAAGGAGTATTTGAACCTAATGAAAAAGATTTGCCTTTGTCTGCTGCTGACGGCGGCGTTGACCATGAGCGCCAGCGCCCTGGAGGTGCCTACCAATACGGTGGTGCAGAACCTCAACGGCAGCCAGCAGGTGGTCAAGACCTATACCGTTTCCCCCGAGGTGGACGCCCAGACACTGATTGAGGAGCCCTTCCAGTTGGAGGGCTTTCTTTATACCTACGCGGACATCGTGAAGCAGGACAACCGGGTGGCCGAGCGCCAGACCCACACCGAAACAGTGACGGTGGAGACAGCCAAGAAGAACCTGGATGTGATCCTGGAGCAGCTGGCCCCTACCATGGAGTATGACGACGGCACCTGGGCGGGCACCCTGGCCCTGGATCACACTAGTATCCACACCCAGGCGGCAGGCTACACCACCGGTAGCAGTACGATCACTGCCACCAAGACCATCGGCCCGCTGGATCGCAATGATATGTCCTATGTCCCTGCCACCACGACAAAGAACGGGGTGACGCTGAACCTGTCCAATGTGGAATGGCAGGTCATCGGCACCGATCTGACGGGTGATATGCTGGCCCCCTGCTCTTATCAGGCGGTGGCCACCTACAGCGGCAAGAGCTACTACAAAGCCGCCACCGGGTATGTCACCACCGCCAACTATGTGGGTGAAATCACCCACGAGGGGGTGGAGAGCGTCACCTATCGGGTAACGTACCTGGGTGAGGAGCGCAAATCGGAGCCCAGCCCTGTCCCTGGATCGGAACATCCCAACCTGTTTCAGCGGGCTTTGTCCTCCCCGAACCTTCTGCGCAATGTGCTGGGGGGCGCGGGCGTCATTACGGCGGTGGTACTGACAGTGCTGCTGGTTCTGTCCCGCCTGGAGGTCAAATCGCTGCGGGCAGGGAACGGTGAGTCGGACGATGAACAGGAGGAAGACGACACATGAACAAGATGAGAAACTTGTTGGGACTGGCTTTGGCGGCGGGCGCAGCGCTGTCCCTGACGATCCCGGCCTTCGCTTCGGATTACAGCTTTGCGACGACCGCGCCCCAGGACTACTACGGCAGCACCAGCTATGAGGACGTCTACGGCTCCCAGTACAACTACGGGGGCCGGAATGTGGTGGACTACCAGGTGCCGGAGCTGGAGTACGGCGTTCAGAGCACCACCATGACCGGCGTGATGGAGCGCACCATGCTCCCCGGCCTCCAGCAGACGGTGGCGACTGGAGGCGGCGGCTACGGCGTGGCCGGGGGCGGCCCCATCACCGTACTCACCGAGGCCACCGGAACGGGCGGCTCCGGTTCCACTTCGACCACCACCCCCACGACGCCCACCCTGCCCACCACTCCCAGCTATCAGCAGCCGGCCTACACCAGCGTGGAGGGCATGGCCTACAAGGACGGCAGCATCGGCACTGTCAAAATTCCCTCGCTGAAAATCAACATGAAGGTCTGGGAGGGCGAGACCGACGCCAGCATGAAAAAGGGCCTGGGCCATTACAGCTCTACCTCCGCCTGGGATGGAAATGTGGCAATGTGTGGACACAACCGGGGGAGCAAGTATGTGATCGGTTCCATCAAGGACCTGGAGCAGGGCGACACCATCACCTACACCACGATCTACGGCACCCGCACCTATCAGGTCACCACCGTGAAGGTCATCTCCAACACGGATTGGAGCTACCTCCAGTCCACCGCCGACAACCGCATTACCCTCACCACCTGTCTGGCCGACCACCCGGAGAGCCGGGTGCTGGTCCAGGCCGTAGAAAAAAAGTAAAAAAACTTGTTGAAAAACCTCTGTGTATTTTCGTATAAAGTAGTATAATCATATGAACGGAGGTTTTCACAATGAGGAAAAAACTTTTTATGATCGGGCTGGCTGTCACACTCTGCCTGGGGCTGGTCATCCCTGCGGCGGCCGCAAGTCCGCCCTCCGACCAGGAGGCCGCAGCCGACTATGTGCGGGAGCGGGGCATCATGGTTGGGGACCAGAACGGGAACATGAATCTGGCCTCCAGCCTGAACCGCGCCGAGCTGGCCGTCCTGCTCACCCGGTTTCGCGGCGGAGTGGAGGAGTTGCAGGCCAATACCGCCTACTACGAGCGGGGCTGCAAATTCGTAGATGTCCCCGCCTGGGCCAAGCTTTATGTGGGCTACTGCGTCCGGAACAATCTGGTGGCCGGATATGACAAGCTCCATTATGGGGCGGCCGACCCGGTAACGCCCGCGGCGGCCTGCACGGTGATCCTGCGGGCCAGCGGCATTATGGACGGGGAAGGCAGCGTCTGGAGCTACGGAACCGCCTGTTCCTATGCCCTTGGCCTGGGCTGGATTGACGAACCCACCGCCCATGCGGAAAGCATCACCCGGGGCGAGATGGCGGTGCTGATCTACCGGGCGCTGACTGGTAGACATCCTGGGGATACGCCCTCTGCCAGTCAGAACACCGGGGACGGCTATCTAAGCAACGGAAAGCCTGTGACAGAAGAGAATGTGCTGGAGCTCCTGCGCCAGATCGAGAAGGAGTGGCCCCATGGCACGGTTTGGGGGACGCACAATACTCCGGGCACCCACAAAAACGAGGTGCCCAGCACCGCCGCCAACCGTATCATGGACGTCTACTGGGTGAGCGAGTATTACGGATGCAGCGGCTACGCCTCCATGGTCAGCTCTCTCATTTTTGGGGACAAGACCAACCCCGGCCGCAGAGTGGAGGACCTGTCACAGATTCGACCTGGAGACATCCTCTTCTGGGTGCGAAATAGTGACAACTCTATTTGGCACGTGTCGGTTGCACTGGAATCTCCTGATGAAATCCATGCATTTCATGAAACCGACGGCAACCACGGCGGGATCATCCGTTGGCCGAATCAGGAGAGCCAGTACAGCAAAAACAACTTAGATAGCTACCGGGGCGAAAACAGGGCCTACCGCCTTGAGGCATGGACCCGCTACCCGGAGGATGTGGCCTATACCGGAAACAGCGCGGGGGCGTGGTCCTCAGATGCCCTCAACTGACAGGTCTGACCGCCCAAGGGAGGGCAAACGCGCATCAAAAACCACCGATCCCCAAACCGAATCGTCCTGGCCGCAGAGCTGCGGCCAAAAGTCAAAGGAC
>OFFN01001795.1_pt1 | contig 9534 bp, 9 predicted proteins | sample 1521381 | NCBI WGS metagenome assembly OFFN01 (sample SAMEA3504112, study PRJEB24116) | mouse gut metagenome | biome: mouse gut; feature: mouse-associated habitat; material: faeces | place: Denmark | collected 2011 | reverse complement strand
AAATCACCAAGGCCCCGGATCACTCCGAGGCCTTAGCCAAATCATTAACCATATAATAAACCAATCATTTCTCAGTAGAGGTTACTGCGCCTGCTTAGCGATAGTCGGCGAAACGCTCTTGGAGGCGTTTGCGGGCGTAGTAGATACGGCTTTTCACCGTGCCGAGGGGAAGAGAGAGTTTCTCGGCGATTTCTTCGTATTTGTAGCCGGCCACGTGCATAGAGAATGCGTCGCGGTAGTCGGCGGAGAGCTCGTTGATGGCAGCTGTGATTTCGGTTGCGCCGTAGCTGTCTTCGGGAGAATCGATACCGCTGTCCTGACTCAGATTGAGGTGGTAGAGGTTATCGGTAGTGTCAACAATAGTTGCAGCGCGCACGCCGCGGCGGTAATTGTTGATGAATATGTTGCGCATTATTGTAAACACCCAACCTTTGAAATTTGTTCCCTCGGCATATTTTTCTTCGTTGTCGAGAGCTTTCAGGGTAGTGTCCTGCAGCAGGTCGTATGCATCATCACGGTTTGAGGTGAGCATGAATGCGAAATTCAGAAGGTTGCTCTGAAGATTCATCAGGTTTGATTGGAAAGTTGACGATGTCATAGCGATTTATTTTTTTAAGGGGTCAATTTCAAGTTTATTTTGTCGTTGTTTTCGTTCGACGGTTCAAAATTACGCACCTTTTCACCAATTGCAAGATTTTTAATGTTAACAAATGTGAATACGATAAAATAAGTAGTTGATAAAATATAAAACACTATAAACCAATAAAATAGCGGTGTGTAAATTTGTTACGAGATTGTTACATTGTTACAACAAAGTAATAAATGTAATATCATTGTAACACGATTGTGCGCGATTGGTAGCTTTTTATTTCTCGCTAATTTTGAGTAACTTTGCAAAAAATCAGCATATATGGCAGAATATCCCCTGTTGGAGCGCCTCGATGGCATTGAGGCCCGATTTGAAGAGGTAAGCACACTGATTACCGACCCCGACGTAATCGCAGATATGAAGCGATACGTCAGGCTCTCCAAGGAATACAAAGACCTTGAAAGACTCGTAAAGCTTACCCGTTCCTACCGTCAACTCACCGAAAATATCGATGAGGCTCATCTGATACTCGCAGAGGAAAACGACCCTGAAATGCGCCAGATGGCCAAAGAACAGCTCGACGCAGCTGTAGAATCCCTGCCGCAGCTTGAAGAGGAGATAAAGCTTCAGCTCATACCTGCCGACCCTGAGGATGGAAAGAATGCAATAATTGAAATCCGCGGAGGTACCGGTGGCGACGAGGCTGCCCTCTTTGCCGGCGACTTGTGCAAGATGTATATGAAATATTGCGAGAGCCGCGGCTGGAACGTCGCTGTCACTTCGGCCAGCGAAGGGGCTGCCGGCGGCTTCAAAGAGGTTGTGCTGTCTGTGTCGGGCGAGGGTGTCTATGGTGTTCTCAAATATGAGAGCGGCGTGCACCGTGTGCAGCGTGTGCCGGCGACTGAGACTCAAGGCCGTGTGCACACCTCGGCAGCCACTGTAGCGGTTCTTCCGGAGGCTGAGCCCTTTGATGTGGAAATCAATGAGGGTGAAATCAAATGGGATACTTTCCGGTCGGGCGGTGCCGGCGGACAGAATGTAAATAAGGTGGAGTCGGGTGTGCGGTTGCGCTATATGTGGCGCAATCCGAATACCGGCGTGTCGGAAGAGATTCTCATAGAATGTACCGAGACCCGCGACCAGCCCAAGAACAAAGAGCGCGCACTCTCGCGCCTGCGTACATTCATCTACGACAAAGAGCACCAGAAATATGTCGACGACATTGCCTCGCGGCGCAAGACTATGGTGAGCACCGGCGACCGCTCGGCAAAAATACGCACCTACAACTACCCTCAGGGGCGTATCACCGACCATCGTATAAATTATACAATATATAACCTGCAAGCCTTTGTAGACGGCGACATCCAAGATGTGATCGATCACCTGATCATCGCCGAGAACGCCGAGAAACTCAAGGCTGCCGAATTATAAGCAAAATTATGAAACGAACCGAACTTGTTGAGCACATCTATGAAAAAGGCACATTCCTGTGCGTAGGTCTCGATCCTGATATCAAGAAACTCCCTGCATGTATCACCGGCAGCGACAGCGAACGTGTTGCCAAGTTCTGCAAAGATATTGTCGACGCCACAGCGCCCTACTGCGTGGCATATAAGCCCAATCTCGCATTCTTCGAGAGCCTTGGAGCCGAGGGTATTGCTGCCCTTGCCGAAGTTGTGGCTCATATCCGCACCCACTATCCCGACCAGTTTATCATCGCCGACGCCAAACGCGGCGATATCGGCAATACCGCCGCACTCTACGCCCGCTCTTTCTTCGAGACAATGGACTTCGACGCCGTGACACTCAACCCGTATATGGGTGAAGACTCCGTGAAGCCTTTCCTCGCCTACGAGGACAAATGGTCGATCGTGCTTGCATTGACATCGAATGCCTCATCGAGCGATTTCGAGACAGTGGCCGACAGCAAGGGTGTGCCTCTCTATGAGCGTGTGTTCCGCCGCAGCCGCCATTGGGGCAGCCCCATCAACATGATGTATGTCGTGGGCGCTACAAAGGCCGACAAGCTTGCCGAGATCCGCGAGATCGCCCCGCGTCACTTCCTGCTCGTTCCCGGAGTTGGTGCGCAAGGCGGCAGCCTCGAGGAAGTGGCCAAATACGGTCTTATCGACGAGTGCGGCCTGCTCGTGAATTCATCGCGAGGCATTATCTACGCTTCTTCAGAGGCCGATTTCGCACAGGCTGCCGGAGAGGCCGCCAAACAGCTCGCAGCGCAAATGCTTGAGCTGCTCAAAGCTTATGCAAACAATTGATTTGCAAGAGTGCAGAATTTTTACTAATTTTGCACTCTCTTAAATGGTAAAACGTATATAATGGATAATTGTAGCCTGGAAATAGACCTGCTCTTCGAGGTCAGCTGGGAAGTTTGCAACAAAATCGGCGGTATCTACACCGTTCTTTCCAGTAAAGCCAAAACACTCAAGGAGCAGTACGGCGACAAAGTGATTTTTATCGGACCCGATGTGTGGTCGGATGACAATCCATCGCCATATTTTACCGAATCCCGCACCTTGCTCCGTCGAGTACTTGATAAAACCATGCTCCCCGAAGGCGTCGACGTAAGGGTCGGCCGATGGGATATACCCGGTAAACCGATAGCGCTGCTTGTGAAGTTCGACGGCATGTATGCCGTGAAAGACGACGCCTACGCCCGCATGTGGAATCTCTATGGCGTAGACTCTCTCCATGCTTACGGTGACTACGATGAAGGCTGCGCTTTCGCGCGAGCCGCTGCAGCAGTTATCGAGGCTTTTGTTAAGGCGTCGAAAACCGACCCCGCTAAAGTTGTCGCTCACTTCGACGAGTGGACAACAGCAATGGGCCTCCTCTCAGTAAAGGCCGGTATGCCCGGGATTGCGACTGTATTCACCACCCATGCCACCAGCATAGGCCGCAGTATTTGCGGCAACGGCAAACCCCTCTACGACTATCTTGAGGCTTATAACGGCGATCAGATGGCAGCCGAGCTCAACATGCAGAGCAAACACTCGCTCGAGAAAGCCGCAGCATGGAATGCCGACAGCTTCACCACAGTGAGCGATGTCACAGCCCGCGAGGCCGAGGTCTTGCTCGACAAGAAGCCTGATGTGGTGACTCCCAACGGTTTCGAGCTCAACTTTGTGCCTGCAAAGACAAAATACAACGCCGCCCGCAAGGCTGCGCGAGCCAAGCTTATAGGTGTTGCCCGCGCGCTCACCGGCATTGACTTCGCCGACGATACATTTGTAGTGGCTACATCAGGCCGCTGTGAATACCGCAACAAGGGTCTTGATGTATATCTCGACGCCATGGCAAGCCTTGCCGACGCCGATACCTCGCGCCGCATACTTGCCTACGTGCTCGTGCCTGCATGGTGCGCCGGACCGCGCTCCGACCTGCGCTTCAACCTTGACTCGGCAAAGCCCGCCCGCTTGAGCGACCCTATGCTGACTCATGGCTTGAACAACTATAATGAAGATCCGGTGAACTGCCGCATACATCAGCTCGCATTTGCCAACGACGCAAACTCGAAAGTAACGGTGATATATGTGCCGTGCTATCTCGACGGTGCCGACGGTATTTTCGATATGACCTACTATCAGCTTCTCCCCGGCCTTGACGCTACCGTATTCGCCTCATATTATGAGCCTTGGGGCTATACACCCCTCGAAAGTATAGCTTTCGGCGTGCCTACGGTGACAACTTCTCTTGCCGGATTCGGCATGTGGGTTAGCGAAAACTTCAAAGTAGGATTCGACTCTTGCGGCGTAGATGTGATAGAGCGCACCGACAGCAACTATCAGGAAGTGGTGGCGCGCATAGCCGCCGATGTCAAGGCTCTTGCCGGCGACAGTGCCAAAGAAGCCAAGGCTATCCGTGCCAAAGCCATGGAGACTGCCGCGCAGGCGCAGTGGACCGACTTCATGAAGTATTACGACCAAGCATATTGCGATGCCTTCAATACCAGAGACATCCGCACAAAAAAATAAAAATCATACATAATCAAATATATGAAACTTTCAGTAAGCAACACCAATGCCCCGGTGTGGCGCGACATCACAGTAAAGGCCGAGCTGCCCAACCAGCTCAAGCCCCTCGATGAGCTCGCCAAAAACCTATGGTGGGTATGGAACAGCGAAGCCAAAACCCTCTTCCGCACCCTCAACCCCGACCTCTGGCGCAAAACAGGCGAAAACCCTGTAATGCTCCTTCAGCAACTTTCGTCGGAGCGTATAGCCGAAATTCTTGCCGATGAGATTCTCATGGCCCAGATCAACCATGTATATGCCGATTTTCAGGCTTACATGGCCAAACCAATGCGCAAAGATATTCCTTCGGTTTCTTATTTCTCGATGGAATACGGCCTGTGCAACTGTCTCAAAATCTATTCCGGCGGTCTTGGCGTACTCGCCGGTGACTATATCAAAGAGGCATCTGACAGCTGCGTTGACATGACCGCTGTCGGTTTCCTTTACCGCTACGGATATTTCACTCAGACTCTCAGCGTTGACGGTCAGCAGATTGCCAACTACGAGCCCCAGAACTTCAACCAGCTCCCCATCGAGCAGGTGATGGACAAGGATGGCCGCCCCATGATTCTTGAGGTGCCTTATCCCGGCCGTATCATCTACTCTCACATCTGGCGTGTGAATGTGGGCCGCATGAAGCTCTATCTGATGGATACCGACTTCGACATGAACAGCGAGTTCGACCGCCCCATCACCCACAAACTCTATGGCGGTGACTGGGAAAACCGTATCAAACAGGAATATCTGCTCGGTATCGGCGGTGTGCTCATGCTTCAGAAACTCGGCGTGAACTCACAGCTCTATCACTGCAACGAGGGTCATGCAGCGCTCCTCAACCTCCAGCGTCTTGTTGACTACGTGCAGAAAGGCCTCAGCTTCAATGTGGCTCTCGAGCTCGTGCGCGCTTCATCGCTCTACACCGTACACACCCCCGTACCTGCCGGCCACGACTACTTCGACGAAGGTCTCTTCGGCAAATATATGGGTGAATATCCCGCAAAACTCGGTATCAGCTGGAACGACCTCATGAACATGGGCCGTGAGAACCCCGATACCAACGAGCGCTTCTCTATGAGCGTATTCGCTCTCAACACCTGCCAGGAAGCCAACGGCGTTTCGTGGCTCCACGGCGAAGTGTCGAAGCGTATGTTCGCAGGTATCTGGAAAGGCTACAGCTGGGAAGAAAGCCATGTTGGCTACGTTACCAACGGCGTGCACATGCCTACTTGGGCTGCAAGCGAGTGGAAAGAATTCTACTACAACGAGCTCGGCCCTCAGGTATTCGAAAACCAGAGCGATCCCGAAGCTTGGAAAGGTATCTTCAATGTGCCTGACCAGCAGATCTGGAACATGCGTGTCCAGCTCAAAAACAAGTTCATCAACTTCGTACGCCGCGACTTCAAGGAGAAATGGCTTGCCAACCAAGGCGATCCCTCGGCTGTGATGAACATCGTTGACCGTATCAACCCCAACGCCCTCATCATCGGCTTCGCACGTCGCTTCGCTACCTACAAACGCGCACACCTGCTCTTCACCGACCTCGACCGTCTTGCCAAGATTGTCAACAACGAGCAGTTCCCCGTGCAGTTCGTATTCGCCGGCAAGGCTCACCCCGCCGACGGCGCAGGTCAGGGTCTTATCAAGCGTATCGTGGAAATCAGCCGCATGCCTCAGTTCCTCGGCAAGATCATCTTCCTTGAGGACTACAACATGATTGTTGCAAAACGTCTTGTTACCGGCGTTGATATCTGGCTCAATACTCCTACCCGTCCTCTCGAGGCCTCCGGTACATCAGGCGAGAAAGCCGAAATGAACGGCGTGCTCAACTTCTCGGTGCTCGACGGCTGGTGGTATGAAGGCTACCGCTTCAACGAGCGCGCAGGCTGGGCTCTCACCGACAAACGCACTTATACCGACCAAGGCCAGCAGGATAAACTCGACGCCGCCACTATCTACTCTATGCTCGAAAACGAGATCATACCTCTCTACTTCGAGAAGAACTCGGCCGGCTACTCACCCCGCTGGATCCAGTATATCAAGGGCTCTATCGGCGACATCGCTCCCCACTTCACCATGAAGCGAATGATCGAAGACTACATCAGCCGCTTCTACGACAAAGAGGCAGAGCGCAGCAAACGCCTCAGCGCCAACGACTATGCTCTGGCTAAGTCGATTGTTGACTGGAAAGAGCACGTTGCCGAAGCATGGGATGGTATCAAGGTGCTTGAACTGCGCCACAGCGGCGAGCTCAACAACACTATCACCGGCGAACCCTTCCACGTTGAAGTCGTTGTCGATACCAACGGTATCGGCCGTGACCTCGGTCTTGAGATGGTTGTTTACCGTCAGGAAGACGGCAAAGAGCAGCTCCACCGTATCGACCAGTTCAAGGTCGTTAAGCAAGAAGGCAACATCGTTACCTACGAGCTTACCACCAAAGTGCGCGACGCAGGTGTATTCCGCTACGGCTTCCGTCTCTATCCCAAGAACGCCGAGCTTCCCCACCGCATGGACTTCGCATACACACGTTGGATCTGATAACCAACTGACATACAATCAAAAAGGCAGGTGCAAGCCTGCCTTTTTGATTGTATGCCAGTTGGTTTAAATCTATACGTCCATTAAGTCTTTATCGTAAGTGAATTAACCGTGTAATATATCTATCGAACAACCGACTTCTCGCCAATTGTTAGAATTGGAAATACTATTCCGGCTCAACATCTTCAAGATCATCGATAATGTCAATTAAACGATGTCCTTTGATGTGAAGATTATAGATTAATTCCATCGGATTAGAAAAGGTCTCAATCTCATTGGAATATAGATTGTCACATAGAGCAGCATGATCAGGTTCATATAAAAGATGATATACATCGCCCTCATATTTGAATTCTACGTCATAGCCCTGAACCGCAAAATCGTAGAATAGGACTTGGCGCGCATTATTGGGATATCCTCCATAAGTTGTGCCGTATCGTTGTTCGTTTGGTGGGTACGCTGAGTTGAAGCGAATACCCATCAGATTTTTTCCTATGTAAGGAAAATCTTTGTCTGATACCATATTGATTATTTGTAGTTTCTTACGTTGTTTAGAATGTCCCACATTTCTTTAGTGAGAGGTTTGTCGCTAACGGGTCTGCCATCTTTCCAATCATGATAGTGTGGACCAAGATTTTTATGGTCAACCGTATGAAGCTCCCAAATTTTCTTACCATCTGGTCCATATTTTGCGATTGCTTTCACATCATGCCCGTCTTTATAAAATGTAGCATAAACTCTATTGGGAGTATGGCTCTCTTCCGGTAATTTCACACCTGCCTTAGGATTTTTTGGCGTGACTACCTGTATGCTTCCAACAGTTCCGATAGTTTTGTAATTCCTCCCGAGTTCCGAACTTGTAGAACCGGTGGAAAAACTTCCATTAGCGCCCATTTCTCAATCGTTTAAGGTTTCCATTGTCAAAGTAGATGGAACGCTCTTCGTCCTCGTTGGGCATTTTGTCTCCATATCGAATTATCAGTTTAGGATTGAGAACGCTTATAGCAGCATCATACCCTTTCATCCAGAAATAGCGAGACATTGGATTGCCTTTTATGGCCGTACAGTTAATAGCTACAACTCCGTGTTTGGGAATACCTTTAAAAGCGTACTCATAGCTTTCAGGACGCGACCATGATACATTGGGGATGACATTCATTCCCAATGATTGCCAATATGCTCCAAATGCATTGTTCCACCAAGAGTTTTGCATGCATAAGAATGGAGGCATATCAAGATGTTGGGAAAAGTCTGGAGAAATCACATATTTGAACCTGCTAAGTATAGCTGCATACTTTTGGGGATTGTGCATGATTCTTGCAAACGAACGATCTGCTTCGTAAAAATGGACAATCTGATTAAACTCCTTGGATGATATAGCCTTGCTGAAAGCAATGATAGAGTTTGGTATTGAATCGAAATCCGTTGGCTTAATTACAGGAACTCCGCAGTTTCCTTCAGTATATGTTAAATCTGTAAGAATGTCCATCTTTTTGAGATGGTAGTCAGCGGTTCTGTTAGTACGAGGTTTTTTAGTTTTCGTACCTTGCATGTTTTTATCAGCAGCGCATAGCGAGTCTGTCGAGAATAGTGGTAAAGGTTCTACCATAAGCAAAATTGTTAATAATGTTGTTAAAAGTCGCAACACTTTTGCAATTGTGGCAGACAAAGGTTACCTTTGTAAGATTAAGCATGGCTTACGATGTAATGTGGAAGTTCGCCGTAGGCCGTGTGCTACTTAAATCTTCAGAGCGGCATGGTTGCGTCTATGCCGCTCTCGCCTTTTAAATCTATCTGGTGTTCATGGAATAAATAGTTTTTTCAAGTCGTTTTATGACTGCAAAGTTAATACATCAATTTAGAAAAGTCAAGTCTTTTGAGAAATATTTTTTTAAATATGTAAACTTGTAGGTTATTATGTTTTGTTTTTGTGGTTTGCAGAATAATAATTATCTTTGCAAATAATTTTACAAGTAAGAATCAACGTCATGAATATTATTAACCTGCAAGATTGCGCACTCTCTCCTCATCCCGGAACCGTCTTAAAAGGCGAGTTGGAAGAATATGGGCTTTCGCAGAGAGAACTCGCTTCTGCTCTTGGAAAGTCCGCGCCAATGATAAACGGTATCATTACAGGGGGTAAAGATATTACTGTTGAAATTGCGATTCTTCTTGAAGCTGCACTTCCGGGTAGCTTGAAAGCCTCTGATTGGCTTAGGCTTCAAAATGAGCATGACTTGGGACTAAAACGAAAAGAGATTGAATCAAGAACTGTGGCTATTGAGATTTGGAATAAATTGCGCACTCATGCGAATTTGGGTGCATTGAAAAAGAGATTGGAGTTCTCTTCAGATTTTGAGAAAAATATTGCTATGGTCA
>OFFN01001761.1_pt1 | contig 9771 bp, 10 predicted proteins | sample 1521381 | NCBI WGS metagenome assembly OFFN01 (sample SAMEA3504112, study PRJEB24116) | mouse gut metagenome | biome: mouse gut; feature: mouse-associated habitat; material: faeces | place: Denmark | collected 2011 | reverse complement strand
ACTAGCGACCTCACGCCCCCCAGACGCGTACTCTAACCAACTGAGCTACACCCCGTCTTTCTCAAAAGCGTTGCAAAGTTACGACCTATTTTTTGATTATGCAAATTTTTTAGCAACTTTTTTTCAAAAAAAATTCATCAATTTTAAATGGTACTTGATAATCAGGGTGTTATAAAGGAGGCTTGCATTTGTGCTGAGGTTTGACTAATTTTGCACTGCTATGGCAAATATATATGAACTGCGCCGATATGGCAAAATTGCGTTCCTTGTTGCCGCTGCCGCGGTGGTTGCGCTTTTCCTCTATTTCTCCGACGGCCTTATCAGAGACCTCTCGGATGTGGAGCGCGACCGTATGCAGCTGTGGGCCGACGCCACTAAGGAAATTGTGTCGGTGACAACGAGTGCCGACAATGGCGACACCAACATCGATTTCCTTTTAGGTATTATAAAGAGCAACACTACCATCCCTGTACTGCTTACCGACGGCGAGGGGCATATACTGCAATATCGCAATTTCAATCTGCCTGTTCCCGGCGATACATTGGGCATAGGCTCGCCGCAGAACGAGCGCAATCTCGCCTACCTCAACTCCAAGCTTGCCGATCTTGCAGCCTCCGGCAAGATGATTGAGATTGATATAGCGCCCGGAGAGGTGCAGAAGCTATATTATGACGATTCTACCTTGCTGCGTCGCATGAGTGTGTTTCCTTATATACTGGTGCTGGTAATGCTGTCGTTTATCGCTGTGGTATATTTCGCCGTGCTCTCTACAAAGAAGGCGGAGCAGAACAAGGTGTGGGTCGGCCTGTCGAAAGAGACCGCTCACCAGCTCGGAACACCGATATCGTCGCTTATGGCATGGATGGAGCTGCTGCCCGACATGGGAGTCGACGCCGACACTCTTGCCGAGATGAACAAGGATGTCAACCGCCTCAGCACCATAGCCTCGCGCTTTTCGAAGATAGGCAGCGCCCCGCGCATGGACTCCGCCGACCTCAACGCCACTGTGGGCGACGCCGTTTCTTATATGTCTACCCGCATTTCACCCCGCATATCGCTGCAGTGGCACCCATTTTCTCACCATGTGGATATCAAGGCATGTGCGCCGCTCTTGGCTTGGGTGATAGAAAACCTTATAAAGAATGCCGTCGACGCCATGGACGGCAGCGGGCGGATCGATGTCTCTACCGGCGCCGGCCCGCTCAATGCATTTATTGAAGTGGCCGATACCGGCAAAGGCATAAGCCGCAAGAATTTCAAGACCGTATTCAACCCCGGCTTCACCACCAAGAGCCGCGGCTGGGGGCTCGGACTCACGCTCGCCAAGCGAATCATCGAGCAATACCACGGCGGTAAAATATTTGTAAAACAATCAGCTCCCGGGGTCGGGACTACATTCAGAATCGAAATCCCGGTAGCGAAGTAAGCAATATATACAATGACTAAGGAAGCTAACATAGAACTTATACTCATAAATATCTCAGGCGACGACCGTCCCGGCGTCACTGCCGCCCTCGCCGAAATCCTGTCGCGCCATGAAGCGCAGATTCTTGACATCGGTCAGGCCGACATACATCACAGCCTGTCGCTGGGCATACTCTTCCGCACCACATCAGAGCGCTCCGGCGACATAATGAAAGACCTCCTCTTCAAGTGCTATGAATTGAGCGTGAAGATACGTTTCTCGCCCATTTCTATCGAAGATTATGAGAGCTGGGTGTCGCGTCAGGGTAAAAACCGCTGGATTATCACCATACTGGGCCGTCAGCTCAAGGCCAAGCATATAGCCTTGGTTACCGATGAGATAGCTCGCCAGCAGCTCAATATCGACAGCATACAGCGCCTTACAGGCCGTATGCCGCTCAGCGATAACGAAGAGCCGCGCTCGAAGGCATGCGTAGAGTTTTCGGTGCGAGGCAATCCGCTCGACATCGCCACTATGCGCAGCCGCTTCATGGAGATATCGCAGGCCGAGGAATTTGATATCTCGCTTCAGGAAGACAACGTGTTCCGCCGCTGCCGCCGGTTGATATGCTTCGATATGGACTCTACCCTTATCGAGACCGAGGTAATCGACGAGCTCGCCGACCGCGCAGGCGTAGGCCCGCAGGTGCGCGCCATCACCGAGAGCGCCATGCGCGGTGAGATTGATTTCTGCGAGAGTTTCCGCCGCCGTGTCGCCCTGCTCGAAGGCCTTGACGAGAGTGTAATGCAGGACATCGCCGAGAATCTGCCCATAACCGAAGGAGTAGAGCGCATGATGGCCGTGCTCAAACGCACCGGCTACAAGACGGCCATACTCTCGGGCGGTTTCACTTATTTCGGCAATTACCTCAAGCGTCGTTTCGGCTTCGACTATGTATATGCCAACGAGCTTGAGATTGTCGACGGCAAACTTACCGGCCGCTACGTCGGCGATATTGTCGACGGCAAGCGCAAGGCCGAGCTCCTGCGCATAATAGCTCAGGTTGAAAATATAAACATAGCCCAGACCATAGCAGTTGGCGACGGTGCCAACGATCTGCCCATGCTCTCCACTGCCGGCCTTGGCATAGCCTTCCATGCCAAACCCAAGGTGAAGCAGACAGCCCGCCAGTCGATTTCGACAATCGGCCTCGACGGTGTGCTCTATTTCTTGGGCTTCAAAGACAGCTACATCGGCTCGAAATAAAAATTTTTGCCACGGGCGCGAACTTTTTCAAGCCTGCAGCGTTTTAATTGAAAGCTGTAACTTTTCAACTATTTCATCAATGTAGCTGCCCATGAGGGTTCTTAAGTGCTTTTTTCTTCTTTTCGTTTTTCTCCTGACTTCGACATCAGCGCTGCCACAGGCAGCGCTGGGGTCGCATCAGTCGGTCGGACTTGTGCTCAGCGGCGGCGGGGCGAAGGGTATCGCCCACATCGGCGCCATTAAGGCTCTTGAGGAAAACGATATCCCCATCGACTATATCACAGGCACATCGATGGGTGCCATTGTCGGTGCGCTCTATGCCATAGGATATACACCCGAAGAGATGATGGCTCTGATTACATCGCCATACTTCGGCTATATGTCTACCGGTACGGTCGACCCTGAGTTCACGTATTATTTTTCTTCCGACCGCGTGTCGCCACAGCTGTTTCCCATGCAGGTGGGGCACACCGACAGTATCAGCGGCAAGCGCTTCAATCCTCAATCGCTCATCTCGCCTGCGCCAATGCAGTTTGGCTTCATGGAGATTTTCAGTGCCAACACGGCCCAATGCGGGGGCGACTTCGACAAGCTCTTTGTGCCGCTCCGCACTGTGGCTTCGAATATGACACGCCGCTGCAAGCATGTATTCGCCGGCGGCGATCTTGCCGACGCCGTGCGGGCTTCCATGAGCTTCCCTCTTGTATTTCAGGCTATCAGGATAGATGGCGACGTATACTACGACGGCGGTATCTACGATAATTTCCCCGTCGATGTAATGCGCAGTGAGTTCGCCCCGTCGGTAATGCTTGGTTTTGATGTCTCCGCTCCGTCCGACGGGCCTCCCAACAGCTATATGGACCAGCTCGAAATGCTCGTCATGGTGCCTCAGACCTACGACCTGCCCGAGCGCGACGGTGTCAAGGTGCGCATTAAGCTCAGCGAATTCGGCCTGCTCGATTTCGGCGCTGCGCAGCAGATATATGAAAAAGGCTACCGGCGCACGATGGAAATGATGGACTCTATCAAAGCCCGTGTCCACACCCGTATTTCCGGCGACGTGCGCGATATGCGCCGCAAGACATTCCGCATGCGCACTCCGGCTCTGCGTTTTTCCGATGTCAAGGTAAGCGGAGGCTCGCCGAGGCAAAATGAGTATATACGCTATCTTTTCAATCCGGCCAAGGGTGAAGATACCATAGGTGTAGACCGTGCAAGGCTTGCCTTTTACCGCGCACTTGGTTCTGACAAACTCAACAAGCTCACACCGTCGGCAGTGCCGGTCGACAGCACCGGTCTCTTCAACCTCAATCTCGACATATCTGTCAAGAAAAAGATATCGCTTGGTGCCGGGGCATATATCACATCATCGAATAACAGCTTCCTCTATCTTCGGGCCGGATATTCATCGCTGAGCTTCAGCAGCGTCAATGCCGACGTTGAGGCTTGGATTGGCCAAAGCTACATGGCCGGTATGCTGAGCGGCTCGATATTTCTGCCCTCGCGGCTGCCGTCGGCGTTGAAGCTTACTGCAGTGGCGTCGAGGCAACGTTTCCATGAAAATGAAAAGTTGTTTTTTAAAGACAACGAGCCCTCGTTTGTCATCGATCATGAATATTTCGGCCGTCTCGCATGGTCTTTTGCCGCCGGCCGGAAAGGAAGCGGTGAAGTTGGTGTAGGCGGAGGCAGGCTTTACAACACCTTCTACCGCAACAGCGACCCCGAGAGTTATCTTGCGGGACGCGACAATATCGGCCTCAACCTTGCCCAAGCCTACGCCGCTTACAGCTCTTCCACACTCGATGACTACAATTATCCCACCTCGGGATTTCAACGCCGCGGTACGGTGTCGGCTGTTATCGGGCGCTCCCATTTCCATAACGCCATTGATGAGACAGACCATAGCGACAATCTCAGATGGATTCAGCTTCATTGGCGCGAGCGCGATTATTTCAATATCGGCAAGCACTTCTCCTTGGGTGTCGAAGGTGAGCTGATGGCTTCGACACGGCCGCTCCTGCAAAGCTACTATGCCACAATCTCCACTGCGCCGGCGTTTACTCCCACTCCGGCGTCGTACAATGTATTCGATCCCGGCTTGCGGGCGACGAGTTTTGCCGCAGCCTCGCTTGTGCCGGTTTATAAATATAACTCTACCTTGTCGGCCCGGCTCACAATGAGCGGTTTTGTGCCGGCGCGCACGATCGTGGAGACTGCCGGAGGGCTCGCGCGATATGGCCGTTGGTTCGGAACGGCGCACTTCTTCGGCGAGTTCGCCGTGGCGTGCAAATTGCCCTTTGCCACGCTGAGCGCGTATTGCAACTACTCCACATCGCGCCATCATTTCAACGCCGGTATCAGTCTCGGCCTATTCATATTAGCACCCAAATTTATACAATGAACAAAGTGATACTTTGCGGCAATGTAGGCCGCGACCCCAAAATGAGAATGGTAGACAGCAGCCCCGTTGCCGAGTTTACCCTTGCCACAAACGAGCGTCGGCGCGGACGAGACGCCGAGGGCCGTGAGATAGAACTCCCCGAAATCACCGAGTGGCACAATATCGTCATGTGGGGACGTGCGGCCGAGTTTGCCGAGAGATATATCCGCAAAGGCTCAAAGCTCCTTGTAGAAGGCAAAATCCGCACCCGTGCGTGGGACGACCATAATGCCATAAGACGCACTATCACCGAGATTTATGTCGATTCTTTTGAACTTTTACCGCGTTCGCAGGGTTGATATATTATTCAACTGAAGTTTGCGAAACTTAAAAACATCAACTGTTTATTTATCAGACCATGCGCATGACCGGACGCCGCAGCAGCGGCAACATCGAAGATCGCCGCGGTAGCGGCACAGGCCGCAAATTAGGTATTGGCGGCGGTATTGTGGGAGTGATTATCGTAGCTGCCATCACACTCTTCTCGGGTGGTGGCATTGGCGATGTGCTCGGCAACATCATGGGCAGCGGGGCTCTGCAGCCTCAATATGCACAGCAGGAATACACTCCCGACGCCGAAGACGAGCGGCTCGCCACTTTTGCCTCGCAGGTTCTCGCAGGCACAGAGGATGTGTGGACCCGTGAATTCCAGCGGCAGGGCTGGGGTGAGTACGAATGTCCCAAGATGGTGCTTTTCTCCGGTGCCGTGCAGTCGGGCTGCGGAAATGCCACATCGCAGACAGGCCCCTTCTATTGCTCCGCCGACCAGACTGTTTATATCGACCTCGACTTCTTCAAGGATATGAAAACGAGTATCGGTGCCGACGGCGATTTTGCCTACGCCTACGTAATCGCACACGAGGTAGGGCACCATGTGCAATATCTGCTCGGCACTCTTGACCGCGCCCACAATCAGATGGCGCAGCTGAGTGAGACCGAGGCAAACCGCATAAGCGTGCGCCTCGAATTGCAGGCCGACTTCTATGCCGGCGTATGGGCAGCCCTTGACAATGAAATGTTCAACTCCATAGAGGCCGGCGATGTGGAGAACGCCATCAATGCCGCCTCAAAAATCGGCGACGATTATCTGCAGCGCAAGGCATACGGCCGCGAGATTCCCGACAGCTTCAACCATGGCCGCAGTGAGCAGCGTGTGAGATGGCTGACAAAAGGTATCCAGACCGGAAATCCAAACTATGGCGACACTTTCAGTCCCGCTTATTCAGATTTATGACATTATGACTTTTACTCCCGACGATTACAAATATATGCGACGCGCTCTTGAGCTTGCAGCTCTCGGGCGCGGCCATGTTTCACCCAACCCGATGGTAGGCGCAGTCATTGTCGCCCCCGACAGCAGAATAATAGGCGAGGGTTGGCACAGACATTACGGAGGGCCCCATGCTGAGGTGAATGCCGTCAACTCGGTAGCTGATTCTGACCGTCACCTTTTGCCGGAGAGCACCATTTATGTCACCCTCGAGCCTTGCTCCCATTATGGCAAGACGCCCCCCTGCGCCAAGTTGCTCTGCGACATTCATATAGGCAGGGTAGTGGTTGCTGCAGATGATCCCAATCCGCGTGTGGCCGGGCGGGGAATATCAATGCTGCGGGAGGCCGGTATAGAAGTTGCTACCGGTCTGCTTGCACACGAAAGCTGCTTGCTCAACAAGACTTTCATGACCGCGCATACTCTCCACCGTCCTTTCGTGACCCTCAAATGGGCTCAGAGTGCCGACGATGCATTGTTTCAAGTGCCGACGGGTACCTTGATCACAAGCGATGTGGAGGAGAGTCTGCCGCGCGATTTTCAACGCCTCTGTCATCGCTTACCGTGCATAGCCGGCGTGCCGTGCACGACGCCATTGCCGTAGGGGCACGCACGTTTGAGCTCGACAGTCCGCGGCTCAACACCCGTCTGGTAGCCGGCAGCTCTCCCAAGCGCATTGTCTTTGACCGCTCCAACAAGATATCCGACCTTACTTGTATACACATTACCTCAGACCGCCCGCTTGAAGAGACGCTGAGCTGTCTGTATCGTGAGGATAATATCACCTCGCTTATGGTAGAGGGCGGGGCTTCATTGCTCAACAGTTTTATACAGGCAGGACTATGGGATGAGGCATATATCGAAGTCGCTGCGCCGCTTGGCGATAAAGGGGCGGTGAAGGCTCCGGTATTGCAGATGTTGCCCGCCGAAACATACCAAATTGACGGCAACACGATATATAAATACACTAAAAATCACACAAAGTTCGCCTAAAAAACAAAAATAGTCGTAATTTGTTATATAAATAGTAGGATTTTAACGCAAAATGTCTTAAATTTGCCGACAAGATAAACCGGAATTCGATATATAAATATAATTGTCTAACTAATTAAACAATCAGCAAGATGAACACAGAAACTATCGGCATGTATGCCGGCTCTGTTTGGGTAGCCCTCAGCAATGCTGACGCCCTCGGAGTAAAACAGATCAAAAAGATGACCAAGCTCAAAGACAAAGAAGTCTTCGCAGCTCTCGGATGGCTTGCCCGCGAAGGCAAAGTGACCATTCTCCCCGATCCTGAAGATGAGAAAGAGCTTATTGTATCGCTCGTAGCCAACAACTAAGCCCGTACATCCATAAAAATAAAGCGACCCGCATTGCGAGTCGCTTTGTTTTTTATCCGAAAAGGTCGGCTTATTTGCCGAAGTAGCGGTTGTAGAGACCTTGGAAGCCCTGGCCGTGGCGAGCCTCGTCTTTTGCCATTTCGTGAACGGTGTCGTGGATGGCGTCGAGGTTGAGCTCTTTGGCGCGTTTTGCAATGCGCATTTTGTCGGCGTTTGCACCGGCTTCTGCGGCCATGCGTTTCTCAAGGTTTGTGCGGGTATCCCATACCATCTCGCCAAGGAGTTCGGCGAATTTGGCAGCGTGCTCAGCTTCTTCGAAAGCGTAGCGCTTGAAAGCCTCTGCAACTTCGGGGTAGCCTTCGCGGTCGGCCTGACGGCTCATTGCGAGGTACATACCTACTTCTGTGCATTCGCCGTTGAAGTGGGCGGTGAGGTCGGCGATCATTTCGTCGTCGCAGCCTTTTGCTACGCCGATTTCATGCTCGGTTACAAACTGAAGAAGAGCGGCTTGGTCAAGTTCTTTGAATTTGCTTTTGGGAGCACCGCACTGGGGGCACTTTTCGGGAGCTTCGTCACCTTCGTGGATAAAGCCACATACGGTGCAGATAAATTTCTTTTTCATTCTGGAAAAATTGTGGAATTGTTGTTTTTTATGTAGTGTTTCGGAAGCCCCGGATATTATCCTTCGATAATGCCGTGGTTACGGAAAACTTTAGTAATTGTTTCGAGTGCGTGCTCTACCTGCTCTGCGGTGTGTGTGGCCATCAGCGAGAAGCGGATAAGGGTGTCTTGGGGCGCTACTGCCGGAGATACCACAGGGTTGACGAAGATACCCTCTTCAAGAAGGTCGCGGGTGATGGCGAAAGTCTTGAAGTTGTCGCGGATAAAGAGAGGTATGATAGGAGTTGAGGTGTTGCCGATCTCAAAGCCGCGGCTGCGGAAACCTTCGAGTGCCATATTGGTGAGTTTCCATAGATTCTCTTGGCGCTCGGGTTCTTCGATCATGATGTCGATTGCCTTGAGGGCAGCGGCGGTTGAAGCCGGCGTAATGCTGGCGGTGAAGATATATGAGCGTGAGTGGTGGCGCAGGTAGTTGGTGATTTCCTTGTCTGTGGCAATGAAGCCGCCAAGCGAGGCAAATGATTTTGAGAATGTGCCCATCACGAGGTCTACATCGTCGGTGACGCCGAAATGGTTGCAGACACCGCGGCCTCCGTTGCCGAACACGCCGATCGAGTGAGCTTCGTCTACCATCACCGAAGCATTGTATTTCTTTGCCAGACGCACGATTTCAGGCACGTTGGCGACGTCGCCCTCCATAGAGAAAACACCGTCGGTGACGATGAGCTTCACTTTGTCGGGAGCGCACTGCTGGAGCTGCTTCTCGAGCGACTCCATATCGTTGTGCTTGTATTTAAGAGTTTTAGAGAAAGCGAGGCGGCGGCCTTCGATGATAGAGGCATGATCCTGCTCATCCCATAAAATATAGTCCTCGCGGCCTGTAAGAGTAGAAACCACGCCGAGGTTCACGCCGAAGCCGGTAGAGTAGATCATCACATCTTCTTTGCCGATATATTCAGCGATACGGTTTTCGAGTTTCTTGTGGAGGTCGAGAGTGCCGTTGAGGAAGGGCGAACCGGCGCAGCCTGTGCCATATTTACGGGTGGCCTCGATAGCTGCCTCTTTGATACGCGGGTCATTGACAAGACCGGTGTAGCAATTTGAGCCGAACATCAGCACCTTTTTACCATTGATGATGACTTCGGGATCCTGCTCCGAAGAGATTGCGCGGAAGTAAGGATATACACCCGCAGCCTTAGCTTCCTGAGGCGCGGTATATTTGGAAAGCTTTTCTTGTAACAGTTTCATACTTTTGCTAATGATTGGTCGAGCGGGCTTGTGACCCTCGTTTCTTTCAAGTTGCAAAGTTAATGATTATTGTCGATAATTTTACCCTCTTTTACATTTTTTTACTTTAGGCTCAAAATTTTTTTGCACATCTCAAATGAAAGTATTAACTTTGCGGCCGTAAAAGAGCCAACAGGTA
>OFFN01001750.1_pt1 | contig 9863 bp, 11 predicted proteins | sample 1521381 | NCBI WGS metagenome assembly OFFN01 (sample SAMEA3504112, study PRJEB24116) | mouse gut metagenome | biome: mouse gut; feature: mouse-associated habitat; material: faeces | place: Denmark | collected 2011 | reverse complement strand
CCGGCCCTGCCGCTTTTTTTGGATGAAAATCGTGCGGGGCAGAATTGATGTTATTAAATATTGCAGTCTTCAACTTTAACTAAGTCGCAGTATTCTTGAAGAAGTGTCTGCATCTTTTCCTTAGGAATAAGCTGGCGTTTGTATTCTGCTACCATGGTAGGACTCATGCTGCGGCTCATGGTATATTCCACAACGGTTTTATCCGCTTCCGGACATAGCAGTATTCCGATTGAAGGATTCTCGTTGCTACGTTTTACATCACGGTCAAGAGCTTCGAGGTAAAACTCCAACTGTCCCAAATCTTTAGGGTGAAATTTGTGGCGCTTAAGTTCAACGGCAACAAGGGCTTGAAGTCCACGGTGAAAAAAGAGCAGATCTGCTTTAAACACAGAAGACCCGACTTCAAGAGTATATTCTTGGTCGACAAAAAGAAAGTCTTTGCCGAGTTCGAGGATAAACTGCTTCATGTGTTCGACTAATGCCTTTCGCAGTTTTTTTTCGGAGTGCTTTTGAGGGAGTCCGAGGAAATCGATGAAAGCAGTATCTTTGAAAAGAACAGGCGAATTTGGATATGTGTCTATCATACCTTTTGATAAGTTGTGTTTCGAACCTAACAAAGTGGAGTATGTGTCGTTGCTTATGGATCGCTGTAATTCTTTAACTTTCAATCGTTCTCTATGGGAGTAGAGAATATAGAACAGGCGCTGTTCGGATGTCCTGCATTGATTCAGTATGGCTATGTGGTTTGTGAATGATGTGAGGGTTAAAAATTCAGGAATTGAAGAAGTGCATGGCATTAGTGTTGTTGGAAATTTCATAGTTGCCATGGTTGAACTATCTATATCTGACATAGCCGGCTGAATTTGTGCAGTTGCTGACTGCACAAATGATTCGGGTAGAAATGTTTGAATTGTGGCAATGAATGAAGGAGAAGTATATTCTTCATAGAACATCACCATATTATAGATGTTTCTGCGACTGAAACCCTTTAGATCGGGTGCGTATACTTTCGCAAATTCGGCAAACTGTGTCACAACTTTACTTCCCCATTGCTCTGTTTTTAGCTTATTGGATACGTATGCTCCTACATTCCATGCCATGTGAAGTTGTTGTTCGTTTACTGCCCGGGAGGCAAGGCTTCTGTGATAGTTGATTATAGACAACAATTCAGAGAATTGTTGTTCAAGCGACTGAATGTTAATGGAACTTGGAGCCATAAAGTCTTAAAAGATATTTAATTCATTCCCTTGATTGCGAAAAACGCATATTCAAGAGATATAAAGGAAGCAAACGCCGCTTGGTGTCTGCTTCCTTTTTTAATAAATTCGTCAGGTTGGGGTTATTTTACAAGCGCCATGGTGTCGCGGGCGATTGTGAGCTCTTCGTCGGTGGGGATCACGCATACTTTCACGCGAGAGTCTGCCGATGAGATCACAGCCTCTGTGCCGCGGGTGCGTGCGTTGACTTCCTTGTTGATTTCCACGCCCATGAAGCCGAGTGTAGAGCATACTTCCTCGCGGAGCTGAGCCTGATTCTCGCCTACGCCGCCGGTGAATACGATGATGTCTACGCCGCCCATCTCAGCTGCGTAAGCACCGATATATTTGGTGATACGGAGCATATACATGTCAAGGGCGAGGCGGGCGCGCTCGTTGCCTGCTTCGATGGCAGCGTCGATTTCGCGCATGTCGCTGCTGACGCCGCTCACGCCGAGAACACCGCTCTCTTTGTTGATCATCTTCTGGAGCTCTTCGGCAGAGAGGCCGTGCTTTGTCATGAGGAATGTGAGCGCACCGGGGTCGACGTCGCCCACACGGGTGCCCATCATGAGGCCTTCCACGGGGGTGAGACCCATCGATGTGTCGATACATTTGCCGTTGACGACAGCAGCCATCGACGCACCGTTGCCGATATGGCAGGTGATAATGCGCTGTTTGTTGATGTCCACGCCGAGGAATTCGCACACGCGGCCGCTCACATAGCGGTGGCTTGTGCCGTGGAAGCCGTAGCGGCGCACGCCGTCTTCGGTATAATATTTATAGGGAAGGGCATACATATATGCCTTGGCGGGCATGGTCTGGTGGAATGCAGTGTCGAATACGCCTACCTGCGGCACGTTGGGCATGAGCTCTGTGATGGCGTCTATACCGGTCATGTTGGCGGGGTTGTGGAGGGGTGCGATATCGTAGCATTCGCGGATTTTTGCCTTTACGGCGTCGTCGATGAGCACGCTCTCGCTGAATTTCTCACCGCCGTGGACTACACGGTGGCCTACGGCCTCGATTTCGTCGTACGACTTAATGCAGCCGTCGGTGGGGTCGGTGAGTTTTGCGAGGATGGCCTTGATGGCCTGAAGATGGTTGATTTCGCCCAGTTCGTCGATAGCTTTGCTACCGTCGGCTTTCTTGTATTTGAGGAAACCGCCGGGAAGACCGATTTTCTCTACACCGCCTTCGGCGAGAGTGGCGTCTTTGCCGCCTTCGAGGTCGATGAGCTTATATTTTACCGAGCTGCTGCCCGAGTTGAGAACGAGGATTTTCATAGCCTTTTATTTTTTCTTGGCACCGATTGCCTGATTGCAAGTGATGATGATAGTCTTGTAGATGTCTTCGGGGAAGCAACCGCGGCTGAGGTCGTTGACGGGAGCTGCGAGGCCTTGGAGCACGGGGCCTACAGCCTGCACGCCGCCGAGACGCTGCACGAGTTTGTAGGCGATGTTGCCCACCTCGAGGTTGGGGAACACGAGCACGTTGGCGCGGCCGCTGAGGGGGCTGTTGGGAGCTTTTGCTGTGGCTACAGAGGGCACGAGGGCGGCGTCGGCCTGAAGTTCGCCGTCGAGGATGAGCTCGGGGGCGAGCTGATGTGCGATTTCGGTGGCAGAGATGACTTTGTCGACCTGCTCGCTCTTGGCAGAACCTTTGGTAGAGAACGACAGGATAGCTACGCGGGGCTCAATGCCGGCGATGTCGCGTGCTGTCTTGGCCGAGGCAACGGCAATCTGGGCGAGCTCTTCGGCATTGGGGTTGGGCACAACGGCGCAGTCGGCGAAGATGAGGATGTCGTTGGTGCCATATTTCGAACCTTCGGGGAGAAGCATGACGAAAGCACCTGATACCACATTAATGCCGGGCATAGTCTTGATAACTTGGAAAGCAGCGCGGAGCACATTGCCGGTGGTGTTCATCGCACCGGCAACCTGACCGTCGGCGTCGCCGGCCTTGACCATAAGGCAGCCAAGGTAGAGGGGGTTGGCGGTGGTGAGGCGGGCTTCTTCCATAGTGATACCTTTCGACTTGCGGAGGGCATAGAATAGGGGAGCGTATTTGTCGATTACTTTTTCGTCGGCGGGGTCAACGATGGTGGCCTTGTCGATGTTTGTGAGGTGGAGCTCGGAAGCCATGTTCATGATGTCATTAGGACAACCGATGAGGATGATGTCGGCGAGGCCGTCGGCTATGATACGGTCGGCGGCAGTAAGGGTGCGGGGTTCGAGACCTTCGGGAAGCACAATGCGCTGACGGTCGGCACGTGCATTGGCTGTAAGATGTTCGATTAGGTTCATGATATGGTATGTTAGTTTGATTGCAGTGTTTTTCTCCTGCAAATATACGAATAAGTGAGAGCAATGCAAAATTTATTTTTACTGAAGTTTCGCAAGCTACACTTCAGTCAGGCAAAAAAAGAAATAAAGGTAAAAAGGCAAGATAATAGTCTTGAAATCTTGGTAAATGTAAACTTTCTAAACTTGATAAACTGCGCCAAAGGCGCTTTAAACCTCAAGTTTTCAAGTTGCAAGGCAACTTGCGAAACTTGAATTTTTATGCTCTATTTAAACTATCGGCGCTCAGGAGTGTTTGAAATATAGATACTCAAGTTTCAACTAACAATAAACATTACCGATATGTCAAACTACAACAGCAGCAAGAAAAAGAGCCGCACCCCTGTATGGGTCGCTATCCTCGCCATATTCCTTATCATATTGCTTATCATCTGGCTCACATTCGCCGATCTTACCGGCAACACCGATGTGGCAGCCTATATCGCTCCTTATATAGTAAAATACCCGGTAGGGTGAAAAATTAAGCACTATGGAAACTTTGTTTATGCTAAGCCCTGCGGTCACAGGATGGCTGATATGGCTTGTGTGGGTGCTCATCGGAGCTTTGTGCGCGATAATAGCCTCGCGCTTCACCGGCGGCCGCCCGCTATGGTTTGATATCATAATAGGAGCGGTGTCGGCAGTGATAGGCGGCTATCTGTCGACGCAATATCTGGGCAATACTGCCATGCAGCACTTCCTCGTGTCGATTCTTGCGGCAGTGTTCTCGGCCGCACTGATGATGTGGGTGGTAGGAGGTCTTATCGCCTATTTCCGCAAAAAAGAGGAATAGATTATCCGAAAAGTTCGCGGAAGGCGTCGGCAACTTTCGATACCTGATGGATACGGATCGAGAGCTTCGATGTGTCGAAGCCTTTGAGATTGCCCTCCGGAATCAAAATATCTGTCATACCTAATTTCTGAGCCTCGGTGATACGCTGTTCTATGCGTGTCACCGGTCTTATTTCTCCGGTGAGGCCAACCTCGCCGGTCATGCACCATCCGCGCGGTATCACCATGTCGACGTTGCTCGACAGTATGGCTGCTATCACGGCGAGGTCGAGGGCGGGGTCGTTGACCTTAATGCCGCCGGCGACGTTGAGAAACACGTCCTTGGCGCCGAGCTTGAATCCGACGCGCTTTTCAAGCACGGCAAGCAGCATGTTGACGCGCTTGCCGTCGAAGCCGGTGACGGAGCGCTGCGGTGTGCCGTATGCCGCCGAGCTTACAAGAGCCTGAATCTCAATCAGGAACGGGCGTATGCCCTCGAGAGTGACACCTACGGCAACTCCCGACAGCTCCTCGCCGCCGTGGCTCATGAGCATTTCCGACGGGTTGGCTACCTCGCGCAGACCGCGCTGCACCATTTCGTAGATACCGATTTCTGATGTGCTGCCGAAGCGGTTTTTGATGGCGCGGAGGAGTCGGTACATATACTGGCGGTCGCCCTCGAACTGCAGCACGGCGTCGACGATATGCTCCAGCACCTTGGGGCCGGCAAGTGTACCCTCTTTATTGATATGGCCGATCAGAAGCACAGGCACACCCGAATCTTTGGCAAATTTGAGCAGGGCTGCGGCGCACTCGCGCACCTGCCCCACGCTGCCGGCACTCGAGTCGAGGGTCTCGGTGGCGATAGTCTGGATTGAGTCGACTACAAGTATCTCGGGCTCAATCTCTTCGATATGTGCGAAGATATTCTCAAGCGAGGTCTCGCAGACGATGAATACATTGTCACTGCCCCGGCCAATGCGGTCGGCGCGTAGTTTTAGCTGTGTAGCGCTTTCTTCGCCGGAGACGTAGAGAATCCGGCGGTTGCGTATGGCAAGCAGATTCTGGAGCACCAATGTGGATTTGCCTATGCCCGGCTCGCCGCCGAGAAGCACTATCGAGCCTTTGACGAGTCCGCCGCCGAGCACGCGGTTGAGCTCTTCGGAGGGCATGTGTATCCTCGGCTCGTCGACGGCTTCTATGGCATTGACGGGCTGTGGCTTGGAGCGGCCTTTGGAAGACAGAGGCACGGCAGATGAAGGCGTTGCCGGCCCTACTTTTTCTTCAACCATAGTGTTCCAAGCTCCGCAGGCAGGGCATTTGCCGGCCCATTTGGGCGAGTCGGCGCCGCAAGAGGTGCAGAACCACATTGTCTTCATCGCTTTCTTTGCCATATCTTATCGGTTTAAGTTTCGCATGCGAAACTCGGATTATCTGCTTCTGAATTGGGAGAGGGTGATTGCCGTTGCCATGCCTACGTTGAGGCTTTCTACGTGCACTGAGTCGGCAGGGTAGGGTGGGATATAGAGGCGTCGGTTGACAAACTTCTCAACCTGCGGCGAAATGCCTTGGCCTTCGTTGCCCATCACTATCACGCCGTCGCTGCCAAGGGCTTGGCGGTAGATGTTGTCGCCGTCGAGGAATGTGCCGTAGACAGGCATTTCCACGCCTGCAAGATACTCGCAAAGGTCGGTGTAGCATACTCTTACATGAGCCAATGCTCCCATCGACGCCTGCACTGCCTTGGGGTTGAAGCAGTCTACGGTATCGGTGGAGGCCACTATGGTGTTGACTCCCATCCAGTCGCAGCAGCGCAGGATAGTGCCAATATTGCCGGGGTCCTGCACCCGGTCGAGGGCGAGGATAAGGCCCTCGGAGGGTATGTCGGATATTGCTGCCGGGAGGTCGAAAAAGGCTATGACGGGCGGAGTTGACGGCAGGCGTGTGAGCTGACGCAACATGGCCGGTGTAGCTTCGATAATCTCATCGGCCTCGGCAGAGTTTTCGGCCAGCCACGACGGCAGGGCGAAGATGTAGCGGGCATGGAAAGCTCCGAGCAGCTCGCCTACGCACTTGGCGCCCTCGGCGACAAACAAGCCCGTGCGGCGGCGCCCCTTGGCGTCGTCGAGCGACGAGAATTCCTTGATTAATCGGTTGGTCAGCTGGAACATACGGTTTGGATTTAAATATTCAAGTTTCGCAAGCGTAAGTTGAACAGGCTAAGAAGGTTAAAAAGGCGATTGCCTGTGGCAGGCAAGAAAATACCTTTCAAATATTACACAATTACAAGACTATTATCTTGCCTTTTTATCTTTACTTCCTTTTTTGCCTGACTGAAGTGTAGCTTGCGGAACTTCAGTTAAAATATATAACCGGCTTTCTCAATCATTTCCTTGTCGGAGGCGATGGTAGAGCCTGTGGTGGTGAGGAGGTCGCCTGTCACAGCGCCGTTGATACCGACTCTGAGACATTCGAGCAGACACTCTTTCGACAGCCGGGCGCGGCCTCCGGCAAAGCGGAGCTCTACATCGGGATGAGCGAAGCGGAACATCGCAACGGTCCTCACAATCTCGTCCTCGTCGATGAGCGGGGTATGCTCAAGTGGAGTGCCTGCGATGGGGCAGAGGATATTGATAGGTATCGACACCGGCTGAGCCTTGCGCAGCACGATAGCGAGCTCCATGCGCTGACGGCGCGTCTCGCCCATGCCGATAATGCCGCCGGAGCATATCTTGAAGCCCACTTCGCGGGCGGCGGCTATGGTAGCGAGTTTGTCTTCGTGGGTATGGGTGGTGCAGAGTCTGCTGAAATATGATGGAGCTGTCTCGAGGTTGCAGTGGTAGCGGCGGGCGCCCGAGGCATATAGTTTCTCCAGCTCTTCTTTGTTGAGCAGGCCGAGAGAGGCGCAGGTGTGTATGCCGGTGCTTTCCTTGGCCTCTTTGAGGATGGCACATACCTGATCGAGCGCGCGGCCTTTCACCGAGCGGCCGCTTGCCACGAGAGAGAAACGCTTGACTCCGTTGGCGCTGTTGTGGCGCGCCTGTGCGAGAGCCTCGTCGCGGTCAACGATGTCGTAGGTGTTGCAGCCGGTATGGAAATGCCCCGACTGTGCGCACCATTTGCAGTCTTCCGAGCAACGTCCCGAGCGGGCGTTGACAATAGAGCATGAATCAAAGTTGCGCGGTAATTTTTGTGTAAGAGCAGCAGCGTGGTCGCGCATAAGTTTAAGAGCTTCAGGCGATTCTATCTCGGTGAGCCGATACAGTATATCCTCCTCAAGCATGGCGCCGGCTTCCACCTCGCGGTATGCGGCCGATACCAGATTTATTTCTTCTTCTTTTGTCATTGCATTGCGTATTTTTACACCGCAAAATTACGCAATGCAATTGACAAATGCAAGCACCGGCGTCGGCTGTGACAGACTTGTAAAAAAGTTGTAAAAACCAATCCTCAGATAAATTTGGAATTGTCTTCGCTTATTTTTACCTTTGCAGTGATATAAAGTTGAATAGGCAAAGAAGGCTAAAAAGGCAATTGCCTGTGGCAGGCAAGAAAATACCTTGCAAATTTTACTTTATTACAGGACTATTATCTTGCCTTTTTACCTTTGTTTCTTTTTTGCCTGACATAAGTGTAGCTTGCGAAACTTCAGTTAAAGAATTTACCTCCACCGACAGCATTCATGAAAAACACTCACCGCCCATTCCACATACTTCTATCGAATCTGATTGTCTTCGCGATATACTCTTAATATTTTTTTATGGCAAAGAAGATAACGAGGACAAATGATAGATTATAGAGAAGGATATAAAATGCCAACAGTGATAATAAGACCTTGATAATGTCGTGAAAAGCAACGCAAAATTTAATATCATAAAGTATTCTCATCTGAGTATGTCTCAGATTGTGAAGATGTGGAGTGTGGAATATCCCCAACTATCTATTTATACTCAGCAGATTCTTTTGATGGTTGCCGGCCCGTTGGCGATGGGTATGTTTTTCAAAAAAGATGGTAGGAATTATAGAATTCATTGGGCTATTTTCCCTTTGTGGAATGATGAGCTTGACCTATCTCCGAAGTATGCTGCAATCTTTGAACCGTTGAGAGATAAGAATTCACATCCACTTGATATACCGTTAGATTTGCATGAACATTATTATCTTCGGGATGTCGAATATATTAACGAGCAATTCGGAGCTTTGATAAATCGAGAGATAAAGCTTTCGGATATAATTTATTTTTTATATGGCGAAATCGATAGAGTCTATTACTTAAATAGATTTCACGAGAGTCGTACTATAATTTATGAATTGCTATTGGGTATAGCTGTCTTCTTAGAGGATGAAGATTTAAAAGAGAATATTAAATCTGATATAAATAAAGTTGGTGATAGATGGAGTAGGGAGAGATTTAAAAACGTGCATGCCAAAACTTACGAGCAGTGGCGTGAGGAGCTTGACTTGCAGTTTGGCGACAGGGAGAGTTTTATGGAAAAAGTGCGTGCTAATGCCTCCACTCCGCGAATCGCCAACTTGAATAGGTCGGTCATTATAAAAGACCAAGAATTTGAATATCAGCCATACGAAACGCCGGGGCGGGGTTGGCGTAGGTTTTTGCCCAAGTGCTGGAGGTGATGTGTTATGGCAAAGAAGCGAGTAGTAACGAAAATCGGAGATATCTTCTGTGTGGAGTTGGGAGATGGTACTAAAGGGTATTTTCTGTATATTTATGAAGACGCCTGTCTGCTTGGTAGTGATGTTATAAGAGTTTTCAAAACTCATTACCATTTGGAGAAAGATCCTTCAGTTGAAGAAATTATTAATGATGAAGTTGATTTCTACTCTCATACATTTATCAGAGTCGGTATCGAGTTTGACGCTTGGTCTAAAATTGGAAATTCTGTTGATTTAGGGCTTGCCGGATTGCAACGCATTGTGTTCTGTACGTTGAATGACAGTATTTTCATCGATTATAAGTTGGTGAAAGTTGACCCTCTTGAAAATTGGTTTGTATGGCGAATCGGAGCTCAACAACCGGAGAATATCGGTAAATTGCCTGCCGAGTTTGTAGATATTACCGAACCGGGTTTTGCGTTTTCTTATAATCAAATACTTACGCGAATGAGATATGGATATTATACGATGACATACGAAGGCTTTGAGATATTGAAGCGGCGGCCGCGGCCTGAGGTGCATAGTTATACTCGGGTTGAGGGTGATGATGTGGTTTATTATTTCCATTTCTTGGGCGAGAATGTGGTGGAAGAGATTGTTGTTGAAAATGGAGTGTCGGCTTTGCTGACGCCGCAATCGCCTTCGGCTCACGGCCAAACACTGCGCGAGGCACCGTTTTACGCCACCAATTGGAAGCACCGCGAGTTTATCACCCGCGAGGAATTTGAAGAGGCTAAGAGTTGAAATATATAGTACAATCTGTTGATAATCAGTAGGGACGCGCTGTGGCGCGTCCGCCCCTCAAAAGGTAATCATTTAT
>OFFN01001748.1_pt1 | contig 9876 bp, 10 predicted proteins | sample 1521381 | NCBI WGS metagenome assembly OFFN01 (sample SAMEA3504112, study PRJEB24116) | mouse gut metagenome | biome: mouse gut; feature: mouse-associated habitat; material: faeces | place: Denmark | collected 2011 | reverse complement strand
AACCGTTACATCATGCCCGACCCCGACGCTTACAACGGGATGTTCTATCGCTCCGACCATTTCCCTTTCGTACAAAAAGGCATCCCGGCCATGTTCGCCAAAGGCTGGAACGACAACCGCAAACAGGGTAAGGAGTGGGCCAAAGAGCATATCGCACGCTATTGGGCGGAAACTTACCACAAACCGACCGACCAGACCCATCCCGACACGGATGATTACAGTGGTCTGTTACAAGAAGTACAATTATTCTTCGACCTCGGTTATAAACTGGCGCAAGATACCGGATACCCGAAATGGAAGCCGAAGTCCGAATTCGCAAACGTCTTAAAAAGATAAATTGTCTGAAATAGATGATGCCAATATCAGTAAATATAAATACTTTCGCGATCGTTATTCAGGCAGGAATGCCGTAAAACAATCAATCAACAATATGGTAAACGAAAATATCACCTCTTTATTGGAGCAGGAAGCGGAAGCGGTTCGCAACATACCCGTTACGCCCGGATATGAGGAAGCGGTATCGCTTATAGTGAAACATGTACACGACCTAGGTGGAAAACTGATCATGAGTGGAATGGGTAAAGCCGGGCAAATCGCCTTGAATATCGCTACCACCTTTAGCTCGACCGGTACACCTGCTTTTTTCTTACATCCCAGCGAGGCACAACACGGAGATCTGGGAATCGTATGCAAGAACGATATCATGTTATTGATCTCCAACTCAGGAAAGACACGTGAACTGGTGGAATTGGTAGATCTCACGAGGGGTTTGGTGCCAGACATGAAATTTATCGTTATCACCAGCAATTCGGAAAGTTCGCTGGCAAAAGATGCCGACGTATGCCTGCTTACGGGAGCTCCGAAAGAAGTGTGTCCGTTGGGACTCACTCCGACCACTTCAACGACGGTGATGACCGTTATCGGGGATATTTTGGTGGTAGGTACGATGAAAAGGATCAATTTCAACAATAAAGACTATGCCAAACGGCATCACGGCGGTTACCTCGGATCGAAAAGCCGCGAACAGAGCAAGAATGAATAGACTATAAACAGCCCATTATATGAGAAAAGTTATTGGCATCGGAGAGACGATTCTCGACATTATCTTTAAGAACGACCAGCCGCACACAGCCGTGCCGGGCGGATCAGTCTTCAACGGATTGGTGTCGCTGGGGCGTCTGGGAGTCCCGGTTTCTTTCATCAGCGAAGTCGGCAACGACCATGTAGGTGAGATCATCCGTAGATTCATGGAAGAGAATCATATCTCGACAGAATTTGTAGACCGTTTCCCGGACGGGAAGAGTCCGATATCGCTGGCTTTCCTCGACAATGAAAACAATGCCAATTACACTTTTTATAAAGATTATCCCAAACAACGGCTGGAAGTACCGCTACCGGTCATCAATGAGGACGATATCTTTATTTTCGGCTCCTATTACTCCCTGAATCCGGCTCTGAGAGAACGGATGGTTGAATTTCTGGAATATGCGAAAGAACGGAAAGCGATCATTTATTATGATCCGAACTTCCGGAAAGCGCATGCCCATGAAGCGATATACCTCACTCCCACCATCTTCGAAAATCTGGAATATGCAGATATCGTACGTGGTTCGGACGAAGACTTCTTCAATATTTTCAGAAAGACAGAGGTAGAACGGGTCTATGCCGACCATATCAAATTTTACTGTGAACGGTTCATCTCCACACACGGGGCAAACGGGGTGAATCTGTACACAGGCAAATTGTCCGAACATTTCGATACCGACATGATCAATCCAGTCAGTACTATCGGTGCCGGAGATAATTTCAATGCCGGTATCATCTACGGATTATTGAAATATAATATCGGATATCATGATCTTTCGACCATGAGCAAAGAAACCTGGGAAAAGATTATCCGCTGCGGCATGGACCTTGCGTCTGAAGTATGCCAAAGCTATGATAATTACATTTCTAAAGAATTTGCAACCTCATACCGCCAGTAGTCTTAAATATCATTAACTCCGGTACGAAAAAGGGCAGGAATTATTATCTTTGTAATGTATGTATGCTAGAAAGACGATGTTAGTAAAGATTTTTTCTCTGTTTGCTTGTGTTACGTTGATAACGGGTTGTTCCTCCAACAATCCGGAAATACGGGCGCTCTGCCTGCGCGATGATATAGGGAATTATATTCTGAAATGGGAAACCGAACCGCAAATGGAAGGTATACTTAAGATGTATGTTTCCGACGATCCCGAATCGTTCAACAGATCTCTTCCCGCAGGATATACTATGAAAATCTACAATCCTAATGAAATTAAGAATATCGCACTTGTGGCCCGCAGGATATGCCAACATAAAAGACGGTGTCACGACTTATATCACCAACGATAATATGTCGCGTAAATATTTCCTGTTGTCTTTCAACGATAAATATTTCAAGACGATCGGTGCCCGCTCCGTATCGATGGACAGCCTCCAGAATCTACGGGAAATCGGTGGCTACGGGACTGCCCACAACCATAAAACGACCCGCTGGGGACAGGTATTCCGTTCCGGACAACTCAGCTCCCTGAGCGAATGGGATTCGATCCGTCTGAACAATCTGCATATCAAAACGGTTATAGACCTGCGCGGGAATGATGAAGTAGCAGCCAGTCCGCTACGTTATTCCAATGCAAACATCGTACACATCCCTATTCCCATAAAGAATATGGATCACGTAGTTGCCCGCATACAGGAAGACCGGATGCGTAAAGGAGACGGAATCCTGTTCATGCAGGACACTTATTTGCAGTACGTTACTGATTACAGCGAACAATACGCTAAGGCGCTCGATGTTTTTCTGGATAAGGATAATTATCCGATCCTGATTAACTGCTCGATGGGAAAAGACCGTACGGGTTACCTGACCGCCATACTGCTGTTTGCTCTCGGAATACCGGAAGAAACAATCATTAAAGATTACATGGCTTCCAACGAGAACATCAATATCGGACATCTGGCCTATATGGCACGCGACCTGAGTACAAATGCACAGGAAACGATCACCACGCTGGTCACTGTCAACGAAGGGTTGATCGACCTGGTCCTGAAACGGATCCGGAAAGATTACGGCTCGGTAGACAAATATCTGTCAAAAGGATTACATCTGACAGATAAGAAGCGGGATACATTAAAAGAAATTATGTTATATTAATGTGAATCCGAATTATTTATCTACCTTTGTACCCTCTGAATTTATTATATACACATATATCACATTTTGAAAACATTTGAAGAATTAGGAGTTGCCGCCCCCATATTGAAGGCAATTCAAGAAATGGGTTACGAATCGCCCATGCCGGTACAGGAAGAAGTGATTCCTTTCTTGCTGGGAGAAGACAACGACGTAATTGCATTAGCACAAACAGGAACAGGAAAAACAGCCGCTTTCGGTCTGCCCATCCTGCAGAAGATCGATGTGACAAGATATCAGCCTCAAGCACTCATACTTTGTCCCACCAGGGAACTTTGTCTGCAAATTGCCGACGACCTGAATGATTACTCCAAATATATCGACAACCTGAAGGTGCTGCCGGTATACGGAGGTTCCAGCATTGAAAGTCAGATCAAGACGTTAAAACGTGGCGTACATGTAGTGGTAGCGACACCGGGACGCCTGCTCGACCTGATGAACCGTAAGACAGTCGATCTGGGTACGATCCGGAACGTTATTATGGACGAAGCGGACGAAATGCTGAACATGGGATTCACCGACAGCATCAATGCGATTCTGGCTGAGGTTCCCCCCGCACGTAACATGTTACTTTTCTCCGCTACAATGCCGCAGGGTATTGCCAGCATCATGAAGAAGTACATGAAGAACCCGAAAGAGATCGTTATCGGGAACAAAAACGAAGGTAACAAGAACATCAAGGATATCTACTATATGGTTCGTGCACAGGATAAATACCTGGCATTGAAGCGTATTGCCGACTTCTATCCGAACATCTACGGTATCGTTTTTTGCCGTACCCGTAAGGAAACACAGGAAATTGCCGACAAACTGATACAGGACGGTTACAACGCCGATTCGCTGCATGGCGAACTGAGCCAGGCGCAGCGCGACTATGTGATGCAGAAGTTCCGTGTTAAAAACATTCAGTTGTTGGTTGCGACCGATGTCGCTGCCCGCGGACTGGACGTGGATGACCTGACTCACGTAATTAACTACGGTTTACCTGATGAAGTAGAATCTTATACTCACCGCCGTGGCCGTACAGGTCGTGCCGGCAAGACTGGTATTTCTATTTCCATCTGCCACGTAAAGGAAAAAGGTAAGATACGTCTGATCGAGAATATCATCAAGAAGAAATTCGAAAAAGGTGAAATGCCGACCGGACACGACATCTGTGAAAAGCAGCTTTTCAACCTCGTCGACCAGATCGAAAAAGTGAAGGTGGACGAAGAAGAGATCGCAACACTGATGCCGCAGATCTATCGTAAACTGGAATGGCTGGACAAGGAAGACATCATCAAACGTGTTGTTTCGCTGGAATTCAACCGTATGATCGACTATTATAAAGATGCTGACGAGATACAGGAAGTAGACGAACGTTCGGCCCGTCTCGACCGTGCAGAACGCGGCGAACGCCGTGCCCACAATGCAGAAGAAGGTTTCTCACGCTTCTTCCTGAACTTCGGCAAATCAGACGGCTTATATCCGAACCAACTGATCGAACTTGTCAACAAATGCGTACCGGGTAAGGTTCGCATCGGCAAGATCGACCTGCGCGACAACTTCTCATTCTTCGAAGTAGAGGAAGGCGAAGCACAGCGCGTAATGGACAGCATGAACGGTTTCGAGATCGAAGGACGCCGCATCTCCGTTGAGCCTGCGCAGGGCAAAGGCGAAGGCAGAAGCAGCCGGGGTGGAAGATTCAGCCGTGGAGGAAATAACTCACGCGGTGGCAGTGGTTCCAGAGGCGGTTATAAGGGTGGCGGTGGCTATAAAGGCAAACGCGACGGTGGTTTCAGCGGCAGCACAACCGACAGACGCAACAGCGAAAAACCGTGGAGACGTGAAACGTCAGACCGCAATGCCCGTAAGAAAAGATATTAATCTATATTATAGATAACAAAAAGAAGGGGCGGATCGTAATAGATTCCGTCCCTTCTTTTTATTTCAGATCAACCATTCTGCAACACATCTTCTTTTTCCGGAGCATTCGGCTCAGGAGTCGAAGCCGGATCAAACGGATTGAAGTAATAGATACCTAATGAATCCAGATATTGCAGGAAAACAGGCAACTTCTTCATAAAGAGACTGCATTCTTTTGCCTTGGCAGGTGCCCAGCCATCTTCGGCAACAGCGACAAGGCGGGGGAAAGTCATAAAGTCCAGACGTTTCTCATCTGCCACACGTTCCGTCCACAATGAGAACTGTAAGCCCATCACCTGGTCTTCATAATCTTTCGTCAGGTGAATAATAGGTTCCGGGAAACGGTAGACATCTTCGATCGCATTATAACCGTTCCACAGACGGCCCACCTTATGTTCGCCATACTGGACAAAGTCTGCATAAAACGGACGGCGCGGTGTCATAATCACATTGTAACCATTCTCCAGCGCTTTTACCAGCTGGTGTTTACGGTCATGACGCCACCACATCACAATTGCTTTATCGGGAGAAACACCGGCATCGATGATTTCATCCCAACCGATCATGGTTTTACCTTTAGAGGCTACAATATCGGCTGCGCGTTTCACGAAATAGTGCTCCAGTCCGGTTTCATTCTGCAATCCTTTATCTTTGATGAACTGCTGGATTTCGGGATCGGTAAACCAGCTCTGGTTACCGTAATGAACCTCATCCCCACCGATATGGATATATGGAGAAGGGAATAAAGAGACGATTTCATCGAGAACATCGCTGATAAACTGGTAAGTCGTCTCCTTGCAGGGGTGGAAAGTAAAACCGTCCCATTTGCCTTCGCCGCCACCGGACAGTTCCGGATAAGAACGGCTGACAGCGGTAGCATGTCCGGGCATATCGAATTCCGGCACTACCATAATATGACGTTCTGCCGCATAAGCCACGATCTCCTTTATCTCTTCCTGGGTATAAAATTTAGCCGAGGCTTCCGGATCATGCCAGTTACCGATAGCACCGACAGAGGTCAGCTTCGGATATTTCCTGATCTCGATACGCCAGCCCGGTTCGTCGGTCAAATGCCAGTGGAAAATATTCATACGGAGAGAAGCCATAATATCCAGATATTGTTTCACCTTCTCCTTACCGAAGAAATGACGGCTTTCATCCAGCATAAAACCTCTCCAGCCATAACGGGGCTGATCTGTAATCTTACAAGCTCTCACTGTTCCTTTTCCAAAACGGGCCAGTTGTTTCAGGGCCTCTTTCGCATAGAACAGGCCGGATTCCGAAGAGGCTTCCAGTAAAACGGATTCCTGACTGACTGTTAATGAATAAGCCTCATCCGGCATTTTCAGTTTTTCATCCAATACCAGTCGAACCGTGCCTTTGGAAGGTGTTCCTGATAAACCCAGTCCTTTTAGTTCAGACTGTAGTTTTTTAGCCAATTCATCGGCATATCCGCCATTCCCGCTGATCGGGGAAGCCGTGCCGATTGTAAACGATCCTTTGCCTCCCGAAACCTTCGCCGGTGTGGGGAACAAAGCAAGTTGTGCAAATGCCGGCAAAGCAAGAAAAGCCAGCAATACTACAATAGATAATAGTTTTCTCATGGGATTATAATTGTTATGTTATCGTACACACCTTAGATTTGGGCAAATATATGCAATTATTCCGATACAGTTTGTATCTTTAGCCATTAAATCAAATGACAAACACATGAACAGATTGTTTCTCTTTACTCTTACACTTATCTGCCACTGTCTGATCACAACTGCGCAGGAGATTGAATATGCCCAACCGGTCAACACACCGGAAAGTTGCACTAGTATTATGGTCGGCAAGAAAGCCTCTGCCGACGGCTCGGTAATGACCAGCCACACTTGCGACGGAAATTACCGTACCTGGATGGATATTGTTCCGGCCGCCACCTATGACCGCGACACGACCGTCGCCATCCGGAACGGACGGATGCATACGGAATATCCGGGCGACCAGACCAACGTCGAGTTAAAAGGAACCATCCCGCAGGCCCGTTCCACCTATCAGTTTTTGAATACCTCCTACCCTTGCCTCAACGAAAAACAACTGGGCATCGGCGAAACGACCATTTCCGGACGGAAAGAACTGGTTAACAAGAAAGGCATGATCGAAGAGTTGGAAAAGATCGCTCTTCAACGCTGCACGACTGCCCGCGATGCCATTCGCCTGATCGGTGAACTGGTCAAAGAACACGGCTATGGCGATTCCGGCGAATGTCTGACAATTGCCGACCCGGATGAAGTCTGGATATTTGAAGTCTTCGGTGAAGGGCCGGACAAAATCGGCGGTGTCTGGGCAGCTGTCCGCATTCCGGACGACCATGTCAGTGTATCGGCTAATATCTCCCGCATATCTACTTTGGATTTAAAGGATAAAGACAATTATATGGCTTCCGCCAATGTCTTCGATGTTGCCAAAAGATGGGATTCTGGGATGGGAAGGAACCGTTCCGTTTCTGGAAGGCTTACAGCGGAGGGAATTATTTCGGCGAACTGAAATCGTTTAGCCTGCGTGAGTTCTTTATCCTGAACAGCCTTGCTCCTTCCCTGAAGCTATCGTATGATTCGGAAGAACTGCCATTGAGCGTAAAACCGGATAAGCAGGTAGCCGTAACCGATGTAATGGCGCTTTTGCGTGCAACCTATGAAGGGACAGACTGGGATACAACCAAAAATCTGAAAGTCCCATCCAAAAAGAAAGACAGTTCGGATAAAGATTCTATCACCAGTCCGGCCGCCAATCCCTGGATGACGACCGATATGATCAATATGTTGAATGAAGTAAAACCCAGGACGGTCGACCGCAACCGTTTGGTAGCCGTTCCCCAATGTTCTTACTCCCATGTTATCCAGTTACGAAACTGGCTGCCTGATGCAGTCGGAGGGGTTGCCTGGTTGTCTTTCGACAATCCGGGACAGAGCCCGCGTATTCCTATTTTCTCCGGTTCCACCGCACTTCCTCCGAGTTTCGGTATCTGCGGACAGCATCGCCATCGTACCGATGCCGCCATCTGGTCGTTCCGCGAAGCCAATAAACTGGCAACTGTACGCTGGGGACTGACAAAAGAGAAAATGCAAACAGCCATCGCCCATTTCGAAGAAAAAGGACAAACAGAATTACCTTTTGTTGAAGCTCAATACAAACAAATCCAACAAACGAAAGGCGATGAAGCTGCAAATGCTTATCTGACCGGCTATACTTCCGACTTTGCCGGCGCCGCCATGCAACGCTGGCGCGAAATGGCTGACGAGTTCTGGAAGATGTTTGCACGAGGTTTCTAAATAACGATTACAAACTATTAAATCATATTTTATGAAAGCATTATTCATATCCTGCGCCTTGCTGCTTTCCGCACTCAGCGCATTCGCCCAAGGCTATCAGTTTACCGAAGTCGTGACAGTTCCGGCTACCCCGGTAAAAAATCAGGCAGCCAAAAACAAGAGATAGACCGCCGGCCCCACACTATTCCGAACCAAAGAAATCAAAGACCAAAAGACAGCCGGTAACTACGACTATTGTAGCATTTTTTCAGATAAAGAAAAATCTTTATGAAATCTTCAAAAATAGCAGTTATCCTCTTCTACAGTTTTCTCTTGGGATGAAACAGCGTCTTGGGATTGCGATTGCATTACTGAACAATCCGAAGCTGCTCATACCTGATGAACCAACCAACGGGCTTGATCCGGTTGGGATTGAAGAACTTAGAGAGCTTATCCGTTCTTTTCCGGCAATATGTGGTGCTTCAATATTACATTGGCTCACAGTTTATAAATGAATGGTTCTATCATCATTTTCCCCCACCGGAAATTCTGTTATATATCCTCATAGGGATAAACTGTATCGCAGTTTGCGTGATATTAACAGCGCAGTTTGCAAAATATATGCGGGCGCAGCTCTCCCCACTTTTTGAAGCAACGGAAAGGATAGCGGCGCTTGCCCACGATTTGAAAACGCCTTTAACTGTCATTCAGGGAAATATTGATTTGATAAACGAAGCAGAGCTTGACGACGAACAACGGTTATATGCGGGGTATATTACGGAAAGCTCCGGGCAAATGGGCGTTTATATCAGGACGCTGATCGGTATATCCCGGACAGCAGCCGGGTATCAGCTCAATTTGGAAGAAATCGACATAGCCGATTATATGGAACAGATTGAAGCACAGGCAAATTCATTATGCCTTACAAAAGAAATCTGTTTACACATGGAAACAGGAGCAGATTTAGGAACTTTCAAAGCGGATAAATTGCTACTGGAACGGGCAATTATAAATGTGATAGGAAATGCGGTAGACTATTCTTCATCAGAGGGGACAGTTTATGTAGCGACGCAAAAAACAGACCATTTTTTGCAAATTTCTATAACAGACGAGGGAAGCGGCTTTACGCCGGAAACCTTACATCACGCACAGGATCAATTCTTTATAGGAAATAAAAGCCGGACCTCTAATATGCACTTTGGTATGGGACTATATATTACAAGCAGCATTATTAAGCAGCATAACGGACAGCTCGTATTGAAAAATTCTGATAAGGCAAAGGGCGCACAGGTCATTATAAAAATTCCATATTAGAAATTTGGTGGGCGGTACTGCGGTATCGCTCATTATTATTTCAAATCTTTATGAAATCCACAAAATTAGCGTTTAGCATATAGGCAAAGAATAGAAATACAATCTGCCGCACGACGGCAAAAGAAAAAAAGCCCGTCCACCGGC
>OFFN01001745.1_pt1 | contig 9891 bp, 7 predicted proteins | sample 1521381 | NCBI WGS metagenome assembly OFFN01 (sample SAMEA3504112, study PRJEB24116) | mouse gut metagenome | biome: mouse gut; feature: mouse-associated habitat; material: faeces | place: Denmark | collected 2011 | reverse complement strand
CTCCAATCAGGATCGGGAAATTTTTTATTTTGTATGATAATAAGCTGACATAAATTCGCACACTGAGAAAGGAACATGGTTATAAAAATGGAGAAAAGGAACAAAAAGCCGATCGTGGCAGTAGTGGGCAGGCCGAACGTAGGAAAATCCACATTGTTTAACGCATTGGCGGGCGAGAGGATCTCAATCGTAAAAGATACGCCGGGTATTACGAGAGACCGCATTTATGCGGATATCGTATGGCTGGATAAAGCGTTCACGCTGGTCGATACGGGAGGAATCGAACCGGACAGCAAAGACGTCATTTTATCTCAGATGCGGGCACAGGCGGAGATTGCCATTGAGACGGCGGATGTGATCCTGTTTCTGGTAGATGTAAAACAGGGGCTGGTAGACGCAGATGCAAAAGTGGCGGATATGCTCAGACGTTCCCATAAGCCGGTCGTTTTAGTGGTGAATAAAGTAGACCATTTTGAGAAATATATGGCGGATGTTTATGAATTTTATAATCTTGGCATCGGCGACCCGCATCCAATCTCCGCCGCCAACCGTATGGGGATCGGCGATATGCTGGATGAAGTGATCGCACACTTTCCGGAGAACGGTGCCGAAGAAGAGGAAGACGATCGGGTCCGCGTCGCCATTGTGGGAAAACCTAACGTAGGGAAGTCCTCCATCATTAATAAGCTGCTTGGCGAAGAGAGGCTGATCGTATCCGATATAGCGGGAACGACAAGGGACGCGGTAGACACGGAAGCAAAACATAACGGAAAAGAATATGTTTTTATTGATACGGCGGGACTGCGTAAGAAAAATAAAATCAAAGAAGAGCTGGAACGCTTTATGATCGTACGGACGGTCGGGGCGGTAGAGCGTGCGGACGTGGTAGTTATGGTCATCGACGCGCAGGAAGGCGTGACGGAACAGGACGCGAAGATCGCAGGTATTGCCCATGAACGGGGAAAAGCGGTGATCATCGCAGTCAATAAGTGGGATGCCGTAGAGAAGGACGATAAGACGATCTACAAATTTACAAACAAGGTACGGGAAACCCTTTCCTATATGCCTTATGCGGAAATGATCTTTATCTCGGCTAAAACGGGGCAGCGCCTGCCGAAGCTTTTTGAAATCATAGATATTGTGAGTGAAAATCATTCCATGCGTGTGGCGACAGGCGTACTTAATGAAATCATGTCGGAGGCGGTAGCGTTACAGCAGCCTCCGTCTGATAAGGGAAAGAGGCTCAGGCTGTATTATATTACGCAGGTAGGCGTAAAACCGCCCACCTTTGTGATCTTTGTAAACGATAAAGAACTGATGCATTTTTCTTATACCAGATATATTGAGAATAGGATCCGGGACGCCTTTGGATTCAAAGGAACTCCGCTTAAGTTTATTATCAGGGAGAGGAAGGAGAATAAATAGAGTGGAACGGTTGATTTGTTTAGCGATAGGGTATTGTTTGGGCCTTTTTCAGACCGCCTATTTCTATGGAAAAATGAAGGGGATCGATATCAGACAATATGGGAGCGGAAATGCGGGAACGACCAATACGCTGCGCGTACTTGGAACGAAGGCGGGCCTTATCGTGCTTGCGGGAGATATTATAAAAAGCATTCTGGCCGTCGTGATCGCAGGGCTGTTATTTAAAAATACCCATCCGGATACGATCTATCTTTTAAAGCTTTATGCAGGTATGGGCGCAATCTTGGGACATAATTTTCCGTTTTACATGCATTTCAAAGGCGGAAAAGGGATCGCTGCGACAGCGGGAGTGATTCTTTCTTTCCATCCATATTTTATCGTGATGGGGGTAGTACTGTTTTTTGGCGCGTTCTTTATTACACACTATGTATCTTTAGGATCCCTGCTCGTATATGCGGGCTTTATGATCCAGATGGTGATATGCGGACAGTCAGGGCTTTTTGCAGGTATGTCTCAGGCGAATCTGATCGAAATGTATGTCGTGACCGCATTCCTGACCGTGATGGCCTATTATAAGCACCGGGCCAATATCGTGCGGCTTGTCAAGGGCGAGGAGCGCAAGACTTATCTGACGAAAAAAGAAGGAAAAGAAAAGATTTAAATATAGGAGAAAAATAATAAAGGAGGAATGAAGGAAGGGTATGGCAAAAATAGGAATGATAGGCGCAGGCAGCTGGGGAGTCGCGCTGGCGCTGTTACTTTATCATAATGGAAACGAGGTGACCGTTTGGTCAGCCCTTGAGGATGAGATTGAACTGCTTTCGAGGGAGCGGGAACATAAGGATAAACTTCCGGGAGTAAAGCTGCCGCAGGACATGAACTTCATAACGGATCTGAAGGAGGCGGTAACCGGAAAAGATGTGCTTGTGCTTGCCGTTGCGTCGCCTTATACGAGAAGTACGGCAAAGAGGATGAGTGGATATGTAGAAGAAGGGCAGATTATCGTCAATGTGGCGAAAGGGATCGAAGAAGCCACGCTCATGACTCTATCGGAAGTTTTGGAAGAAGAGATTCCACAAGCTCAGATTGCCGTGCTTTCCGGTCCCTCCCATGCGGAAGAGGTCGGAAAAGGACTTCCTACCACGATCGTAGTCGGTACCGGAAAAAAGAAGACTGCAGAATATTTACAGAATTTATTTATGAGCGACGTTTTCCGGGTATATACCAGTCCCGACGTGCTTGGCATCGAGCTTGGCGGCGCTTTAAAGAACGTCGTGGCTTTAGCGGCAGGAATCGCGGATGGTCTGGGATACGGCGATAATACCAAAGCGGCCCTGATCACCAGAGGGATTGCGGAAATCGCAAGACTAGGCGTAGCGATGGGAGCAAAATTTGAAACATTCTGTGGCTTGACGGGGATCGGGGACCTGATTGTGACCTGTGCCAGTATGCATTCCAGAAACCGCCGGGCAGGTATCCTGATTGGAAAGGGCGCAACTATGGAAGAGGCCATGGCGGAGGTTAAGATGGTGGTGGAAGGCGTCTATTCCGCAAAAGCGGCCAAGGGACTTTCCGAAAAATATCAGGTGCAGCTCCCCATCATAGAACAGGTCAATCAAGTTTTATTTGAAAACAAGTCGGCGGAAGAAGCGGTGAAAGAATTAATGCTTCGGGATAAAAAAATCGAGATCTCCGGAGAATGGGAAAAAGAATAAAATTGGAGCAGAGATGAGCATTTACGATACATTGAACGAACAACAAAAACAGGGCGTATTTACAACAAAAGGCCCCGTCCTGCTGCTTGCCGGTGCAGGCAGCGGGAAAACAAGGGTGCTGACGCACCGCATCGCATATCTGATTGAAGAAATAGGGGTCAATCCGTGGAATATACTGGCCATTACCTTTACCAATAAAGCGGCGGGGGAAATGCGTAACCGTGTGGACGATATTGTGGGATACGGCGCGGAAAGCATATGGGTATCTACGTTCCATTCTACCTGCGTGCGGATATTGAGACGTTATATAGACAGGATCGGTTATGACACCAATTTCACTATTTATGATACGGACGACCAAAAAACCGTGATGAAAGAGGTTTGTAAAAAGTTACAGATCGATACGAAAATGTTGAAAGAAAGAACTCTTATGGGCGCTGTTTCTTCGGCAAAAGACGAACTGATCTCTCCAATGCAGTATGAGCTGAACGCCATGGGGGATTACAGGCAAAAGAAGATCGCGGAAGTGTATAAAGAGTATCAGGAAACGCTGCGGAAAAATAATGCCTTGGATTTTGACGATCTGATCGTAAAGACAGTAGAACTGTTTCAAAATTGTCCCGACGTATTGGAGTCTTATCAGAACCGCTTTCATTATATCATGGTGGACGAATATCAGGATACCAATACGGCGCAGTTTGAACTGATCCGGCTTTTGGCGGATCAGAACAGAAATTTGTGTGTGGTAGGGGACGACGACCAGTCCATTTATAAATTCAGGGGCGCGAATATCCGGAATATACTGGATTTTGAAAAGGTGTATCCGGAGGCCGTGGTCATCAGGCTGGAGCAGAATTACCGTTCTACCCAAAATATATTGGATGCGGCCAATATGGTTATCAAAAATAATACCTATAGGAAAGAAAAAGCGCTTTGGACCGACGAAGGCGAAGGCAGCAAAGTGCATTTCAAACAGTTTGACACCGCTTATGAAGAGGCTGATTTTATTACGGACGATATTGGGCGCAAGACGGATAAGGAAGGCGTACAGTTCGGAGACTGTGCGGTACTGTACCGGACCAACGCGCAGGCTCGTATTTTGGAGGAACGCTTTATTTTAAAGGGAATACCGTATGACGTAGTGGGAGCTACCAATTTTTATGCCAGACGGGAGATCAAAGACATCCTTGCCTATTTAAAGACAATAGATAACGGAAAAGACGATGTGGCCGTGAAAAGGATCATCAACGTACCGAAAAGGGGCATCGGGACGACGACGATCCTGCGTGTTCAGGAATATGCGGAGGAAAGAGGGATCAGCTTTTATAATGCGTTGAGAGAAGCAGACAAGATCATGACGATAGGAAAAAGCGCCGTGAAGCTGAAACCTTTCGTTACGTTGATACAGACTTTCCGAAGCAAATCGGAATTTTATGGTTTGGGGGATCTGATCAGAGACGTGATCGATCTGACGGGTTATAGAAAAGCATTGGAGGATTCAGACGAGGAGGACGCGGAAGACAGGATCGAAAACGTAGAAGAACTTGTCAGTAAAGTAGTCGCATATGAAGAGGCTGCGGAGAATCCTACGTTAAGTGAATTTTTGGAAGAAGTGGCCTTGGTAGCGGATATTGACAGGGTAAAAGAGGACGGCAACAGAGTGCTTCTTATGACGTTACATAGTGCGAAAGGACTGGAATTTCCCCATGTTTATCTTGCCGGCATGGAAGACGGGATCTTCCCCAGTTATATGACCATCGCTTCGGATGATCCGACGGACGTGGAGGAAGAGAGAAGGCTTGCCTATGTGGGGATCACAAGGGCAAAAGAGGAACTGACCATGACTTGCGCAAGACAGAGGATGATCAGGGGGGAAACCCAGTACAATCCTGTCAGCCGTTTTGTTAAGGAAGTACCGAAAGAGCTTTTGGACGGGACGCTGCCTGTGGTAAAGAAGAAAGAGATAGAGCAGTATACGGAAGATTCTTATGAAAGAGAGCATTTTAAGTCTAAGCCTTTCGGCGGAGTGGAAGGATATTCCGGCAGCAGTTCCCGGCAAAATACAGGCTATGGGCGGCCCAAGGCGGTGGCAGCCCCTAAAAGGACAGCAGCGGAAAACAGGCCCTATATTGCGAAAGGACTTGGGGAACTGCAGAAGGGGATGCCGCAGACAAACGGGATAGACTATACCGTAGGAGACAGGGTGCGCCATATTAAATACGGAGAAGGCACGGTACTCAAGATAGAAGAAGAACCGAGGGACTATAAAGTAACGGTAGTTTTTGACGGAGCGGGTCAGAAAATTATGTACGCGGCCTTTGCAAAGCTGAAAAAAGTGTAGTAAAATCTTATAAAAAGTGGTATATTAATAGTAATGACAGTTATTCGAAACGAAAAGGCGGAAAGGAAGGTATTAAGAATGAATAAATTTGACGAGGTTTTGGAAAGAGTAAATGAAGTGATCGGCAGAAAAGAAGAGGAGCAGAAAAAATCCAATACGGTATTGTGGGTATTTGCGATTATCGGAGCCGTTGCAGCGATAGCGGCAATCGCTTATGCAGCATATCGTTATTTTAAACCGGATTATCTTGAGGACTTTGACGATGATTTTGAGGACGACTTTGACGATGATTTTTTTGAGGATGACGACGAAGAATTTACGGGAGACGGGGACAGCGAAGGGATCAAATTTCAATAATAGGGGATAGACCCACAGTATATTTGACGTAGAGAAACGGGACGGGATGCGAGTGGTAAGGCGCGTCCCGTTTTCCTTTATAAGAAAGATGAAAGAGGCGGGGAATCCGTAGGGCGTGCTTGCACGCTTTTTTCATCTTTTATAGATAAGAGGGACAGCATAATAGGACGGGTGCAGAAAGGAAAAGGTATGAAAAAGGGACAGGTTTGCGAAGGGATTGTAGAAAGAGTGGATTTTCCGAATAAGGGGATCGTAAAGTCCGAAGGAGGAACTTGCGTGGTCAAGAACAGCCTTCCCGGACAGAAGGTTTCTTTTTGTGTGAACAAGGTGCGTAAAGGAAAGGCAGAAGGGCGGCTTTTGTCCGTTATAGAAAAATCGCCCAAAGAAACGGAAAGCCCTTGTCCACATTTCGGGGATTGCGGTGGATGCGTTTTTATTTCCCTGCCCTATGAAGAGCAGCTTAAGATCAAAGAAGAACAGGTGAAGAAGCTGCTGGATACCGCGTTGGAAGGACAGGAGAGGGAATATTTATTTGAAGGCATAAAAGCAAGTCCAAGCCCGTATGAATATCGGAATAAAATGGAGTTTTCTTTTGGGGACGAGGTCAAGGACGGGCCGCTTTCTTTGGGAATGCATAAGAGAGGGAGTTTTTATGATATCGTGACGGTATCCGAATGTAAGCTGGTGGATGGAGATTACCGCAGGATTTTAAAAGCCACGCTTTCTTATTTCCGTACACGGGATACGGCTTTTTATCATCGTCTGCGCCACGAAGGCTTTTTGCGGCATCTTTTAGTAAGAAAAGCGTCAAAAACGGGAGAAATACTGATCGCTCTTATTACGACTACGCAGCAGAGTATGGATCTGTCAGAATGGGCGGAGAGCCTTTTAAAGTTAGAATTGGATGGGAAGATCGTAGGAATCTTACATACGAAGAACGATTCCGTTGCGGATGTAGTGAAAAGCGACGAGACGGCGCTTCTCTATGGACAGGATCATTTTTATGAGGAGCTTTTGGGGCTTAGGTTTAAGATCTCCCAATTTTCTTTTTTTCAGACTAACAGCTTAGGAGCGGAAATCCTGTATGATACGGTAAGGGAATATGTGGGGAAAAGCGTTAAAAAGGATGGGGTCGTATTTGACTTGTACAGCGGAACGGGAACGATTGCACAGCTTATGGCTCCTGTAGCCAGAAAAGTGATCGGTGTGGAGATCGTGGAAGAGGCGGTGCAGGATTCCCTACAGGTCGTAAATGGGCATTTGCCATGGCTCAGGAAAACGACACCAAATATGTTTGCTGCAATGCAGACGAAGGCGACCCCGGTGCATTTATGGACCGTTCGGTTCTTGAGGGTGATCCGCACTCTGTTATTGAAGCTATGGCTATTGCCGGCTATACAATCGGTTCCAGTCAGGGCTATGTTTATGTTCGTGCAGAATACCCCATTGCTGTTGAAAGACTCAACATCGCTATTGAGCAGGCAAGAGAATACGGTCTTCTCGGCAAAAACATTTTAGGCACGGATTTCAGCTTTGATATTGATATTCGTCTTGGTGCAGGTGCATTTGTATGCGGAGAGGAAACTGCTCTTATGACCTCTATTGAAGGTCACAGAGGTGAGCCTCGTCCGCGTCCTCCGTTCCCTGCAATCAAGGGTCTTTTCGGCAAGCCGACCATTCTTAACAATGTTGAAACATATGCAAATATTAACCCGATTATCCTTAAGGGCTCTGAATGGTATTCATCCATCGGAACTGACGGCTCAAAGGGTACTAAGGTGTTCGCGCTCGGCGGTAAAATCAACAACGTCGGTCTTGTTGAGGTTCCTATGGGAACAACAATCCGTGAAATCGTTGAGGAAATCGGCGGCGGGATTCCTAACGGGAAGAAATTCAAGGCAGCACAGACAGGCGGTCCTTCAGGCGGCTGTATCAGTGCCGAATATCTCGATGTCCCTATTGACTATGATAACCTTATCCAGATTGGCTCAATGATGGGCTCCGGCGGTATGATTATTCTTGATGAAGATACCTGTATGGTTGACATTTCGAAATTCTATCTTGAATTCACCGTTGATGAAAGCTGCGGTAAATGTACTCCATGCCGTATCGGCACAAAAAAGCTGCTTGACTATCTCACCAAGATAACAGAGGGCAAGGGAGAAATTGAAGATCTTGATAAAATCCAGGAGCTTGCAAACCATATGAAATGCTCCTCTCTTTGTGCACTCGGCCAGACTGCTGCCAACCCGATTCTTTCAACAATGAATGCTTTCGGCGATGAATACCTTTCTCATATTAAAGACAAAAAATGCCCTGCAGGTGTTTGTAAGGCACTCTTATCCTTTACTATTGAGCCTGATAAGTGCCGCGGCTGTACGCTTTGTGCTCGTAACTGCCCTGTTAACGCAATCAGCGGTAAGGTTAAAGAGCCTCACGTTATTGATCCTGATAAGTGCATTAAGTGCGGACTTTGTGTAAGCAACTGTCACTTTAATGCAATTGTTAAGAAATAAGGAGGGGAATCATAATGGTAAATCTTAAAATTAACGGTATTCCCGTTCAGGCAGAGGAAGGCACAACTATTATTGAAGCTGCAAGACACGCACATATTGATATTCCTTCTCTTTGCTATCTTAAAGATATAAACTGCATCGGCTCCTGCCGTGTATGTGTAGTTGAGGTTAAGGGTGCAAGAGGTCTTGTTGCCGCTTGTGTTTACCCTGTTGCCGAAGGTCTTGAGGTATGGACAAACACGCCTCAGGTTCGCCAGTCAAGAAGAACAACTCTGGAACTTCTGCTTTCAGAGCATCATAAAAAATGTCTTTCCTGTGTTCGTTCAAGCAGATGCGAGCTTCAGAAGCTCTGTAAGGACTACGGTGTTGATGAGGATCGCTTCCCATCTACCGATGCACTTCAGGAGTTTGACAGAACATCTCCTTACATTGTAAGAGATAACAATAAATGTATTCACTGCATGAGATGCGTTTCAGCCTGCAATAATCAGGGCATCGGCGTTATCGGTCCTCGTAAGAGAGGCTTCAATAAAACCATAGGCTGTGCATTTGATATGCCGCTTGATGCCTGTGCATGCGTTGGCTGCGGTCAGTGCGTTGTTTCCTGCCCTGTAGGTGCACTTTATGAAAGCAACCAGATTTCAGATGTATGGGCTAATATCGGTGATCCAAACAAGAAGGTTGTATTCTTCACTGCTCCTGCAGTTCGTGCAACTCTTGGTGAGGAATTTGATATGCCTATCGGCACAAATGTTGAGAAAAAGCTTGCAGGTGCTATCAGAAGACTTGGTGCAGACGCTGCATTTGATATGGATGTTACTGCTGACCTTACAATTCTTGAAGAAGCCGCAGAGCTTGTAGACAGAATCAAAACCAATAAACCTCTTCCGATGTTCACCTCATGCTGCCCCGGATGGGTTAAGTATGCAGAGCATTATTATCCTGAGCTTCTGCCGCACCTTTCAAGCTGTAAATCTCCGCAGCAGATGTTCGGCGGACTTCTTAAATCTTACTATTGTGAAAAGAACGGAATCAATCCTGATGACTTATATGTTGTATCTGTTATTCCTTGTACTGCAAAGAAGTTTGAGGTTACAAGAGAAGAAATGGCAGGCACAGTTGATGTTGCGCTTACAACACGTGAGCTCGGTCAGATGATTCAGGGGGCAGGTATCAATTTTGAGAGCCTTCCTGATGAAGAATTCGATTCTCCTTTCGGTACTGCCTCAGGTGCGGGTGCTATCTTCGGTGCAACCGGCGGTGTTATGGAGGCTGCACTTCGTACTGCTGCTTATATGCTTGACGGTGAATTCACTGCTACTGATTTTGTTGAGGTAAGAGGAATTGAGGGTATCCGTGAGGCTACTTATAATGTTGCAGGTATGGATGTTAAGGTTGCCGTAACAAGCGGTCTTAAAAATGCTGCTAAGCTTTGCGATATGGTTAAGAGCGGTGAGGCTCCTTACCAGTTTATTGAAATTATGGCATGCCTTTTTCACTTCTGTTTCGGTTGCCCAATTTCCGTGAGTGTCTATGG
>OFFN01001744.1_pt1 | contig 9895 bp, 8 predicted proteins | sample 1521381 | NCBI WGS metagenome assembly OFFN01 (sample SAMEA3504112, study PRJEB24116) | mouse gut metagenome | biome: mouse gut; feature: mouse-associated habitat; material: faeces | place: Denmark | collected 2011 | reverse complement strand
CGGACAAATAGGAGCAGAGATGGATTTATTGTTAAACAGTTGGAATGAGATCCTGCAATTTTATAAAAACTATATTGGAAACGGTGCCATATTTCTTTTGTATTTGGCGGCGTTATTGTACTTGATCTTCGCAGAAAAGAAAAAGCAGACGAGGACGATCTTAGTCTCTGCGCCGGTGGCGGTCATGGTCCTATTTTCTTTCCCGCCGTTTAAACTGCTGTTTGAGGTGCTTGGACTGGACAGCGAGACATATTACCGTATTTTATGGCTTCTTCCTATGGGAATCATCATCGCTTACGCGGGGGTGAAGCTGTTTGAAGAATACGTTTGGGTTGGAGTGGCGGTCATGTGTATTCTTGTTATGTATACAGGTGTTTATGTATACAAAAACCCTAATATTACAAAGGCGGAAAACGGATATCATATTCCTCAGATGGTGATCAACGTATGCGATGTGATACTGCCTGAAGAGGAGAGCGGCAAGGATCGTGTCTGGGCGGTATTTCCTTCGGAATTTATCCATTATGTGAGACAATATTCGGATGTGATCTGTATGCCTTACGGAAGAGAAGCGTTGGTAGACAGATGGGAGTTTGAATATCCGTTAAAGGAACTTATGGATGCCGCGGATATACAGACGGATAAGCTGGTGGAGGCTCTTAGGGATTCCTGGTGCGAATACGTTATCCTATCGGAGAACAAAAGATATACGGAGCCAATGGAGAATTACGGATTTGAATTAGTCGATACGGTAAACGGGTATGATATTTACAGAGATGGGTTAAATAAACGTTAGAGTATGTTTGAAAATGCATCTCGGGGAAAGCAATTTTCAAACACGCTTCAGGCATTACGGATGAGAATAAGCAGCGGGCGGTAAAAACAATCATAATCTATGCGCATAAAGCGGCGCGGAAATGAGGAAAAATGGGGAAAGACAGGAAACAGTTTGATAAAAATAAGAGGTATATGGTAACCGGCGGCGCCGGATTTATCGGATTTCATCTTTCCAAAAGTCTTTTGGAGGCAGGTGCGCAGGTGCTTGGCTTTGACAATATGAACGATTATTATGATGTGGAGTTAAAACAGGCAAGGCTTTGCGAATTGAAGGGAAAAGAAGGTTATCGTTTTGAAAAGGCGGATCTTGCGGACAAGGAGCAGGTTTTTGCACTTTTTGAAGATTATATGCCGGATATTGTGATCAATTTGGCGGCGCAGGCGGGAGTGCGTTATAGTATAGAAAATCCGGATGCCTATATGCAATCCAATATGATGGGATTTTATCATATTTTGGAGGCATGCAGGCGGCATCCTGTAGAACATCTTGTATTTGCTTCTTCCAGTTCCGTTTATGGCGGAAATCAAAAGATACCGTTTTCTACGGAGGATATGGTGGACGCGCCGGTGAGCCTTTATGCGGCGACCAAAAAATCCAATGAGTTAATGGCCCATGCATACAGTAAGCTGTATGATATTCCCGTTACAGGACTTCGCTTTTTTACGGTATACGGTCCTTTCGGAAGGCCGGATATGGCGTATTACAAGTTTGCTTTAAAAATTGCAAAAGGAGAGAAGATCCAGATTTATAATAACGGGGATATGTACAGGGATTTTACTTATGTGGACGACGTTGTAGAGGGTGTGGTAAATATATTGTGCAATCCGCCTGAAGAAAATGAACACGGCGCCCAATATAAGATTTATAATATCGGAAATCATTCCCCGATAAAACTGATGGATTTTATAAGTGAATTGGAAAGGCAGTTGGGGCAGGAGGCGGAAAAGGAGTATCTTCCTATGCAGCCGGGGGACGTATACCAAACTTATGCGGATGTTTCGGAGTTGATGGGGGATTTTGGATTTAAGCCGGATACTTCCATTGAAAAAGGGTTGGGAGAGTTTGTAAGGTGGTTTAAAGAATATTATCAGATTTTGTAATGTAAGGACGAAAGGGCATGGCTAGGGATTAGCGTGAAATTAAAAATTTCACGATCCTGATTTGTATGCCTGCTGAAGCAGGCAGATGGGAGTTAACGTGAGAATTTCATTTTTATGGGCGGCAGGCCGGAATTGACCTGCCGCCGGAAGGGAAGAGGCTGCTGCACAAATTCAGTGCGGCAGCTTCTTTCCGTAAGGTTTTTCCTGCCGGATACCGCTGATGTACATATGATTCAGGCTGTTGTGGGGCATGGTCACCCACACTTTAGACATATATTCCAAATTCAAAGACGGAATGGCCGAATATACCAGCCTTTCAGAGCCTTCTTCGCCTAAAATGATGTAAGTGCCGTTGTCGTTTACCTTCGTTACGATAGAAGGGAATGTTTTGTCCGTCATGATAACGGTCTTGTCAATGGCGTATTTGATCGCTTTTAAAATTTCATCTGATACCAGATTCATGATATTCCTCCTTTGAGACATATGTTTTGATTGTTTTTAAACGTGTCGGGATCAGTATTTTTTAAGCGTGCTAAAAAACTGATATTTTTTTCCTCCTATAGATTGGAGATCTGCCATTAAAGCTTCGGCAGAAGTGGAATTGGTCACATTAGGCATAGTAATGTGAAATGTTTGGCTGACAACCGGATTGGAATTTAGGTTTGTGGTATTGATATGGCTATCGCTGCGTTCACCGGAAAATCCCGTGAACTGATTGACCGGATTGATCTTCGGCGCAGCTGCCAGAAAATCCGTCATTTTGCCGGAGTCTTCTATTGCCGCACGGTGAATACTGTTCTGCATACTGTGCTTTGTCTTTGAAGTAGTGTTCGTAGAGTATTCTTAAGCGGTCTAAGTATTCTTTTTCGGAGAGGATGCCGTTATCTTTCAGGTTCTGAAGGTCTTTTAATTCTTTTTCGAAGGCATCCAGATAGGCGTCGGCGGCTGCCGAACCTGCATTTCCTGCCGCCTTAGAGGCATTTTGACCCATTTTACTAAAATCAAATTCGCTGTCAAGGGTGGAAAACTGATCGATGACTTGTTTTTTTACGATCTCCATTTGTCCCCTGACTGCCAATGCCGCCAAAGTATTTCCTTCCGAAGATGCTTTGGTATAAGCGAGATTTAAGGATAGAAGCGTTTGTACTGCGTCAGTGGCAATTCCGGCGCTCTTTGCGAGCAGATAGAGATTCTGTATATCGCCGGCTGTGTTAAGTGGGTTGTCTTTGCACAGGATTTTCTGTATTCTTAAGGAAGTTAACGCTTCAGTGAAGTTTTGGGCGGACACCTGTGTTCTTGCAAAGGATACCATCTCAGAATAGGAGGCGTCGGCAAGGTCAAGCCCGGACTCTTTTAGAGCATTTGTATTTTTGATCAGGACTTTGAAAGCAGTTAATTCACTATTTGCAACGCCCAGATCCGCAAGAGCGGATTTAAGGGTGGCAAAATCTTCCGTGCCTGAAAGCGCTGCCTGTGTGATAGAGGAGGCGAGGGCATTAAATGCGGTTTGGACATCTTTTTCTTTCGATTCCGTAGCGCTTAACACAGTAACAAAATTTTCGAAAGCGGAGTAGTCAACAGGTAATCCTGCCTGAGCCACTCCGTCTAATTGGGAACGGATACTGTCAAACAGGGACAAATCTGCCTGACCGGGGATGAACAAAAGGTTACCGTTGTCGTCTGATGTAAATACATTCTGATATGCCGAAGCAAGAGAGTCCAAGGCAGGATGCAGTCTGCCGCTAATCTGTTTTATCGTGTCAAAGACCGATAACAAGGAATGTTTTCTGCTTTCCGCTGAAGCATTTTCCAATGTTGCATAAATTTGTTCAAGTATTTCCTCGGCCGTAAAACCCGCCTGTGTAAAATCCGTCAACATAGTGTCTGACAGGTGCTTTACGGACAGGGTTCCGTTTTGGGCCAGCTGTGTTAAATGCTGCTGTATATCTGAAGGTAATCTGCTGAATAGTTCATTGAATTTGTCAGTGCGGTATTCTTCGGGATACAGACAGCGGTCTATGGCTTGGGCCAGATCGTCCCATGACTGGCTTGCTGCATCGTCTATCCCATATCTTTCACTGTAATCGGACAGGTCAAGGGCAGTGTCTACCAGCTCCTTTCTATATTCTGCAAGGCGGTTTTCTTCCTGCGGATCCAGTTTAGCGCCATTTTTCTTTTTTTGATTCAAATCTTCATAAGCGGAGACGAGTTCTTTTATATGATCCGTAAAAGAGGAAGAAGCGTTGTCCCAAGCATCCAGTTCCTGAGAAAGAATATCCAGTTCGCTGATTTCTTCATCGGTTTTGTAATCGTTCAGATACAGTTCATAGTAACGTTCCCTTTTCCTGCGCATACTTTGGGAATCTTCTTCTGTCCTGACTTTTTCATAAATGCGGTCACCATATTTCATGTCAAATTCTTTTTGTACTGATGCGGCCGTTTCTTTCTGTTTGGCGGCCTCCTGTTCCTCGAGCAGCCTTTTTTTGCGTTCCAGTTCATTGTTTTCGGCAATCAGCCGGCTCAATTCCCCTTTTTCTATAAAGGACAGGGAATCCTTGGAATTTAATTTATTGATCCTGTCGGCAGTTGTTTCTAATTGGGAATTTATTTCCGATATTTCGGAACATATCCCAGACAGTTCACCCTGCAGCTTTTCAGTCGTTTCCTGTTGTTTTTCCAAAGCGTTGATCCAGTTATCCGCTAAATTTACGGCGAGATTGACTACGGAACCGATCAGAAAGTTGACACCCATGGACGCCATGGCTGCGCCGAAAGATTTTAAGACAGCTCCGGCTTTGGATGTCAGGGTAGTGAAACTATAAGTGGCATTGCCGGTATCACGCAGGTATTGCCGGTAGGTTTCCAGATCCTTTGTCCCGTAGTTAGCATCGCGGAGAAAGGCAATCAGGGACTCGTCGGCAAGGTTTTGATCTATGATAAAGGTATCAAATATATTGTCATGTTCCATGCTCCGGATGGTATCGGATGTTAAGGTGTTTCCCGTGGCCTTTAACTTTTGAAAGAATGCATCGGATTCCCGGCTTGTATTTATCAATTGTTTTTTAAAATTACTTAACCATGAACTCCACCCATTATCAGAAGAGTATTGTACTGCCTATTTTCTTCTGATACAATATTATAAAAGTTACTTCCGCTAGCAAATGTAATATTGGGGAGGGAAAATTATGATATGGAAGTGTAAAAACTGTGAATTTATGGCTATTGATAATACGAAAAACTGTGCACTTTGTGGGAAAAATGATTGGGAGGATTATGATTTATATCAAATGAAACAGATTTCCCATGATCATTCTTTTATTGACGCAATGCTTAAATTAAGGGAAGACGATCCGATCGAGTACCAGTTAAAGATGCAGCAGATCAGACTTCAGATTCAGCAGCAGAGACAGATTGCTTCGGCAAAACTAAACAATCTTATCCCTCACTGTCCTACCTGCAACAGTTCTAACATCAAGAAGATCAGCGGCCTGTCAAAAGCCGGATCCGTCTTTTTGTGGGGAGTATTTTCCCGTAAGGTACATAAACAATGGCACTGCAATAGCTGTGGTTCGGAGTGGTAAAAGACCCGCGCGGATCAGCCTGCTTTGACCGTCTTTCTGTAATAAAGTACTCACTTTCATGAGGTTCAGACTGTATATCACAACTGCATACAATTACGCCTGTATGCAGTCAAACCTTGTCAGTCGTTGGGGGTTAAGACGTGGATTACAGAACCACACCTATCTATAAGATATAGACTTAGCCTTTCCCTGCTTTCAATATGGAGCAATGCCCCATACCTACCTATCGATCAGCCATTCCTTTTGGCAGTATTATGAAAATATCAGAACGGATTCCGGATATTTCGGAAGTCATAATCATGCAAAAGCGTAAAACACTACTTAGGCTCTCGCCATATAGTATGCCGTATACGTTTCTTTCTGCCTTTCGGCACCTTACCGTCTGCCGTTTCCGGCTCCGTTTCGGAATGTATACAGCCTTTAGGCTTTCCAGCATATTCGGTTTTGTCATTGATAAAATGAAAGGTATCCATCCTATTTTAAAGTGGCGGATGCCCTCGTCCGTTGGCCGCATGGCATGATTATGCGGCTTTAGAGGAGTGGGCGCAGTATGGTTGCCACTAGAATTTTTTATGCTTCACCAATACCTTTTGTATACATCAGTAGGCCGCTTAAAGCGCCGACTGTGCTGAATGCATTTGTTTTGTCGGTTATATTGTTTATTACGGATAAAATTCCGTTAAGGCCGTTCACAGCGGTGATTACAGCGTCAGTAGGGACGAGTTTCCTTACCGTGTCCGTCCATGTGTTGGAGAGGCGGTTTAAGGAACCTTCCCATGTATCTGCCGCTTTTTCAGCTTCGGCGGCAAACGAGCCCGTACCGTTTGCATATTCTTGCAGCATTTTTTCGTATAGGCTGTAGTTTGTCAAAAGAGCATCCAGAGCCGATGCCTGATCGGGGTCACTGCCGACTGCCTCAAGAAGGGAGGTACGCTTGCTGTTTGTCCTGTCTAGCGTGCAGTAGGTTTCGGATAATTCTTTGACAATCTGCATGGGTTCTTTCAGGCCGATTATCCCCTTTTTCGTTTCATACAAGGAAACGCCTAAAGAGTTACAGGCGTTTTCATAGTCGGAAAGGGAGGCAGCGTCGATTTCTGTCCCGTTGATTGTCCCGGTTATCTGCTGCAGATACGTCAAAAGGCCTGCAAGTGCGTTTCCGGTTTCGGAGCCGCTAAGTTCGGTTGTGGCCAACAGGGCTGAAAGGGCAGCGGTGGTTTCTTGAACATCCATGCCCGAAGCGGCGGCCTGCATGCTGACAGCGGTCAGGCCTTCTGCTAATTTTGACATACTGAGGGCATGACGGTCTGTAAGGCGGCAGGTACCGTCGAGGGTCTGCGTCAGCTCTTTGACAGAGCCGTTCATGGCAAAAGCATGGTCGGCTGCTAAAAGGTATTGCATTGCCAAATCTGCGCTGATGTCACAAGTGTTTTGAAGCGCAAGGGAAAGTTCTGCGAAGCCTTCCGCATTTTTATGGCCCATCCGGTTTGCGTTAAGCACGGCGGAGAGATACTCCGCCGTGCTCCTGCCGTATTTACTGGCGGTATCAACTGCATTTTCACCAATGCGGGTCAGGTCGGTTTGGGAAAGCGTGCGGTTTGTATTGTGAAGTTCGGAGAGCAGGGCGTACACTTCTTTTAATTCGCCGGCAGCCTGTCTGGCGTTATCCTTGATCAGAGAAAGTAGCGTACCAATGGAAAAAAGTTTATTATCTGCCATATGTAGTTTCCTCCTTTACTCTATTTCAGTCCCATCCCTGTCCGTGCGGCTGAGTATTTCCGCAAATTCATGGATGAGTTTTTTCTGCAAGGTTTCTTTGTTTTTAGAAAATTCTTTTATGCCTTTTTCCAAAAAGCTGTAAAATGCCAGCTTCAGTTTGATTTCTTTTGCCTTTATGCGGCAGTATCTGATAAATGTAATCATATGTGCTCCTTCCGCGTATCTTTATACGCTTATGAATCATGGTGAATAGGTATTTTTTGCAGCCTGTCATGAGGACAGGGAACTGTCCGTGGCAGGGGGCGCGGTTATCTTGTGCCGTCCGGCTTGTCCGAGTTGTTGAAGCAGGTGATCCTGTCGATCTGTGTGAGGCTTAATTTGTTAACGTCGATCATAGTTGTTTCCTCCTTTGGAATGAAAAATAGTAGTTAAGGGAGTGTTTTCCCTCCCTGTGGGGCTGGTAGTTAAAAGCCGGAGAATGCCTGATATTACGGTGTTTTTTGGATAAATAACGGTTTGAACCGTGCAAAATTAAAAAGGTTTTGTATGTTATTTTGTAGTCTTAAAACCGGAGCCTGTGTTATAAAAGCAATTATTTATCTGATCAAACATCATATATACTTTTCCGGAATTAGCATTGTTTCCGTATATCATTTTTCCGGTGCTATCAAAAACGGTGTTTCCACAAAAGAAACCGTTATCAAAGGAAGTATCCGGCACAAGGGCATATCCGTTGGCGGGCAGAGCGCTTGTATTTTTAGCCAGTTCTTTGGTAAGTCCCTGTAAGGTATAGAAATGGTAAGTATTATTTGATTTTTTGACTCTTATGATAGCGGCGAGAGAGTCAAAAGCGATACCGGAAGAAGACCATGCTACGTTAGTTCCATAAAAATGGTAATCGGAAGTGCTGCCAAGGCTGACGTTTACGGCATTACCGCTTGTATCGGTGGTCTTTTTCACAGCCAGCTTATTGGTTGCGGAATCGATAAAAAGTGTAAAATAAGAATAACTTGTCAGCTCTGACGATACGGTATGTTTTTTAATCAGTATAAAAGCGGCATATTTGGAAAACAAACTGCGCATGATTGTTACGGCATAGTGGGTGGAGGCTGATTCGGCGGCACAAAGCGTAACGGCGTCGCCGACCTTCAGGGAAATTGCATCTGGAGCTATAGAAACTTTCCGTACATATTTGGTTCCGTGCAGCCCGGTACTTGTCGTAACTAAATAATAAAATACTAAATAGGAATTATCCGTTACTCTGGTTACGTCGATATGAAAGGATTGTGTTGCCGGTTTGATTGCGGCTAAGTTATATTCGGTATTATGATAGCGGATACAAAGATAGGTTTTTGCCGAATTTAACTGAATCGATGCTGATTCAGCTGTTCCGTTTATGCCATAACCATGGATGAGAGACCCGTTGGTACCTACGCCGTGCCCCCAATAAAGCCTATGGTAAAAGGGAGCGTAATAATAATAGTTATTGGTTTCCGAAAAACCTGTTCCCTGTTTTCCGACAATGGATTCTCCCCATGCTATTTTATTGCCGTCGATTTCAGAAGAGGCGATGGCAGAGCCGGTTACTCCAAATATTTTCTTGCCCCTTACTATGTTGGCGGGAATGAGATTTGCGTCTCCTTTTATTGTCTGCTGTCCTGATAAGTATTGTCCGGCGGCAATGGATTGATTTGCTGCCGACGGGGTATAGGTAGCGGCGGCTTTGGAAAGAATGTTTTGTGTGATTTTACCGCTGCCGTTATGATACCCTGCTGGGATCGTAAAACTGCCGTTGATCGGTAAAGAGTGGTTGACAGTCCCCCGGTTAGGCATGGTTCCCGTTACTTTCTTGTTATCTATATAAGCTGTTTTGCCGTATTGTATATCGGCGGCAGCGGCGGTGGCATCCCCCGAGTCCACGCCGCTGTTGATTTTGGAGATCAGTTCCGCATACCGGTCGAGAGTAGTCCCGTCGGGAACGGGGATGCCTTTGGCAGTAATAGCCTGTTTAATAGCTTCTTTATCCGTATAAATCCGTTTTACATTTTCGATCAATGAAGCCAAAATACCACCTCCTTTATTTCCTGATTCCGCATATATGCATATTGTTCAGACTTCCGTAGGGCATTTTTACCCATACTTTTGAGCCGGTTGTCAGGTTTAAAGACGGGATGGAAGAGTAAACGGTTCTTTGCGAGCCGTCCTCGCCTAAAATGACATAAGTGTGATTGGCGTTTGTCTTGATGATGACGGAATCAAAGGTTTTGTCCGTTTTGTAGTTACTGATTTTTCTATCCAGCATGATACGGATAGATTTGATGATTTCATTTCCTAAATCCATTTGAAAAATCTCCTTTTCTGATATTTTTTCTAAATGCCGGATCCGTTTCCATATGGAGAAAACGGCGTCCTTAACGTCTCATGGATTCCTGCAATGCCCGCAGGCTCAGGTCTCCAAGCTGCTTTTGTATGTATTCGATGCCGGAATGGTTGGTCACATTTGGACAGTTTAAAGTGATGTTTTGAGTAACGGTCTGCTGCAGGGAGGAGCTGGTATTTATATTGTTGTAATTAGCTTTCCCATTGAACCCCGTAAACTGGCTGGCCGGATTGATCTTCGGCGCAGCTGCCAGAAAATCCGTCATTTTGCCGGAGTCTTC
>OFFN01001728.1_pt1 | contig 10003 bp, 7 predicted proteins | sample 1521381 | NCBI WGS metagenome assembly OFFN01 (sample SAMEA3504112, study PRJEB24116) | mouse gut metagenome | biome: mouse gut; feature: mouse-associated habitat; material: faeces | place: Denmark | collected 2011 | reverse complement strand
TCGGGCTGTGTGGGCTGAGGAGCGGGCTGACGCATGAAAATCTGACCGCGCATGAGGGCCGACACTGCTTTGTTGTTGAGGTTGGCGAGCATAGTCTCGAAGAGGTGGAACGACTCAACCTTATATATCACGAGGGGGTCTTTCTGCTCGTAAGCGGCGTTCTGCACGCTCTGGCGCAGCTGGTCGAGCTCGCGGAGGTGTTCTTTCCAGAGTTCGTCGATGGTAACGAGCATGAGTGCCTTGTGCCATTCCTTGATGATAGATCGGCCGTCGGATTCGAGGGCTGTGCGGAGGTCGCAGCGGAGGTTGAACACGCGCTTGCCGTCGGTAATGGGCACGAGGATGGGGCCGTTGTAGTCGGGGTGCTCGGCGCTCATCTGTGTGAGCACGGGCATTGCCACCTCGCGGATACGGTCGCTCTTGCGGTCGAGACCTTCTACGGCTGCGGCATGGAGAGTCTCGATTTTATCCTCGCGCTGCATGTTGGCGTATTCCTCTTCGGTGAAAGGAGCCTCGATGGCAAGCACACGGAAGATCTCGGTGCAGAGGTCGGGGTAGTCGGCGGGAGCCTCGTTGTTGACGATGAGGTTTTCTACAGTATCGTAGAGCATGTTGATTACATCGACACCGATACGCTCGCCGAGTACGGCGTGGCGGCGGCGCTCGTAGATGTACGTACGCTGCTTGTTCATCACGTCGTCGAACTCGAGCAGGCGCTTACGGATACCGAAGTTGTTCTCCTCGACGCGTTTCTGAGCTTTCTCGATGGCGTTGTTGACGATCTTGTGCTCGATCATCTCGTCTTCCTGCAGGCCGAGGCGGTCAAGCATTTTCACTACGTGGTCGGTGGCGAAGAGGCGCATGAGCTGATCTTCGAACGATACGAAGAATACCGACGAACCCGGGTCGCCCTGACGTCCGGCACGACCGCGGAGCTGGCGGTCGACGCGTCGGCTCTCGTGGCGCTCGGTGCCGATGATTGCAAGACCACCGGCCTCGCGCACCTCGGGTGTGAGCTTGATATCGGTACCGCGGCCTGCCATGTTGGTTGCGATAGTCACGCAGCCTTTGCGGCCTGCTAGAGCTACAACCTCGGCCTCGCGCTGGTGGAGCTTGGCGTTGAGCACCTGATGTTCGATTTTCTGCATGGTGAGCATGCGGCTCAGGAGCTCGGAGATTTCTACCGACGTTGTGCCCACGAGCACCGGGCGGCCGGCTTTCACCATCTCTACGATTTCGGCGATTACGGCTTTGTATTTCTCTTTCTTGGTGCGGTATACGCGGTCGTTCATGTCGATACGCGCGATGGGGCGGTTGGTGGGTATGGTGACTACATCGAGCTTGTAGATATCCCAGAGCTCGCCTGCCTCGGTCTCGGCAGTACCGGTCATACCGGCGAGCTTGTGGTACATGCGGAAGTAGTTCTGCAGCGTGATGGTGGCGAAGGTCTGTGTGGCGGCTTCGATTTTCACGCCCTCCTTGGCCTCGATAGCCTGATGTAGACCGTCGGAGTAGCGTCGGCCCTCCATGATACGGCCTGTCTGCTCGTCGACGATTTTCACCTTGTTGTCGTCAACCACATATTCTTGGTCGCGCATGAAGAGGGTGTATGCCTTCAGGAGCTGTGTGACGGTGTGTACGCGCTCGCTCTTTACGGCGTAGTTTGCCATGAGCTCGTCTTTCTTCTCCTGACGCTCGGCGGCGTCGGCGATGTGCTCGAGCTCGCTGAGCTGGCTTGCGATGTCGGGGAGGACGAAGAACTGAGGGTCCTGCGACGAGCCGGTGAGTTCGTCGATACCCTTGTCGGTGAGTTCTACCGAGCGGTTTTTCTCATCGATCACGAAGTAGAGCGGGTCGGTGACGACGGGCATTTCGCGGGCGTTGTCCTGCAGGTAGTGGGCTTCAGTCTCTAGGAGCACGTTTTTCATGCCTTCCTGACTGAGGAAGCGTATGAGGGCGCTGTTTTTGGGCAGACCCTTGAATGCGCGGAAAAGCAGCAGGGCGCCTTCTTTCTTTACGTCCTTGTCTTCGCTGGCGAGCTTGGTCTTGGCTTCGGCGAGGATGCCGGTGACGAGGCGCTGCTGTGCGCGGACAACTTTCTCTACATTGGCCTTGTACTGGTCGAAGAGCTGGTCGTCGCCGCGTGGCACGGGGCCGGAGATGATGAGCGGCGTACGGGCGTCGTCGATAAGCACGGAGTCGACCTCATCGACGATGGCATAGTAGTGCTTGCGCTGCACGAGGTCGTCGGGATCCATGGCCATGTTGTCGCGCAGGTAGTCGAAGCCGAATTCGTTGTTTGTGCCGTAGGTGATGTCGCACTCGTAGGCACGGCGACGCTCGGGGGTGTTGGGTTGGTGCTTGTCGATACAGTCAACCGAGGCACCGTGGAACATGTAGAGCGGGCCCATCCACTCGGAGTCGCGCTTTGAGAGGTAGTCGTTGACAGTTACGACATGCACGCCGCGCCCGGAGAGCGAGCGGAGGAACACCGGAAGGGTTGCCACGAGGGTCTTACCCTCACCGGTAGCCATCTCGGCGATTTTGCCCTGATGGAGCACGATACCGCCTATGAGCTGTACTTCGTAGTGGGTCATGTCCCACTTCACTTCGTTGCCGCCGGCCATCCAGCGGTTTTTCCATATAGCTTTGTCGCCCTCGATGGTGACGAACTCGCGGCCTTGACCGGCGAGGTCGCGGTCGAATTGGGTTGCGGTCACCTCGATGGTGTCGCTTGCAGCGAATCGCTTTGCTGTCTCGCGCACGGTGGCGAAGACGAGGGGAAGATTTTCATTGAGTTTGTCTTCGATGATGTCGAGGATTTTCTTCTCGTGAGCATCAATCTGGTCCCAGAGCGGCTGGCGCTGGTCGAAAGGCAGAGCCTCTACTTCGGTGCGCAGTTTTGCTATGGCTTCGTTGTCGGCTTTTGTTGCCTCGGCGATATCGGCGCGTACACCGTTGATACGTGCGCGCAGACCGTCGTTGTCGAGTTTCTCAACCTCGGGCATCTGCTCCTTGATTTTTGCAAGAATGGGCTGGATTGCCTTGAGGTCGCGGGTAGACTTGTCGCCGAATAGTTTTTTGAGTACGGTTACAAATGACATTATGTTAGGTTTTTTATATGCTTTAAGAATAGGCCTGATGTTCAGACCGCCACACTCCCTTGCGAGGGCGCGGAAATAATTGCAAAGTTACGAATTATTAGGGAAATAACGCGGCGCTCCGGCTCACTTTTTTGTGAGGCTGAGAGCAGGGGCGGCGGCACCGTTGGGCGACCGTATGCGCAGTATGCGGGCCACGGTCGGGGCTATGGCGCGGGCGTCGACAGGTGTGCCTATCGTGCGGGCCTTGAGCGCGGGTGCGAAGATAAATACCGGCGCCGTGGCTGCGGCGGTGCATTTCACCATGCCCGTGTGACCCTCCGTGGGGTCTACGGTGTTGTAGTCGTCGATTATCTCGAATCCCGGGGCTACCTCAACGAGCAGGTCGCCGGCCTGCGACACGACTGTGTTGCGGCGCAGAGCCTCGGCATTTTCTCCGGCATGTCCGGCGATGATGTCGTCGAGAGTGAACACGCGGTCAACTCCTGTCATGCTCGCGAGCAGTTTTGCTGCCTCGGCGCGCACTTGTGCTACGTCGAGTTTAAGCTCTTCGAGGAGTTTGTGGTTGAGATATAGGTTGCCGTCGTTGAAATACGACACGTATGCCCCGTTTCCATGCAGGGCTATGAGGTAAAGATTGAGCAAAGAGGCTGCCTTGCGGGCCGAAAATTCGCCGTATGGCAGGTTGAAGCGCTCTTCGTCGCGGCGTCGGCTGCTGCGCGGCGGTGTTGCGGCAAGCATTATCACGGTGCGGTCGAGCCCGACGTGCTTGTCGATGGCACAGAAGAGTTGCTCGAGATTGCGGTCGAGCTTGATATATGCGTCCTGCAGCTCCACGCGTTTGTCGGTGGATTTGCCGTAGTTGAATGGCTGCAGGGTATATGCAAGGCTTATAACGTCGGTCACGCCCTCTTGACTTCCGAGCTTCTGCTTTGTGATGAGCTCTCCGGCAAGGCTTGTAACCTCACGGTTGAGCATGGGCGAGGCGGCGAACATGTCGAGGCGGTCGGCGTTGCCGCGCGGGAAAACGTAGCGGAAGGGGTAGCGGGTAAGATGGTCGGGCAGCGCGGGGTAGTCGGCGGGCTCGAGGCTCGGCGTCCAGCTCATGGTGTCGAGGCGCATGCTCAGCGGCACGGCGCGGTTGCGCGTGGCCACGGCTATAGGCATGTCAGGGTATGCCGTCGACGAGGCCCAGTTGCCGCTCTTGTGGTCGAGCCAGAGAGCGCCGGTGGCATTGTGGCCCGCCATGCCTATCGAGAGCCCGGGTGTAGCGGCGATGGAGTAGACGTTGTTTGTGCCTCCAGAGGCTATGCGTGCTTCATCAGAGAGATTGCTGACTCTCAGTGACTTGGGCGAGTAGCCGGCAGAAGAGAAGTTGCCTAATACCTCGGAGTCGGAGTATGTCTTGCTCTCTCGCAGGGTGCGGCGGTCGAATGGGTGTCGCTGCCGATACCGGAAGTCGATGGTGCTGCGCCGCTGAAAATAGTAGCCGTTGCGGCTGTGGCGTCGAGAGGCGTGCCATAGTCGGCGGTGAGGCTTACACCCTTTTCTTCAAGCAGACGGAAGCCGCCTTGGCTGAAATGCTCACGCAAAAGATCGAGCTGGTCGGCGTCGAGGCCGTCAACCATGATACCCACCAGCAGGCGAGCCTGCTCGGGCGAGGCAGCGCCGGCGCTGATAGTGGCCATTGAGGCTACTATCGCCAGAAGCAGGCGCGACATGGCAGCATCGAATTTTTTACGTTTAAGCACTTTCATTTTTACGATAGATGAATATATAGTTTGCTGCCCGCATCATATCTGCCAGTATAAGAGGCAGAAAGGCGGCATTGGCACTTTGTGGCAACCAAGGCCAAGAGGCCAGCAGGAGCAAAAGCACTGCAAAATTAACAATTTGGTAGCAAAAAAGTTCTTTCTTGCATTTTTTTAACCATATAAAAATTGCCGGCAGCAGGCATAAGGGGTTGATCCAGAAGTAGAGATAGTTGGGCGACGTGGCTTCATGCACCGATACGAATATCAGGAATGTGAGCAGACAGCCGGCCAAGCCGAGCACGCCGAAGTAGGCCGAGTCGAACCATCGTGTGACTTTGCGGCGGCGGATATCTCTGATTGTAATGCCTAAGGTAACGGCGAAGAATGCCCAGCATACAGCGAGTGGCGTCGCATACCATGGTGTAGGAGCTTCGATGGCGGCGTCAGCCTCGGTGTCGATAATGGCTATAGTGTTGCTTGCCAGAGGCTTTCCGCTATAGGTGGCCGATGGAAGCATGCCGTCGAGCTCTACAGGTGCGAAAGCAGCCTCACGGCGGGTGAGCGTGTAGTCTATGCCTGAGCCTAAGGCGAGGTCGATACCGAACTGATACCAAGGATAATTGCGATGATAGTGCCGCATGATGTTGCGGAATGTCATCATCGGGTAAGAGTTTGCCTCGAATGGTGCGGGAGCGAGAATTATGCTGTCGCCTAGCGCCGACTCTACAGCAGCGAGAGGGCGGGTGGCGCAGTTGTCTTTAACGTAATTGTAGCGGTAGGTGCGGTTTTGCGGGAGCACCTGATTGTCGAGAGCCGCTATGAGTTTGCGCTTTGTCTCTCCGGAGAGGTTGAGCTCGTGAGCCACTGCGCGGCGGCCTTCTTCGTAATATTGCGCCATGAACGGGTCGAAAGGCCATTTCACGGTGATATAGTCGGTCTCGCCTTTGACGAAGCGGCCTACGAAGTTGGGCGAATCGAAGTCGAAAACGCCGTAGTTATAAGCTACAGCCGGCTGTCCCGGCAGTTGCACGGCTATTGCCGAGTGGCCTTCGAGCTGAAAAATCTCTGCACCGGGATATATATTTACAAACCATACGGCAGTGTCGGCGCGCTCAGGCAGCGACCACGGATAAGCCGCCGCCAAGAGGGCGTTGAGCATTACTGCCATAATGATTGCAAGCCGTTTCATCTGATGTCGAGCAATTTATGGGTCTGAAGCGAGAGGCGCCATGAGGGGTGCGCAAGGATGTAGTCGATTGTTTCCTTGATGTTGAGCCCCGAGCATGGTTGAAGAAAGCGCCGGGGTGTGCCGAACAATGCGGCTGTCTCCTCCACATCCTGGCCTTGATATACAATCTTCAGCTCGTCGACGCGGTCGATGTTCCATGGCGCGTCTTTGGGCGAGCATGTCACCCAATCTACTTCCGGAGGCGCCGGCAGAGAACCGTTTGTCTCGATCTGCACATAGAAGCCCTTGGCTTTGAGCCGCCTGAGCAGGTCGCTGTCGAGCTGCAGCAGAGGCTCGCCGCCTGTGACTACGAGGTGACGCCTCGGAAAAGCGGCGCAGGCGTCGGCTATCTCCTCACCGCTCATCTGCCGGCCATGGTGATGGTCGGTGTCGCAGAAAGAGCATTGGCGGTTGCAGCCGGCGAAGCGCAGAAATACGGCAGGAGTGCCGGTATAGAATCCTTCGCCTTGGAGAGAGTAGAATATTTCGTTGACAGTGTAAACCTTAGTCGCGCTCATAACTTGCAATATTCCCCTCGCTTTCCTGCACATCCACCCTATAGCAGTTCTCGATATTGTCGCATATCCAGCGGGCGATATTCTCGGCTGTAGGGTTGAAAGGCAGCACATCGTTGAGCACCTTGTGGTCCATCTTTTCTTCGAGCATACGCTTTACATGAGTAAAGTCGGTAACCATACCGGCCGGGTTGAGAAACTCCGAGCGGCAATGCACGGTCACAATCCAGTTGTGGCCATGAAGGCTGCAGCACTTGCTTTGATAAGGAAGGTCAAGGCGATGAGCCGCAGAAATCTCTATGCGTTTACTTATATAGTACATACGAGTGCAAAGATACGAATAACTGAGCGCAATGCCAAATTTATTTAGATATTCACGGGGAGTTTCAGTTGTCGGAGGCTATGGAGGGCATGTAGCCGTGCCGGTGGCGGTGCGGGTGTAGGTGCTGTAGTCGAACAGCGGGGTGCGTGTGGCCGAGCGGAGCTTATTGTTGTAGTCCCACTCGTATTTCAAGCCTTTGTTGCTGTCAGTCAGCATATTGCCGTTGGCGTCGTAGCCATACTCTGTGTCAAGGTCGGCGCCGTCGGCGAAGTTCATCGTCGATTCGGATATCACCGCTGTTGCCGCGTCGTCGATCTTGACTACGCGGTTGCGTGTGGATTGTTTTTGTATATTAAGCTGTAATATCATTTAATATTGCCGGGTGTTTCCATGTATGCGAGAATCTCATCCAAACGGTCGTAATATCTTTCGACATTTGGCTCTTTGCGGCCATACATCCATTTCACGTGCTCCAACATCAAGGCTTTGAATTCATCGTACATCTCAGGGGCTATGAGCTTGCAAAGAGTGAGATATTCGAATATCCAGTCAGCTCCGGTATTACGAAGTTTTTTTTCGCCTCTGATAACCGGTATAATCTCGTTTTTGAATGCGTCTTCAAGCGTTGAGTAATCTCGTTCAACGGATTGCATGCAAGTTTTGATGGTATTTACCAATGATGAAAATTCGGAGTCATAATTACTTCCGTCGAGCCGGAAATAGAATTCATTTTGAACCCCGAAGAAACCACCCCAAAATCCGAATGTACAGTTATCTCGTTGGTCTTGCAACTTTTTGAAGCTGAACTTTTCAAACCATTTCATCAGAATATTGATCCTTACTCCGACAACCGGATATATTTTAAGAGCCAAGCCCTCGTCATAGCTCAGCCAATGTTGCAGTTCAAACCAATTCGTCCCTAAGCTCGTCTTTTTAGAAAAACGATAGTCTCTTTTTCGGTATTTATAATCCACAAAGAAAGGGATAGAACTGATGTCCTCTACCACTTTGTTGAAAATTTCTGACTGTTTCATTTATTATATTTATTTAAACGTTCATGTTCTATGATTGTTATTACATCTCCTTTTTTTAATCCGTATTCAAGTTTGTCAGATCTCACTTCAAACTTTTTATTTCCATTTACAATATGCTCCTTGGCAGCTTTCTGTCCCGGACTTAATGGAGTCGATGAAGATCTTTTTGCTTCTCTCAATGTATAGGTTTCATCCTCATTTTTCTTTAGTTGATCACCAAAAGTAGTGTTGTCCTTAACATTGCCTTTGCCATTTTGCGGAACTAATTTTACTTGGTCAGCAACTTCTTCTCCACGTTCACGAGCTAATTGAAGTTGCTCTTTTTCAAAAGCTCTCCCCTCTGCGATTTCTTTGGCATTGCGCATGCCTTTTCCGACATCGGTAGACTTGTCAGTGCCTTTTACTGCTTTGCCGATGAGTTTAGCACCCTTGGATGCTCCTGCCGGTACGAATGGCACAAGTGCTGCGCCAGTATCATAGGCTGCGTCTATCCAATGTTCTTTTGCTGCCTCATGGTCACCTTGAATATGGTCGTATACAGCTGAGACTGCGTCATATACCACATTGCCGATATCCCATATTGTTTCAAATATATTGCCATCTTTATCTACATGGTTTATTGGGTCTCCGCCACAAAAAACGTATGGAGAGTGTTGGCGTGTCGTTTCTGTAAGAGGGTCTTGCGATATCCACCGGCCTATTGCGGGGTCGTACATTCGGGCGCCGTGGTCGGCGAGGTTGAGGCGGGAGTCGGTGAAGAGTTCCTTGGCGGTGTATTTGTAGCGGTTGGCGTCGGGTGATGTTGACTCGGCCATGGGCATGCCGTAGGGGTAGTAGTAGGTGGTCTGGTCAAGGACTGTCGCTCCGCTGTTGTCCTGATGGACTACGGCGCGGACGTTGCCCTGCCAGTCGTGGATGTAGACGTGCTCTACGCTGTCGATATAGCCGATGGTGTTGTTGAAGCGGGCGAATTTTCCGTCCTCGAATTCGTAGGGGCCGTAGGTGTCATAGGTGTGCGTCTCTGTCTTGTTGGTCGGCCACCACGGGCGCGTGCCGAGGTCTATTGCCGGCGAGATGGGTGTGCCCTGCCGCTTGGTATATGAGCGGCTAAGGCGCGTGCCGGTGGCGGTGCGGGTGTAGGTGCTGTAGTCGAAGAAGGGTGTGCGCGTTGCCGAGCGGAGCATATTGTTGTAGTCCCACTCGTATTTCAAGCCCTTGTTGCTGTCAACCAGCATATTGCCGTTGGCGTCGTAGGCGTACTCGGTGTCGAGGTCGACGCCATCGGCGAAGTTCATCGTCGATTCGGATATCACCGCCGTTGCCGCGTCGTCGATCTTGACTACGCGGTTGCCCTCGTAGGTGTAGTCGAGCAGGTCGATATACTCCATGCTCGATGTCCCCGCCCGCCCCCGGCGCGACAGGTGTGTGATGTTGCCGTTGAGGTCGTATTCGTAGGCTACAGGTCTTCCGACGCCGTTTAGGAATATCATGGCGGAGGTGAGGCGCCCGGCATTGTCGTAGGTGTAGGAATTCGACGTGTTTGCCCCACCGGTGATCTTATCGTTGATACTGCCTATAGAACCGTTGTAGTACCGCGAGAACTGCCCCTGATTCGACACCGTCTGCTCGAATACGGGCGACGAGCGCTTCACCAAAGAGCCGCGCACATCGTAGCTGTAGCTCTCGGAGAGGAACAGGAGCTTGTTCGATTCCTGTTGCCCTATGCGGTTGTATTTTATCTGCTGTAGAGTGACCGGCATGCCCCAGTCATACGACAGTCGCTCGCGCACGAGGCGCCCCCATGCGTCGTAGTCGTAGTAATAAGTACTGCCGGAGGGCGAGGATGGGTGCTTGAGCTCGAAATAGCTCGACGATAGCGAGCCGTCGATATTGTACTCATTCTCTGTGGTAATACACACTCCCGGGGTGTGGAAAGTCTGCATTGTCACCGTCGGGCGCTCTTCCTTGTCGTAGAGGCTCATGGAGGCTGCGAACCGCGCCGGCTCCGAGCCCATCACACGTTCGAGCGTGCCCGTGACGAGCCCGTAG
>OFFN01001716.1_pt1 | contig 10063 bp, 8 predicted proteins | sample 1521381 | NCBI WGS metagenome assembly OFFN01 (sample SAMEA3504112, study PRJEB24116) | mouse gut metagenome | biome: mouse gut; feature: mouse-associated habitat; material: faeces | place: Denmark | collected 2011 | reverse complement strand
CAGCCATAGGTCACATAAAGAGCAGATGAATAATGCGCTGCGTAGCTGCGCGACACGCCTCTCATGGAATATAGTCGCACAGCTACGCAGCGCCATTTATCGAGGAGATTACTGCAACCTGTGGTTGCGCATAGCTACGCCGTCGTTTGCCGCCATGCGGCTGCCACCGCGTTATCAATACAGCACAAGGAAAATGACATGTCCGGAGGCAGCCGATTTACGGTTAATCAGCAGTAAATCGGCGGTCTGCGAACGCCTTGTTTTCGTGGGTGTCTATCCGCACCGCATATACCTACGCTGCGCTGCGGTATATGCGGCTACTAATAATCGGCCTCCTTACGGAAGCCTTTTCTGCTGACTATTCGCGAGCGTTCGGCAGAACGGCATTTCGTCTGACTCTTGGGTAAAAAAACATCATACCCGTCAACACGACGGATATGATGCGGGCAGAAAAGAAATTATCTATACTATTATTTCGCGAATTTGAGGCTTTTGTTGGCGGCTTTGGCGATGTAGACACCGGCGGGAAGAGATGAGAGATCGAAGCTCGATGACTCGCCGGAGATTACCATGCGGCCGAGAGCGTCGGTCACCATTGCAAAGTCGGTGCCGGCTACGCTGAGTGTAGACGTGGCGCGGTCGTAAGAAAGAGCTACATTTGCATAAGCGCTGTCGATACCGGTAGAGATGTCCTCGGCTTCTTTTACAGAAAGTTTGTCGAGGCAGAAGTAGCCGGGAGTGTTCATACCCCAAGCGCCTTTGTCGGTACTGTCCATGGTGAAATAAATCTCGTTTACAGCGCCAAGCGAAGAGAGGTCGACATATTTCCAACCGCGCGAGAGGGTGAGGTCGCCGTTGGTGTAAGTGCCGAGAACAACATCGATAGTCTTCTCTGACTCATCATCCGCAATGCCATGAACTGTAAGAGTGAAGCTGTCGCCGTTGGTAAACGGGCGGGTGTAGGCGTCGCCGTCCTGAATGCTGTAGTAGGCGTAGCTGTTGAGGCATACGTACATACCTACGGGCTCATGGGCCAGGCCATCATTGAAAATCATATCTACCGGACGGGCCGACATGTAGGCGTTGTAATATCCTACCAAATAGGGCACTTTGTCGCTGACTACGGGTGCGCCGAAGTCGTCGAGCTTGACATCGCCGTTCTCGTCGAGCTCAATGCCGCCTTTGGCCATTGCGCTCCACTGCTGAGTGAGGGTATTTTCGGGGCGCGAGTTGTCGGCATGGTTTGAGGCAGAGAAGCCCCACCATGTGTCGTAGTCGCCCATGGAATTGTGAATGAAGATGAAGCTCTGGCTTTCGATTACTTCCTCTTCATCGTTGTATGTGCCGGTCCAAGAGCCGTTGTCGGCGTTGAATTCGAGCTCGGTGACGGCTTTGGTGAGGTCGAGAGTGATAACACCGTCCGCTGCGGCAGCAATGCCGAAACCGGCGAGAAGGGTAAAGACTGTTGCGTAAACTTTTCTCATGTGCTTGAATATGATTTGTTTGGTTAATTACAAAGCATAAAAAATCCCGAATGTGACATCAGCCACACGGGAACAGCACACTCCGACCACCGCACCGGCCGTCGCCGGGGCAGCGCCGCAAGTATCACCCAACTCCCGGGGCGAAATCGCGATAAGGGCAGATAGCAGGTCTTCTGACTAATTCCAATCTTTCACGCCTTCCCGGCCAAGAGGCCAGTGACATTTTGTGAAAGACACCCGAGGCACGAAGTCTCGGCAGGAAATCACAGCAGCGGGTACTGTCGGGGATTCTCACCCCATTCCCTGCGGAATATTATTATTCCGCTCACTATCCGGGTGCGAAATTATAAAAAATTTATCAGCCGTGCAAAAAAGCACTAAGGAATTTTGATAGAGCGCTGCGAAACGCCGTATGCGGCCCAATAGCCCAGTCCTCCTTGGATATTCGATGGGCAGTTGCCGGCAAAAGTGAAGAAGATATTCTGAGAGAGCGATATATTGGCATCGTATACACTCCAGAAATCGTAGAGCTCGGGGGCAAGCGAGCAGGCCTTGACTGTTATGCGGCTGCCGGAGGGGTAATAATGGCTGTAGTCATCGCTGTCGTATGATGTGTGTACGCCGGCAGTCACCGTCCAACCCTCGTCAGGCTTGTATTCATAGCCCCGGAATGTGCCGAGGAAAGAGCCGAAGAAGCGCGATTCATTGTCGACATCGCGGGCAAAAAACTTGTAGCAGCCCTCGGGAGTGATATCCGACAGAAACGCTCGGATTGAATAGAGCGAGTCCACGGCATTTTCAAGCACTGCCTTGAGTGATGTGAGGTCAGGCGGCGGAAGAAGTGTGGCTGTGGCTTCAACGGTGTCGGTTTCGGTCTCTACAAGTAGACGGTAGGTATGTCCCTGACGTCCGCGCAGGCGTGTGGATGTGAAGACAAAGGGCGGCATATAGTCCTTGTTGACCCTGCCGGTGAGAATATACTGCACACCATCGTCGAAAACCGACACGCGCGCCCATTTCTCCACGAATCCGTCGAACGAGGCGGTGTCAGCGGTGAGATCGACGGCGCGGGTGACCATCACTATCGGCGCGGCACCCTCCTCTATCCATCCTTCCACTACGAGGGGCATGGGGCCTGACTGCCCGGGCTCATCGCTGTCGCAGGCGGCGAGGGTAAGGGCGGAGATTATTATAGCGAGGATATATCGGTTCATAATCAGAATGTTATGGTATAGGCTACCGAGGGAATCACAGCTTTCATCACCGACTCGCGCTGCTGTATGCCCTTGTCAAGAGTATATGAGGTGTAGCGGAAAAGCACGTTGTGAGAGGCCAAGGCATTGTAGACCGAGATGTTCACTGTGTGCGAGCAAGCGCGCGACCTGAACACCCACGAGGCAGAAAGGTCAAGACGGCGGTAGGCCGGCAGACGCGAGGAGTTGTGCGGGAAATACTCGCAGATAAGGTTCTCGCCTATCATGTAGCCATACTTGGCGCGGGTGTAGGGTGTGCCGGAGGCGTAGGTAAAAGAAGCCGAGACGGTAAAGGGCGGAAGCACCGACCAGTTGAGCGAAAGGTTGAAGTCGTGAGGGCGGTCGTGTGCCGACGGCATGTAATCATCGCCGAAGCGGTCGAAACGCGCCCGCGCCATGCCGAGATTATAGCCCAAGCGTCCGCGCACTTTGCCTACCTGACGCATGAGGGCAAGCGAAATGCCGGCGGCATAGCCCCGGCCATCGAGGTAATCTGCAAGCGGATTATAGTCGGGCGAGGCGAGGTCGACTATCGAACCGGCAAACTCGCCTTCATGGCGGATGAGTTTATAATATGCCTCGGCGGAGAAAGTGATACCGGTGTGAGGAAGAGCTCCCGAGAAGCCCAATTCGGCACTCCATACGTCGTGTGGGCGTGCTGCGGCGTCGGCACAGATATAAAAATCTGTCGGCAGGCCGGAAGTCGACTCTTCTACGGTCTTGTCGAAGCGCACACGCCTGCCTGCAGCGAGCCATGCTGCATATCCACGGCCGAGGTCGAAATCGAAGCACAGACGCGGTTGCGGACGCCATGCGGTGAACGAGCCGTTGACGTAGGCCGCCATCCTCAGACCGGCTGTAAGCGAGAGTCGGCTAGAGAGAGGCTGCTCCCAGTCGGCGGCGATGTTGAACTCCCACGACGCCGCACGACCGAAACCGTTCTGCCCCGACACCCGGCGGTGTGCGATGTCGGCGCCGGCGGTAAGGCGTCCCAAGGGGATGAGGGTGCGAGCAGCGAACTGGCGCAGATATGAGGGTTGGTCGATCTGAGCGCCGCCTTCTTCAAGTTGGAAAGTGTTGGACAGGCCGGTGTATGACACTATAGTCTCAATGTCGCTATGACGCCATGTGGCGGCCGTAGCGACATTGCTCCAGCCCAAGGTGCCCTCTTTGTAGCCGTTGTGATGATTCTCCAATCCGAGGCGGTCGCGGTTGCCGAAAAACGACAGTCGCAAAATATCCTTATCGCTGACGCGGGCATTGACAGCGGCATTGAGGTCGGTAAACTGATATTTGAGAGTTGATTTGCCGAGCGAGAGAAGTGTCGGAAAGACGGCGTCGAGATATGAGCGGCGAAAGCCTACAGAGAGCGAGAGACGATTTTTAACAATCGGGGCACGCAGAGCACCGTGGCTCTCGATGAGCCCCGCCGTAGCACTGCCTGAGAAACAGGTGTCAGGCTCAAGTCCGCTGTCGGCAGAAAAAAGCGCCGAAGTGAGCGACGGCACGGTAGAAGGCATGCGCCCGGGGCGGAATGTATAGCTGCGGTAATATGACGGATTGAAAGCGCTGAAGAGGCCGAGCATGTGGATAGGGCTTACCACGCGCGCACCGTCGGCTTCGAAAAGATTGTCGGCTGTAGCACCCCCGCGCACAGGGAATGAAGCCTGCAGGTCGTTGCCCGTAGCCACCGAAGGTAATGTGCGCACAAGAGCGAGAGGATCGTTCGCCCCCATGAATGAGGCCTGCTCAGAGAGATGGCGCGAGTCAACAAGTATGGCGCCCGACGAAGATGTCCGTAGCACCTTGCGCGGCGCTGTGGCTGTCACAGATACGCCTTTAAGCTCTCTTACAGATAAAGAATCAACCGTATGCGCGCCCGCTGAGAGCGCGCATACGGCTGAAAGTATTGTTATGGATAAGCGGTTAAGCAAATCAATAATTGTCCTCGTCGTCGCGCTCCTGACCGGTAATGCTCAGGTAAGTGTCGACGATATCGTTATAGTCGTCGATAATCTTGGAGAAAGAGTCTTCGTCGAAGAAATCTTCCATCGAGAAGCTTGTCTGGTCGGGGAACATCAGAATGGGTGAAACCTCATAGTCGCGAATCATGATTGCAGAGGGGAACTGCACGTCGGCCTCCTTGACCTCAACATCTGTATATTCCCACTCATTGGTATCTTCGTTGAAGCGGGAACCGCTATAATGCCACGGACCAACAACCTGCTCACTATCGTTTATTGTCTCGTTGTATACCCAGTCGACATTGCGATATACATTGACAACAAAGCCGTCAACGATTACAAAACCATTTGTACGGATGCTTTCACCATCATACCAATCAGTATAGCGATCCCATTCATCTTCCACGACATCCCAACCGAGATAGCCTTGCTGCTTGGTAGTACCGTCGTAGAAGAAACCGGCATCGATGTAAGAGTTGAGGCTCTCAGCGTATGCCTCGACAACAGAACGGTCTTGCTCGGTGGTATACCACACATTGCCTACTTTATCGAGCAACTTGCCGTATGAGTAGAATTCCATTCCGTCTTTGGTGAAGTTCTCGTAAGAATAAGAATCAGCCGAAAGTTTCTCGTAGATTTTCGAGGGGTTTGAGGCAAGACCTTTGATCTGCATTTTGCCGAGAATATCTACATTGGCCTCGGCACGGGTGAAGAGTGCCATCAGGTCGGTGGCGTCTTCATCTACCCACGAGTTCCAGTCGTCCTCATCGGCATAGTAGCCGTTGGCAGCCTTGACAGCGTCGTAGATCACATCGTAGTTTACGAAATTGCGGCCTTGAACGGTAGAAGTGGCGTTGACAAGCTCTTTGCCGTTGATTTTTACTGTTACGTTGTCGGTGATGAGATTGTCTACAACCTTAAGTACGTTGTTTGCCACATAGCCGTTGGCATCGAAATCAAGAGTCATGTCAATGCTCTTGCGTGACTCTATGATAGTGTTGAGAGTAGCAGAGAAGAGCTTGGCAGAACCATTGGAAAATGTGATGTCAATCTTCGCGGGCACTTCTACACTGTTTTCGTTTGTTTCCCAAGTAGCCGATTCGCTGCCTTTGGTAAGCTTGAGGATGAAATTCTCACCCTTGCGGCCGTTGAAGCGGAATTCGATATGGTCGGCCTCGGTTTTGTCCCAATGATAGGTTTGGTCGTTGGCTGTATAAATACCGTTGTAATCAGCGAATTTATAGACATTTACAATCCCGGCTTTTGCAGCACGCATAGCGGCGGCATTACCTTTTGCAACCAGCATGAGCGCCTTGGCCAAAGTTTTTGTATGGTTGTAAGCCTCTTTTTCTTCAGAATCGAAATCATATTCCGACGGCGAGGGAATCCAATTATAGTTTTCATCTTCATAGCCGTCGAAGAAGGCATGCCAAGCGTTGAGAATATCGGCATTGGCCTGGAGGTCTACCATATCGAAAGCCTCAGAGCCGATTGCCACGAGTTTCTCTTTCTGCGCAGCGGGAGTAAGGGCTGTGCCTAAGGGAGCGGAGAAACTGATATAGTCGATTTCATCGAGGTTGATAGCCTCGCCATAGCCGAGCACGGTGAGAGTGCGGCCGTTGTCGGAGAACTTGAGGTTGTCGGCTACACCGAAATTATATTTTGTGATTTCGTCGCCTTTCTTGACGTAGAATGCTTTGGGAAGAGCCGAAGCTGAAGAGATGGCCAGCACAGCAGCCATTGAGAGAATGAACTTTTTCATTTTACGATGGCTTTAAGAGTGTATTTACCTGATTTAAGAATAACCACGCCGGGGTTGATGGCTTCGAGGCAGATGTATTCGCCCGATTTTGCGGGAACCGACACGAGGCACGCACCATCGGCGGCGTAGATTTCAAAGTTGCCGTCGGCGAGCATGAGCGCGGTCTTGGCAGAGGTATTGTAGGTGAAGGTGGCTTTGGCCTCCTGTGCTTCTACAGAAGTCACACCTGTGGTCTCGTCAACATAGATTTGCTCAAGTGCAGTCTGATTGAATGTGGCTACGGTAGCACCCTGTTCGTCGGAAGCTGTCATTTTACCACCGGAGAATGTCAAGCGGTCAACGCGGTCGAGATCGAGAACTTCCCAACCTTTATCAGTCTTGACATGCAGATAATTAGCAGCGGCCCCGCACATAGCGACAGCGGAGCATGCAAGCATAAGTAAAATTTTCTTCATGCGATAATGATTAATAATTCAGGCTGCAAAGATAGTAATCTTTTAGCCTGTATACAAATATTTTTGACGAAAAGCAAGCTCAAAAAAGCACTAATATTATTAAAAGTTCTCTTTACTCTGTAATGTGTTGGCTCGACCACCTTTAAGCAAAATTCCCGGCCTTTTTCTTAAATGTACCGAATTCGGTACATTTGCGCGACTATATTGAAGTAGAAACAAGCGGGATAATCAAGAAAATTATTAACTTTGCATTTAATCTTTTCATACCAAACCATGGCATACTTCAGTAAAATCATAATCCCTGCTTTAATACTATGTGCCAATGCTTTATATGGCGCAACGATTGTAAACGGCGTGCCTTGGCATGACGACCGCGACAGCATAGTGTCGGCTCACGGCGCAAATATAATCAAGGACAACGGAAGATATTATATGTTCGGCGAGTTCAAGACCGACTCGGCAAATGTGTTCACCGGCTTCAGCTGCTATTCGTCGGCCGACCTTGAGAATTGGAGATACGAGGGTATAGCCCTCGGCCAACAAACCGACGGGCGTCTCGGGCCGGGCCGCGTGGGTGAGCGTCCAAAGGTGTTGCGCTGCCCTGCCACGGGTGAATATGTGATGATAATGCACAGCGACAATCTCAGATATAAAGACCCTTGCACGGCCTACGCAACGGCCAAGAGCATAACAGGTCCATATACATTCCAAGGCCCTCTGCTCTACAAGGGCAAACCGGTAAAGAAGTGGGATATAGGGTCGTTTGTCGACGTTGACGGCACAGCCTATCTTCTCGCTCACCACGGCGACATATACCGCTTCGCGCCCGATTATCACTCGCTTGACTCGTGCATGAGCAAAAATGTGGCCGGTGTGGGCGAGTCGCCGGCCATGCTCAGGCACAAGGGCAAATACTATTGGTTTTCGAGCCATACGACCTCTTGGGAGCGCAACGACAATATGTATGTGTCGTCAGAGTCGCTGTCCGGGCCTTGGGAGAAGCACGAACTGTTCGCTCCGCAGGGCACGAACACATGGAACAGCCAGACGACATTTATCTTGCCTCTCGACTCGACATTCGTCTTCATGGGCGACCGCTGGTCATTTCCGCGTCAGCGCAGCGCCGCCACCTACGTATGGCTGCCGATACAGTGGATTAACGGGGAGCCTTTCCTGCCGGAATATTTCGAGGCATGGGACACCTCGACATTGACTGCGGCAAAGCTCAACACAAAACCATTGTCCAAATCGGCATGGCAAGGTTCGAAGCCCGGCGTCACCAAATCTTATAAAATCAACTTGGACGGCAACGGGAAAATATACATCAAAGGCTCAACCGACAGCGCCAGCAGCTACGCAGAAGTCGAAATCACCGACAGCAAGGGCGAAAAAATCGTTGAGACCACTGTAGATTTTTACTCGCTCGCACCGGCCGACGGTCTGCGTTATATTTCTCCCCGGCTCGATAAAGGAAAATATACGTTAAAAATAAAAGTATCAGAGATGAAACCGAACTGGAGCGACAAGAAGCGCAATCAATTCGGCAGCACCGGCTACAAGGTAAACATCAGCGAAATTGGCCGGATTGAGTGAAACAGCCCCATAGCCGGGGTAATCCACCATAGGAAAACTTCTGTTTTTGAGGAGCTGACGCGCCTCGGCGCGTCCCGGCTGAGGATCAACAGATTACAGCGGTCATTTTCTTGATTTTAATAATAAATCAGAGGACTGTGTCTCGCGACAAAGCCCTCTAATAATCTACAATCTATAAAAATATTATCTGCTCCGCCATAAAGGCGGTTAATCTTAACTGCGATGCAAAATTACAAAATATTCTTTAGCTCTCCAAATTAAAGTGAAAATTCAAGTTTCGCTTGCGAACCTTATTTCGTGCGGCGCAAGCGGATGGATGTGCCCAGAAGGGGGAAATTGAGGCGTAGCACTTGGCCGTCGAGCAGCAGGTCTGCGCTCACGTCGCGGCGGTGGAGAGTGCCGCCTTGGTCAATCCACTCAAGGTCGAAATGGCCGGCAAAGGGCGTTGGGCGCAGATATCCCTTTATGTCACCGGCTCGCCACCCATCGGAGCTTTTGCCTTGATAGACTATGACATACGCGTCTTCAGACTGCACTATAGCTATATCATAGTCAATGGCACCGGCCACACGGTCGGGATCTGAATTGCGGTCGAGATATGTCCAACGGCCGGTTAGAGAGTCAGCAGAGTCGAAAACCAATTCGCCGTCGAAACGCTCGCGTTTTGCCCCTGCCCGGCTGACAAGTATATGATTTACAAGCTCGATATCGCGCGACGAGCGGAAAGCAAGTCTAGCGATATTGTCACGGTCAAGCGGCACATTGAATCCGGCCTGCTCTTGACGGTCGCCGAATCGCAACTGCGCACCTGCGGCGTCGGCGCGGAGCACGGCAGAGAAAGCGGCATCGCGGCCGCGGCTGACGGTAATCGCCTCCTGATATGCGCCGACGGCGGTTTCTCCGGCCGGCGTAATCTTAAATATATTGCAATCTACCATCGCCTTGTCGGTATTGTCGAGCGACATCAGCGAGGGTATGATAAATTCGGCGCGGAAGCACGAGTCAGAGTCAATATAATTCCAATAGAGCGATATCTTGGCGTCGTTATTTTTATCGGGGCGGAAGCGGAGGTGGTAGATCATCTCCTGCAGAGGTGTGTCGATTGTAAGCGAATAAAGGCTGTCGGCCACAACGGTCTCGCCGTGCGCCACCAAGGCAAGCGCGGTCAGCGACAAGCTTGTAAGCCAATATCTCAGCATAGCTCTTTCACACGGTCAGAAAATTCATCGTCGGGCATATCGTAGGGCAACCATTCGATTTTGAACCCGCGCCGCTCCATGCCTCTGAACCATGTCATCTGGCGCTTTGCAAACTGATGTATTGCCGTCTCAAGCCCCTGCTCCATCTCCGCCCGGGTGATATTGCCCGTCAGGTATAGGGTAAGGAATTTGTATTCGAGGCCGTAATATATCAGATTTTCCGGCGATACCCCGCTATCTATCAATCCCTTTACCTCATCGAGCATACCCTCTTGGTCGAAGCGACGGCGCAGGCGTGCGGTAATCATGCGCCGGCGATCGTCGCGCGGTATGTCAAGCCCGATAATGGCGGC
>OFFN01001694.1_pt1 | contig 10192 bp, 11 predicted proteins | sample 1521381 | NCBI WGS metagenome assembly OFFN01 (sample SAMEA3504112, study PRJEB24116) | mouse gut metagenome | biome: mouse gut; feature: mouse-associated habitat; material: faeces | place: Denmark | collected 2011 | reverse complement strand
TACGAAAGCTATGTCTTGAAGAAACAGCTTAGCTTAAAAGTTGTAAAGTGGTGTAGATTTTATTTAGAAGATAAATATAATGTGGAAGATAGAAGGTGATATTCTTGGACAAAATCATTGATTGGTTTATTAGTAATTCGGCTGTAGCAATATTGTCCTTTTTTGTGGGAACTGCTCTTTCGTGGATTATTAGCAATAAGAATATATTTAAAATAGGTTTTGATTCTATAATACATTGGAATCAAGAATACAGAATGAGTATTTCTTACTTATTTAAAATTAAAATAGATAATAAGTATTTGTTGATTAAGGGTAATCGTATTGAACAATATCAGCCTATAGGCGGAGTTTATAAATACTATGAGTCATTTAAAGATAATTTCAATAAATGGGGAGTACGAGATGAAAATGAAGAATCTTTTTATGAAGAAAATGATTTGAGAATCTATGTAAAAGGAAAGTATCTTTGTAAGGTTATCAAATGGTTCGAAACAATGCAAAATAGAGAATTTTCGGTGGATAGAGAATTTAAGGAAGAATTGATACATACAGACATCCTGCCTTATGATGCTCTATATAATGCAGAATTTGAATTTTTAAGTCGGCAGAACAGTGGGGTACATGTGTCGCAACATTTTAAATGCAGAGAAGTCCTTATTTATGATATTATTGAGGTAAAGCTTCGTAAAGAAGATGTAGATATATTGGTAGATAAATGCAAAACAGATATTCAAATCATTTTTGCAGATTATGAGTCTATAGAACGGGAATGTGTTTCAATAATGGGAAAATCATGCAAAATAGGTGCCCATGCAAAATATATAAAATAGAAAAGAGGAGTAAATGGTAAGTTATTCAAAAGAAGTAAGGGAATTATTAGAGAATATTGAAGTACCCGATAGCGAATATGAAAAGGCAGTGAGCAGATATGAGTCTTTGGCTGCATTCATAGGTGATTCAGGTTTGAATGATTATACGCCGGAAATATTTTTACAGGGATCATTTAAGTTAGGAACAGCTATTCGCCCTTTAACAGAGGAGGGCAGCTATGATATTGATATAGTATGTAAATTGAATGGTTTTTCAAAAGAAGACATATCGCAATTTACACTAAAAGAGGTAGTGGGGAAGGCTGTAAATGAATATGTGTCATCCAATGGTATGAAGAACAAAGCCAAAAATGGTAAACGTTGCTGGACTATATCTTATGTAGATAGGCATAATTTCCATGTAGACATTTTGCCTGCAATTCCGAATAATTTGACAGAAGAAATTGCTATTACGGATAAAAATAATAATGAATATTATGACATTACCAGTAACTGGGAGATTAGCAATCCTAAAGAATATTATAATTGGTTTCAAGAGATATCAAAATATGAAAAGCATAAGAGGGCGCTTATGGAAAGCCGTGCGATTGCAGCAGAAAATGTGCCATATTATAAAGTGAAAACGCCATTACAACGGATAGTTCAAGTGTTTAAAAGACATGCGGAAGTAATGTTTGAGCAAAAAATGGAGTATAAACCCTCTTCTATTGTCATAACAACATTATCAACAAAAGCATATAGAGATATAAATGAAATCGATGATTTTTGGCAATTGCTAAAAGAGATGATATCATTACTCGAAAATAAGTTGGATTTCGAGGATGGACAGCCTTGTGTATTGAATCCTGTAGATAAAAGGGAGAATCTTTCTATAAAGTGGAAAGAAGACCCTATATATTATTCGGAGTTTTTAGAATGGATAAATCAGTTAAAGTTTGATTTTTCAGTAGAAAGTACTATTCATAGTGTAACAGAACAATATTCGTTGGCACAAAGAAGCCTTACGAGATATTCGAACGGATTGCAAGTTCAAAATGCATTGGAATTATTGCCATATCATAAAAAACCGAGTTGGGAGCTTAAAATATGGAAACAAGTTCGATTAAAAGCAACAGTATATCAAAAGAGTTTTAGACCACAGATTCTTACAAGTGGTTGTCCTGTCGGAAAAGATGCGGAAATAAAATTTGAGGTAGAATCTGAAAATATTAGTTTATATGAGATATATTGGCAGGTTACTAATACGGGAATGGAAGCACAAACAGCTAGACAATTAAGAGGAGATTTTTACACATCTGAATTGGAAGCTGGTAAGAAGATAAGGAAAGAGAATACACGTTATATTGGTAAACACTATGTAGAGGCATTTTTGGTGTCTGATGGAGTGTGCGTAGGGAGGAGCGAGCCATTTGAAGTCAATATTGTAAGAGGAGCGATTGTTTATAATTCTAAATAAATTAAACTGGAGGCTGAATCATGGAAAAAGATTTACCCGAAATAATAGATACAGAGAAATCTTTGCATGAACTTTGCAAAAATTCAATAGATTTAATCGAATACGCAAGAGGAATCGCCGCAAAGCAGATTAACATTATTCAGCTAATGACATTTTATTCCATAGGAAAGTGGATTGTGGAGGAACAACAACAAGGTGAAAGTAGGGCGAAATATGGTCAAAGAGTGATTAAAAGGCTTTCTGAAGCTCTGACAGAGCAGTACGGAAGAGGTTTTTCGGTAGATACCTTGGAAAATGCCAGACGCTTTTTTCTTACATACCAAGATAGAATTTCCGAAACAGTGTTTCGGAAATTTGCTGTGGAGAAATCCGAAACAGTGTTTAGCTTTTTTGAAAAAGAAGCACCGTTCACACTTCCGTGGTCTCATTATCTCCAACTGATGCGCATTAAAGATGAAAGCGAACGAAAATTTTATGAAATAGAAGCAACAAATGAGGCATGGGGAATACGAACACTGCAAAGACAATATAATTCAAGTTTGTATGAAAGGTTGGCTTTGAGTAGGGAAAAAGACGAGGTAATGAGGCTCGCATCTGAAGGCAATGTTATTACAAAACCGCAGGATATCGTGAAACAGCCTACAGTGCTTGAATTTCTTGGGTTAGATGAAAAGGCAAAATATGTGGAATCTGATTTGGAGACTGCCATAATCAATAAATTGCAAAAATTTTTGTTAGAATTGGGTAAAGGGTACTTGTTTGAAGCAAGGCAGAAACGATTTACATTTAAGGAAGATAACTATTATGTGGATCTTGTGTTCTATAACAGGCTTTTACGGTGCTATGTACTGATAGACTTGAAGATTGATAAATTGACGCATCAGGATTTGGGGCAGATGTTGATGTATGTGCATTATTACGATAGATTTGAGAAGCTACCGGAGGAAAATCCAACAGTAGGAATTTTGCTATGTAAGGAAAATGATGATGCTCTTGTAGAAATTACATTGCCGGAAGATGCAAATATTTATGCGTCGGAGTATCAACTATATTTACCCGATAAGAAGGAATTGCAGAAGAAATTGAAAGAATGGATAGAAGAAGGAACGGATTTGTAGACATTTTTATTGTAAACACAATTTTTGAAACATACTTAAAAAGTTGCTACACTGTCGCAACAATTACGATGAGGGGAAATGTGCTTATATGGCGGTTGCAAAGAGTGGTAATATAGTAAAATGACTTTTTGGGTAGTTTTAGGGTACTAAACGGGGAAATTACCCAAAAACTACCCCAAAGAAAGATAAATATTACCCCAAACTACCCCAAAAGAAGGACTATTATAATAAGGATTTTGCATCTGAACGTGAAAATTTTGCTCAAAAAAATGAGCGCAGTTTGAGCGAAGTTTTGATCGGGGTATACAAACGTCCTTGGCTACAAATTGGCTACAAAAAATTTGAAAACACAGAGAAAAATGATGTTTTCAGAAAATCTAACGACAGAAAATCCCGAGAATGTGCTACTCGTCACATAAGGTTCTCCCAACCTAATCCGTGAGGGTGGCAGGACTGTTGGTTCTGGCCGTGTTGCGACAATCATCGAATAATCCAGTAAATTCAAGGCTTTCAAGCTTTTGAGAACGGATTTTGCAACAGAATTGCAACAAATTTGCAAAGCATAATGCTGAATAATGCGTGATAATGCGTTTTTGGTAGTATGTGAGTGAATCCAATTTCATAAAATTTTGTATCAAATGGACACTTTCCAAGTGAAAACTAGGAGGGTGTCCTTTTTGTGTTATAGTTAAAAATTTATGAATTGGAGGAAGAAAGTATGAGTAGTACAGCGTTAGGAGCAGAGAAAGCGAGAGAGATTATTTTTATCAGTGATGCACATGAAAAATTCTACTATGAGAAATTGAAAGAGGTCAGGTGTCAGGACGTGTACCACAAAGCGCTTGTATACTGTCTTGGCATTAGCAATGACACAAGAAGAAATATCAACAGTATCTATGATTTTAAGACAGGTAACGTAAAAACGGAGTGCTTGCATGAAGGCTGGCAGACCAGCGGGAGCATGAGAGTGGTCAGGATGGCGTATAACCTCTATTGCAATGGTACGCCGAGCGTCCTTGATTATGATGATGCGGAGGAACAGGTGGACGAGTGCAGGCGGTACACAGTGGAAGAACTGTTCTGCTGTGCCTATGCACCTTATTTTTGGCAGGCAGTACAGATCAGGTACCCGGAATACGCAACGTATAACCACAATCTGTACGCCATGTTTGGAGGACAGGATTGATGTTAAAAGTCAGGCTTATGGGAACAAAGAACGATATTAAGTGGTTCGGGAAGATTTTACAGAGGAACCCGAAAATCGAAGTGACGGAGTTTTCCGATATGTTCCCAAACAAAGGGACAAAGAAATATTACAGGACTTATGTGGAAGTCAGGAAAAGCAACGTAAAAGAAAACCAGTAGAAGAAAAGGAGAACCAATCATGTGTAAAATAATCGCAATCGCAAACCAGAAAGGCGGAGTCGGCAAGACAACCACCACAAGCAATTTAGGAATCGGGTTGGCAAAACAGGGAAAGAAAGTGCTTCTGATTGATGCAGATGCATTATGCCGAATTCGGCATAACGCATCTTATACCGAAAAAATAGTTATTCCGAAGTTTCTGTACTTTACTGGAAAAACAGTGATTACAGTAAAAACATCGGAATAACTAAATGTCTAGGTCATCTCAAACCGGCCAATTTACGAAGTGTTTCCTCGTCGGTTTCGTCCCAGATCGGTTTTTCTTCTGGCATGGCTATATCTGCAGTTGCCTTATTGATTGCCTCCCGTTTCATTTCTGTGTCGGCGTATGCATAAATGCGTGTGGTTTCCTCTGAGCAGTGCCCCAAAAATTCGCTCAGTATGCTCAATGGCATCCCGCCCCGATACAGATGGATTGCGCGTGTATGCCGGAGCTGGTGAGGATGTACTTTATCCGGCAGATCAGGGCAGATAGGCTTTGCCTCTTTCCCGTACCTTTTCATAAACACTTCTACCGTGTCCTGCGACATCTGGTGGCGGATGCCATGCGTAGTGATATAAAATAAGAATTCATCGGTATTCTTTTTGTAGTCAGGATGAAACTTCTCCAGATATTTCAAAAGGTGCCGGTAGGTAGCATCCATCATAGGCACTGACCTGGTTTTATTGCCTTTGCCGGTCAGATATAAATAGGGTGTTTTCTCATTGAAACAGATATCCTTTATGCGTATGTCAAGTATTTCCTGACATCTGGCTGCGGTATCGTACATTAGAATCATAAAAAACTGATTGCGCATTTCAGAGATTTTTTGGGCATTCGGCCGCGTTAATAGTATTTCAAGCGCGGATTCGCTCAAAAACTCAACTGTTTTGGGACTGCTTTTCTTTGCGGGGATCGATTTTATTTCCGCATAAAGTGAGAACTGGGAAAAATCTTTTGTCCCATTGTATTTGGCGAACGACCGTAAGGCCATCATCCGCTGGTTGCAGGTGGAGGCGCTGTTGTTTCGCTCTCTGGAGAGCCATTCCATGAATTCAGAAACAGATTCACCGCTGAAACAGTCCATTGTTATTTTTGCCATGCCTATACCTTTCCTGCTGTTTAGGAAGTCAAAAAATAGATTGAAAGCATATTTATAGGATGTAACTGTGTTCTCACTGTAACATTTTTGCTTCGGCAGGTATATCTGAAAGAAATCACGGAGCCTTTTTGTCAGTTCGACTGTTTCCTTATTCATGCGGCACCTCCGGGATAAGCGATGCATACAGATTCATATCAATGCCGGACATTTCAGAAAAGAATTCCGGTACAAGGTGGATATAGTACGCCGTGTGTGAAATACAGGAATGTCCCATGTATGCGCTCAGATACGGGAGCATGCTCCTTAGATCCGTGCCCTGTTTCATCCATTTGTATATACGGTATGTGGCAAATGTGTGCCGGAAGTCATAAGGCCTTGGGCTGTTGCCGGCCACAAGCTCGAAATGGCAATTTCCCCAGCATTCGTGGAACGATTTCCGTACCCAGCTTGCCGTGTAAGCAGCGCCGCCAAACCGCTGGCAGGGGAACAGGTACTCGCTTTGGGGGAATTCGTTTTTCAAAAAAGGGTAGTATTTTTCCAAAATCCTGACCAGTTCCTCCGTAATGACAACCATCCTGTCCCTGTGCCCTTTGGATTCTGGTATGATCAGGGTTTTTGCCTGGAGGCTGAGGTTTTCAAGTTTTATCAGCCTGGCTTCCTGGGGACGGAGGCCGCAGCAGAACAGAAGCCTGAAATACACAGGAATCTGTAGATGCCTGATCCGGGAGCGCGGGTTTACGGGATATGAGTCTGCCTCATGGAAAAAAGCTTTCAGTTCTTCTTCTGTAAAAATATGCGGCTGGTATGGCGGGTCTGTTTTCGGTGATAATTCCGGAGGAATTACATAAGCAGTTTTACCCATGCGGTTCATATATTTTGCAAGCTCACGCACCGGCCCAAGCCGGTTCTGGAAACTCGCGGATTTTTCTGTCGGTTTTATGACAGCCCATGCGTTCCCGATTTCTGCGGACAAAGTAGGTTCGGCAGGGAAGTTATCCGTACAGAATTTATCAAAGCAGCGGAGGATTCGTTCGCTTTCTATGTAAGGGAAACCAAGCGTGTGTTTTTCTTGGATGAAATCGGAAATATATTGGTCAAAAGCACAGTGAAAGGTTGGATTCATCTCAGTTCCTCCCTTCCCAGCGGAATGGACTCCAACGTCAGGGGACATTCTTTTAAGCCGGACAATTCAACGCTGATATATGGCTTTGTGGAATCGGGGTTGCTGTGTCCGAGAACTTCTTTGATGGTATCAATGGGGACATCAGATGCCAGCATCCGGTTTGCCAATGTCCTTCTCATGGTATGGAAGCCCTTCCGCTCGTCCGCCTGCCATACGATGCCTGCTTTTGCTGCATTGTGCTTGATAATTGAATGGGCAGACCATGTTTTCAGGGGGTCATATGGAGGCCTGCTGCGGAGGAAAATGATATCCGTTGCGGTGTTTTCCGGCCTGGCTTCCAGAATGTATTCGGCAACGGCGTTGAGGACTGCGACAGGGACAGGAAGCATGACTGGTTTGGAAGTTTTGCTCTGGATCAGGCGTATCTCCCTTAACCGCCAGTCAATGTCCGAAAACCTCAGTGTTAGGACATCCACGCCCCGGAGACCGGTATGGGCCGCAAGCATTATAATTGCATAATCTCTTTTTCCTAATGCGGTGTTTCTGGCCGGAGCGTTCAGGATGGCCGTTACTTCGTCTTTATCAAAGCCGGAATGTATTTTTTTACGGTTAGGCACTTTAATTGTAAAGATAGTTTCAAGGTTAAGACTACAGAGTGAATTTTCAGACAGATAAGCACCGAAAGACCTGAGCAGGGAAAGGGAATCCCCAATATTTCCATAACTGTCAGCAAGGACAGGCAGATAACTGTTTAAATCTGAAATTTCCAGACCTTTCAGATCATCAAATCCAAGACTTGCGACATAAAGAAGGAAATGTTTGATCTTGGGCTTGATTCCCCTCAGTGTAGTGGTTCTGCAGCCTTGCGCAAGCCTGTGATTCAGATAATCCACCAGAATCCGATTAAGGCCCTCTGGCAGAGAAGCTGTAAGTATGGAAGACTCATAGGACCATACATAGCTTCCTGTATTCATGATACTGGTCATAATTATGATCGTTTTCCTGGTGTACCGGTACTTTGTGCTGTTGATCACGCCATCCTGATAAAGGCGGAAGTAGTACCAGATACAGTTATTCCCCTCATCCTCAGAATAAACCGAAACTGAATGAGTCGAGAAATAAGATGTGACCGGAGAGAAGCCATAACATTTATACATGTAGGTTGTTTTCTTAGCCCTCCCAAATGAAACGATACATTGCCATGCCTTATCAATCAGATCGCTGACAAGGGGCTTGGTACAATTTGACATAATAAAATCTCCTTCCTGATGTTTTTCATCTAGAAAAGATTACCTTATTATGCCGAAACTTTGTAGATAAATCCTCAAGAAATCATATCGGTATCAAAAACCTCGGAATAACCATTTTTTCGGTATAAGACGCACAGGGCAGTCTGACAGCGAGCTTAGGCTTTACAGAGCCGGACAGTCTGGAAGTCACGCTTGCAACCATTATGGGGGATTTAATCAATGACGGGGAAGTAGAGCCGGGAGAAGGCATTCTCCACCATGAGGAAGGGATAGACTTAATGCCGGGGAACATTGAGCTTTCCGGTCTGGAGGTTTCCCTTGTGAATGTGATGAGCCGGGAAACGGTGCTGAGGTCGTACATAGAGATTGTCAGGGAGAGCTACGATTATATCTTGATTGACTGTATGCCTTCCCTCGGCATGATTACCATAAATGCCTTTGCCAGCGCCGACAGCATCTTGATACCCGTACAGGCGGCATATCTGCCCGTCAAAGGCTTGCAGCAGCTTATTAAGACGGTCGGCAAGGTAAAGCGGCAGATTAACCCGAAACTGGAGATTGAGGGGATTCTGCTTACAATGGTAGACAGCCGGACGAATTACGCAAAGGACATCAGCGCCATGCTGAAGGAGGCATACGGAAGCCGGGTGAGGATATTTGCCAATGTCATTCCCATTTCCGTCCGGGCGGCGGAGATTTCAGCGGAGGGTGTCAGCATCTACAAGCATGATCCAAAGGGGAAAGTAGCGTCAGCCTATGATTCTCTGACAAAGGAGGTAATCACCTCTGCTCGTCAGGATGACTCGCACTTTGCTCCGCAAAGCAAGGAGGTGAGCGCAGATGGGCAGTAACGCAAAACCAAGAAGCGCATCAAAGGTTGCTCTGGAAAGTTTTGATGATTTGTTCGGCGGGAGTGCTGCACAGGAAAGCGGCGTTGAACAGATTATCAATGCGCCGCTGGCAGAGCTTTATACGTTCAAAGACCACCCTTTCCGGGTGGAGGACGATGAGAAGATGGAGGAAACAACAGAGAGTATCCGTCAGTATGGGGTGCTTGTGCCGGGGATTGCAAGACCGAGGGAGGGCGGCGGCTATGAAATCATAGCCGGACACCGCCGCAAACGTGGCTCGGAGCTTGCCGGAAAGACGGAGATGCCTGTGGTTGTCCGCAACTACACCGATGATGAAGCTACGATAATCATGGTGGATTCCAATATCCAGAGGGAAGATATTTTACCGAGTGAGAAGGCGAGAGCCTACAAGATGAAATATGAAGCCATGAAGCATCAGGGGAAGAAGTCAGGCAGAAACACACTGGATGAGGTCGGGGAAGCTGCCGGGGAGAACGCAAAAAAGGTTCAGCGGTATATCTGGCTCTCCCGCCTGTCTGAAGAACTCCTTGTCATGGTGGATAATAAAAAGCTCGGCTTCTCCCAGGGCGTGGATATTTCCTTTCTGGCGGAGGAAGCGCAGCAGTGGGTACAGGAAGTTATAGAGGAAAAAGGCTGTAATGTCAGCATGGTGCAGTCGGCAAAAATAAAAGAGTATGGAAAGACCGGGGAGCTTTCCCTTGCAATGGTGCGCCTGATACTGGAGGAAGAAAAGCCGAAGGAACGTAAGGTGACACTGAAAGCGGACAAGATCAGCGAGTATTTTGCGGAGGACTGCACGAGTGAGGAAATAGAAGGCATCATCATTCAGCTATTGGATGAATGGAGTGCCAAAAATGGCACGAAAAAGCAGTAGAGGGGAGGTGCATCGGCGTGGATGGCACGATAAAATTCGACTATTATTATGGCATCGAAGCGGAACAGTTTTCCTTCTACCGGGTTCCGAGGCTGCTGATAAAAGATGCAAGGTTTAAAGAGTTGTCCAGCGATGCAAAGCTCCTTTATGGTCTGATGCTTG
>OFFN01001692.1_pt1 | contig 10195 bp, 10 predicted proteins | sample 1521381 | NCBI WGS metagenome assembly OFFN01 (sample SAMEA3504112, study PRJEB24116) | mouse gut metagenome | biome: mouse gut; feature: mouse-associated habitat; material: faeces | place: Denmark | collected 2011 | reverse complement strand
AATGCAGGAAAAGGGACTTGAACCCTCATGATATTGCTATCACACGGACCTGAACCGTGCGCGTCTGCCAATTCCGCCATTCCTGCACGCAAGGATTATTCTAAACGGTTTTTGTCGTTTTGTCAACTACTAAATTGAAATTTTAGGAAAAAGGAATGTTTGACTTATAAATACAACTGTTATATACTTCATATGGAAAGTTGGTTAGCAATTTAGTTTGCCGACAAGGCAGGACGGAGGAAAGAATGAAGAAACTGGAACAGCTTTATGAAGGAAAAGCGAAGAAGGTATTTGCAACGGAAGATCCTGATGTAGTCATCGTGGACTATAAGGACGATGCTACGGCTTTTAACGGGGAGAAGAAAGGGACGATCGTGGGGAAGGGCGTCATTAATAACCGTATGACGAACCATGTATTCCGGCTTTTGGAAAAAGAAGGGGTGCCGACTCATTTGATTGAGGAGCTGAGCGACAGGGAAACAGCAGTAAAGAAAGTGGACATCGTACCTCTGGAAGTGATTATCCGTAACGTGGCGGCAGGCAGCTTTTCGAAAAGGCTGGGCGTACCGGAAGGCACTCCGTTCAAGGAGCCGACCATTGAATTCAGCTACAAGAACGACGAACTGGGCGACCCGCTGATCAACAGCTATTTTGCAGTGGCGCTTGGCCTTGCGGACTGGGATGAAATTGAGACGATAAAAAAATATGCATTTAAAGTAAATGAAGTGCTGAAGGCTTATTTCCTCCAGGCAGATATTAAACTGATCGATTTTAAGATCGAATTCGGGCGTTTCCATGGCGAGATCCTGCTGGCGGACGAGACTTCGCCGGATACATGCAGGCTTTGGGATGTACATACAAACGAAAAACTGGATAAGGATCGTTTCCGCAGGGATCTGGGGAATGTGGAAGAAGCATATAACGAGGTGTTCAAGCGCCTCGGATTAGCATAAAGGGAAAAAGGAGAGGACTATGAGTACGGACAGGTATCAGAGCCCTCTTTCCGAGCGCTATGCCAGTAAGGAAATGCAGTATATTTTTTCCCCTGATATGAAGTTCAGGACATGGAGAAAATTATGGATTGCTTTGGCGGAGACGGAAAAGGATCTTGGGCTGAATATTACGCAGGAGCAGATCGATGAATTGAAGGCTCATGCGGAAGATATTAATTACGATGTAGCAAAGGCGCGCGAGAAAGAAGTGCGCCACGATGTGATGAGCCATGTGTATGCATATGGCGTACAATGCCCGAAGGCGAAAGGGATCATCCATCTGGGGGCGACTTCCTGCTATGTGGGCGATAATACGGATATTATCGTCATGACGAGGGCGCTGGAGCTGGTGAAAAAGAAGCTGGTGAACGTCATTAAGGAGCTGGCGGATTTTGCGGACAAGTATAAGGCGCAGCCGACGCTGGCATTTACGCATTTCCAGCCGGCGCAGCCGACTTCTGTGGGGAAAAGGGCGACTTTGTGGATGCAGGAGTTTTGTCTGGATCTGGAAGATTTGGATCATGTCCTGTCCCATATGAAACTTCTCGGGTCAAAAGGAACGACGGGGACACAGGCTTCGTTTCTGGAACTGTTTGACGGGAACCAGGAGATTATTGACAAGATCGACCCGATGATCGCGGAAAAAATGGGTTTTCAGGAATGTTATCCTGTGTCGGGACAGACTTATTCGCGGAAGGTGGATACGAGGGTGGCGAACGTGCTGGCGGGCATTGCGGCCAGCGCCCATAAGATGTCCAATGATATCCGGCTGCTGCAGCATTTAAAAGAAGTGGAAGAGCCTTTTGAAAAAGGCCAGATCGGTTCCTCAGCCATGGCATATAAGCGCAATCCCATGAGGAGCGAGCGGATCGCTTCCTTAGCCAGATATGTGATGATCGATGCTTTAAATCCGGCGATCACTTCGGCCACCCAGTGGTTTGAGCGGACGCTGGACGATTCGGCCAATAAGAGGCTTTCCATTCCGGAAGGGTTCCTTGCTGTAGACGGGATCCTGGATCTGTGCTTGAATGTGGTGGACGGGCTCGTCGTGTATCCGAAGGTGATCGAGAAAAGGCTGATGAGCGAGCTTCCTTTTATGGCGACGGAAAATATTATGATGGACGCGGTAAAAGCCGGGGGCGACAGGCAGGAACTGCATGAAAAGATACGGGTTCTTTCCATGGAAGCGGGAAGGAATGTGAAGGTGGAAGGCGGGGAGAACAATTTGCTGGAACTGATTGCGGCAGATCCGGCGTTTAATATGACTCTGGAGGACTTGCGCAAGACGATGGAGCCGTCCAGATATATCGGCCGTTCCAGGGAACAGGTGGAAGCTTTCCTGAAGAATGTGATAGAGCCGGTTTTAAAGGAAAATGAAGAACTGCTTGGCATGGAAGCGGAGATTCATGTATAAAAAGTGTAAAATAAGCGTATTTTTAAGGCCGCAGCGAGGCGGAGGCTTTGAGGATGCGCTTTTGTGCTTGCAATGAAAGCGATGAGAAAGGAGTCAGGTAAAAGGTATGGGTGGATTTTTTGGAGTGGCATCGAAGAATGACTGCATGTTTGATTTGTTTTTCGGGACGGATTACCATTCCCATCTGGGAACAAGAAGGGCCGGAATGGCGGTTTATGGGGAAAAAGGGTTTGACCGTTCCATACATAACATTGAGAATGCCCCTTTCCGCACCAAATTTGATAAAGATGTAAATGAGATGGAGGGATATATGGGGATCGGCTGTATTTCCGATTATGAGCCGCAGCCTCTGATCGTGCGTTCCCATCATGGGACGTATGCGATAGAGACGGTGGGGAAGATCAACAATACGGACCAGATCGTCGATAAAATCTTTAAAAACGGGAATGCCCATTTTCTGGAGATGAGCGGCGGGGATATTAATGCCACGGAGCTGGTGGCTGCTGTCATCAACCAGAGGGAAAATCTGGTGGAGGGCATCCAATATGCGCAGGAATTGATCGAAGGCTCCATGACGATCCTCCTGATGACGCCAAAGGGAATCTATGCGGCGAGGGACAGGCTGGGAAGGACGCCGGTTTCTATCGGGAAAAAAGAGGATTCTTATTGTATTTCTTTTGAAAGTTTCGCTTATCTGAACCTGGGGTATGTGGAAGAAAAAGAGCTGGGGCCGGGCGAAATCGTAATCGTTACGCCGGATGGGATGCATACGCTGGCGGCTCCCGGGAAAGATATGAAAATATGCACGTTTTTATGGGTGTATTATGGTTATCCTTCCTCTTCCTATGAGGGGATCAGCGTGGAAGAAATGCGCTATCGCTGCGGCTCCCTGCTGGCAAAACGGGATGACGTGGAACCTGATATCGTGGCCGGGGTTCCGGATTCCGGCACGGCGCATGCTATCGGCTATTCCAACGAGTCAGGGATTCCATTTTCCCGTCCGTTTATCAAGTATACGCCTACCTGGCCCCGCTCGTTCATGCCGACGATACAGAGCAAGAGGAACCTGATCGCGAAAATGAAGTTGATCCCGGTGCATGACCTGATCCAGAATAAGAGCCTTCTGCTGATTGACGATTCCATCGTCCGGGGAACGCAGATGAGGGAAACGACGGAATTCTTATACCAGAGCGGCGCGAAAGAGGTGCATATCCGCCCTGCCTGTCCGCCCCTGCTTTACGGCTGCAAGTACCTGAATTTTTCCCGTTCCACTTCGGAGATGGATCTGATTACCCGCCAGGTGTTGAAGGAGCTGGAGAGAGAGGGCAGATTTACCCGCCTGGAGGCTTATTCCGACCCTGAGACGGAAGAATATAAAGAAATGGTGAATCGTGTGGGCGAAAAGCTGAACTTTACTTCCCTGCGCTACCACCGGCTGGATGATATGATTGAATCGGTAGGGATCGATCGGTGCAAGCTTTGCACGTACTGCTGGGATGGAAAAGAATAATAGAGGCGGGCTGTCCGGCATCCGGCCATGCATAATTTTCTCTTATGGCAAGCATAATATATATTGATTTTACTTATAATAAGATATTGGGTATAATCATCTGGTAAAAGTCAGTTATCGGAATGGCGAGAGCAGAAAAGACAGATGAGTGCAGGAGGGATCATATTATGGTAAAAGCAGTAGTAGGAGCGAACTGGGGCGATGAGGGAAAAGGGAAGATCACGGATATGCTGGCGAAGGAGGCGGATATTATTATCCGTTTCCAGGGAGGAGCCAATGCAGGGCATACGATTGTGAACGATTATGGAAAATTTGCCTTGCATACGCTGCCGTCGGGAGTGTTTTACAGCCATACCACCAGCGTGATCGGCAATGGAGTAGCCCTGAATATCCCTGTGCTTATTCAGGAGATAGAAACTTTGACGGGCAGGGGAGTCCCCATGCCCAGGATTTTGGTGTCGGACAGGGCGCAGATCGTGATGCCGTACCATATTTTATTCGACCAATATGAGGAAGAACGGTTAGGGAAAAAATCCTTCGGATCCACAAAGTCCGGCATAGCGCCTTTTTATTCGGATAAATACGCGAAGACGGGGTTCCAGGTGAGCGAGCTTTTTGACGAGGAGCTGTTAAAGGAAAAGGTAGAGAAGACAGTGGAAATGAAAAATGTGCTGCTGGAGCATCTTTACCACAAGCCTTCCATCGATGGAAAGGAACTTCTTGCCACCCTGCACAGCTATCGGGAAATGATAGCGCCCTATGTATGCGATGTGTCTTCCTATCTGGACCGGGCGCTGAAAGAAAAGAAAACGATTCTTCTGGAAGGACAGCTCGGGACGCTGAAAGACCCGGACCACGGCATTTACCCTATGGTGACATCGTCCTCCACGCTGGCGGCATACGGCGCGATCGGCGCGGGGCTTCCGCCTTATGAGATCAAGGAAATCGTGACGGTCTGCAAGGCATATTCCTCTGCGGTGGGAGCGGGCGCTTTCGTATCCGAGATTTTTGGGGAAGAGGCGGAGGAACTGAGACGGCGCGGCGGCGACGGCGGCGAATACGGAGCGACCACCGGGCGGCCCAGAAGGATGGGCTGGTTCGACTGCGTGGCTTCCAAATATGGCTGTCGGCTGCAGGGGACTACGGACGTAGCTTTCACGGTATTGGATGTGCTTGGTTATCTGGATGAGATCCCCGTCTGCGTGGCATATGAAATTGACGGGGAGGAAATAACGGATTTCCCGGTGACGGCAAAGCTGGAAAAAGCAAAACCCGTCCTGAGGACGCTGCCCGGATGGAAGTGCGATATCCGTGGAATCAGGGAATATGAAAAGCTGCCGGAAAATTGCAGGAACTATGTGGAGTTTATCGAGAAACAGATCGGTTATCCAATCACGATGGTAAGCAATGGGCCGGGGAGAGATGATATTATATATAGAAAGAAATAGAAAATATGACAAACCATCTGGAGTATTATAAGGTTTTTTATTATGTAGCGAAATACCGCAGTCTGACGCTTGCGGCGGAACACCTGGCTATTTCCCAGCCGGCGGTGAGCCAGGCGGTAAAATTGTTGGAGAACGGAGTGGGAACCCAACTTTTTATCCGCACTTCCAGGGGCGTGCGGCTGACGGCGGAAGGGGAGATTCTGGCCAGGTATGTATCGAAGGGCTATGAGCAGATCGAACTTGGGGAGAAAAAGCTGGCGCAGATGCTGGATCTGGAGATCGGGGAACTGCGGATCGGCGCCAGCGACATGACGCTTCGTTTTTACCTGCTGCCCTATCTGGAGCAGTTCCATGAGCAGTATCCGGGGATAAAAGTAACGGTTTCCAACGCGCCTACGCCGGAAACGCTGGATTCCCTGTTGGAAGGGAAGATTGATTTCGGCGTGGTAAGCACGCCTTTTGAAAGTGCGCCGGGTATTGAGGCGGCCAGGGTGAAAGAAATTGAGGACATTTTTATCGGCGGGCTGAAGTTTCGATCCTACAAAAACCGAATGCTGGATCTGCAGGAGCTGGAAAACTTACCGATCATATCTTTGGAGAAGAAAACGAGTACGAGGAAATTTATGGATGCCTTTCTGGAAGAAAACGGGGTAGCGCTTCATTCAGAATTCGAGCTGGCCACCAGCGACATGATTGTTCAATTTACGCTGCGTAATATGGGCATCGGATGCGTTATGAGAGAATTTGCGGAGGAATATCTGGAGGCGGGAAAGCTGTTCGCCCTGCGGTTTAATAAAATTATTCCAAAGAGGCATTTTTGCATCGTAACGGATGGGAAAAACCCGCTGTCGGCGGCAGGAAGGAAGCTTCTGGATTTGATATCTGCGAGCGACGAGGAGGTAAAAAAAGGAAATGATCAAGACAGTTATTTTTGATATCGGCAACGTGCTCGCCGGGTTTGCCTGGGAGGAGTATTTCCGCAGTTTCGGCTATTCGGAAGAGACGTTCCAGCGTCTGGCAAAAGCAACGGTAGAAAGCCGCTCCTGGCAGGAACACGACAGGGGCGCTTTGTCCGATGAGGAAATTATGGATTTGTTTATCAAAAACGATCCGGGAATTGAAAAAGAGCTGCGGGAAACGCTGGACAATATTGACGGCATGCTTGTGCGGTATGATTATGCCATACCGTGGATCCAGGAATTGAAGGAGAAAGGATACCAGGTGCTGGTGCTTTCTAATTTTGCCCATAAGGCATATGAGGATTGCAGGGATGTCTTGGATTTTCTGGATTATGTGGACGGCGGCATCCTCTCTTTCCGGGATAAGATGGTGAAGCCGGAACCAGAAATATACCAGCTTTTGATGGACCGATATCATTTAAAGCCGGAGGAGTGTGTTTTTCTGGATGATACGGAGAAAAACCTGCCGCCTGCGGAGGCATTTGGAATGCACACGGTTCATTTTAAGGATAGGGGGCAGGCGGTAGAAGAGCTGAGGAAGATGGGGGTGGTATAAGCCCGGCCGCTGGGAAGGAAGCTGGAGAAATCCAGGGGGGTAAGCAGGAAGGGGGATCCGGCTACAGAATGCTGGTGGTTACTCTATTGCACGGGACATTCCGATGAGCCTCTTGGGAGAGTCTCATCTCCATCGTGCAGAAGCCGTAACCACCAGCATTCCGCCGCCGAATCCCCCTTCCCGCTTACCCCACCCTGGGTTTCTCCAGCTTCCTTCCCAGCGGCCAGATGTATCCTGGCGGTCGGTGGTGGATATATGGAATTAGAATAGTTAGATGCTTTGGTTAGATGTATCTTGGCGGTCAGTGGTGGATATTGGAATTAGAATAGCCATGTGCTGATTAGTTGGGGGAGGAGCATGGAGATGCTGATGCCGTAGGCGAGATCCAGCCAGAACATGGAGCCGAGCGCTCCGAGGTAGATCAGGCCGATAAAGGGCGCGGTTACTGCTTTTGCCAGGAAATTGACTTCTTTATTTTTTAGTACGTTTGTGATCAGCGATTTGGCATCTCCGGTGCTTGGGAAGGCATGCATGAGGATTGACACGCCGAGCCAGTAGAGGAGATAGCTGCATAGTTGGATGAACGGGCTGGGATGGGAGCCATAGCCGAAAACATTGGCATAGGCGGGCAGGGTGATAAGAATGCCTAAAAATGTGTTGACGAAAAACGGACCAAGCCCTGTGAGCAGGTTTTTCCATGGGTTGGAAGAAGGCTCATGCAGGACATAGCCGCAAGGGTTTTTCATTTGGAAGTATTTGACTTCATAAACCGGAATCCGGCAGATCCTGCAAAAGATCTGGTGGGCCAGTTCGTGGACGGCAACTCCCGGAAATGTGAGTATGGATATCAGTATGCCTGGTATGATCATAATGGTAAAACTCCTTTATATTATTCGATATAATATTCTTCCAGCGTGGTTTCCCCGTCAAGAAATTCATAGAGGTCGTCGTCGAACAGATAGTCGTTTTTGTACTGTTCCACGAGTGCTTCGGCCTCCTCTGTCATGCCGTTTGCCGCCAGTGCGACGATGTAGGTATCGATCACGTATTCCCCTTCCGGGTAAAGTTCATAGGCCTGGAGCGCATAATCAAGCCCCTGTGCCAGGTTCCCTTCCACCAGCTCCAGCGTGGCATAAGACCTTAGGATGGAATAATCTTCTTTGTTCACTTGGTAAATTTCTTCCAGCTGTTTCCTCGCTTTTTCCAGTTCCCCGTTTCTGCGGTAGTAAGTGGCAATCTGCGCTTGTGCGTCATAAAAGTAAGGATTCTGGCTGATGCATTCCTGCAGGCAGGAGATTCGTTCTTCTTCATCGGCGGACATATATCCCAGATAATAGTACAGCAATGCCTGGTCGTAATCGCCATCTCCGATATGCGCAGACAGTTGGCGTTTGAATTCATCTAAAATTTCAGCAACATCTTCCGTATCGGAAGCATTTCCCAATAAATCCTCCGCGATTTCGCTATATAGGTCATAGGTCGCATAATATCTGTCCAGTTTTCGGATGTAGGAATTCAGTTTGTCATACTGGCTGTCCGAAACTTCTTTTCCGGCCAGATAGTTATCTATGGCATATGCCGCATAATCATAATAAGCATATTTCATTCCCAAATCGGCAAGCCTGATGGCCGCATTTTTGTTATCGGGATTTTCTTCCAGAACATATAGCAGATCATCCAATGCAGTAATCACATGGCCTTCTTCGGCTATGCTTCGGGATTTGCTGTATGCGCCCAGATTGTGCAGGCCTTTTAGGGAGGCGGCGAAGGTAAGCACGGACAAGAAAAGGACGACAGCGCCGACCAGATAAAAGATCCTGGGGATTTTTAACCGAATCAGTTCTTCCCGGCAGTCTCTGCATAAAATGGACTCCGGGTTTTCGCTGCGGTCTATCGTCCTGCACCGGCATCTTTTGCAGAAACCGCTTTCCATATCGGCAAAGGGATTGCCCGTATAACCTCCATTGTTACTGCTATGTTCTTCTTTTGTTTCCTGATAAGCTGTTTCTCTTTGTTCATTTTCCATGGTTTTGCTATCCTCAAAACGTTATTATTCTATTTATCCCTGTCTCTCAGGCGCTTGTAAAGCCACAGGTACATCCATAAAAGAGTGGGGAGAACGATGGTTGCGCCGAGGCAGGTGCGGAAAAGGGCGCCGGAGCCAGGGGCATCCAAAATTGCAGTCAGGAAGGTGGCGATGTAAAGGGCGGCGAGGGCGATGATGCATGCCCAGGCGGCAATTTGTTTCGGCTTCCGATGAGGGCCGATGGGGGAGTCGTTCTGCTTTTTATCCATAAGCCGTTATACCTCATCCATCTGCTTTGCCACTTCTGCTTCGCAGGATTTCATGGCTTCGATGGTCTTGGCAAAAAGCTCGTCCAGTTCCCAGCCCAGCCTTTCAGCCCCCTGCCGGATAACATCCCTGGAACATCCTGCGGCGAAGCGTTTGTCTTTGAATTTCTTTTTTAAGCTGGAAACCTCCATGTCCATGACGCTTTTGGAAGGGCGCATTTTGGCGGCTGCGCCGATCAGGCCGGTCAGTTCGTCAGCGGCAAAAAGTATTTTTTCCATCAGGTGTACAGGCTCTATGTCGCTGCACAGGCCGTATCCGTGGCTGCAGACGGAATGGACCAGGTCTTCTCCGGCATGGATCTCGGCAAGAAGTTCCGGCGCTTTCTGGCAATGCTCTTCCGGGTAGGCTTCAAAATCCACATCATGAAGCAGGCCTGCGAGCGCCCAATATTCCTCTTCATCGGCATAGCCCAGTTCTTTTGCATACCATCTCATGACACCCTCCACCGTATAGGCGTGGAGAAGATGGAACGGTTCTTTGTTGTATTTTTTGAGAAGGGCAAGGGCTTCTTCTCTTGTAATGGATGTTGTCATGGCAAATTCCTCCGTTTTAGTTCGTTGATAACTGTCTGCTTTGATTATAGCGTAAGACGGGCGAGGATACAATGGGGCTGGCAGGAATAGTGCATGGAAATCAATTTTTGCAGAAGACGCAGCGGGGGAGCGGGGAAGGAAACGGCGGCAACCTGGCACGGGTTTGAGGCAGGGGGATTTTCTGCTGGAGTTGCCAATCAGATTTCACTAATGAAATGGGTAAACGATGTGGAAACGATCGGGTCGGAAAAAAAGGACATCCATGTCCTTTTTTCCTGAAATTGCCATCCATGGCAATTTCACCCTAAGCTTTCGACCATTTCATAAGTGAACAATTTCATAAATGAAATTACTGATTGTACACAACAGCAGAAAATCCCAGCCCATGCCGGACCCTTCCCATGCGGCTACGGATGCCGTTCCCGTTTCC
>OFFN01001687.1_pt1 | contig 10222 bp, 4 predicted proteins | sample 1521381 | NCBI WGS metagenome assembly OFFN01 (sample SAMEA3504112, study PRJEB24116) | mouse gut metagenome | biome: mouse gut; feature: mouse-associated habitat; material: faeces | place: Denmark | collected 2011 | reverse complement strand
TTATACACCAAAGTGTCTCATACGGCATTTTTGTCTAAAAGTTGTAAAGTGGTGAAGAGATTACAAATTGGCCTTATTTTATCTGAAGTGGCGTATTGATGAATTAATTTTTCATGATGGATTTGATTTCAGATAGAGAAGTATATAAGTGGGAACTGTAAATGTGCATTTGTTAGTTGTGGTGAGAATTTTTTGATTGTGGAGGTAGGTTAAATGGCAAAAAGTAAAAAGATAGATTACAGTAAAAGATTGAAACCGATTTATATTGAATCAATAGAAGCAAATCATATTTATATAAATGATTATGCTGAAAAGGCAGATAAAAAAGCTGAGTACAAAATTGGTAATGGCTGGGTTGAATTTCAGAAGATTAAAGCACGAAAGGCAGTTCTGGCAGATAGCCTATTTTTAAGATATATGGATAGCAGTATTACCAGAAACAGCGGAGATACATGTAAAGACTTTATTGTAGTAAAATTCAACTATGATGCGGAATATAGGGTTGATAATGCAGAAGAAAAAATACGCAAACACGATTTAAGAAGGTTGTATTATAAGGAAGGCGTTACATATACATTTGAAAAGAAAAATAAAAAAGGTGAAATTGTTGAAAGAAAGCCGATACATTTTAAAATGCTGATGAGATCTCCTGGAAAGGCCAAAGACGGTGAATGTGTATTTATTCGGGACAATCTGCATCATAAGGCAATAAATTTCCTTACAATGGGTCTATATGATCTGATGGACGAGCAGTCAAAGAATGACCCAGAGAAGGTTTTTAAGCTGGTAGAATTGTCAGCATATCAGACTTTGACCACTGCAACGGCAAAAGGATATATCCAAATCCCGTTAGAAAATATATTGGTCGTAAAAGACAAAGAAGTATATTCTGATGGGATGAATGCAGCAATTGTGACGGTAGAAGATAAAATACATTATAAAGATGTATTTGAACTTGACTTCGATTCACCCAGATTAGAAAATATTATTAATAAAAAGGGATTTACATTTGATGAAAAAAAGGTAAATGAACAAAACCTAAAACTGATTACAGAAAAAACAAAGGACGCTTTAAAAGGAAATGGGTTTTGCATTAATGGTAAATATCCGGGCGAACACAAAATAACAGAATATATCGGAAAAGAATGTGCAGTGAACCATGTTACAGATGCGAAAATCAAGAATATTTTGTGGGATGGAATGGGGCTGATTGATGAAAGTGTATTTCCACAAAAAATGAATGGCTTTATATACTGCCGTTCCCATTTTTTTAAAAGCTGTTTGTTCCGTGGAAATATACAGGAGTTTTTTAAAGATTACTGCGAAGAAAACAACTTAGATTATGATACTCATATTACGGATACGGATATGTTTGGCAGAAAATTAAGGTTAAAAGATATAAAGGTAATCGTTACGGATAAATCACTCAAGTGGCTGAATAAATTTGATGACATGATGGGAGGAACAGAGAAAAAAGCGTATAAATATTATTACAATTATATGAAGAGATTTGATGATTTCTTTTCTATTGTTAAAACTGCTTATCCCAGCCATTGGGGCGATTTACAGCTGATGGCATATCAGATGAACAATTCAGTTCCTACAACAGATAAGGAAGTGTTGGAACGGGTTACAGAATGTGGAGCGAATTTCTGTAATGAATTGAAAAATAGTGATACGGCATATTTGAAGTACCTGAATAAAACTAATAATGATTTCAACATTAATAAATTACTGATAGAATTGGTGAAGTGGAATTCGGATTTTACAAAAACTGAATTCTTCCGTACCAAGAAGAGCAAGGATATTAGCGATTTTGTAAAGGATTGCAAAGAAGGGCGTTTGCCACAGGTGGGGGATAACCTGACAATTATGGATAATCCCATTGCATTACTATTGGAAGCAATTGGAGATAAAAAACCATTAAATGAAGGGTGTTTTGAAATAGAGCCTGACGGGGTTCAATGCTATGCACCAAGATTTATGCAAGGTGAGAGACTAGCCGCTTTCAGGAGTCCGCATAATTCACCAAACAATATAATCCATCTTTATAATGTATATCCCGATAAGCTGGTTAAATATTTTCCTAATATTGGACAGAACGTGATTGTATTTAATGCCATTAAAACAGATACACAGGCCAGACTATCAGGGCATGACTGTGATTCCGATTTTGTATATGTTACAAACCAACAGGATTTAGCTAATCTGGCAAGGAAAGCATATACAGAATACCCTACAATTATTAATGCTGTAGATGAAAATGGAGCAAATAATTATCATTTTACAGCCGAAGATTATGCGGAGATGGATAACCAGATTTCAGATGCACAGGAATCAATAGGAACTTCTACTGATACTGCCCAGCTTGCATTAAGCTATTATTATGACGGGGGTATGGAAAACAAGGAATTAGAAGACTCTTTTATCATTCTATCCGTAATAGGCCAGATCAGCATTGATTTAGCCAAAAAGTGTTTTGATATAGATGTTGTAAAAGAAATCAGACGTATCAGAAACTTACCTTGTATGAAAAGGAATGAAATCCCTCAGTTTTTTGCCAGTAATAAAAAGAGCAGGAATAATAAAGATTTTGAGGGTAAGAAAATTATATCTATGAACTGTCCTATGGACATTATGGCAGATATAATTGAGGATAATGTAATTGGCTATGCGGATCGCGAGTCGCATCTCCCGCTGCGTGATTTTTGGAATTATAGTGTCATTGCGAAAGGAAACAGATATAAGAAGGATAAATTTGTAAAAGAGGCAAGAAGTTACAACAGATCTGACAAGTGGCTTGAAAAGCATGAAACAGAAATGAAAAAAGAAACTTTTTTTTCTTTGAAAAACCGCAACATGGCACAGTTTCTTGCGAAAGTCAGTAAAGAACTGGATCAGGAAACTATTATGCAGTTGGTGATTTATGCGACAGATGATGACAATTCAGATGTCCGTGCAACAATTTTGAATTTTCTCTTTAAGTTACATAAGGATGAATTCATGAATTGTTTTATAAAAAATGGTCAAAAACAGGGTGAAACTCTTACACAAAATGCTTAGAAAGCCTATAAATACGGCGTTTTGAAATTCCCTATAAGGGGAAGGAGAAGTATATATATAGGAAAGGATCGTAAGCCGTGTAATGTATATAATTTTCTCTTCCCCAAATATGAATATCGTACTATGAGGCATTGGCGGTGTCTGGCATCGTGGAAAATCCAGACCATGGAAAGCTGCCAGTGCCACACGCCTATAACTGCATTGTGTTGCAGTTGACATAAATGCTTCCATGGATTACATACTCCTTTACACAAGGCTGGTATGCCGTCAAAAGTATATCAGCCATTATGTATACCGACTCCACAACGGTATACAGAACACAAAACAATAACAGTGCCGTAACGTATGGCTTTTTGAGATACGAAGCTTATGGTACAAAACCCCCTATACATCTCCACAATGCATAGGGGAAATCTGGTAAAGGCTCCACACTTTATCAGATGTATAGGCCGCATGATGTTTTCCACCACAAGCATCATGCGGCTATGTATGAAAAGATAATAACTATCGTCTGGTGGTAGAGTTTTATTGTATTGATAAATGTTATTAAAATTTTTTATGAATAATTCCATAAACAAATAAATAAATGAGGAAAGGGGTGTACAAATTGGAATTAAGAGAAAAAGTTAAAGCATTTTTAAATGAAGTCTATGCGAAATAATCAGATCATTAATTAAAATCAAAAGTAACACATTAACCAATCAAACATATATAATTCAATTAAATCTAATATCATTCAAAGCGGCAAATTAATCAAGTCGCAAAAATCAAATTAAAAACAATTACAACTGAATATTGAAAAAACCGAATAGAGAAAATAGAAATATGGAGGTAGTAATTACGAAGAAAAAGCAGACAAACAGTGATATTGAACTAAATCATATTTATGACGCAATAAGGAATTTGAAGCCAGAACAGCAAATGAATATCTTGGCAAATTATAAGTTTATAGAATTGTATGATATACTTTCAAGCAAAGAAGCATACGAGAAATATATTAATGATCTCTTTGCGGTATCTCATGAGTATACTAACAAGGCGATTGCTTTAATATCCCTTCATACGGAATCTGTGTTACAGAGTATGGGGAAACAAAGTTTTGATATATTGGATTCTATGGGACAGGCATATGACAGTCTGTCAGATATAGATAAGAAGATATTTTGTAATAATATGCTTCAGAAGAAAGGGTTTTTCCAAAATGCTTATAAAGTTATGATGGGAGTGTTTGAAAATGCGGTGGAAAGTGGAAAATGTGATAGCATGGAGGAGAATTATATGGTAAAGGAACTGCAAGAAGCAGAATAGGAATATAACCGAACGTATTTTCTGGTTTTGATGTAATCCTATTGTTATGATAGAATGGTGGTGGTATAATTGTAGCTAAATAGTAAGAAGGAAAGATGGGGGATTGGTGGTATGGCAAAAGTGGTATGTGAATCGTGCGGTACATCGTTTTTATATAATGCAGTCAAGGATATGGAAACATGCCCGGTATGTGGAAAGCCGCTTTGGAGTCAGGATGAAGAAGAAAGCATAAAATTTAATGAAAAGCTTAGTTTTGGCGAAGGTGTTAAATTAGGTGAGAATGATTCATTTGATGAAGATAAGATTGACTTTTGGTGGTATAGTATACGGGAGCCGGGAACATTAGATGAAAGTGATATGGGTGGTCTAGGGATAACGTGTACTACTTGTGGACATCTTTCTGGAACGTCATATCCAATTTCTAAAATAGGAGATTTTCTTTTATTACATCCTGGAGGATATGCCAGATGTAGTAATTGCAAAAAGGAACTAAAAAACCACATTCTTTCTAAACGTCCTGAAAGCTGGGTTGATCCAAGAAAGCGTGATGTGTGGGTGAAGGGCTATGAAAATATCCCTAAGTGTCCCATTTGTTCATCAACAAAAATACATAAAATCAGCTTGACAAACAAGGCAGCATCAGCACTGGCATTCGGTGTTTTATCGGCAGGACATGTGAGCAAGACATATAAATGCGATACGTGCGGTGCTAAATTCTAGGCAAAATTCAAAACTAAATATAGGGAACATAATATAAGACAGTTTCAATAGGTGGACTGTCTTTTTGTATGCGAAAAAGGAGGAAAATTTATTGAGCAATAATGATTTTACGTTGAATATAATTGCGGCCTTGGATAAACAACTGTCAAAGGCACAATTAAAAAATGATTTGAAAGGGATTGACAATACCCTTTCTGTAAAAGTGATTGCCAAACTGGCAACGGCACTTTCTAAAAAGCAGTTAAGGGAAAGTTTAAAGCAGTTGAATAATTTATATGTCCAAGTCGGTACAAAACTGAAAACGGATAAGGACACAAGAAATAAGCTGTTAAATGAAATCGGGCAACTACAGAAAAATCTTATAGAATTACAATTAAGGGTAAATGTAGAGAAAGGGGCTTTCCAAAATGTAATCAGTTCTGTTATATCAACGGCGAAGATGGCACAACGGTATGCAGACAAAGCATCAATCACTTTGGATATTGAAGTGCGCAAGGAAAAAGCGGTTAATGATATTCTTTATATTGGGCAAAAATATTCAAAATTATTTTCCAATATATCGGCTTCCCAGAAGTACGAAAACCTGTTGGATTCAGCATATTCCATTTCTGATAAAACACAATTGCAGGAAGTCAGAACACAAATCTTAGCATTTACGAGTGAATTAAAAGCAAACGGGCTGGCAGCGGAATCCACTGGCCAGAAGTGGAGGAAGCTAATTGACAGGGCTAAAGAGCTGTTTTCCGCTGCCAGTGTTATCAGGACAATATTTGTACAGGCAAAACAGGCAGTTTCCACAACGATTGGCCTTGACAAAGTATATACTGACCTTGTAAAAGTAAACGATGAGTTAAACCGAAATGACTATGCCGATTATTTATCAAAGTGCAACCAAAAGGCACAGGAATTAGCAACTACACAGAAAGCATTGATTGAAGGGGCAACGGAATTTTCCAAGTCGGGATATAATTTATCCACAAGTGATGTGCTGGCAGAAAAATCAACTATATTGAGCAACGTAGGTGATATGTCTGCATCTGATTCTGCAAAAGCAATTATTTCTGGCGTACAGGCTTATGATGTTGTGGATGGATATACGGATGTTGTAGATAAAGCCCAGGCATTAATTGATAAGTATAATGAAATTGGCAATACAGCGAGTATCACAACTTCAGAAATTGCCCAGGGTGTGCAAAAAGTTGGCTCTGTACTTGCGGATAGTAATACAAGTGCCGATGAATTTATTGCATTATTAGCGGCTGGTAATAGGCAATATCAGGATGCAGATGCTTTAGCATTAGGTCTTCGTACTGCTGCATTAAGGATTCGCGGATGCACGTCGGAATTAGCGATGATGAATGAGGAAACGGAGGGGGTGTATACTGCAACTTCTAAATTAGCAGAAAAAATTGAAGGGCTGACTAATATAAATGGTACTGGCGGCGTAAAAATTCTTGAGGCTGATGGTGAGACATTCAGGAGTATTTATGACATTTTCCTTGATATTTCAAAAGTATATAAGGATATGTCGGATACGGATGCAAGCGCGCTTCTGGAGCTGATAGCTGGAAAGGATCGTGCATCGGCAATCAGTGCAACGCTGAATAACATGACAGAGGCAGAAAAAATTTTACAGAATAGCCTTAATGCGGCTGGATCGGCTCAAAGGGAGTATAATGCATACCTTGGGAGTACAGAGGCTCATTTGCAGCAGTTCCAAGCGAAGTTAGTTGAGACATATTCCACTTTTATAAATGGGGATATGATTTCCCGTGCGGCTGATTTGGGAACGGCTGTACTTGACCTTGTTAATAAGACGGACTTATTAAAACATAGCCTGATAGCCATTGCAACATTGAAAGTCGGTCAAGGCATTTCTGCCATTGGCGGTGCTGTTGCTGGAACGATTACACAAATGAAAACGCTGGGTAATGCGATTCAACAGGTTAAAGGTTTGCCGGTTGATGATATATTGAGAACTAAGCCATTAGTAGAAATTGGAGAAACTACACAAAGCCTAACAGAGAAAAATTTAAGGTTATTGCTTTCACAAGAAAAACTTTCATTGCAAAATAAAGTTTTAATACTTCAACAGCATAATCTTACGGAAGAGGAAGCATTAAACAAACTTGAAAAAATGGGATTAATCGCTGCCACGGATGCAAATACAGCAGCGAATACAGCCAATGCAACTTCTGTAAATACTTTAAAAGGTGCGTTCACTGGACTTACTGCTTCTGTAAAAGCAACATGGGCAGCTATGTCTGCACTTCAAAAGGCAAGTATTATATTTGCGGCGGTATCTACTGCATGGAGCATAGGTTCTTCTATTATAAATGGGATTAAACAAAGCAATGAAGAGTTGATCCAATCCACACAAGAAGCCGCAAACGCATATAAAGAATCAGCATCTTCCATTGAGGATTACGCTTCCAGATATGAAGAACTTCATAAAGCCCTTATCAGGGCAAAAGGAAACGAGGAAGAAACATATAATATTAAGAAGCAATTACTGGATTTGCAGACAGAATTGAATGACAAGTTCGGCGATGAATATGGTGCGATCAACCTTGTAACAGATGCGTATAAAGACCAGACAGAAGCAATCAAAGCCTTAAACAAGGAAACAGCACAAAAATTCCTGAATGAAAATAAAGAAGGAATTGACAAGGCTGAAAAGGAAATGACAAAAGACCGCCATTACAACCTCAGCCTGACTGGTATGTCTGCATATACAGACAAAGGGGCGGCATTAAAGGAGATTGCGGAAAAGTATAGGGAACAGGGCGTTACCCTGCTGGATGAACTCGGGGATGGCAGCTATGCACAGTTCTCTATACATCTGAATGCAGATGCACAGTCCGCCTATGATACTATCAATGCTTTTGAGAATGATCTGCGTAATAAAGCAAAAGAACTTGGCGACGAGCATATGTTTGATGATGTGCGGGATATGTCATCGGACTCTTTGAACAAAGCAAAAGAAACGATTGAAAATTATGGTGGTACATATAAAAATGCTTTAGCTGCTGAAATCGTTTCGGATGATGATAAGTCTAAAGCATACGGCGAAGCATTAAAAGCAGCAGAAGCATATAATGAGGCTGTATTAAGATCAGAAAACCCGTATGATGACCAGAATGTTGCAAAAGCAAAAGAAAATCTGGATGCAATAAAAGACTCCATACAAGGCAATGAAGAAGAATGGGGGAAATATTCTGTACTGTTTGACGATGTGTTCGGACAGGCTGACACGAGACTGCTTAAATTTAATGAAGCATTGAAAACAGACAGCGGGCTTCAGAAACTGGCCAATGATCTGGAAGGGCTTGACAGCATAGATTTGCAGGCATTGGATGGGAATGAAGGTGAAAATAGCTCGTTTGACAAACTGAAAGAAGCTGCCGCCGGATATAAGGTGAATGTGGACGAACTGATAGATGCATTAGTCCGTTTGGGATATGTACAGGGGGAAGTTCAAGATTCACAGCAGGAGGATGGATATGCCGCTGCCCTATCCATCACCGACACAATCGACCAGTTAAACACACAGCTCAAACCAACCTTCGATTCGCTGAAATCAGCATACCAGGACATATTTACTAGTGATGGCTTTACACTTGAAAATGTAGATATCTCCATGCTGGATTCCATCAAATCCAAATTGGACGAACTAAATGAAAATAAAGAACTTGGTATCAATATAGATTACTCTTCCTTTGAAAACCTTGCAAGGGTGGTGACAGACACATCTTCCACCGCTGATCAAGTACAGAAAGCATTCGATTCTTTTGCGACTTCCGTTCTTAACAGTACAAATGTTATTGACAACATGGATGAAAATACCATGCAGCTTGTCACATCCATGCTGGAATCCATGGGCATTGCCAATGCGGACGAGATAGCATATGAGTCATTAACCGCCAGGATGGAAGGGCTTGCACTGAAGGAACAGCTGCTTGCGGAAACCGGGAAGGAACTTGCAGATATCACTGCGGATGACGCAGCCGAATTCCTGGAGCATGCCGGCGCTACTGCCGTTGCTAGAACTTACCTTTTCCAATTAGTTGCCGCAGAACAGGTGTTCAATGCACAGGGGCTTGATGTAAGCGGGAAGATAGAAAAGCTGAAGGAACTTGCCACCGCATACGGGCAGACTGCAATCGCCACAAAAATCGCACATATGGAAGACCAGAATGCAAAGGCACATACGTCATTCACGGACAGCGATTACCAGATGCTTGTAGACGAAGTAAACAATGCCGTAAATAATGTGCATATTGATTTTGGCAATATAGGCGGCGGTTCCAGGTCAGCAGGAAGCGCGGGCAAGGAAGCCGCAGATACATACCTGGAAGCATTTGAAAAGGAATTAAAAGACCTTGACGACCTCAAAGACCGTGGAAAAGCCACGGAAAAACAATACCTCGATGCCTTAAGGCGGCTCTATGTCAAATATTTCCGTGATAAAGAGAAATATTTAAAAGAATACAAAAAATACGAACATCAATACCTTGATGGCATGAAATCCCTCTATGAGTCCGCATTCAGCTACATCACGAAGCAGATTGACCAGCGCATAGACGCAGTCAATGCCGAAAAGGATGCCTCCGTATCCAGGCTGGAAGCAGAGCGGGATGCAACCTTGGAAGCTATAGAGGCACAGAAGGAACAGTATGAAAACGAAATAGAGGGCATCGAGAAGCAGATAGATGCCAAAGAAAAAGAAATCCAAGCGATGCAGGATGCCAACGAGGAACGTAAGCGCGCTATCGACTTACAGAAGGCAGAATATGACCTCCAGCGTATGCAGAACCAAAAGACCGTAAACGTCTATAAGGACGGTCAGATGGTGTACGAAGCCGACACGTCAGGAATCCGCGACGCAAGACAGGAAGTCGAGGACGCGAAGCTGGAAATCGACATCGCCAAAATCGAGAAGGAAATCGATCGGCTGGAAGACGAGAAAGAGATTCTTCAGGAAAGAATCGACCTGCTGGAAAAAGATGCAGAACAGATTAACCAATACTACGACCAACTGATTGCCGATACGGAAAGGCATTACGATGCCATGGTCAAAGGGCTGGAGGACTATAAATCACAGTTCGAGGAACTGACAGACCTGTTAGAA
>OFFN01001683.1_pt1 | contig 10234 bp, 7 predicted proteins | sample 1521381 | NCBI WGS metagenome assembly OFFN01 (sample SAMEA3504112, study PRJEB24116) | mouse gut metagenome | biome: mouse gut; feature: mouse-associated habitat; material: faeces | place: Denmark | collected 2011 | reverse complement strand
ATTTGCCTTTAATGTAAAGTTTGGGTACATGGAATAAGTATATCTATGTACATATTACATATATATTATAGGGTCAAAAGTAAACTTTTGTCAACATTTAATTAAACATTTTGTAATAGCTTTACAAAAAAGCTACAAAAACTTTAAAAAACTTTTCCGAAAAACCGCGATTTTGTACATAGATATACTTATTCTATGTAAGATAAAAACGGAGGTTTTATTATGGCAAAGATTATTCGCAAAGTAGGAAGAATATTTTTTCCGATAGTCATTTCCATTCTACTCGTAGCAGGGTGTTTATTTGCAATTAATAATGTGGCTATAGATAAAAATGACAATTCCCAAAATTTAAATAATCAAAACTACGAAAGTACAGTTGCAGACTCTGCATCGACTTTTGAGCTATCAGGCACAAACACACAAATGGCAGCTAAATGGGTTGAAGCGGTGGTTTATAGCTCTTCTCATAATAAAATGAATGTCAATGTTAAATTGATGAATGATTGGATAGCACCTAATACAGGAAATCATGATTTTGGTACCGGAACAGGTTTTGGTAATGAATCCCATTCCATAATGGTTGAGGGCGGGATAAAAGTTACTCTTGATTTAAACGGACATACTATAAGCAGAGGTCTTTCAAAAGATAACGCAAAATCTCTAGGTAGAGTTATCACTGTTTCTACAAATTCGACATTAACAATTAAAGACAGTTCGTATAATGCGGAAACTGCTAAAAATACCAATGTGTCTCATCTTTCTAGTCTTCCTTTTGGTAAAATTACAGGCGGTGCAAACAGCGACGATGCTGCTACTGCGGGTAATAGATTGGGTGGTGGTATAGCCGTAATTACAGGTGGAACACTTAATTTTTACGGTGGTATAGTAACAGGCAATTATGTAGTAGGAAACGGAGCAGGTATTTTCGTATCTGAAAAATCCACACTTAATTTTTATGATGGTATAGTTTGTGATAACTTTTCCGTAAATAATGGAGGTAGTCTTTATTGTAATAATTCTACTCTAAATTTTTACGACGGTATTGTTGCAAATAATCAGTCAAACAGAGTAGCAGGTATTAGGGGGTATAATTTTGCAACTATTAGAATACACGATGGTTTGATTGCAAACAATATTTCTGGTCTTGCAGGAATAGGTGCCGAGCCTAATCATGCAGGTGGAATTTCCATATATGATTCTACATTGGAGTTATTTGGCGGTACAGTAACAGGAAATCGAAATGTATATGGTAATTATCCTGCCGGCATATACGCGGAAACTAATGGATGTGCTATTCGAATTAAAGGAAATCCTACAGTATATAATAATACGGATAAAAGCAATAACCAAAGCAATTTGTATTTACAAAAAGGCTTTAAAGTAAGGATAGATGGCAAACTTGAAAAAGACGGGATATCCGCAAATATTGCTGTAACTTTAGCGCATGACTACGATATATTCAGTACATTTACAGTGGGCTATAGTTATTACGGAAACAAAAATGTAGCTCCTAGCAAATACTTTTTGTCTTATAACGATGACGAAAGTTTTGTAGCTAAGCATGACGAAGTTGTTCTTAGCAGGGCAACAACATCTATTTACGATTATGTTTACCTTGATAGTAATAACGAGCGTCAAAACTACAAAGACAATGACAAATTACACGGCTACAACGACAGTAGTTTGAATATGGAAAACGGCACTGCAAAATATATATTAGGCGGCATTACACCTAACACTTCGATAAGCGAATTTGTAAGCAATTTAGAGGGATTGGGTATTGATAAAAACAATATGGGATTGTTTAACAGCAAAGGAACATTGCTTTATGACTCCGGCTCTGCAATGGGAATAGCACCTGAGCTTTTAAATAACGGAAAGGAGTTGGCAGTAGGAACAGGTTGGTATATTATGTACAACGTAAAACCCGGAGTAACGGAAACAATATATCTATCCGTATTGGGGGATGTAAACGGAGACGGAAGATTAAGTGCAAGCGATGTATCATACCTAAGACAGATAGCAAGCGACAAAACATTGTACGAAAGTTTAAGCTTGGAAAAGAAGTTAGCATGTACAATAATTAACAAAGGCGAAGTGACAACAGCGGATGCCGAGATAGTTAAAAACGTGATAGAAAAAATATTCGATATAAATATTTTCTTTTAAAATCAAAACAAAAACAAGGTCAAATTTATGACCTTGTTTTGTTTTAGTCAATAGGTTATCTTGTCAAAAAAGAGACGGAAATCCGTCTCTTTTTATTTTTCAATATCAACTGTTTTTGGTAACGCTGATAACTTCGGTAACTGCACCGCCGTCAATCCTTATCTTAACAGTATCGTTTACACTTGCTTTTAACAGTTGTTTTGCGCCCTTTGTTTTTATCGATATTTCATAATCAACACCATCTACTGTAATAAAGAAATAAGTATTTCCGTCCTGCATGTATGCTGTTATAAACGACATACTACCCTCTTTTTCTTCCCCATTAGGTACAACAGGTTTTTCAACTATGTCGCCTTTTATCTTTTCCAAATATTTTTCTTTTGCAATCTCAGGCGTGATACCCGCAGCAAGCTTACTTGTATAATCTTGTACATTTACATAAGCATACATTTTAATATTGCCTGCATTATCCTTTAGTGCCATATAAAAAGTAGGAACACCGCTAAAGTTAATCAATGTTGGGAAAGATGCATAATATCCAGCCGCAGCTGCCTCTTGAATACCTTGGGCAGATTTTCTTGCAGCTTGCTCAGTCGCTCCAACCATGTTGTACATAACAGTTTGCTTTGTTCTTAAATCCGACAATACCATACCGATAATAGCGCTGTCTTCAGACTTAGCGGTAATACCTGTTGTAATGTAAAATCTGCCATTATTGTAAACATAGTTGTAACCGTCGGTAGTATTGTTTACTTCTTCTTTTGCAAACCAAGTATTAAAATAACCATGCGAATATTCGCCCCAATAGTTAAGTTGTTTCAAAATCATACTATGAGATTGAACGTTGTCAACCCAATCGGGAACTTTGTCCAAAGCATAACTTTTGCACTCACCGTTTGTCGCGTTCATAATTAGCAAACCGGTAGCCTCGTCACCGCTTGTTATACCAAACTTCTTCTTATAAATAACTTGAGTATAGTAAGGTACTCCATCATCATCAAGCTCAAAGCTAAGCTCATTTTCACGCAATGCACCCATGTTTGAAAAGTACATTTGTCTTTCCGCATCATGCCATAAGTATGCACCCGGAGTGTATTTTAAATTATGAGTAGTTACAAGCTCCGCTCTTGCATTTGCATCTGTTTGAGTAGCATCAACTATTACATAACCCGGTGTACCTGTTTTGGAAGAACTAGTCCATTGGAAAAATCCTTTTGGCTCTAATGCTCCAACCCAATACAAACTCTCTTTATAATGTATCAAAGTGTAATCGTTTACCTCAAATTGGCTCGCATAACCACCGCTGCTTTGTCCCAAAACTTTTTCGCCAAGTAATGAGGCAAAGTATTTATCAATTATTGCAACTTGCATATCGCCGTCATAAAAGTCGTCAACTTCTTCCGTAAACTCCTTAAAAGGCTCCTCGGCAGTACCCGACTTGGTATCAACACTTATCATTGTGTTGTATGACTTTGCCATAAACATTGGTGTTGTAAATATAGCAAGGCAAATACAAACTACAATAAGCACAGCTGCTATGCCTGCAGGGATTTGCCAACCCCAATGCACTTTTTTAAAGCTCTCTTTCTTTGTATACCCCTCTTTTCTATTTTTGATGAAAAATACAAAAAACGGAATTGACCAAAGCAATAACAAAATGATAATAAATGCTCTTAGTCCTACATTGTAGATTGAAAATGAAATCAAACTAAAATAAATTTGCCAAAAAATCAATAATGCAGTAAATACACCTAAGATAATCAATGCCGTTTTAAATTTGATTTTTGACAATTTGCCCATAACATTTTCCAATGGATTACGTTTATGTTTAGGGTTGTGATTCGGCTCATTGCCGATAATAGGTTTTGACATAAAATTCTCCTTATATTTTATTCACAACACAGTAAATATCACTTGTGTTGCTAAATACTTATTTATTGTACTACTTTTTTTATAATAAGTCAAATGTATATTTTTTTATACTATTCCGTATATAACGAAAAAAGTAGAAAGTCTGTTCAATTTATTTTATAGTGCACTACTTACAAAAATCAAACTATTTATATTTTAACAAAAACCAATTTTATTATTAAACTATTTTTGCAAGTATTCCTTTTAATTTTGCAAGCAATATTCCGTAATTCGTAATAGGCAAATTATATTTTTCACATTTTTGTATCCTTGCTAGCATAAATTGCCTGTTTTGAGTGCACCCGCCGCAATGGACAACCAATTTGAATTGCGACCAATCTTTAGGCTCATCTTTTCCTCGCACAATTTCAAACACAAGGTTTTTACCCGTGTATTTTTTAAGCAACCCCGGTATAAGCACACTTCCTATATCTTTGTGAGAAAGAGTATGGCTACATGCCTCCATAATCAATATTTTGTCGCCGTCCGACAAACTATCTATACTGTTTGCACCATTTACAAAAACATTTATATCCCCATTCTTTTTAGCAAACAAAACGGAAAAACTAGTGATTGGCACAATTCCGCCCGCAATGTTATAAACATAGTCAAATACAGAGGAGTCGGTAATAACTAGGCTTATGTCATTTTTGAACTTTTCAAACATATCGCCAAAATTTTCTTTTTTTGCAATTATAGGTACACCACCTTTATCAATAATTGCCCTTATAACTATAGATTGAGGCAAAATCAATCTTCCGTTTGGTGCGCCATCGTCTTGAGGCATGCACAAAAGCACATTATCGCAGGCATTTACTAAATCTCCCAAAATATCAATTTCCGTTACACTGCTTAATTGCTTTATCATTTGTATTATAGCATTTGCGCCTTGTTCGCAAGCAACATCAATCCACAACTCATTATTTTTGGTTTTTACTTGTGCTGCGCCTATAACGTTATGGCATAATATATATTTTTTGTTTCGCTCAGCGCATTTTTCAATCCAAATTTTATCTAGCTTATCAAATTCTTCTTTACATACTATGATTGCAATGTCGGACATATCAAACGCTTTTTGCACACCTGCAAGCCTTTGTCCTGCAAGCAATCCGTCGTCATCATATCCCGCACAGTCAATCAACTGCACCCTGCCTATGCCGTCTATTTCGGTCATTTTACTTACGCAATCGGAAGTACTGCCCCGCATGTCGGAAACAATACTGACATTCTCCTTAGCCATACTATTGACCAAGGTAGATTTACCGCTATTTATTTTTCCAAAAATGCCAACAACCAATTTATCCATATTTATACCAAATATCCTCGTGAAAATCGAGGTTAATTACAATCTAAAGTCCCTTTTTCCGTTTTTTATTGCTGTCAAATTTTCTTTTACCAACAACTTTACTTTATCGTTTTTTATATTTTCCAATTCTTTTTCTATCACTTTAAAACCTATTTGTTTTGTATCCTCTTTTGCATAATCATATAAATATTCCGCCAAAGTCAAAAGTGCATTAGGTTGACATACATTGGCAATCGCACCGCTTTTTACAAGACGCATGAATCTATCGCCCGTCCTCCCCTCACGATAACAAGCGGTACAAAAACTTGGGATATATCCAAGTGACAACAACCAATTTACCACTTCGTCAAGTGTCCTGTTGTCCGCAATCTCAAATTGACTGCTATCCCCGTCACATTCCTTTTCGCAATATCCGCCAACGCTTGTTTTTGACCCACCGCTTAGTTGTGTTACGCCTACTTCAAGCAATCTTTCGCGTACCTTTATTTGCTCCCTTGTGGAAATAATAAGTCCTGTATACGGAACGGCTATCCTTAATATTGCAACAAGTTTTGCAAACTTTTCATCAGTCAAACCTTGTTCGAAATCTTTAATATCGATATCATCCGCCGGCCGCATACGTGGCAAACTTATTGTGTGCGGACCTACCCCAAAAACTTGCTCCAAATGTTCCTTGTGCATAAGCAAGCCTACAAGCTCGTACTTGTAATTGTCAAGCCCGAACAATACACCTACGCCTACATCGTCAATACCGCCCTGCATAGCCCTGTCCATAGCCTCTGTATGATAATCATAGTCGCTTTTAGGCCCTACAGGATGAAGTTTTTTATAATTTTCTTTATTATAAGTTTCCTGAAACAAAATATATGTTCCTATTTTAGCATCTTTCAATTTTTTATAATTTTCTACGCTTGTGGCGGCAATGTTCACATTTACTCGTCTTATCGCACCATTTTTGTGGTTTATGCCGTAAATATTCTCAATACACTCCAAAATATACTCTATCGGATTGATTGTCGGGTGTTCCCCTGCCTCGATTGCAAGACGTTTGTGTCCCATATCCTGCAGTGCTACTACTTCACGAGTCAAATTTTCTCCCTGTAATTTTTTACGTGGAATATTTTTATTTTTTATATGATAAGGGCAATATACGCAGCTGTTCACACAGTAATTCGACAAATAAAGGGGGGCGAACATAACTATACGATTGCCGTAAAACTTATTTTTGATTGCTTTTGCAAGCTCAAAAATCTTATTTTCTATATCCTTATCAGTGCTTTCCAATAAGGTGATTGCCTCGCGGTGAGTCAACCCCTCAAAGTTTGCGGCTTTAGCAATTATTTCGTTTAAATAACTTTTATCATTGCAATTATCTATTGCAAACTGCAATGACTGCAAAATCTCGTCATTGCAAATAAATTCTTCCGCTTTTGCGCTTTTTACATTGTACATAGCCACTCCTTTAAATAGGCTTTCTTCCTATATTTATCAAATCGTAAACCAATTTTTCTCTATCTTTTTGCATATCCGTCAAGCTGTGCTTTTTTGGGTAAATACAATAATTATCCGCAAATACATTTGGCGTAATATTTTGCATTATAACATTTGCGCCGCCACCAAACAACTCATATTTATCCCCAAACTCTCCTACCGATGTAGTTATAGGGATATTGCACTTTGGCAATAAAATTCTTGTAATGGCAACACACTTTTTTGTCAGTTGCACACTACCGCACGGCAAAGCTCTTAACGGTGTATCTTTATGCGGTATAAACACTCCAATCCCTGCCATATCGCACTGCAATTTTTCAAGCAACGCCAAATTTTGAGCAACGCTATCCAAGTTTTCATTTGGCAGTCCTACCAAAAAACCACTGCCGACTTCATACCCAAGCTCTTTTATCGCACGTAAACAATCAAGCCTGCCATCCAAAGTATATCCTTTATGCAGCTTACTATAAATTTGTTTATCCGCAGTTTCAAACTTAAGCAAATACCTTTTTGCACCTGCCTCCTTAAGCGTTTTTAAATGCTTGTAGTCTAATTCCCCAAGGCTTAATGTAACAGTTGTGCCGTAATTACTAAGGTTATTTACCACTTCAGCAAGCTTATCTATATGGTAAAAATTATTTTCGCCAGACTGAATTACCAAAGTTTTATATCCCAAATCAAATGATTTTTTACCTAAAATTTCAATTTCTTGCATAGTCATTGCGTATCTTGTTAAATTTTCATTTTCCGCTCTAAGCCCGCAATAATCGCAATTCCTATAACAAATATTGGATATTTCAAGCAACGCTCTTATGTGGATAACATCCCCGACATTATCCTCCCTGACTTTATCTGCAATTTTATACAATTCCGATAAATCACTATCGAGTAATTTGCGTATTTTCATAAAAACCTTTCAAAAATCGATATTATACTTATATTTCCGCCTATCTAGTCAAGCCATTTACTTTTGTTAATCATTTAATTTTGCTGCTAGTCTAAAAATAGGTTTGCCGATTCCGCTAAAATATTTTTCGTATTCGGTCATCACTTCGTTTTCAATTTTGCTATTGTGCAAATCGCAACTTATGTCAAAAAGTCCAAACCCGAACTGAGATAGTTGTTCCACCGAATACTCAAACATTTGCGGACTGTCCGTCTTTTGTATTATATCCCCGTCCTTTGTCAGCAATTTTTGGTATATGCTTAAAAATCTTGGATTAGTAAGTCTTTGATTGGCATACTTTTGTTTTGGCCAAGGACAGGAGAAATTTAAAAAAATCCTTGATATACTGTTAGCCTTTATATAGTAGCACAAGTTCGCAGCATCACAATTTAAAAACTTAACATTTTGTAATCCTAGCTGCAAAGCTTTTTCCATAGCACATATAAGTACATTGCTTATTCTCTCCGCTGCCAAAAAATTTATCTCGGGGTGCAAAGTTGCCATTTCGGTAATAAAGCCGCCTTTACCGCAACCTATTTCCAAAAAAGTCGGATTATTATTGCCAAAAACTTTAACCGTATCTATCAAACGGAACTTTTCCTCTTCCTGCTGCTTGTAAAAATCATATTGCTCATAAATGGCAAGTACATCTCCGCAGTCAAGTATTCTGTTTTCTAAATTTTTCTTTTTACGCAGTCTCATAAAAAACCTTTTTATCTTTTATTTTAACACATAAAGTATACCACAATACTAACTCAGTGTCCACATATTTTTACTTTAAAATAATTTTGCTTATTCTTGTTTGATTTTTTTATTGTGTTGTGCTAAAATATTTTAAGAAATTATATAGTTAAAAAAAAGGAAAAAGCGATGAAAATTGTTATTTTAGACGGTTACCCTGCTACACGTGGCGATTACAACTATGATTTTTTAAAAAAATACGGCGAAGTTGTGTGCTATCCAAGGACTCCTTATGAGCTAATTGCAGAGCGCGCAAAAGATGCGGATATTGTACTTGCCAACAAGATTGTTATCGACAAGCCTATTTTTGACAAGTTGCCAAAACTTAAAATGATTGCAATGCTTGCAACAGGATATAATTCCATAGATATAAAAACCGCAAAAGAAAGGGGGATTTACGTTTGCAATATCCCAAAATATTCCTCTCCGTCCGTGGCTCAATTTACCATTGCATTGTTGCTTGAAATTGCAAATCAAGTCGGTTTGCACAATGATAGTGTAAAAGCAGGCGAATGGGCAAATTGCCCGGACTTTTGCTATAACAAAACCAAACAAATAGAGCTGTTAGGCAAAACTATAGGTTTGATTGGTTACGGAGATATTGCAAAACAAGTGGCTGTAATTGCAAAAGCTTTCGGTATGAAAGTACTTGGTTACCGAAGAAGCGGAGGCAACGACCCTTATGCCGAAATCGTATCGCTTGACTACTTACTTAAAAACAGCGATATAATTTCCTTACACTGCCCTTTAAATAACGAGAGCGACAAGCTTATTTGCAATCGCACTATCAAAAAAATGAAAGATGGAGTAATAATTATAAATACAGCACGTGGCGGATTGGTTAATGAGATAGAACTTGCCGAAAATTTAAAAAGCGGAAAAGTTTTGGCTTACGGCGGAGATGTAATTACAAAAGAGCCACCGGAAAAAGATAATCCGTTGTTTAGTTGCCCTAATGCTTTTATCACTCCTCATCTTGCATGGGCAACTGTGGAAGCCCGCGGCAGATTGATGGAAATTATGGAAAGCAACATAGCAGGCTTTGTAAACGGCAAAGTTATAAATAATGTTTGGTAATATAAGTCCTTACATTTAATTGGATTTTAGTGATTGTTAAATTTGAAATAAAATAGATTATACAATAAACACAAAAAAATCTCTGACTATTCAGAGATTTTTTTGTTGTCAAAAACGTCAAACTTCAATTTAATTCTAGTTAGTTTTTTCATAAACGACTTTGTTAAAATCAAAATAAACACTACATTGGAAACAATATAAATTGCAATAAAAGGAATACTTGCCAACAAAACTTCCCCGTATCTTACAAAATTAAAGGTGTTATCTATCGCTATAACCGTCCAAATATCCATTACAACCGAAAAAAGTACTCCGCTGAATATGCTGTACAACACAACTGCCCATAATTTTATTTTTTTGTCGCAAAACAAAATACCTGCAAAAAAACCAATTACCCCCCAGCAAAACATTTGAAAAGGTGTCCAAGGCCCTTGCCCAAAAAAGACATCGGATAAAAGTGCCGACATTGCACCCGTTACATATCCCGCTCTGCCGCCAAATGCAATGCCCGTAATTATTACCATTGCCGTTACAGGCTTAAAAGACGGAAGAGGTGCAAATATCAGTCTGCTTACAACAGTGAGCGCAACCAT
>OFFN01001668.1_pt1 | contig 10339 bp, 8 predicted proteins | sample 1521381 | NCBI WGS metagenome assembly OFFN01 (sample SAMEA3504112, study PRJEB24116) | mouse gut metagenome | biome: mouse gut; feature: mouse-associated habitat; material: faeces | place: Denmark | collected 2011 | reverse complement strand
CTAATTAAAAATCAATCATATAACTGACAAAAATTAATTTTTGTCATCTACTAAACGAAGAGAGGGAGAAAAATTCGACGTAAAAGATAAGAAATGGAAAAGAAAAGTCTTTATATTGTCATAGGAATAGTTATGAGCATTGTGTTATGCGCATTGAGTGGATGTGGATATGATAGAATTGGAACTTCTTCTGAAAAAAGTAAGATCCGTCCAATTCTCGTTATAGCCTTTCTCTAATAAATCGGTTAAGTTATGAGATTAGAAAAGTGGTTTATTTCAAACTTGGATGATTCGCAAAGAAAAATCATCATACAAAGTATAACCGATGATATAATAGTACAAGGAGCGGCTGGTAGTGGAAAAACGAATCTCGCCATCCATCGTGCTCTACTGGCAAAAAATAAAGGAAGTTATGCTATTGTCATTTTTACCGTGGCCTTGAAGAGAATGATAGCATATGGTATGCAGGCACTTGGTTTAGACAAGGAACGTATAGCATATGAATGGGCTTGGACTCACCGCGGTTTCGATTTGACTGGAGATGTGTATTGGGAGAAAGGAAATAGAAATACGCTCTATTTGGTAAATGATTTAAGCGTCAGAAAATTTGAACGCACAGAAAAGGACAAGACTACCTATGGAATTGACTTCGCAGATTGGGTTGATTATAAGTTCTACTCTGCCTTTGGACGAAGAGTTAGTTGGTTTAGAGAAATTCCATACACATCAGGCTTTAGCGTGACAAATACAGAAAAATTTGAACTGATTCCAAGTGGAACCATGTACAAACAATCTGAAGACCGTATTGATTATCTCATCATCGATGAAGCGCAAGATTTCAACGTATCAGACTATCAATCAAGAATGATAGCCCATAGAGGAAAAAGCCTTTCCTTGTTTGGGGATTCTGTACAACAAATGAACTTCAATGGTAGTTCCATTGATGAAATTGCTAAAACTTTGGGATATAAACGTTTCTCGTTAGATTACAATTATCGTTTGCCAAAGACCATAGCAAAAGTAGCTCAGCAAATTCAAAGTGTCAAGGTGGATTTGATGACAAATAACATGAAAGATGGTGGCAATAGCGACTATCCTAATTATCCAAAACCCATTATCACGAAATACTCTTCCAAAGAGAAAGAGTTAGAAGGCATCTTAAATAGGATAAAAATGGAAGATTTGGACGATGTGGCAATCTTGGTTCCTGATGAGAGTGACGTGCGTGAAGTAAACGATTTTTTAACACAAAGAGGGATAAATACTCAGGTGCATTATCGAACTGGAAATGTCGTTCCTTTTAGGACAATCAACACTTTGGATTTTTCAAATAACGACCTACCATGTATTCTTACATACTATGCAGCAAAAGGGTCTGAATTCGACAATGTTTTTGTTCCATTTGCTAATGAGGCGAATACCTGTAAAAGGAATGCTTTCTATGTAGCATGTACTCGTTCTTCACGTAATCTTTATATTTCCTACACGGGCAAGAAAACATCATTTTTAAAAGATGTATCGAAGGAATGAAATAGAAAATAATTAGAAATATGTTTTATTATATAGGCATAAATTCATGGAACTTACTGGAGTCGTTTGTTTCAGAAAGTATATCTCCATTCTCTTTCTATCAAGTAAGAGGATATGGCAACAATTTGAGCCGTTATATAGATGGAACAAATGAAAGAGTTAACTATCTTATCTTGTCAACAAAGGAAATAGAGGGTGATTACGTATTAAAAGTCAATGAGGAAATTTTGGACAAATCAAATATAACTCCAGTCAAGAAAAGTAAAACCCTATTTACATATAGTAAAACAATTTATTACAAAAAGGGTGCTGTCGCTTTTCTGTTCTCTTCGAATGATTTACTTGAATCTTTTGTTGCAGAATCACAAATATTGTTTGAGGTAAAATGTATAGAAAAATATAAATCTGAATTCGTGATAAATACAGGTAAAACAAAGAAGCCTTTGGTTACTGATAGAATTGCGAATTCCTTTTCTTTTCAGCGTCATGAATACATTGTCCAAGACAATGTTTATGATAGATTAAAGGGAATGATTGTTGCATACACCCATGCAATGGTATTTGCAGAGGACCCTCATGAGCAACGACTTTCATGCCAATTGCGAGATTTGAAAAATTCATTTGCAGGATTAAATACGCAAGTAATGGTTTCTGAAAGTGCAGTTTCGAATGCAGGTGAATATATGTCACTTATAAAAAAAGCCAAGGCTGCATATAACGGAATCATTAAGACAAAAACGAATTTGTTCGACATTCTTATTCAATTGTTCTCAGAAATCATAAAATTGTCTAAGGCGCGTGCGGATGAACTCTCAGAAAACAAGCAAGTAAGCGGTACTGACAGAATAGAGAATTTAATGGCTCAAAAAGAAGAATTAGAAAATAAGCTTTACAACATAGAATATCGTGATGGCATTTCTGATTTGGTTGAAGAATTAAACTCTATAAAGAATCAAGAACTCAACAATGGCATCAAGATGGGTAAAACACGTGAATATTTCAAAAAGGGGACTTTGGAATATGAACGCAAACAATATCTCAAAAACAAAATCAAAAAATACGAAGAAGATAATGACGAGTACAAATCCATTAAACAAGACATATGTAATATAAAACAGCAGATAACTAACATTGATACAGGAGCTTCTGTGTATGACACGACTTTGGGAGCATTGTTTGTTCGTGTCAGTGAAATTATGAATGAACTTATCAGTAAAGCAAAAACATCAAGCAAAAATAATGGTCAAGTTAATTATTCATGCCTATCGTTAAGAAACTCTGCTGTGAGTATTGATGTAAACGCTTCTGTTGAAGAGAAAGCGTTTCTTGACATTATTATTAATGAAGCTCTAAAAAGTGAGAAAAGAGTGTTGTCTGACGATGTGGTTCTGAACCTCATAGTAGAATCAGCCAATAAATACAAGTGCCGAGAATATGCGAATACAGAAAATGGCAAGCTAATACTTCGTAGTCTTCGAGAGTTTTGGGCATACAAGCATAATCAATGTTCTTCATTCAGCATACCAAATAATCTGGTTGTACTGAAGTCCTTGATGGCGTTCTTTATTAAGCCTTTTGGCTTTGACCAAATAGAACGATATGTTCAAAATAAAGGTGTGGAAAATAAAGAGTACGGGTACATGCTAAGAGGAGCCTTTATCGGATACGCAGCTTTCCCAAAAACTTTTACCGATGCTCTTTATGGCGATAAGAATATTTACATTCCTATGGATGAATATCTAACAACAATACACAAACAGGTCGAAGCGCAATACCCCTGCGATTGACTTGTGAACAATGAAATGGGGTTTAAAAAGAAAAACTTATGGGAGTATTAAAATTGTCTGTTATAGAAGAACAGAACAAACAACTCAAAAACAAATTGAGAATTGCAGGACAAAAAGGCAATGTTGTTCGCATTAGTAATTGCTATTGTCCTTGTGAGTGCTTCATTAGAGAAGGCGAAATCACAATGTGTGATGACGTTGCCTCTGCAGGAAGTTGGAACATTGATTAAAATCACTAATTGAAGGAGAGCCATTGTTTTATTACTTTGGCTTTCCTTATTTTAAATTTATGGAGTCCATTGCTTTTCAAACCCAACATAGCAATTATTATCTGTATAGTCCATCAACGAAGACGATATTGCCTTTGCCCAAAGACCTGTACGATATCATATCAAATGGTAAAAATAAAGAGACCGAGACCCTTCGACAATTAAGGGAATATGGTTACATCGATGATTTTACCTCATCGTTAGATGCATGCATAACAGGCAATGCAATACAAAATGCATTGATAAATTTGTCCCAAATCATATTCGAAACGACGACACTCTGTAACCTCAGATGCGAGTATTGCTGTTATAGCGAAGGTTATGATACATTTGACAGCAGAAGGGGCGTTTTGGGGAATCTGAAATTTGAAACAGCAAAAAGCATCATTGACTATTTGGTCGTTCTTTTTCAGCGCGAAGCAAAATCGGATGCGCCTAAAGAGCCTTTTGCCATCAGCTTTTACGGAGGTGAGCCATTGGTAAACTTTGATGTCATTCGTCAAATTGTTGAATATGCCAAATGTGTTGAATTTCGAAATCGTTCACTATTTTTTACGATGACGACAAATGCAATGCTTTTATCAAAGCATGCCGACTTTTTGTCACATCATAATTTCAAAATGTTGATTAGCCTTGACGGAAACAAAGAACATGACTCTTATCGAAAAACCCCTAATGGCTCCCCATCGTTCGACATCGTAATGAAGAACTTAATGGATGTTGAAAGTATGTTCCCAAAATGGTTTGCAACATTTCGATATAATGCCGTTTTTTCCAATATAAGTGACGTTAGGAATATAGTTGAATGGTTTAAATCTCAATTAAATACGACACCAAATTTTAGCCCAGTTCATACTCCTACAAAGGACACAAAAAATGGAGATAGGATATTGTCTATGCTCAAAACTTTTGAAATTCCTGAAGATATTGCGTTGGAGCATGGCTTAATCACTCAAAATCCTCTTTTTAATAGAATATTGCTATTTAGTACAAGACTATTGAATAATTCATTTAATAAAGAGACAGACTTACTCATAGATGACAATACAGACAACAAGATACTGCCAACAGGTACCTGTATTCCTTTCTCAAAACGAATGTTCGTAAGTTACGATGGGAAAATACATCCATGTGAGAAAGTAAACAGGGATTCACCATTAGGATTTATAGACAACAATGGATGTGTCCGTATTGATTGCAATGATATTGCAAGTAGATTCATGAAAAGGATTACAGAATTTTCATTCTTGTGCAAGAAATGCTATATGCAGTTTTGTTGTACAAAATGTTCTTTTTGTTATAGCAATGGTAAGTGCGAAGAATTTACATCTAAGAATAAGTTTGCAAAGCTATTGTCAGAGGCTGTATCATACATAGAGTCACACCCGAATATAATAGAAATTCTTGAAAATAATATTATTATAAAATGAATAGACTGTATATATTTTTCCCACATTGCTATATCAAAGCGACATCAACCGAACTGCTCATATATGACACTATAACGTTCAAAGGTGTATATCTGAAAGACGTTGTATTGGCTAACCATAATATAGACAGATTAAACCGATTTGGCTATATCGAGGAGAACTGCGACACCAAGTTCTTGCTGCAAAAGATAGCTACTAACCACTTTGGATATTACATCCAGTATGATGGGTTTATGCCATACATCCCAGAAAGAAAATTAAGGATTGCAACTTCACTACAGAAGGAAAAGAAGGCTTTAGGCTATAATCTCACGTCATACACAAATATGATGCTGACATCCCTTACATTATTACTGAACAATACAATATTCACATATCTTAATGCGTTCTCATACCAACAATTAGAATACCCAGATACTAATTGTGTAGAAATTGACATGGAAAAGATTTCCCTGCAACTTCGTTCTTTTTGTTTGGAGAAAATCATATTGTCAGGAGAATTATCATATGGTAAGTTAGAGAAGTTTCTTGAATATGCAAGAGATCGAAATATACAGGTTATCTACCGAATTCATTATTTAGCATATCCTTTTTCTTATATTAAAGAAATCCTACGTAAATTTGATTCGCTGGTAATTGAGTTGTTGGTAGACTCTCACACGCCGTTTCATATGCTAAACTTTAACGAAGAAAGATTGCTATATAAATATATAATAACATCGATTTCTGATGTGGACAAAATATCAAAGATAGGAAAGGATGTAATTCTCTGCCCGGTCTTTTTGGATACAAAGACAATTACTTTACAGTCACAAATGATTATGACTAAAGATGAAATTCTTCAATCATGCCATACACTAAAAGAATGTTATGTAAAAGAGTATATAAATCCCTCTTGTTTCGGCCATTTAACTATCAATTTTAATGGTGAAGTTTGTTGCTTAAATGAAAGAATAGAATCTTTGCGAGATATGGATTTACCTTACATTATAAACAAGTGGGTTGGTTCACAGGGCTGTCTTTGGTATCTTGCAAGAAATAAAAGATGTTGTTGCAAGGAATGTGCTATTCAAGTTCTGTGCCCATCGGTTTCAATATATGAACTGCTAAACATATATAAGTGCCCTTGTACGGTTTAGTCTAATAAAAGAAAGAATCCTTTCGTAAACAGGAATTTCATCCTCTATAACAGTTTGTATTTCAAAAAAATAATGCTACCTTTGCATTTGAAGCCAGCGTTCTTTTGATTTAATGCAAAACAAGGTAAGATACGGAACTTCGCTCGTTTCCAAATCGTTACCTATCAAGAAACAATTCTTTGTAAGTCGTTTGTTTTCAATGGGAAAGAATTTGGGTAATGTCTTCTTACGTGGGTGGTGAGTGTTTTCTCTATACCGCACAAAGTGCCAATTTCCTTGAGGTAACGGTTCATCACCTGATTGCAGGGTACCGGAAGCAGTGTCCCTTTCTTCTCAGCTTTCTTGTTGCCATCATACTTTTTGAGGATGGCTTTTGGGATGTCAAGCAAGGGAATGTTCTGCACACCCTCCGTTTTCTGACGCGGTTTGCGTATCCACATGTTGCCGTCATTGTCGGTTACTACATGCTCCTTACGCAGATTGGAGATGTCGATGAACGCCAATCCGGTGAATGCTGCCATGATGAACATGTCGCGCACCACATCAAGTGCCCCTGTGAAGGAGTGTTCATATATAAGGTGCAATTCATGGAGCGACAGGAATGTCGGATCGGTCTGAACAGTCTTCACCTTGATCCCGGCGAATGGATTCTTGGTAATCCATTCGTTTGCGAGGGCGCGGTTGGTGATTTTCTTCACAGCCTTCATGTAACGTGCAACGGTGTTTTGCTGTTGCTCACGGTCGATTTTGAGATACATCTCAAATCCGTGGATGAAGTCGCGGTCAAGACTGGTGAGGGGAAGGTCGTCTGCCTCATACTTCTTCTTGATGTAGCGTTGAAGCAACCGGGTGACTGTCTCATACTTCTTGATTGTGCCCAACTCGAAGTCACGGCCCATAAGGGCACGACATTCCTGATTATGCTCATGGAATGTGCCTATAATCATACGCTCCACCTTCTTGTGCGGCCCGATGTTGAAGAATCGGTTGTAGAGTTCACGAGCGGTCACGACGCTGCCATCCTCCTGCATCTCTTGGAAGAGTTTGAAGAGTCTGATGCTGGCATCATCGATATACTCGTTGAGATCGACTGCCTTCTTGGAGTTGCCTTTGGCCTTTTCCTTAGTCTGACTCCATAGATTTGGCTCTATAGATTTTCCCGTTGGAAATTCCATACGTGTCCCATTACATGAAATTCTCATGTAGATTGCTGCCTCTCCTGATTTCAGGAGTCTGCTCTTTTTATAGAAAAGCAGATAAAAATTTTCTTTCCTGGTCATTTTTCTCTGACTTTAAGGGGTTAAATCATTGAAAAATGAGGCTAAAATCTGTTGAGTTTCATCTGCTTAATATGCTGATATATCGAAAGATATATCATTTCGAGTGACCCGATTTTTTGAGTTTGGAGTGACCCGAGTGACCCCAAGTCGTTTTGGACACTTCTCGGTCACTTGATGAGATTACGAGTACTTCTCGCGCAGATGAAATTTCAGCTGAATTTTGAGCACAAAAATTTCAATGACCATACTTTTGTTAGTTGCAAAGATAGGTCATTGTCGATGATGGTTTGATACGTAAAATGCTGAGGAATAGTGAAGTGAGATTTATTTTCATGCCATTGCGGCCGAGGAGAAGCCCCTGAGAGGGGTCGGTCACTGCTGGCACACCTATATCATTCATCGTTCTTCACCGCTCTTGGAAACCCCTAAACGCAACAAAGCCTCGATTTTGCTGAAAATCAAGGCTTTGAATGCTTCTGAATGTTTTAAAAGTGGTCCCACTTGGGCTTGAACCAAGGACTCCCTGATTATGAGTCAGGTGCTCTAACCAACTGAGCTATAGGACCTTTGAATAAATTCACAGTCTTTTTGGTCCGCGGAATGAAATCAATTTATACAAGGTCTTGTGGAGACCATGCTGCTTTTTGAGTTTCCTCCTGAAACCACTTTATGTATCCCGTGAATTTGTTTCACACCGCAAAGGTAATAATTTTTTTTGACATGGCAATGATTTTTCTTCCTTTTGGCATGATTTTTTACAATTCCGATATCAATTTCGGTATCAAGCTGTATGAGTCTATCGTCGAATTGATTGTCTCGGCAATTGAGACGCCCCTCTTTTACAGCGGCGTTCATCGCCGGGCTGACCGGCAAAACACTAATGCAACGCTCTGGGCGAAAATATTGGATAAGTCCTGAATTATGACTAATTTTGTTTCCGGAATCGCCTCCTGTTTCGGCGACAAGTAAATTAATACACCTACCCGACCATGCTGATCACCATAATCACACTTGCATTGGCCGCCGCAGGATTTGTGTGGGGCCGGATCCGTGCCGATATCGTAGCCCTCATCGCCTTGCTTGTGCTGACCCTTTCCGGAACACTCTCCCCTCAGGAAGCCTTGTCAGGCTTCTCCAATCCTATCGTGGTGATGATGGTTGGACTGTTTATCGTAGGGGGAGCCATTTTCAACACCGGACTCGCCAAGATGATAGGAGCGAAATTGTCGCACCTTGGCAACGGCAGCCCCACACCTGTTTTTAGTAGTGGTTCTTGCCACCGGACTTATCGGCGGATTCGTAAGCAACACCGGCACCGTGGCTCTGATGCTCCCTATCGTGGTCTCCATGGCAGCGGCATCGGGGGCGTCAGTATCGAGATTCCTCATGCCGCTGGCATTCGCTTCAAGCATCGGAGGAATGCTGACTCTGATCGGGACTCCGCCCAACCTTGTGATAGCCGAGACATGGGAAGAACACAGCGGACAGCCGCTCACAATGTTTTCCTTTCTTCCCACAGGTCTTATCTGTCTCGTTGCCGGGACAGTGCTGCTCATTCCATTGAGCAGACTGCTGTCGGCAAAAAAGCAAAATTCCGGATCATCTCAAGACCGACGCTCTCTTGCCGACATTGTGGAAGAATATAACCTCAACCACGACCTGTGGCGCGTCGATGTACCGGCGTCCTCGCCGATTTCCGGTCTGTCGCTCGGAGCATTGTCGCTCAGAGCAAACTATGGCGTGGATGTGCTGGAACTGAGGGTGGAACGCAGGGGTCTGCTTAAAAATGTCACACAGGAGGCTCCGTCGGCCTCATCGGTGATTGAAGAGGGGGACATTCTTTTCATTCGCGGTCCGCGGCAGAATGTGGAGCGTTTCGTGACGGACTATGGCCTACGCATAGCCGATGACAACGATGAGTCGCGCCGGCATCTGGATTTCTATGATATCGGCCTGGCTGAAATAGTGGTGCTTCCCAATTCCGGAGTGCTTAAAGAAACAATCGCAGGCCTCGACTTCCGCAAGACATATAACGTCAATATCCTCGGTGTGCGCCGTGGAGGAGAATACATCACCGACAACCTCGGCGACCGGAAAGTGGCAAAAGGAGATGTGCTGTTGGTGCAGGGCACCTGGAAAGCCATTGAGAAAATCAGCAGAAACACACAAAACTGGGTAGTGTTGGGCGAGCCGGAAAGTCAGGCATCCAAAGTGACCATCGATTATAAGGCTCCGATGGCAGCCGTTATAATGCTTGCCATGATCTCCGGCCTTGTGTTCAGCAGTGTGCCGGCAGTGTTCATAGTGCTCAGCGCCGCCGTACTCATGATGCTGACCGGATGCTTCCGCACGATTGCCGACGCCTACGGCACCATCAACTGGGAGAGCATCGTGCTTATAGCGGCCATGATGCCGATGAGTTTCGCGCTGGAGAAAACAGGCGTCAGCGAGACAGTGAGTGTAGCGCTTGTGGATGCACTCGGCGGGATTGGTCCCCACTGGCTGATGGCCGGCATTTATTTCACCACATCTTTGCTCACCCTCTTCATTTCCAATACGGCCACTGCCGTGCTGATGGCGCCGATTGCAGTGCAGAGCGCCGTGGCCTATGGCGTAAGTCCGCTGCCCATGCTGTTTGCCGTCACCTTCGGCGCCTCGCTTTGCTTCATGTCGCCCTTCTCCACGCCGCCTAACGCTCTTGTAATGCCGGCGGGACAGTACACCTTCATGGACTATGTCAGAATAGGCGCACCTCTTCAGCTGATCCTCGGCCTCCTGATGATTTTCACCATCCCACTCTTCTTTCCTTTCTGAATGCTACACCTAATCCGGGGATCGTCTGCGCCCCATGCATTAACATTTTAAATTACCTAATATTATATAGAAAAGGGATGTCGGTTTCCG
>OFFN01001636.1_pt1 | contig 10529 bp, 10 predicted proteins | sample 1521381 | NCBI WGS metagenome assembly OFFN01 (sample SAMEA3504112, study PRJEB24116) | mouse gut metagenome | biome: mouse gut; feature: mouse-associated habitat; material: faeces | place: Denmark | collected 2011 | reverse complement strand
CGACATCGGCGGCCCGTCGATGCTGCGCAGCGCCGCCAAGAACTACCGCGACGTGACGGTCGTCTGCGACCCGTCGGACTACGGCCGCGTGTTGGAGGAGATACGTGCAGGCGGCAATACCGCCGTCGAGACCCGCATGCAGCTCTCGGCCAAGGCATACACCCATACGGCCGAGTACGACATGTGCATCGCCGGCTATATGCGCTCGCAGGCCGGTCTGAGCGAGAAGCTGTTCTTGGATCTCGATCTGAAGCAGGAGCTGCGCTACGGTGAGAATCCCCACCAGAGCGCCAAGTTCTTCGCGAGCGGCGATAATGCGCCGTACTCTCTGGCCACGGCACGCCAGCTCCACGGCAAGGAGATGTCGTACAACAATATTCAGGACGCCAACGCCGCGCTTAACATCGTCGCCGAGTTCGACGAGCCGTTCTGCGTTGGACTCAAACACATGAATCCCTGCGGCGCGGCCGTAGGACGCGACATAGCCGAAGCATGGCGCAAGGCATACGAGGCCGATAAGGTAAGCATCTTCGGAGGCATCGTCGCATGCAACCGCGAGATAACGGCCGAGGCGGCCGAGGCGATGAAGCCCGTCTTCCTCGAAATAGTCATGGCGCCGTCATTCTCGCCCGAGGCGTTGGATATCCTCACGTCGAAGAAGAATCTGCGTCTTATCGAGGTCGACATGACCCGCGACGGCAAGTCGCGCAAACAGTATGTCGGCGTCAACGGCGGCATGCTCGTGCAGGATGCCGACTCGACCACCGAGCGTATCGACGAGACGATGTGCGTTACGCGCCGCCGCCCGACGGCAGCCGAGACGGCCGATGCCGACTTCGCCTGGCGCATCGTAAAACACGTCAAGTCCAACGCCATAGTCGTCGTCAGGGACGGACATACGGTCGGCGTCGGTGCAGGACAGATGAACCGCGTGGGCTCAGCCGGCATAGCGCTCGAACAGGCCGCCGCCGCAGGCTTCGGCGAGGGTCTCGTGCTCGCCTCCGACGGGTTCTTCCCCTTCGACGATACCGTCACGCTGGCAGGCCGCTACGGCGTCACGACGCTCGTGCAGCCCGGAGGCAGCGTGCGCGACGAGGACTCGCTGAAAAAGGCCGACGAGCTGGGCATGACGATGTTCGTCACGGGCGTGAGACATTTCAAACATTAAACCCGCTTTTCAGATGAAAGTACTTGTCATTGGTTCCGGAGGACGCTGCCACGCCATAGTCGACGCGCTGGCCAAGTCGCCCGAGGTCGAGAAGATATATTGCGCACCGGGCAATGCCGGCATAGCCGCCGAGGCCCAGTAGCCATTGCCGATACCGACGCGGAGGCGCTGGCCGACTTCGCCGAACGAAACGAGATAGGCCTTACGGTTGTCGGACCCGAAGCGGCGCTCGACAGGGGAGTTGCGGATTGCTTCAAACGAAAAAATTTGCGTATATTTGGACCGACTAAGGCCGCAGCCCGCATCGAGTCGAGCAAGGACTTCGCCAAAAGGCTCATGACCGAGCACGGCGTTCCGACGGCTGCGTACAGGACGTTTACCGACTACGCCGCCGCCGTGGAGTATGTCCGTTCGCACTCGCTGCCCACGGTATTGAAGTACGACGGGCTGGCTGCCGGCAAGGGGGTAGTCATAGCCCAGACCTTCGACGAAGCCGAGCAGGCGCTCCGCGACATGCTCGTCGACGATAGGTTCGGACACGGCAGGGTAGTGGTCGAGGAGTTCCTGCAAGGCGAGGAGTTCTCGCTGATGTGTTTCGTCTCGGGACGCAACCTTTGTCCTATGCCCGTAGCGCAGGACCACAAACGCGCCTACGACAACGACGAGGGACCCAACACCGGCGGCATGGGAGCCTATACGGGACTGCCGTTCATCGACCGGAGCGACATAGACTACGCCATGGAGCATATCATGCGACCTGTGGCCGAGGCGCTCGATGAGGAGGGCACGCCGTTCTGCGGCGTACTGTACGGCGGATTGATAAAGACCGCCGACGGCATCAAGGTCATCGAGTTCAACGCCCGCTTCGGCGACCCCGAGACCGAGGTCGTGCTGCCGCTTCTCGAAAGCGACCTGTGCCGCCTGATGTGCGACGTGGCCGACGGCAAGGCGGTCGAAGCCCGTTGGAGCGACATGGCGACAATAGGCGTGGTACTGGCTTCGAAAGGTTATCCCGGCAGCTACGAAAAGGGCTGTGCGATAGACCTTCCGTCCGATCTCGACGCCACGGTGTACCACATGGGCACCAAGCTCGACGCGGGACGGCTCGTAACGGCCGGCGGCAGGGTAATGATAGTCGTATGCGCGGCCGCAACGCTGGCCGAGGCACGCGATAAGGTGCGGCGGCAGGTAGAGCGCATAGGCTGCGACAACCTGTTCCACCGCAACGATATAGCAGACAAAGCATTCAAAAACAGAGAATAGAATTATGGTTATCAACGGTAAAGAACTTTCCGTATCGCTCAAAACGCAGTTGGCCGAGCGCGTCGCAGGCTTCGCCGAGACTTACGGCCGCGTGCCCAACCTCGTTGTCATACTCGTCGGCGAAGACCCCGGCAGCGTATCGTACGTAACCGGCAAGGCCAAGGCCGCAGCCGAAGTGGGCATACGCAACACGACGCTGCGTCGCGACGCGTCGATCTCCGAGGAGGAGCTGCTCGCGCTCATCGCCGAGCTCAATGCCGACGACGATGTGGACGGCATCCTCGTGCAGCTGCCGCTGCCGCGTCATATCGACGAGAACAAGGTAATATCGGCAATATCGGTCGATAAGGATGTCGACGGATTCCACCCCCTGAACGTAGCCCGTCTGTGGCTCAAACAGCCCTGCGTGCTGCCGTGCACGCCCAAGGGCATCATCAAACTCCTCAAATCGGCCGAGATCGAGATCTCGGGCAAGGAGGCGGTGGTCATCGGCCGCAGCAACATCGTCGGCCTGCCCGTAGCCAAGCTGCTGACCGACGAGAACGCCACGGTAACCGTCGCGCATTCGCGCACACGCAATCTTGCGGAGGTAACGCGCCGCGCCGAAATCCTCGTCGTGGCTATCGGCCGCCCGAAGTTCGTCACGGCCGACATGGTCAAGCCCGGCGCCGTCGTCATCGACGTAGGCGTCAACCGCGACAGCCGAACCGGCAAGTTGTGCGGCGACGTCGACTTCGAGACATGTCAGGATATCGCCTCTTACATTACCAAGACTCCGGGCGGCGTAGGACCTATGACGATCGCATGCCTTATGGAGAATACGGTAGAGTGTTTCCTCAAACGCATGGATAAATAAACCACTCCTGCCATGATCGAAAGATACAGTCGCGAGGCCATGCGCCGCGTGTGGACGGAAAAGAACAAGTTCGACGCATACCTCAAAGTCGAGATACTCGCCTCGGAGGCGTGGAGCACGCTGGGCGTGGTCCCTGCCGAGGATGTCGAGAAGCTGTGGCGCAACGCGTCGTTCGATATAGACCGCATACGCCAGATCGAAGAGCAGACGCGCCACGACATAGTGGCATTCACGCGTGCCGTCAGCGAGACGCTCGGCGACGAGCGCAAGTGGGTTCACTACGGACTGACGAGCACCGATGTCGTAGATACGGCCAACGGTTATCTGCTCAAACAGGCCGACGAGATCATCGCCGCCGACATCGACAAGTTCTTGGATATACTGCGTCGTCAGGCGCTGCGATTCAAGAATACACCCTGCATAGGCCGTACGCACGGCATACATGCCGACATAACGAGCTTCGGTCTGAAATGGGCCTTGTGGTACGAGGAGATGAAGCGCAACCGCGAGCGTTTCCGCACGGCGGCACGCGGCGTCGAAGTGGGCAAGATCAGCGGTGCCGTGGGCAACTTCGCCAACATTCCGCCCCAGATCCAGGACTACGTGTGCGACAAGCTCGGCATCGACAGCGCCGACATATCGACCCAAGTCATCCAGCGCGACCGTCATGCCTATTACATGGCCACGCTCGCCGTCATAGCCTCGACCCTCGAACAGATGGCTATGGAGATACGCAACCTGCAACGCACCGAGGTGCACGAGGTCGAGGAGTCGTTCGGCAAGGGACAGAAAGGTTCGAGCGCAATGCCTCACAAACGCAACCCTATAAGCAGCGAGAACATCTGCGGCTGCGCACGCGTCATGCGCGGATATATGGCTGCGCTTTACGAGAACGTAGCTCTGTGGCACGAACGCGATATTTCGCACTCGTCTACCGAGCGCATCATACTGCCCGACGCAACGATGCTGCTCGACTATATGCTCGTGCGCATGGGAGGCATATTGGAGAATCTGGTAGTATTCGAGGAGCAGATGACGGCCAACATCTATCGCACGCGCAAGGTCATATTCGCCCAGCGTGTTATGAACGCGCTGATCGACAAGGGACTGTCGCGCGAGCAGGCTTACGACACCGTACAGCCCATAGCCATGCGCGCCATGAGCGAGGCGGCCGACTATCAGGAGCTGCTCGCACAGAGCGACGAGGTGATGCGTCATCTTACGCGCGACGAGCTCGACGCCTGCTTCACGCTCGAATACTACTTCAAACGCGTCGATTACATATTCAGCCGCGTAGGTATCGAATAATACGACAGGTGCGCCTTACGACTGGTTATCACGTCATTAGGCGCACCAGCCGTGTTTAGGAACACAATTTGTGATGTTCAGCGACAGCCGGATTTGGCGGTTTCGCAGGAAAGTATTATATTTGCGAAGTGATTGATGAGGTATGCAGAAGCTCTACATCATAGCAGGTTGTAACGGTGCGGGTAAAACGACCGCGTCGTATACGATTCTGCCCGACATGCTTCGATGCAACGAATTTGTCAATGCCGACGAGATTGCGCGCGGTCTTTCGCCGTTCAATCCCGAGAGCATGGCGATCGAAGCGGGACGGTTGATGTTGAGACGTATGAACGACCTGCTGAACGAAGGAGCCGATTTCGCGTTCGAGACTACGCTGTCGACACGCACCTACTCCAAGTTCATCGACAGGGCTCACGCTCAGGGTTACTTCGTGTCGTTGCTCTATTTCTGGCTCCCGACACCCAAACAAGCCGTCGAGCGTGTTGCCAAACGTGTCAGCGAAGGAGGTCACAACATACCGGCCAGCGTCGTTTGTCGTCGCTACGCCAGCAGCCTGCACAACCTCACGTCGCTCTACATGCCGATATGCGATTATTGGGTCATATACGACAACAGTACAGCCGAGGGTGTCAGAAAAATCGCATACGGTACGCGCGATGAAATAAAAGAAATTATCGATACGTTATCGTACAAAACGATTCTTGATTATGAGTGAATTTGAGATCAGACAGTTGCAGGAGAGGATCGACGCGGGAGTTCTGCTCGCCCAAAAGAGACTGATAGAGAGGACAAAACGCGAAAACGGCGATCTGGTTGTCATACGTGACGGCAAGATCATGCACCTTCGTCCCGACGAGCTGAGATAAGCGATCCGAAAGGACCAAACGTAATACCCCCGAGCCGAATGCTCGGGGGTATATTTTTGCCCATATCCGACAACCTGCGGTCTGAGAGCCATCTGCCTAATAAGTATCATCTAAGACAATAGCCTCGACAAACTTTATAGATATAACCTATAAGCGCAGTCAGAATTTCGGATTACGATAGACGATACATATACGCGTCACTATTTATATAACCCTTGCTTATATACATTCGGAGGCATGTCGAAGATACCGGCAACGAAACGAAGGGAAGTCGGATATAATAGTAGGGTAACACGGCATCGTGTTCGGCAACGAATAATCGTATCGAGCAGGAGGGTCAAGAATAATAGCAGCGCGGCAGAGCATGTCTGAATACCGAGTTCGGAGATTGAGGAGTGAGCGATTTTGCCGGTCGGGATATTTTTCGTATTTTTGAATGTCGCATAGATACGATCGACAGACAAACGCTATGACCGAAAGCACATTATACGAAAAAGCAGACTTCTCCGAAATCGGTTCGTCCGACGAGTTCTACGATTGTAGATTCGTGTCGTGTGATTTCTCGGATCGAACCATTCGCAAGACGGCATTCGAAAAGTGCGTTTTCGACAAATGCAACTTCGCAATGACGGTGTTCGCATGCGGGCTCAGAGATGCAGCATTTACGGATTGCAAAATGATCGGAGCCGATCTGTCTGCCATAGACCGCTTCTCCAACGCCCTGAGTTTCAACCGATGCAACCTCGATTACGCGAGCTTTGCCAATATCAAACTGCGAGGATTGGCATTCCGCAACTGCCGTATGCACGATACGTCATTCGAGAGTGCAGGCATCCCCGATTCGACATTCGCCGGCTGCGATATGGAAAGGGCTTCGTTCGCGGGCGCCGATCTGGAACGGGCAGACCTCTCCGCCGCATTCAACTTTGCGATCGATCCGAGGGAGTGCAGACTCAAAAAGACCGTATTTTCGAGATACGGGCTCGAAGGGCTGGTATCGCATCTCAACATCGTAATCAAAGACGCATGACATCGGCATGGAACAGCGATGTATCGCACATACGATATAGAAAAAATGCCCCGACGAGATGTCGGGGCAATTCTATATCGCGGGAAAACCCTCGCAACGTGCAATAGTCTCCTGCACGCAGATATTATTTCGCATCGATAAGCGAGCGAATATTTTGGATAAGCATCGCGACGGCGACAGAGTTGAAGCCGCCCTCGGGTATAATCACGTCGGCATACTTCTTCGACGGCTCGACAAACTCCTCGTGCATCGGTTTGACGGTATTGGTATACTGCTCGATGACCGACTGCATGGTACGGCCGCGGTCGCAGACGTCGCGGAGGATACGGCGTGCCAGACGCAGATCGGCATCGGTATCTACATAAACCTTTATATCCATCAAATCGCGCAACTCCTTGTTTTCGAATATCAATATACCGTCGACGATAACGACTCGCGACGGTTTGACGAGCACGCGCTCGTCGGTGCGGTTATGGTCGACGAACGAATATACGGGATGCTCTATCGGGACATTGTTCTTCAAAGCACGTATATGCTCGACGAGCATGTCGGTATCGAATGCCTGCGGGTGGTCGTAATTGAGGCGCGTACGCTCCTCGTATGTCAGCTCGGGGTGCGACTTGTAGTAGTAATCGTGGCACAGCGTAGCCACATCATCGCCGATGAATGCTTCCTGCAAACGCTTTACGAGCGTGCTTTTACCAGATCCGGTGCCGCCGGCGACACCAATTACGGTTACCTCCATAGTCCAATAAATAAGGGTTGTATCTGTTTCGACGTTTGCCTCGCCACGGCCAAGCCCCCAAAAGCTCGGCACCCGGCTGACAGAAAACGCTGGTATATAAAAAAGAGGATCATCCCATACGGGACAATCCTCCGGTAAATGTTATGCGTCGATATTGGCATAGTGGGCGTTCTTCTCGATGAACTCGCGGCGCGGCGGAACGTCGTCGCCCATGAGCATCGAGAATATACGGTCGGCTTCGGCGGCATTCTCGATGTTTACCTGACGCAGTATGCGTGTCTCGGGGTTCATCGTAGTCTCCCACAGCTGGTGTGCGTTCATCTCGCCGAGACCTTTATATCGCTGGATATGCGTACCCTTCGAACCGAACTCGGCCGTAATCTCGTCGCGCTCCTTGTCCGTCCAGCAATAACGCTCCTGCTTGCCCTTCTTGACAAGGTAGAGCGGCGGGGTAGCGATATATACATGTCCGTTCTCGATCAGCTCCTTCATCTTGCGGAAGAAGAACGTAAGCATAAGCGTTGCGATATGCGAGCCGTCGACATCGGCATCGGTCATGATAATGATCTTGTCGTAACGCAGCTTTTCGAGGTTCAGCGCCTTGCTGTCATCCTCGGTGCCGATGCTGACGCCGAGCGCCGTGAACATGTTCTTGATCTCCTCGTTCTCCCACATGCGGTGCTCCTGCGCCTTCTCGATATTGAGGATCTTACCGCGCAGCGGCATAATAGCCTGAAAATTACGGTCGCGCCCCTGCTTGGCCGTACCGCCTGCCGAATCTCCCTCGACGAAGAATATCTCGGCTATCGAACGGTCGCGGCTGGTACAGTCGGCCAGCTTGCCCGGCAGACCCGCACCCGACAGGACGGTCTTGCGCTGCACAGCCTCGCGTGCGTTGCGGGCGGCATGACGCGCCTGTGCGGCCAGAATGACCTTCTGCACGATAGCGCGCGCATCCTTGGGATTCTCTTCGAGGTAGTGACCCAGAGCTGCCGACATGGCCTGATCGACGGCCGCCGATACCTCGTCGTTGCCGAGCTTGGTCTTGGTCTGTCCCTCGAACTGCGGCTCGGCCACCTTGACCGAGATGACAGCCGTGAGACCCTCGCGGAAGTCGTCGCCGTTGATATCGAACTTCAACTTGGCGAGCATGCCCGAGTCGTCGGCATATTTTTTCAGAGTACGCGTCAGAGCGCGGCGGAAACCGGTAAGGTGCGTACCGCCCTCGATCGTATTGATGTTGTTGACGTATGAATGCACGTTCTCCGAATAGGAGTCGTTGTACTGCATGGCCACCTCGACCGGTACGCCGTTCTTCTCGGTATCGAGATAGATGATCTGGTCGATGATCTTCTCGCCGCGAGTAGCGTCGAGGTACTCGACGAACTCCTGCAAGCCGCGCTCAGAATAGAAATCGGCATGGAGGAACTCGCCCGCGTCGGTCTTCGTGCGGCGGTCGGTAAGCGTCAGACGGATGCCCTTGTTCAGGAACGCCAGCTCGCGAAGACGGTTGGCCAGAATCTCATACTTGTATTCGGTGGTATGGGTAAATATCTCGCCGTCGGGCTTGAACGTGATGCTCGTACCGCGATCCTCGCAATCGCCGATGATGTCGACCGCCGAAGTGGGTGCACCCTTCGAATAGCTCTGACGGTAGATCTTGCCGCCGCGGTGGATCTCGGCGATCAGAAGCGTCGACAGGGCGTTGACGCACGATACGCCCACGCCGTGCAGACCGCCCGATACCTTGTAGCTGCCCTTGTCGAACTTACCGCCGGCATGCAGCACCGTCAGGACGACCTCCAAAGCCGACTTGCCCTCCTTCTCGTGGAAGTCGGTCGGGATGCCTCGGCCGTTGTCCTTGACCGTTATCGAATTGTCTTCGTTTATGGTAACGTGTATGTCGGTACAGTAACCGGCCAGCGCCTCGTCTATGGAGTTGTCCACGACCTCGTATACGAGATGGTGCAGACCCTTCTCGCCGATATCGCCGATATACATGGCGGGGCGTTTGCGAACGGCTTCCAAGCCCTCCAACACCTGGATGTTGGAGGCGGAATACTCCTGTTCCTGCTTCAACGTCTTTTCTTGTTCGGTATTCATCTATCTATCGAAATTTATCGTCTATAAATAACGCACAAAGATACTAAACATTTTTGACAATCGCAACTCTGCGGATGCTTTTGTCGGCACCGGAAAAGATACGTAAAACGGAGTTCGTCGCCACCGGCAAACCCCGTACGCTATATGCAGCTATCGGACTCTTATACTTCGGCCTGCGACAGCAGCGTCTGCATGTCGACCTCGCGGATGCGTCCCTGCGAAAAGAGGATAGTGCGCGAGGGATACTGCTCGATGAGAGATATGTTGTGAGTCGACATCACGACCGCGCAGCCGTCGGCCGCGATGCGCTTGAACAACTCCATGATGCCGTCGGCGGTAACCGGATCGAGATTGCCGGTCGGCTCGTCGGCCAGCAGCAGACGGGGGCTGTTGAGCAGAGCGCGTGCGATGACCAGGCGCTGCTGCTCGCCGCCCGACAGCTCGAAAGGCATCTTATAATATTTCTGTTCGAGATTTACCAGATGCAGAACCTCGTCGATGCGGCTGCGGATCGCGCTCTCGTCCGACCAGCCCGTAGCGCGCATAACGTCGTAAAGGTTGTCGAACACGTTGCGGTCGACCAGCAGCTGGTAGTCCTGAAACACGATGCCCATGCTGCGGCGCAGATGCGGTATCTCGCGACGCCGTATGCGGCGCAGGTCGAACCCGACGACTTCGGCGTCGCCGCGGCGCAGATCGACCTCGGCATAGAGCGTTTTGAGCAGCGTGCTCTTGCCGCTGCCGACACGGCCTATAAGGTAGACGAACTCGCCGGCATCGACACGCAGATCGACATCCGACAGAACGAGCTCGTCGCGCATGTCGTCGCGGCGCGAGCGGCCTCGGTCGCTATGGAATATAGATACGTTTCTCAGATCTATGACGCGTGTACTATCCATAATGGCAATGATAATATATCGGCAAAAGTAATAATTATTTTTGCATTAGACAAAAAATCGCTACATTTGCACGACAGTTGAACGCTGACTGCGGCAACGAAATCGGGGGCGACCGGTTTTGACAGCAGGTAGAATTTGATTGTAAGCATGTCGAGCATTGTGTGGGGTCTCGTAAATCGCAACACTCAAACTACAAATGGCAATAACAGCTATGCACTCGCTGCCTAATTTTCAAGGAAAATTGGCTTAATCGCGTGATCCGAGGAGGTCGTGCGACGAGTATCCTGACGG
>OFFN01001615.1_pt1 | contig 10633 bp, 8 predicted proteins | sample 1521381 | NCBI WGS metagenome assembly OFFN01 (sample SAMEA3504112, study PRJEB24116) | mouse gut metagenome | biome: mouse gut; feature: mouse-associated habitat; material: faeces | place: Denmark | collected 2011 | reverse complement strand
AACCACCCTTCTTGGAATTCCCTATATTTGAATTATACAGGAAGCTCCTTATTTTACCTATATTCCTATCATATTTCATGGTTATTGGAATGGCAAGAAAATCATTAAAAAAGCATTGACAAACTGGTAGGAAGTGGTATGATATATAAAAACCTACTAAATAAGTAGGAATATAAGCGCAGTATGCCGGAGGGAAATGCAGAGAAGGGAGAGGAGAAAAGCTGTCCGAAGGCTCTGAACATGGCGGCGGAAGGCGGATGTATAATAGAAACGGAGGAAAATTTATTATGAAAATCTATAAAAATGTGACGGAACTTGTGGGAGGAACGCCTTTACTGGAGGCTGGGAATTTTGGAAAAAAATTTGCGCCGGAGGCGACGATTCTTGCGAAACTGGAATATTTTAATCCGGCGGGCAGCGTGAAGGACAGAGTGGCGAAGGCGATCATCTTTGATGCGCTGGAAAAAGGGACGCTGACGAAGGATTCTGTGATCATCGAGCCTACCAGCGGCAATACGGGCATCGGCCTTTCCGCCATTGCGGCGTCTTTAGGGATCCGTATTATTATCACCATGCCGGAGACCATGAGTATAGAGCGGAGAAATCTGATGAAAGCCTACGGTGCAGAGCTGGTGCTGACGGAAGGAGCAAAAGGCATGAAGGGAGCCATCGCTAAAGCGGAGGAACTGGCGGCGGAGATTCCGAACAGCTTGATCGCAGGACAGTTTGTGAATCCGGTGAATCCGAAGGCCCACAGAGAGACTACTGGCCCGGAGATCTGGGAGGATACGGAGGGAAAAGTAGATATTTTTGTTGCCGGTGTGGGCACCGGCGGCACTATCAGCGGTGTGGGAGAGTATCTGAAAGAGAAAAATCCCGGCGTGAAGATCGTGGCGGTGGAACCTGCAGGCTCTCCGGTACTCTCGGAGGGAAGATCTGGCTCCCATGGTATTCAGGGCATCGGCGCTGGGTTTGTACCGGAGACATTAAATACGAAGATTTATGATGAGATCATCAAAGTACAGAATGAGGACGCCTTTGCGGCGGGCAGAGAATTTGCGCGGTCAGAGGGAATACTGGTGGGCATTTCTTCCGGTGCGGCGCTGTTTGCAGCGGTGGAACTTGCAAAACGGCCGGAGAACGCCGGGAAGGTGATCGCTGCATTGCTGCCTGACACCGGGGACAGGTATCTGTCTACGGTGATGTTTGCAGAGTGAAAGAACAGGAAATGGCGATAATTTAATGTCGTAATATCTCAGTAGTTTATGCAGTGCAATACAAAAACTATTGAGATATTACGATTTTATGCATAAAATGAAGATAACTGTTCTGATAGGAAATACAATGCAAAAGGGAATGGGTATCAATATGAAAAAACAAATCTTGGGACGTCTGGCTGGTGTGATCTTAGCGGCGGCAGTGTGCGGTCTTCTCTGGCAGTACCACAAAAGTACCGGGGAGAGATCCTGCACGGAAAATATCTTTGCTATGGATACCGTGATGAGCTTTACCGCCTATGGGAAAAACAGCGAGGCGGCGGTGGAGGCGGCAATAAAGGAAGTGGAACGTCTGGATGCGCTGTTGTCCACGGGAAAATCTTCCAGCGAAATATCCGGGATCAACAAAACAGGCGGCGGGCAGGGCCTGTCAGAGGATACGGCAGCGCTCTTTCAGAGAGGGCTGGAATTTTATGAGGACACGGACGGGGCTTTTGATTTTACGGTCTATCCTTTGATGCAGCTGTGGGGTTTTCCAACAAAGGAGTACCGTGTGCCGACAGAGGAGGAACTGCAGGCAGTACTGCCTCTTGTGGACGCCTCAAAAGTCAGAGTGGCGGGGGATGGAACAGATGGGGTATCTCTGGGTGAGGGGCAGCGGGTGGATTTCGGCGGGATCGCCAAGGGGTATGCTTCCGAACGGGTGATGGAACGCTACAGAGAATGCGGCATTACTTCGGGCATGGTATCCCTGGGCGGCAATGTACAGGTGCTTGGTGAAAAACCGGACGGATCGGACTGGAGAGTGGGGATACAGGATCCGGAAGGCACGAGAGGAGAACAGGTGGCTGTGCTGGAAGTGACAGACTGCGCGGTGGTAACTTCCGGGGGGTATGAGCGGTATTTCGAGGAGGATGGAAATACCTATATTCATATTCTGGATCCTGTCACGGGCTATCCGGCAGAAGGGGATCTTGCTTCGGTCACTGTGATCTCAGAGGACGGAACGCTGGCGGATGCTCTGTCCACTGCCCTCTATATCATGGGTTTCGATGATGCCGTCTCTTACTGGCGGGCCCATGAGGGCGAATTTGAGACGGTGCTGATTACTGATCAAGGTACGATCTTTGTCACGGAGGGCATTTATGAGCACCTCTCATCGGAGAGGGAGGTAATGGTAGTGTACCGGATGGAATGACCGTTCAGGTATGTGGCAGGCGGCCGGGCGAGGGCAGGTATATCCTGTTCAGACACGCTCCCGCCTGCCACATACCTGAACAGGGCCGCCATGGCATCGGACGAAACCGTCCCCTGTTTTTCCTTGACAAGATCATGGAAAAGAATCTACAATGAGAATCGAAAGATATGATAGAAAATAAAAGACACGCGACAGGATAGATATGCGTGCAGAAAAGGAGAACATAATGCCAAACGAGAAAATTCCTTATAAAATTTATCTGTCGGAAGACGAGATGCCAAAAGACTGGTACAATGTGCGGGCGGATATGAAAGTAAAACCGGCGCCCCTTTTAAATCCGGGAACCGGCGAGCCCATGACCTTTGAGGACCTTCGCCCCGTGTTCTGCGACGAACTGGTGAAGCAGGAACTGGATGACACGACGAAAAATATTCCGATCCCCCAGGAGATCAGGGATTTTTATAAGATGTACCGTCCCTCACCCCTTGTGCGGGCTTACTGTCTGGAAGAGAAGCTGCAGACGCCGGCGAAGATCTACTATAAGTTTGAAGGAAATAATACTTCCGGTTCCCATAAATTAAACAGTGCCATCGCCCAGGCTTACTATGCGAAGAAGCAGGGATTAAAGGGCGTGACCACCGAGACAGGAGCCGGGCAGTGGGGCACGGCGCTGTCCATGGCCTGTGCTTATCTGGATTTGGACTGTAAAGTCTATATGGTGAAAGTCAGCTATGAACAGAAGCCTTTCAGACGTGAAGTGATGCGCACCTACGGCGCCTCTGTGACGCCTTCCCCTTCCATGGAGACCGAGGTGGGAAAGAAGATCCTTGCAGAGCATCCCGGGACGACAGGCTCCCTGGGCTGTGCGATCTCCGAGGCGGTGGAAGTGGCCACGGGTACGCCGGGATATCGCTATGTGTTGGGAAGCGTGCTGAATCAGGTTCTTCTGCATCAGTCTGTGATCGGACTGGAGGCCAAAGCGGCCATGGATAAGTACGGGATCATGCCGGATGTGATCATCGGCTGTGCAGGAGGCGGCAGCAATCTGGGCGGTCTGATCTCTCCGTTTATGGGCGAAAAGCTCAGAGGGGAGAGGGACTATCGGTTTATCGCTGTGGAACCGGCGTCCTGCCCCAGCTTCACAAGAGGGCGTTTCGCCTATGATTTCTGTGATACGGGTATGGTATGCCCGCTTGCGAAGATGTACACACTGGGCAGCGGCTTTATTCCTTCCGCAAATCATGCGGGCGGCCTGCGTTATCACGGTATGAGCACCACCTTGTCTCAGCTGTATCATGATGGCTATATGGAGGCGGTTTCCGTGGAGCAGACACGGGTATTTGAGGCGGCGGAGCAGTTTGCGAGGGTGGAGGGCATTCTTCCGGCACCCGAGAGCAGTCATGCGATCCGTGTCGCCATCGACGAAGCGATGAAGTGTAAGGAGACAGGAGAGGAGAAGACGATCCTGTTCGGTCTCACCGGCACCGGCTATTTTGATATGGTGGCCTACGAGAAATTCCACAACGGGGAGATGATGGACTATATTCCCACCGATACGGAGTTGGAGGCAAGCTTTGCGAAGCTTCCCAGGATAGTGGGACAGGAGTGAAATACTCCGCGGCAGTCTGCGGAGTATTCCATCATCGCGGCAGTCTGAGGTGATTTTTTATTTTATAGGAAATTGCTCCGGATTTTTGAGTTCGCGGAGCGAACTCGCAATGCGAGCGTAGCTCGCTATTTTATGCGCAGGCCCACACAGTGGAATATGCCGCTAAAGCGGCGTGCGGACCGCGCGGCGGGCAGGGGAAGAAGATTTTCCCTGCTCGATTTTCAGGCGTTTTTTCAGGAATGGAATGAAGTGATTTTGGAATTGTTCTGCAAGCCGCGCCGCGCCATATCCCGCATAGGGAAACATGAAAATGGCGTAGGGAAGGATATACCTGCCGTTGGTCTCCCAGATAAGGAAGAAGAGTGCGCCGCCAAAAGCTGTCAGAGGAAACAGAAAGGCAAAGACATCGGTTTGGGGTTTCCGGCGAAAGAGCATCAGGGCGCAGACTGCGGCGCAGAGGTAAAGCACCATCTGATAATTGGTGATATAGTCTTTGAATGGAGCGTGGAGAGAGCCTGAAAACAGGCTTTCAACGAGAGGGTATCTCGCACCCAGAGAATTATAGGTGGCGGGGAAAACGGCCCAGCCAATGTCGATCCATTCTGCGCAGAATTTTCTGACAAAGAACCGGAAGGCATAACCGAGATTTTCTGCAAAAAAGGAAAGTCTTTCCTGATAGTCGGCCCTGCTGATGGCAGCAGCAGTTTCCGTATCGTAGTCAGCATCCGTTGTAAAAGTTTCAAAATTATAGCCGGTGTAAAATCCGGGACCGGGCTCGGCTTCCATCAGTCCCATGGCAAGATAACTGACGGCGGGGACACCGGAATTGATCTCCTGTCCGGACCGTTTTGCATAGCGGCTTTGTACAAGTGGAAGGATGCTCAGGGAAAGCGAAAACAGCAGGACAAAATAGGTGCTGTAAAGAAGCAGCCTTTTTGCAGGAAGCCGGCCTGTGTTATGAAGAATCCACAAAATGGCGATAATCATCAGAGCGATGATAAAGATCAGGGAATTTTTTCGAACCATTACACTGCAGGATATGGACAATAAGGCCGCAATACCGCAGAAAATTCTGAAAACAGGAGAAATATGCCCGGATTCATCCAGAAAAAGAAGCAGCATCCAGGTACCGAAAAGTGTGAAGGTAATGGATGGGATTTCACCGTAGATAAAGGAACTGTACATAATATAAGGGGCACAGAAGGCTGTAAAGAGCAGGGTGTAGATCTGCACTTTTTGGTTTACATAAGGCCTGGGTGAGGAGTGCTTCGTCCACTTTCCGAAAAGACGGCCACAGAGAAAGTACTGGGAGATGGTACAGAGTACGAGGCACAGCGCGTTGATTCCCTGTAAAATATGAAAATTATCGTTGCGGACAAGGCGGAAGATCATCTCGTAGAAGAAAGCCAGTCCAAATTGAAAGGGGTATACGGAAAAATAGGAATCTCTGTGAGAGACAGGACTGAAATCATCTGCGGCAAACTGTCTGGCGGCATAGTAGACCGAAGCGCCATCGGCGATGGGGCCGTTTTTGGAAAAGCAGATCCAAAGGAGACAGGCTCCAAATATCCAGAGACAGGTAAGAATAAGTAAAATCTGAGGACCCTGTTTTCTGTGGGAGAAAAAGGTTTCGAGACCGAAAAAAATGGCCAGAAAACAACATAAAAATAAAAGATTGAGCAGAGGGTTATCAAATTTAAGCTGAATGATATATTCGTAGGGATTTTCAATAGTGGCTGTTCCCAGAAAAGAGGAAACTGCCAGAATGCCAAACAGAATAAGTGACGATATCTGCAAAAAACGCATGCAGAAAGAGTAAAATTTTTGTAACATTATGAACTCCTCCTATATTGATACCCATTTTAGCACATAAGATTCATAAGTGCAGTAAATTTTTTCCTGAATTATGAAAACAGGGGTTATTCTTTGAAAGAACAGGCCGATATATCATATGAAAAACTGTCATATCAGAGGACAGAAGTAAACGGACTTACATATAAAAGCTATGGAGGGCATAACATGAACAAAGTAGGAACTTATGATACTTATGTAAACAATTATGGGAACTATGATGCATCCGCACAGACCGGAGCGCAGAAGATGGCAGCACAAAAGACGAATGAGGCTGCAAGCGCAAAACCGGTAGAGCTAAGCAGAGATGCAAAAAACCTGTTGAAGGAATTGCAGCAGAAATATGGCAACATGGATTTTATTATCGGAGAGTTTGAGACAGCGGATGAGGCTGCTTCTTATCTTGCCCGGGGTACGAAAGACTACAGCGTATTGATGAGCGCAGAAGAGCTGGAGAAGATGGCGAAAGATAAGAATGCAAAACAGGAAGGCATGGATAAGATTGAGAGTGCCAGAAATCAGCTTGCCTATCTGCAGACACAGCTTAAGGAATCCGGCGAGAATGTAAAGAGAATGGGCGTTACGTTTGAAAAGGACGGAACGACCACATTGTTTGCATCGTTAGAGAAGTCAGGTGAGCAGCTGAAGGAGCGCCAGGAGGCGGCAAAGGAAGCAAAGAAAGCGGAGAAAAACGGGGCAGGCAATCCCATGTACAACAGGATTAAGGAGACTACCGTAACGGCAAAGACCACGGAGGAACTGCTTGAGAAGATTCGCAATGTAGATTGGGAAAATGTGGAGGAAAAAACAGTGCCTGCTGCCGGCAGCAGATTTGATTATTTTGGATAAGAGGAAAGCGAATCAGGCAGGTTTGAAAGGGAAACAATAAAAATCAGAAAATTTGAATAGAAAGAATTATGGGAAATGAGCAGAGGCCATACCGGCATCGCAGGCGTATCAGAGCGTCGGCGGAATGTCTGGTATGGCCTTTTCATATACTGTAAAAAAGAGACCGTGCCAAAAAGCAAATTTTTTGCAGGCGGCAGGGCTTGTTTTGCGGCTCGGTAACAGGGGGAAAGGAAACCCGGATGAAGAAAAGGGGGAGAGTAAGAAGAGATCTGTACGGCCTTCTGATGCGGGCAGGGGTGGCCCTGGAAGTGGCAGCACTTGTCTGTCTGCTCTGTATGGGAATTGCTTCCGGAAAGAAAAAGGGAGAGGAGGCGGAACAGGTAAATGCGGACGGTATCTGGGAAGTGCTTGAGAAACACCAACAGGGTGAATTGGTGGAAGGCGAATCAGGGGATTATATCAAATGGGTGGATTTTACGGTGCCGGCAGAGGCTATGGATAAAGCTTATCAGTATGATGTGGACAGCTACGGACAGGAGATCCATATGAACTGGATCGAACTGTTAGCCTATGCGGCGGCGAAACAGGGAGGCAAATTTGGAAAGGCGGCGCTCAAAAATATTGATGAGTGTGCAAAAAAACTGAAGGAAGGGGAGAGCATTGAAAGCCTGACGGAGAAGTTAAAGTATTATCCCTATTACCTGGAAGCCTATACGGCGGTCCTTGGCGGATTTGTGGGTGAGTATGAGGTGGAGGGGGAAAAGCATTACGGCCTGAAGGCTTTTTTTCCGATTGCGGCCGGCTTTTACTATACGGATTACGATGACTTTGGGGCTTCCAGAAGTTATGGTTATGCAAGGCCACATCTGGGGCATGACATGATGGGGCAGATCGGTACACCAATCAGAATAATATGCGGAATCCGCACATTAAAAAATAATGTGCAGATTCCCGTCTTTTAAGATACATTTCCGGATGATCTTTCGGATCAGTTCATTTTTCCCAGTATACTCGATAGAATCAAAATTGTCCAACAGATAGCAGATATTCTGATAGATGTAATGCTCAGTCTCCCGGAGGGATCTGGCGGATGCATCCCGGAGCGATGCCTTACGGAGGTCTGTTTCCAGGGCTTTTTTCTGTTTATCCAGTTCTTCTATTTTGGATATGATATATGCCGCCGCCGGCGAATCCGATGTATTCATCAGGGCAGCAGTGAGGTTGTCGATGGCAGCAGCGGTCTGTTTTATCTCATCCTTGAGAGAAGAAGTGCTCTGCAGAGAATCGCCAGCATCCTGCCTGAGTTTAAAACCGTCCGGGTTAAAGCGGATCCTTCGAAGCTGTTTCAGGAAAGCCTCTTCCACCTGCTCGATCCGTATGTATTCGGTGTTGCATTTGGACTTCCCCTGACGAAACATATCTGTACAGTAGTAGTAAGAGAAAATGTGGCCATTTTTCTGATAGGTTCTCACATCCATCCGGGCGCCGCACTGGCAGCGTATCACACCTTTCAGGATCCCGCATTCATATTTGGCGGTGCGGACCATCTTATTGATACCGAGACGGTTCTGGGCCGCAATCCAGTCGGCTGCCGGCATCACGGGATCGTGAATGCCGATCGCTATGGACCAGTCGGATTTTTCCTGTTTTTTCTGAGAAGCCCTGCCGGTCTTTGTCTTTCCATATCCGATCAGGCCTTTCCTGCCGTCGAACAGGGCGGGATCCGGGAGAGAACAGCCCAGATCTTGGAAATAATAGTAGGCTTCCATGCTGTTCTGGCAATACACGGGATTTGTGATAATATTATAGATCTGTGAGGTGTTCAGATATTTGCCGGTCTGGCTCCTGATGCCGTGATCCCTGCAGTGGCGTTCTGTCTTTGTGATGGTATATCCCTGCAGGATCAGGTCATAGAGCATTTTCACGAGCCGGATCTTATCGCCGTCAACCATAAGGTAGGAGTGCTCTTTTTCTCCGATCTGCCGGCGGATGGAGGTCATGCCGGTGGGGAGCTTGCCGCCGGTCCACTTCCCTGCAGCGCCCAGCGCGCGCATATTGTCGGTGACACGTTCCGAGGTGTTTTCCCGCTCGAGCTGCGCAAACGCGGCGAGGATATACATGACAGTGCGGCCCATGGGCGTGGTGGTATCGAAGGATTCCTTTACGGAGACGAAAGACACATTGTGCTGCTCAAATATTTCGTACATGGCGGAAAATTCCTGCACGTTACGGCTGATCCGGTCTAACTTATAGACCATCACCACATCCAGCGCGTCGTTTTTGACGTCGCCCATCAGCTCCTGGAAGCCGGGGCGGTTGGTATTCTTCCCGGAGAAACCTTCATCCTGATCATAGATTCTAAATGTGATTTCCCTGTCTTTGAAAATAATACCGGCATAGTCCTTGCAGAGCTGCACCTGGACTTTGACGGAATCGCTGTTGTCGCGGTATACGGACTTTCTGGGGTAGATTCCTACAGTGAACATGCTTTATCCTCCTGTATATCATACTGACGGCAGGGCATAAAAATGCCAGGTGTTTGTGTTTTGCCTGGGAAGATGATATAATTCACTTGCGTAAGGAGGATTATATCGGCATTCCCGGTATAGTTCCGATCCGCTCCGGTGCTGGTAACATCGGGGCGGATATATGCATAAAATTATCATATTGACAAATGATAAAAATGATAGTACTATTAATATTGCAAAAAGTCATTAAGTGACTGTTATGTAATAAAAATTGATAGCATATTGAAATGCTAAAGCCTTTAAAAAGAAAGTTAGTGATGTTTCCAGTGCTTACTGAAAAATGTTCATTAACTTTTTTTTGCATAATTTTCCATAAAATCTATAAACATAACACAACGTTTAAAGCAAGTGGATGTTATTTTAACACCGCCGATTTCACGGAAAAGTAACTTGCATTCTTCTCGAATTTCATTTATAGAAAAATTGTAAATGCTTTTTAACAAAATCCCTGCTTTTTTATCAACTGTATTTTGAACACTCATCCATTTGTGCAATTCTTCAATAGTAGACACAGTGGGTAAGGCACCTATCGCTTTTAACTGTGACTTAGAGATAATTTTATCTACAGAGTTACGTGCATTGATATAATCTTTTAATTTACTTGAACTTGGGATAGGAGACGTACATCTTCTTACATATTTAAATACAGGAATCAAGTGAGTTGAGGATATAGACTTAAATCTGTCAAAACACATATTATCTGCATTTAATTTTTTATTGTCGAAAAGAATATCTTCTATTATTGACTCAACATCTAATATGCCATAACCAACTTTATTTAAGATAGAATCCCTATAGCCAATAGCTATTGCCAGCGGTTTTGCTGATAGATCTATATTATCTAAATCATCAATGTCCACAATTACTGATTCAGCGGTATCGCTGGATATATTTTGGTCAACAATTTGTTTTATGATTTTCCGCGTCTCACGAACCCTTGATGCGGCTATTCCGGGAATAATATTATTCAATTTTTCATAAACAGTAGAATAATTATCGGTTGTTATTTCTGTAATTGGTATTTCTTTTTTATTAGAGGTAAATATGGTACGTTTTGTTTCTATCAAACGTTTTTCCCCCTTTTTATAGCTGATAAAGACAAAATGGTTACTTATTGATGAAAGTTCTTTAGGAGTTAAACACTCTAAAAAATCTTCTATAATGCGTTGTATGTTTTCGTCTGTAAATGAATACCCCAAAAAAATAATCGGGGATTCTGCAAAAAGGGTTAGCATTTTTGCTATAATAAGCTTTCTGGAAGAATTAAAATTAGCATAGTCTTTTTCTGTTATAACTATAGATTTGGCATCCAGTACACTTCCGTGAATTTTGTATATCTCAGCTATATTATAACTATCTGCAGAAAAAAGTTCATTCTGAT
>OFFN01001553.1_pt1 | contig 11051 bp, 10 predicted proteins | sample 1521381 | NCBI WGS metagenome assembly OFFN01 (sample SAMEA3504112, study PRJEB24116) | mouse gut metagenome | biome: mouse gut; feature: mouse-associated habitat; material: faeces | place: Denmark | collected 2011 | reverse complement strand
CACCAGGAATCGAACCGGGGACACAAGGATTTTCAGTCCTTTGCTCTCAAGACCTTTAAAAGTCTCGCCTACGGCTCAACTTTCAAAGGCAACCAACTGAGCTATTGCACCTTAGTAGTTATGTTATATTTCTTTATATTCCTCTATTTCTTTCTTTGGTTTAACTCGCAGTTTAACTCTCAAAGAAAACCAAGATAATTCAACAATAAATTAATAATCTCTTTGCAGCATTGAACTGCATCACAAAGTTAGTCAATATTACGCTGTTATGCAATGATTATTTCTTATAGTTTCGCTTATGATAATCACTTTTTTATCTATCTAATAATATGGTATATAATGGTATAGCGTAGCTTTCTCTTTACTTAAAAAGTATTCATAACTGTATTTCCATTATATAAATATAGTAGCGGTAGTAAAATCAATAGTGGGTATATAAAGCTATATCTTCTTAAAAATCTACCTGCTGAAAATATGCTTTGATTACTTGGTATTCTCTGTAATCATGAATACAGTTGTATAACACATAGTTTTATTGTTAATAGATATTGTTCAGAACTGAAAAGCCAACTTATTCGTAATAGAGTAGGTTGGCTTTTGTTGTTACTACTCTATATTCTTTGCAGGACTAAACCGTTTCTCAATGCCATGTGCTAAAAGGTAGTATCTCTATTTCAATATTCTGCCTAAACACATTACTCACCATTTATCGTAAAGAACTAATTAGGATTGACAGCCTAACAAGCACTTCACTGGTATTTTTTTCATGTCTCTCTTCAAGTTCGTTTGTTTCATTAGCCCATGATTCACGTGCTTTAATCCACTTGCCGATTACTATTGGAAGAGTAGAAACCTTTTGTTTGGCAACTGTTGTTAGTTCTTTGTAGCTCTCACTTTTCTCATCTTCATAAACATATTCTTTTAGTGCAGATTGACAGCAATCCAGTAACAGATTTTTGGCACATTCCATGAAAACACCATTGTCTTTATAAAGATAAAAATTATCGTTTAACAGACTTCTATCCTTTTGGTACATTGAAATGTGAGATTTTAAAATCTGAAGTATTCCTGCTGAACGAACTGGTCCGGTAATAGAGCCGCCCCAATATCTTAAATAAACGCAGTCACTATAAATTTCTGACATCAGAGTATTCAAATCAATCCACGCTTTAAATTCATCCTTTAGTAATCCTTTTTGTCCGTCTGTTTCACATAGCTCCAATAATCGTACATACTCATTATATTGTTGGAATATCAGTCGTGTACGTTCTATACCGTTGCTTATAGTCAGCCCCGCAGTAGAGCCGTCTGAATCCAACTTCCACAATTTCCGGCTTGCTTCAATTACTGTATCTGCTTTGGCGTAATTGGATATTGTATCTGTCCCTAATTGATTGACCTTATAATATCTGCATAATTGATTGCGGTATTTATTCATCCATTCTGTATTATCTTCAAGCGCGGATGATGAGAATTGGGCTGTGTGCACATATCTGTATAGAGTGTCCATTAACATGACAAGTTTATAATTTGTCTTTAGTATGGTGTCAGTAGCCCAAAATCCAAGTAGTCCTTCCACATCGGATGATTTTTCTGTCATTAAGATGTTGGCTATTTGTCTAAACACATCACCAGCCATCAATCCACCACTTGCAGGTAATCCTTTCTTATTAATGGTAACGATAATACTGTATTTCGGATTATCGGCAGGAAAGTAACCACAAAATTCTACGGCATATTCACCATTTGAAAGTTGAATTGTTCCCGTTGCTCCGGCTACTTTTACTTTATCTGATTGGGCAGGCTTGGCTAATCCATCAGAAACAGAGTATTCTAATGCTTGTTTAATGGCAGTGTTACTTTTAGCTATGCGATTAAAGAAAGTCAAGTTCTGTAATGGAGTTGTGATTATGCCATATCCCAAAGGATTATAAACAAGACTTGTGTCTTTCACTTGATAGCCGTATTTAGCAAGTGCTTCTGCAAAGGCTTGTCCGTTCTCAAATGCCTTTTTTGCTATTTTGTAATTGGCGATATTGGATGCAAGTCCGAAACCTTGCTCCACTGTGATTTTACCATATCCACCCCTGTGCGAATTATGGTCGTATAATGTATCTTTACCAATGGCTAAAATGCCATTACCAGCATCTATCGTATCGGATAATTTGATTGCCTTTGTTTCCAATGCTGCCAAAAGTGAAGCGGTACGCACTAATCCCGATTCTTGAAGAATAGAATCAGAACTAACAGAAGCCTTAATTTCTCCCGTCTGTACTTCCATTACAATAACTTGCCCTACTGTAGCATCAAGTTCGGATAGCTTGTTTTGTAGGATAGAATCAACACTTACTTGTAAAGTGCTGTCTATGGTAGAAACTTGTTCCGCTTTTTGCTTGGTGCAAGCTATGAATGTAGCTATGCTAATTAAAAGGATAACCGCTTTATTCATTTGTTTTTTATAGTTCTATGTTCTTAATAATAAGATGCTACTGTTATTAATAAGGCATTTCAATATCATTGAGTTTATTTAAGCAATTCTGCTTGTTTTGCTTCCTTTATAATATCATCAAAAGAGACAATATTGTACCATCTTTTTTGTCTTTCTATTGTTAATAAATAAGCTGCTCGAATAGATTTTCGGATTGCACTAAATAGTTCATTAGGTAAATTCTTTTTTAGTCTTATAAAGTCAGAAGAATCTTTTTTTCCGAAAAATTCTATTGTACGGCTTGCACAATCAATCTTTATAGACTTGCAGTTAATCTTTTCTTGTTCAGTAGAAAGATTCATCTGAAATAGAGGATAACTAATTTCAAAATATATATTTTGGTTAGGATATGTTCCGTAAAATTTAATATATGCAGTTTTCAATAATCTTATGCAGGTCTTAAACTCTTCTGATTGTGTAGCTTTTTCTTCTGATAGAGAAAGTCCTTCGCACCGATAGCCACACACGTTGAGGAAACTTTCTAAAGACTTAACTTGTTCCATATCAGAATCCCAATCACTTTGATTGTCATAGGAATGACAACTGTCACATGAATATTCACCTTTGACATACAATCGTGAATAGCGTTTATGAAATAGTGTTGCTTCTGCAAATTCCCAATATGTATTTGGAATAGCATCAATTTTTATAATTGTTTTTGCCATATTTTTATTCTTTATTATATAATACCGAAAGACTAATACTTGAACTTATTTGTTTAAATAATCAGATACTAATAAAAAGTTCTTTATCATACGGTGATATTCATCCCCTTTCTTTATAATTTCTTCTTTAGATAGAAATGAATAATTCTTATATTTTTCTTTGCATTGTCTTTGCTTTTCGAGATAAAAAGTATCTTTACTATCAATATTTTCCAAGCTAAAGCAATCTGCCATTAAGATATAATCTAATTCATCATAATTTGCTCCGAGTATTCCATCATTAGACATTTCATCCAATATTTCACACAAATAATCCAAAATATTGCTCATCACAAACAAACGAATGTATTTACATATTTCTATTGTTTTGGTTGATTCATAGGATTCTGTTCCAATAGTAGCACATATATAAGATAATAATTTGAATCTGTAATAAATAGATTTATCAATTATATTTTTGATAGATATACAGTTCATTGCATTTGCGGAAACAGCAAAGTTTCTATAATTAAGAATCAAGTCTATTACATCATTCCTATTGACCAGCAAATTCCTAATGGCATCTAATTTGTCTAAGGATTCATAATCTATAGAAAAGTCCTTTGGGAAGTTGTTAAATTTAGCCCATGTCTGCAAATAATTAGTTAGACCATTAAACTTTATAGAATTGAGCAATTTTTCAAGTTCAATATTTAATAAATCTGTAGATAGACCTTGAACAGAAAGAATTTTATCCGGATACATTTGGATTATTCGATAGGCATCTTTATCATTATCTAAAAACTGCAAACAGTAATTCCCACCTTGTATATAACCCCATGTACGACTTTCCATCTTTTGAAGAATGGATTTTTTCTCATCATCCTTTAATATACCTTTAAAAATTATGGTAGCCATATATTTTAGATATTATCTCTCTTAATTCCCCGAAGAAAGCGAATAAAAAAATAAGGTGTGGGAACTATATCTGCTTTATCCGTAGTATGGCTTCTCGCATTGCCTTGGCATGGATAAAACAATAGCAACCCACACCAATTTTGACAATATCTAAGAGCCTTATAGATATAAGGTAGGTATATATCAAATGGAGGGGTGCTATCGCTACCATCTTCATGCCATTTCAAATTTGCGAGATTTGATTTCAGAAGATAATCTCAATAACACCTTTTCGTTAAATATGTCCTTTCAGTGTCTTAACGCATTAAGACCTCTGAAATTGCTGCAAAGTTAGCGAAAGGTTTTGAATGTCTAAAGATAAAACACTGATAAATGTAGTTCCAAGTGTTCCAAAACATATCTGTAGTAAGGTATTAGGCAATATTGCCCTTTTTTCTTCGTAGCTTCAAAGGTAGGTACTTTTTTTGATTGGGGTCTATAAAAAGATTTCTTCCCGAAAAAAGTACCCGTAGATTCTGCGGATTGGAAAATGCAATTCTATTAGAGATAATAAGGTATATAGGTTTACAGCCTAACTAAGTAATGAATGAAAGAAGTATCTAATCTTCATATTGGGTATAAAAAAGTCTGCAAATACTGCGAACTATTTAATAATTAGTCTCCTATTTGCCTTTTTCAATAGCCTCTTTTAATTCGTTGAAGTTATCGAAAAAGAAAAGCCATTCACCTTCCGATGTTTGCACTCTAAAGAATTTTTCATTTGCTCTTCTTGAAACCGCATAAACAATGTCCTTATATTTTAATTTAAGAATGGCAGTACCCAAAATTTTGGTAATAAATAATTCCCCCACCTCTCCAGTTAGTGATATATAGCCATTGTTTGCCATTCTCCACAATCCAACATTGCCTAAAGAGAACATATCTTCCATATCTATTGTGTTTTTTAGTTAATTAGACCACAAAATTAATGATTCATTTGCAATTATAGTGCCATTTGTGAGGATAAATTTGCCCAAAAATCGCACATACCATAAACTACAAGCCATATCATGCCTTTTTAAAAAGAGAGTTTCCCACTCCGGTACAGAACTGGTTTGCACTCCGTTTTTCTTGGAACTATCAGAATGTGACAAACTTTTCTGTTTCTGTAAATGGTTCAGAAACTTCAAACTTTGTCACATTCCAATAAAACAAGTGTAACTATGATTGTATATAAATAAAGATGGATAAAATCAGTATCAGCAAAAAAGGATTGATAATACCAATTATTATCAGTAGGAGAACTACCAATGTTCCCCATAGTATCAATTTTCCATCATCTTCCATTTTGTAGTATTTTTAAGTTATTAAAAAGGTCTGTTCCCATATTTATACTCTAATATGGAATTACACACCCTATCATAAAAGGAAAAACCACAACCCGTATAAAAGTAGCTTAAATAGGTTGCTTGGTACTCTCTTTGTAATGCTTGGTTGTTGCTAAGCAGGTCTGCAAACTTTTCCAACCAATATTTCAAGGCTTGTATAACTTTGATATAGCGTAGGTTGTTATCCACATACCCCAATCTGTTTTCCAAGTCTTTAATGTGCTTTATTACTTTTTCTATCTGTTTATCCATAGTTCTGTAAAAATAGGAAAGGACACCTAAATAAATAGATGCCCTCTCATCAATTAGTCAATAAACCATTTGTAATGCTCATCCCCATGCAGGGCTGCATTGATTCCAACAGCCATTTCAGTAGCATTCAAAGAGCGGTCTAAGAATGAATCTATATAGCTGCTCTTATTTGCACCCGTTAATAGGTTGTAGAACTTCCACATATTCAAGTCATTTCCAAAGCTGCCAAAGTTCTCATCATTAATGTAGGCTTTTGCAACACTGTTTATTTGTGTATCAGTAAGCAACATTCTTGGCAGTCTCTTTTGGTAGCCATTAGGTAAACACTGATAAAGTCTCATTTTACCCAATATTTGGCAGAATTGATGTTGGCTCATTGAAGTATTGCCCAACTGTTGCATCAAATGCAGATGTTTGGCAGGATTGTAGTTGTTGAACAACTCCAAGGCAGAACGGTAAAGTTCACTTGTATTGCTCACCCTTAAATCATCCTTGTAACCGTCTGTGAAGATGCACATGTTGCAGCATACTTGGTTCTTAAAGCCAATAGCCAATCTAAACAACTCTGGAACTTTCTTGCTGTATAAGTTCATTTGATTATAGGCTCTGACCCCCACTATTGAAAGGTTCAGTTTGTTACCCTCAACCGTTTCATAGATTGTAGGAATGTCAATACTGAAAGCTGCCCTCTCATAGTAGATTGTTTTGTCTGATTCCAACAACTGATTGGCAGGTTTGTGGATAGCTTCGGGAATGCGACCCTTAATCACATGAGAGACACGAATATCGGGTGTTCCAATAGTCTCACCATTGTAGTAGGAGTTTGCAGCTTCCCAAACAGTTTCAATAAATGCAGCATGGTTTACTGTAAGTTCATTGTCTTTTGCAAAAACGGGAGTAATACAGTCATTTTTCAAATGTTGCAAGGTAGCTTCTTGGGTGTTTGCCTCAATGAAATGATTTACCCTTTTAGGTGTTGCAGTTTCTTCAATAATGGTTGCTTCTTCTGCAAACTCACCTAAATTCATTCTCTCTCTGTTCTCTGTTGGCATGATAACTAAATTTCTCATATTGATAAAAGTTTAAATGATTAATAATTCTTTTTATATCAATGTACAGAGGGGGACTAAAGGGGTTTGCCAACCGTAAAGACAGCCACTCTTATATATTTTAGGTCACTGGCTGAATGGGGAGGGGGGATTTCTGTATTAAGTACCTTATATATCTGTTCTCTTGACTTTTAGCTAAACTGAATATGGGTGATTCTTTAATTATGTAGTCTTTTTAATGTCATTGGCTGTATGTGGCATATTATAAAGTATAGGCTATATAACTCTTATTAAAGTGGAAATTTTCAGAAAGTCAGAATCGGAAAAATGTACGTCTGTGGTTCTGCGCCAAAAATAAAAGCCGCAAGGGTTACTTACGGCTTGGCAATATATTAGGCAATGTAACCTCTTTCAAGGTCTTCATCGGTGATTATTTCGGGATATAGGTTCTTGATAATAGCCAACTGACTTTCAGAAGTTATCAGAAATATATCCTCTCTAAGCAGGTGTATTCCTTTCTTGTCCCTCTTTACATAGCCATTTTCTATGGCTTCATTCATATATCTTGATATTGTACCTTTAGACAAGCCAAGTTCTTCCGCTAATTTGTTTTGGCTGTAAAGAGTGGTGTTAGTCCCGTTCAAGCATTTACATTTCAGCAGGACAAGAAAGCCTTTCAGTTCCTTGCTTATAGGTTCATCATATAACTTATTCGTTATAAGAACGTAATGTTCCGTATCTAATCGGTAGCTGCATCTGTTGAATTTTCCATATTGTCCGTAAACATCAAATTTATCTATGCTTACTAATCCGAGAGATTCAAACTTGTGCAGCCATTCCCTTATCTGGTCTGTCTTTTTAATTCCGTAGATATTAGTCAAGTTATCTTGTTTGATATATGATTCCATCGTATAGCAATCGGAGCATAGAGCCAAGCAATAGAACAGATATGTTTCCAGCAGACTAAGTTTTCCTGCGATATTAGATGTTATCTTTCTGTATGAGGTCATTAGCAACCGATTTATTATAGTTAGTAAAATAAATATCTCCTTTCCTTACCAATCTTCTGTAATGGTGGTTTCCGAAGTAGCTTTTCGCTTCTTTCTGATTCGTGAACGTCTGTTTTGTAGGCAAATAGATAATCATAGGCAATTAAATATGAGATTTTGAGAATTAACCAATCTGTCCCGATTTGAAAAATCGGGTAGGTAGGTATTTATATATAGGTGTTTATATGCGACCCACCTTAGATGAACACTCCGCACCCCCTAAAATGAACACCTCTTTTTTGAGAATCAGAACCGGATTTTGAGGATGCTGTTTTTGTGAGGTTGGATTTCTGTTTTTTCAGATATGCTATCTTATTCATTGTATTAAAAAGTTCCAAGTAGAATCGGTGCAATCATTAGTTATAGAGAAAACCAACCATTTTTAGTGATTATAGGAAAGACACGGTTTGCATCTGTCCTATAATCTTGTATAAACGTAAGATGACTTTCTGTATATGCAGGCGCAGGTACTTTTTTAAAGCAGGGTATATATAGGAATTTCTTCATAAAAAAGGTACTCGCCTATATGCCTTTCCGCATGGTCAGTTGATAACCTTTTGTATTTTTCCGTTTCTTTTCCATCGCATGAAAAAAATCAAGAATAGTATGTGATGTTACCGCTTTCTTTGGCTCAATGCTGAACTGTTTGAATATTCTGTTGATTTCTTCTTTTATGAATTTTCGGGAATACCATTTGCCCGTTTCAAAAGAGTTGTATATCATCTGTGAGACTTCCGTTCCCGTAACTTTGGCATGGTAGTCTGCAATAATCATTGCTTCCTTTATTTTCTTGCGGTTATATTTCAACCGTTCAATTTCTTTCTTGCCTATCTTGTTGTATGCTTCCACTATAAAACTGTCCGCTTGTTCCAAGTCCCTTTTGAATTGGTATTCCATTTCCGTTTGGCATTCACCAAGCAATTCAAGCTGTTGTACCATTATCTTGCGTTTCTCCTTGATGGAATTTGACTTGTTGCTACGTTGCAGTCTCTCATAGTCACCGAGTTTATAATCCAAAATGTTATAATGATTTACAGCAAAAGCATCGCAGTTCTTGTATGCTTTATGCAGATTATCGGGGCAATTATAATATCCTTTCACCAGTTCCGTATTGATGTAGTTGTCTATCTTGAAGTATTTGGTTCTTCCTTTCTCGTCCAGCATCTCCGCATAGGGCAGGCTGGTAAGTATTGTACCGTATGCGTCTTTTGCGGAAACTGTGGTCGCATAGTTATAATGATTCTGTAATATATCGTACACGTCTTTCCAACACGAAATACGTCCTTTAAGTTCTTCCTTGCTTCTCACCATGAAATTGCGGTTGGTGTTGCTGATATGGTGGATAGAGGACACACCGTTTCTGAATCTTCCCACACATTGAATCGTGTCCGTATTCGGGTCAAATGCGGTATAGTCCGCAAAATAACAGTCTGTCAGTAATAAGATGGTCGGCTTCTCTTCAAGTTCAATATCCACCGCATTATAAAAACGTGAAGTGAGCCAGTTATAACGCCTCATTATGCCCTTGTCCCATATATCGGAAACATTCTCAAACTTCAAGCCTTTCAGCTTTTCCACACTCTTTTCGGAACAGAATACTGCGGATTCGTCCAATAAGTCAAGTTGCTGCATCAGTGAATAGATGGTATCTGTAGAATTACAGAATACGAAACAATTACCTTTCAGACCTGCAAACACTTCTTTTGCTGCCTGCAACAGATTATTGGTAGCATGGAGATTCATGCCTTTTACATAGTCGAATGTAGGCTTGATGGTAATGGTCTGAAATTTCTGTTCTTCAAAACGTGGGTCTGTAAACTCGATGGGAGTGGCAGATACCAAGGCTTTCTGTTCACATTCAAAAAACAAGTCCATAGGTAATGTTATATCGGGACGAAAACCTGAATCTTTGACTATCTTATGGCATTCATCAAACAATAGAAAGCTGTTATAGCGTATATCCATATCCATTTCTTCAAATGCTTCCTGCACCTTGTGGAAACTTTCGGGAGTGGTGAGTATCTTGAAATGTTTATTCTGTTTGATGCTCCTTTCCATGTATGTCACTACGTCATCCGTATAGACACCATCAAAAACTCCGAAAAGATTGTCTTTTCCATGCTTCGGGTCTTTACACTTTCCGCTGATAACGGGTTTGTTCGGCTCTATGATGATTGAATTGCGGTGTGCTTTCAGTTCTCCATAAGTAGCACCAAGTCCCGTAAGTTTCTTATATAATATGGTGTTGGTGGGGATTTCGGGCAGTATCTCTGTCAAGTATTGGATTTTGCCGTTTGCTTCCTTGCTGACTGTTATCTCTTTGTTCTTCATTTTTCTTATACTTAAATAGTTAATAAAAAAGGGGGAAACTCCCCCCTTTACTTTTGGTTGTTTAGATAATCTGTTTATGCTCACGTAAATAGTCCAATGGCTCATCTGTCCGCTTGATTCTGAACATTATCTTTCCCTTGAAGCAAGGAAGAATCGCACTGATAGATTCGGGATGCTCTCTAAACAACGGGACATATTGTATTGTCTTACCAGCGTCAATCATTGCTTTCAGTATTTCAAGCTGGAAGTCCTCGTTCTCATCCAACGTGTCCGCTTCTTTCGGGTTTGTATCGAAGTCTGTCACGTCACCTTTGAATAAGTAGTTCAACAAGCCTTGATAGGATGCGCTTTTCAGTTGGTATTTGAATCCTGCCACGTGAGCGGATTCTATCCATGCGCAAGGTATATTGTCTTTGCCACCGTAGAACTTCACTGTCAGTTGTTCCTTACGCTTCATCATTTCCTGCAAGGTGTTGTATGCGCCTTGGTTATCATACTCTTTTACTGCACTTTCAGCATTAATGGAATAATTAAAATTAGCCATAAAAATTAATACTTTAAATATAAAACATGTTGATTAATGCAATCATTGACTTTGGCGCCTTACTGTCTTTGATTGTTGTTTTCAAAATTCAGAGATTTGTTTACTTGGTTATCGGTAATGACCTTAATTCTCCCTTACTATTCTTCGGAGTGAACTTCCTTAATATGCTGAATGGAATGAATCATTTCCGTTTAACTTTTCAATGTCCTCTCGTCCTTTTGACGTTGCAAAATTAGGCAGGAATTTAGGGGTGGCAAAGGAATCTACCGAATGCCCATGTGTGTAGAAAACGTGCCCATTCCAGTACGCAAAAAAAATGCGTACCGAAAAGAATAAGCCTTTCAGTACGCATTTCTGCTATGTTTTTATGTATGTCGTTTATGAAACTACCATGTAGTTATTAGCTATA
>OFFN01001539.1_pt1 | contig 11223 bp, 9 predicted proteins | sample 1521381 | NCBI WGS metagenome assembly OFFN01 (sample SAMEA3504112, study PRJEB24116) | mouse gut metagenome | biome: mouse gut; feature: mouse-associated habitat; material: faeces | place: Denmark | collected 2011 | reverse complement strand
CGCCACTTCTTCATCTGGACTATGATATGCTGCGCTGCCACAATCGGTGTGTGCGCATTCTTGAAAATCGACCCCAATTTCGGACGTAAAAAATGAAAAAGACAATCACCATATTCTTTGCCGCCGCAGCAATAGCTGCCGGGGCTCAGGTCAAACCGGGCATTGAAGTGCTCCGCGACAATAATTTCGCAAGCCTGCAAGGCAAACGCGTCGGACTCATCACCAACCCCACAGGCGTAGACAATGATCTCGTATCTACCGTAGATATCCTCGCGGCTGCTCCGGGAGTGAAACTCGTGGGACTCTATGCTCCGGAGCACGGCGTCCGCGGCGATGTCCATGCCGGCGACAAAGTGGAAGGCTCGGTTGACAAGGCTACCGGAGTACCGGTATATTCAGTCTATGGCAAAACACACAAGCCGACAGCTGAAATGCTCAAAGACGTAGATGTGCTTATCTACGACATACAAGACAACGGTTGCCGCTCATACACCTTTATATCAACGATGGGTAAGGCCATGGAAGCCTGCGCAGAGCTTGGCAAGAAATTCATGGTTCTCGACCGCCCCAACCCGATAAGCGGCAACAAAATCGAGGGTAACCTCGTGGAAGACTCATGCTATTCTTTCGTGAGCCAGTTCCCGATCCCCTACGTCTACGGTCTCACTCCCGGCGAGCTCGCCCGCTATCTCAACGATGAGGGCTTGATTGGCAACGGCAAGAAAGTAGACCTTGAGGTTGTGCCTATGGAGGGATACAGCCGCGATATGGATTTCCGCGCGACAGGCATGCCTTGGGTACTCCCCTCGCCCCACATGCCCGTACCTGAAAGCTGCCTCTACTATCCCGCCTCAGGTATTCTTGGAGAGCTCTATCAGATGTCGATAGGTGTAGGTTATACAGAGCCTTTCAAACTCTTCTGTGCCAAATGGATTGACGCTGAAGACCTATCTCAGAAGCTCAATGCCCGCAATATTCCCGGCGTGAAATTCCGCCCCATCCACATCAAACCGTTCTACTCAACAGGACAAGGCGAAAACCTTGAGGGTGTGGAAATGTATGTGACCGACGTAGAAAAAGCGCCCCTGTCACTGATTCAATTTTATGTGATGGAACAGTTGGCGGCAGACTACCCTGAAGGACGACTTTTCGACAAAGCCACAAGCGCCCGGCTCAACATGTTCGACAAGGTTGTCGGCAGCAAGAATATCCGTCGCCTCTTCACCAAAAATTATAAAGTAGCTGATATCGAAGACTACTGGAATAAGGATAACGAAGCCTTCGCTGCCAAATCAGCAAAATATCACCTCTACAAATAACAGGAGATTTTCCGGATGGACTTGAAATATAAGGATTTCGTAAAAGAAATCAGTCGTCATATATCGCCCGACCGTATATATACCGACGATCTGCGTCTGCTCTGTTGGGGCACCGACGCCGGTTTCTACCGACTGTTGCCCAAAGTTGTGGTGCGGGTTAAAGACGAGGCCGAGGTGACGGCTGTGCTTCGTGCGGCTTCCGACCGTAAATTGCCGCTCACCTTCCGCGCGGCAGGCACAAGTCTTTCCGGACAGGCTATATCAGATTCTATCCTCGTAGTTGCCGGAAAAGAATGGGAAGGATATCGCATAATCGATGAAAAGGCAACAGCTATCGCCCTGCAGCCTGGTATTATCGGTGCGCGCGTAGGAGAGATTCTCAAACCCTATCACCGTGTTTTCACCCCCGACCCGGCCTCGAAAAAATCGGCTATGGTCGGTGGAATCGTCGCCAACAATGCCTCGGGCATGAAATGCGGCACACACGCCAACAGCGACCGTACCCTACGGTCTATCCGAATTATCCTTGCCGATGGCACAGTGCTTGATACAAGCAGCGAAGACTCGCGCACAGATTTCAAGAGAAGCCACCCTACTCTCATCGCCGAAATCGAAAGCATTCGCGACGCCATAGCCTCAGACCCGGAGCTTAAGGAACTCATACGCCATAAATATGAGATAAAGAATGTAACCGGTCTGAACATACTGCCCTTCATTCTTTTCGACGACCCCTTCGATATCATCACCCACTGCATGGTAGGCAGCGAGGGAACGCTTGCCTTTATCAGCGAGGTGACAATGAACACCGCTGCCGAAAAACCGTTCACCGCTTCTGCAATGGTCTACTTCAGCGACATGACCGAGGCTTGTCATGCCGTTGTCGCCATGCGCAAGGAGGCGCCTGTGCAGGCATGCGAGCTGCTCGACCGTAAATCGCTCGCCTCTGTCGGCGACACCACAGGCACCGGACTCACAGCCCTTCTGATACAGACTGAGGCCGACAACGAGACCCGGCTCAACGAACAGATTGAGCAGACAATGGCTATTCTTGAGCGCTACAAACTATTCAAACCCGCCCATTTCTCAACCAACCCGAAAGAAGTGGCTGCATGGTGGCTTATGCGCTCAGGTGTATTTCCAGCCGTTGGTGGCACGCGCCCCTTAGGCACGACCGCTCTTATCGAGGATGTCGCTTTCCATATCGACAATCTCCCTGAGGCAACCGTCGCCTTGGCCAAGATGATTGAAGACTGCGGCTATGAAGACGCTTGTATCTACGGCCACGCCCTTGAGGGTAACTATCATTTCGTGCTTGCCCAAAAATTTGACACCCAAGCCGACATCGACAAATACCGCAACCTCATGCTTCAGATAGAGCAACTCGTTGTTGGTAAATTCGATGGTTCACTCAAAGCCGAGCACGGTACGGGGCGCAATATGGCTCCGTTTGTCGCGGCTGAATGGGGTGATAAAGCATGGAGCATGATGAAACGCCTCAAAGCTGCATTCGATCCGGAAGGGCTGCTCAATCCCGGCGTTATATTTAACGACGACCCCGAGTGCTTCATTCATAATCTTAAGCCCCTGCCGCTCACCGACCCGCATGTTGACCGCTGCATTGAATGTGGTTTCTGCGAGGTCAATTGCGTGAGTTGCGGTCTTACCCTCTCTGCCCGTCAGCGCATAATCGCGCAACGCGAGATATCACGGCTTGAATCGACCGGCGAAGATAATGAACGGCTCAACCGTCTGAAAAAACAATTCCGCTACTACGGCAACGAGACATGTGCCGGCGACGGACTATGCAGCACATCATGCCCCATGCACATCAATACCGGCGAGATGATTCATGATATCCGCCAAAAAGAAGTCGGAGGCATGGCTCATGGTATCGGTAACTGGGTAGGCAAGAATATGCCACTCGTAGAAGGAGGCTTACGCATGACGCTCGGCGCCGCATACGGCGCTCACCGCGTGCTCGGCAACGGCGGGGTGAGGTCTGTAGGAAAAGCCTTGCATAAAATAGGATTCCCGTTATGGACACCGTCCTTACCCAAGCCATATTATCCCGGACATCTCAAAAAAGTCAAAGCCGCCGGAGCGCCAAGACGTCTGGTTTATTTCCCCTCGTGTATCAACCGCACGATGGGCGCGAGCGATGAGACCGACAAGGTACAGCCGCTTGCCGATGTATTCGTGCGTCTGTGCAAAAAAGCCGGCTACGATGTAGTTTTCCCGGCCGACATGGCAGATCTCTGCTGCGGCATGATATGGGAGAGCAAAGGCATGCCCGACATTGCCGACTCAAAGTTACGCCAGCTCGAAAAAGCCCTCGCAGTAGCTTCTGAGGGTGGAACAATACCTGTCGTTTGCGATCAGAGTCCCTGCCTCCACCGCATGCGAGAGCATATCAAGAGCATGCCTCTCTATGAGCCGGCAGAGTTTATCCATGATTTCATGGCACAGTATCTCAACTTCCATAAACACGATACACCGGTGGCCGTGCACATCACATGTTCGTCGCGCCGCATGGGCATAGGCGACAAAATTATCAATCTCGCACGCATGTGCAGCAACAATGTGCTTGTGCCCGAGGAAGTAGGCTGCTGCGGCTTCGCCGGCGACAAAGGTTTCACACATCCCGAACTCAACCAATGGGGCTTGCGTAAGCTCCGACCTCAGATTGAGGCCGCAGGAGTAGTCGCGGGCTATTCCAATTCACGCACATGCGAGATAGGCCTGACAACCAACTCCGGAATACCATATAAATCGATTGTATATCTTGTAGACGAATGTACTACAGCCAAACAATAGACATGGACGAATCAAGAACACAAAACAAACGCCTCCTATCGCTCGATATCCTGCGTGGTATTACCATCGCCGGCATGATTCTGGTAAATAATCCGGGCTCTTGGGGGCATATCTATGCTCCTCTTGAACATGCCTCGTGGAATGGCCTCACGCCTACCGACCTCGTTTTTCCTTTCTTCATGTTCATAATGGGTATCTCTACCTATTTCTCATTGAGGAAATATCAGTTTCAATTCAGCTGGCAGTCATTTATCAAGATACTGCGCCGCACTGTCGTGATTTTCGCCATAGGTCTTGGCATTGCATGGTTCGGCATGTTCCTGCGCGGTATACTCAACGACAAGACTTTCCTCGACGCCGTAGCCAATTTCGACCATATAAGGATATTGGGTGTAATGCCCCGCCTCGCCCTTTGCTACGGTATCGGCGCGACAATGGCTCTTCTAATACCCCACAAGACCTTGCCTTGGGTTATCGGTGCAATGCTCGTGGCATACGCAGTGATTCTCCTGCTCGGCAACGGCTTTGAATTTTCCGACAGGAATGTGATTTCTATCGTCGACCATAGAGTATTGGGCGAAAACCACATGTATGCCGACACTATCGACGGTGTCCGTCTTAAATTCGACCCGGAAGGACTGTTGAGCACACTCCCCTCGATTGCCCACATGCTCATAGGCTTTATGTGCGGCTCTCTGATATTGGGCACAAAGGACAACCGCGAGCGTATCTGCCGTCTGTTCATCGTCGGCACCATACTCACATTCTCCGGTTTCCTGCTCGACTTCGGCTTGCCTATCAACAAAAAAATCTGGTCGCCGACATTTGTACTCACCACCTGCGGCCTCGCCTCAAGTTTCCTTGCATTGCTTATCTGGATTATCGATATCAAGGGACACGACAAATGGTGCCGTTTCTTCGAGTCTTTCGGCGTCAACCCGCTCTTCATGTACTGCCTCGGAGCGGTGCTGAGCATAGTCATAGGTGCCGTCAAAATACCGAGCGACCTTGCCGAAAGCGGCATGATAAGCATAAAAGGCTGGTTCTACGAAGGTGTATTCATGCCTCTGTGCTCCGGCGACGCCACTCTTGCCTCTCTCCTCTTTGCGATAACTTTTGTATTATTCAACTGGTGTATAGGTTATATACTTTACAAGAAGCATATATATATTAAAATATGATACTGATAGCGGATTGCGGAAGCACCAAAATCGACTGGTGCGTGCTCAACAAGACAATAGTCGAGAAACAAGTGTTCACCCTTGGCATGAATGCCGTCATGCTCACCGAGGAGGAAATGCGCAGCCGCTTCAGCAGCGAACTGCTCCCCGAGCTTGGCGATATCGCCGGCCAAATCGATTCGGTTTATTTCTATGGCGCCGGCTGCATATCGCCCGAAGTATGCGGCAATGTTGCGCGCGCCCTCAAAGCAAACCTCCCGGCCAGCACCACAATAGAGGTTTACAGCGACCTTCTTGCGGCCGCCCGTGCTCTTTGCGGTCATGAAGCCGGTATTGCATGCATACTCGGCACAGGCTCGAACTCATGTCTCTACGACGGCAAAGGCATAGCCGACAATGTCTCGCCTTTAGGATATATTCTCGGCGACGAGGGGTCGGGCGCAGTATTAGGCAAGCTGTTCGTAGGCGACGTGTTGAAAAAACAGCTCCCCGCCGACATTTCGGCCCGTTTCCTCAACGAATATGACCTCGACCTGCTCGGCATTATCCGACGTGTCTACCGCGAGCCGCAGGCCAACCGTTTTCTCGCGTCGCTCACTCCCTTCATGAGCAAAAACATCGATGTGCCGCAGATTCATGAGCTTGTACTCAACGCTTTCCGCTCTTTCTTCCGCCGCAACATCAAAAACTACCTCAACTATCAGGAGCATGAGGTGAATTTCATCGGCTCGATAGCTTTCCACTTCCGCCCTGTACTTGAAGAAGCTGCAAAAGCCGAGGGCTGCCGCATTGGCAAGATTGTGAAAAGCCCGATGGAAGGTCTGCTTAAATATCATAGTTAAAGCGCTTTCAGAGCAGTTTATAAAGTTTAAAAAGTTTAGTTTACAAATGTTTACCTAAACTTATTAAACCTTATAAGCTCAAAATAAACAAGTTTCGCCTGCGAAACTTAAACATCATAGTTGCTAAATCAAATCCATATATAAAATGGCCTTTGTAAAAATCAGTGAACAAGCCTCGCTCTACAATGATCTCGAAAAGAAATCGGTGGGCGAAATCCTCCATGATATCAACAACGAGGATAAAAAGGTGGCCGTAGCCGTAGAGAAAGCTATCCCGGCTATCGAAAAACTCGTAGAACAGATTGTGCCCCGCATGAAAGGCGGCGGCCGTATTTTCTATATTGGTGCCGGCACATCAGGCCGTCTCGGCGTGCTTGACGCCTCGGAAATTCCCCCGACATTCGGCATGGATCCTTCGTGGGTAATCGGATTGATTGCCGGTGGCGACACTGCCCTGCGCAACCCGGTGGAAAATGCTGAAGACGACACCCTCCAAGGCTGGCACGACCTTGAAAAGTTCAACATCAATGAAAAAGACACCGTGATCGGCATTGCAGCTTCAGGCACGACTCCCTACGTGATCGGTGCGATAAAAGAGGCCCGCAAGCACGGTATCCTCACCGCCGCCATCACATCAAACCCCGACGCCCCTGTATCTGAAGCCGCTGATATCGCCATCGAGATGGTGGTCGGGCCGGAATATGTGACAGGCTCATCACGCATGAAGAGCGGCACGGGCCAAAAGATGATATGCAATATGATCACCACTTCGGTTATGATCAAGATGGGCCGTGTGAAAGGCAACAAGATGGTAAACATGCAGCTATCCAACGCCAAGCTCGTAGACCGCGGCACACGCATGATTGTGGAAGAACTCGCCCTGCCCTACGACGAGGCAAAACGCCTGCTGCTCATGCACGGCTCGGTGAAAAAAGCTGTAGACGCTTACCGCGAACATAAGATGTCATGAAAAAGTTCTTCCTCATACTCGCACTCATAGCCTCGGCACTCGGAGTGTCGGCGCAGCACGGCACTTTTTATGACCAGCGCGCCACCCTTTTTGAAGTCTTGCCGATGGACTCCACCAATATCGTCTTTCTCGGCAACTCAATCACCAACGGCTGCGAATGGCATGAGCTTTTCAATAACCCGCGGATAGTAAACCGCGGTATCAGCGGCGACATAGCAATGGGCATTGTCGACCGCCTCGATCCGTTGATTAAAGGCAAGCCTGCCAAAGTGTTTCTTATGATTGGCGTCAATGATGTGAGCCATCACATTTCGGCCGACTCAATAGCCACTGACATCACAAAGATCGTAAACCGTATAAGATCAGAGAGTCCGGGCACGAAACTCTACCTGCAGTCGTGTCTGCCATTCAACGAGTCGTTCAACCGGTGGAAAAATCTCGTGGGCAAGCAACAGGTAATCATCGACCTCAACAAACGCCTTGAGAAAGTGGCCGGCGAGTATGGAGCTACATGGATAAATCTTTATCCGCTATTCAGCGACGGCCACGACAATCTCAAACCCGAATATACCAACGATGGCCTTCATCTTACCGGTCCGGCATATCTTGTCTGGAAAGAGGCGATTGAAAAATATGTAAACGAATAGATTGTTACACGACGACGCGCAACAACAGCAGATTATCGAACTGAGCGACACCACTGCTCTGGTGCTCGCCGGGCCCGGATGTGGCAAAACTCATATCCTCGCCCGGCGAGTGTTTCATGCCTCGGCCCATACCGATTTCGATGAAATGCTGTGTGTGACATTCACAAACCGCGCCGCCCGTGAAATGAAGCAACGCATAGAGGCGTATATGGGCTATGTGCCGCAAAATCTGTTTGTCGGCAACATGCACCGCTTCTGCCTGCGTTTCCTTTACGAGAACGAGATCGTCAATGCCGACACTACAGTCATTGACGAAGAAGACCGGCTCGATTTCCTCGTAACTATTCTCGACAGGCCTACCGCTGCCAATGTAAACGATTTTCTCACAAAGGCGGCATACGTATATCAGGTAGAGCACGATCATCCCGACCATATCATCCGCCGCCCTGCAAGCCCTCTGACCGAAGCCGATTATCAAGCTATTGACGCTTACAGCCGCTTCAAGACCGAAAACAGGCTCATCGACTACGACGATATCCTGCTACAGACCTATACCGCTTTGCAGCAACTGCCGGCGGCTGACTTCAAGATGACGGCTTACCGCTGGGTGCAAGTCGATGAGGTTCAGGATATGACGCCACTGCAGCTCGCCATTGTCGACGCCGTGACGATGTCTATCCGGCGCACTCTCATCTATTTCGGCGACGAGCAGCAGGCGATATTCAGATTCATCGGTGCCGGCGGACGTGCGCTCGATTTACTCAAACGCCAATGCCGTGGAAACATTCTGCGCCTTAAACGCAACTACCGCTCTCCCGGCTACCTTGTGGAAATGTGCAACACTCTCGCGTGCGATTGGCTCGACATCAACCGCCAATTTCTTCCTGAAGCGGTAGACAACAGTCGCGATGAGGGCAATATGACCCTCTACAGCGCAAGCTATGAACAGCTTGCATACACAGCCGCCAATATCGCGCGCCTCAGGCTTGCCGAATCCCCCGATGAAAATGTAGCAGTGCTCTGCCGCGTAAATACCGACGCCGAATATTTATCGGAAGTATTCTGCAATCTCGGGCTAAGCCATTTCCACGTTTCCAAGCAAGATCTTTTCCATCAGTTGCCGTTCAAGACTGTATGGTCACATCTTGCCGCAGTGAGCCGCCCCTTCATGCGACAGCCTTGGGTTAGGCTGCTGTATCAGACCCGTTGCGCCAAGACCGTCACAGGAGCCCGCAAACTCGTAAGACTCCTCCGTAACAGTGCGATAGGCTGTGATGAACTTCTATATTTCGACAAACCCCTGCGGGTAGAAAGACTCATTGAGCTTTATGGCTCCGACACAGAAATCGTAGTATTCGACACCGAGACAACCGGGCTCGACATTCTCAACGACGATATCGTGCAGATTGCCGCAGTAAAGATTCTGCGGGGCGAAATCATCGGGCAATTTGAGGTTTTCATTTCTTCCGACAGGCGTCTGCCACGAGAATTGCAGCCGGGTGTGCTCAATCCTATTGCAGAGATTTACAAGACAGCACAAAAACTCAAACCAACTGAGGCTTTTGCCGCCTTTGAAGACTTCATCCAAAACGCCATTCTTGCAGGGCACAACCTCGATTTTGATATAGCCATAATGCGGCGCAATATCAGCCGACGCACAAATGCCGATATTCCATGGCAATTGACACCGGCAGCCGAACGGCTTGATACCCTCGTGCTTGCGCGTCAGCTATATCCGCAGCTTCATCGACATAGGCTCAAAGATATGATTGAGGTGCTGAAGCTGGAGGCATGCAACAGCCACAATGCCGTTGACGATACATTGGCTACGGCGTCGCTTCTTGCAGCATTGTTCAATAAAGCTGAAAAAATCAAGGAGAAAGTAGAACTTGCGCACAAAAACGAAAGTATCTGCCGCTGCGCAAAATCTTTCAGAGCAGCCTACGGAGATTTTTATTTCAAATGGAGATCGATGTTGCATAATCCTGATGAATCTTACGCGAACTCGCTGTGCGGTGCAATCTCCGAAGCAAATGAATTCTTCAAAAAACGCGGCTACTGCGACGGTATACAACGGCTCGACTATGTGCTCGCATTGATCGAGCGCTGCATAATCGACCAAGACGATTCTGCCGCATTCGGTCCGCAGATTGCCCGACATCTGCATGATATGCTGAGTTTCAACGAATCAGACTTTTTCAGCAACGGAATAGTTGACGAGCGGCTCTCGATAATGACCATCCACAAAGCAAAGGGGCTTGAGATGGACAATGTCATTGTTTTCGACGCCTCGCGGTTCTATGGTGATGTCACTGATCATGCCCGCGTACTTTATGTCGCTTTCTCGCGAGCCCGCAGGCGTCTTGCAGTAGGGCTTTCGGGCAACATGCCTCCGCCAATGCGCGGCCTGCAGCAGTATTTCCGGCGCATGACTCCCGCTCAGGTCAAGATTGCCGTAAATTGCGAATACCTCAATCTTAAATAATCATTTCACTCATCTCATTTGTTATTAATCAGTAAACAGTCAATAATATGATAGTAAATACAGCCCGCTTCGTAGTCAGCAACTCAGACTACTCCAAATGCCCCGCCGACCGACGACATGAATACGCGTTTATCGGCCGCTCAAACGTAGGCAAATCATCGCTTATAAATATGCTTACCGGACAGAAAGGCCTTGCAATGACCTCATCGACTCCCGGTAAGACTATGCTCATCAACCATTTTCTGGTTAATGACAGCTGGTATATCGTCGACCTCCCCGGCTACGGCTATGCGCGCCGCAGCAAAAGCGACCGCGACCGACTCGAAGGTATCATCAAAAACTACATCCTCGGCCGCGAGCAAATGACAAATCTTTTCGTGCTGATCCATAGCCGCCACAAACCGCAGAAAATCGACCTTGAATTCATGGAATGGCTTGGTGAGAACGGCGTGCCTTTCAGCATTGTCTTCACCAAACTCGACAAACTCACTCCAACTGCCGGCAAACGCCAGATCGAGGCATACTGCGCCCAGTTACTCGAATCATGGGAAGAGCTGCCACCGGTATTCAAAACCTCAAGCGAAGACCGCCGCGGACGCGACGCGCTGCTCAACTATATAGAGGAAATGAACAAACTACCACTACAGTGATTTAACAGGGTTCTTATAAGCTGCGAATCATCAAATGCTTTGAACAAAGCATAAAACTCCGGCGTTTTCTATCAAAAAGACATTATTATGGATAAAGATAAACGCAAGGAAACAGACAAGGCTCTACGCGACCTTCCGGGAGCGGCGATAGATGCAGCCGACGACGATAAAGTTGACGATTGCATGGTGAAAGAACGTACAAAAACGCTCAACAACAACCCCAGGAACAACGATTGACCGCAAGCACAAACAGAGATCTCACGAATCCGCCTCAATGCAAAAATTGAAGCGGATTTGCGTTATTTAAGGATATTT
>OFFN01001514.1_pt1 | contig 11377 bp, 7 predicted proteins | sample 1521381 | NCBI WGS metagenome assembly OFFN01 (sample SAMEA3504112, study PRJEB24116) | mouse gut metagenome | biome: mouse gut; feature: mouse-associated habitat; material: faeces | place: Denmark | collected 2011 | reverse complement strand
TTGGCTTTTACGTTGGAATCTTTGATCAGGTCATAAAAGGCTCTTTTTTCCACTTCCGTAACGTCCGTAGGAACCGCCACATAATAATCTGCCGGCTTTGCGTTACCTTTTGAAAGATCGTTCACAAAATACTTGATCAGCGTTTCCATATTTTTAATGTCTGCAATAACGCCGTTGCTGAGCGGATAGGAAATACGGATATTGCTGGGCGCTTTTTCATACATTTCAAAAGCGGAATTTCCATATGCAAAAAGAGTATCTTTGTTCTCAATCGCTATCATGTTCTTTTCTACGATGATATGATCGTCCGTCCTGTTATAGATTTTAATATTATTGGTACCGAGGTCGATACCAAACACGTTATTTGCCAAAATGACAACCCCTTTCTATAGTAAACCTGATTCTTTAAAGCTGATATATTTGCGGTCCCCGATAATGATATGATCGATCAAAGGGATCTCCATAAGTTCTCCCGTCTTAGCCAGCCTCCTTGTGATCTCCATATCCTGCCTGCTGGGCATAGGATCCCCGCTCGGATGATTATGCAATATAATAATGTGCATGGCATGTACTTTTAATGCATATTGAAAAACCTCTCTTGGTGAAAGCAAAGAGGCGTTTGCCGTCCCTATGGATAAAACGGACCGGGAAATCAACTGCGCCTTATTATCCAGACACAACAGAATGACTCTTTCCTTTTCTTCATGCCGCAGTTCTTCCATAAAATAGTCCGCAACCGATTCCGGAGAAGAAAATTTAAGCAACGGTTCTTTTCTTGCTTTTGCCATCCTCATGGAAAGTTCTGCAATGCATTTGATCTTGACCGCTTTCACTTCGCCGATCCCGCGCAACTGCTTCAATTCTTCCACGGAAAGGTGATAAAGCCCTAACAGCCCTTTATGGGGAGAGCCTGCCAGTTCAAGGATCTGCCTGCCCAGTTCTACCGAGTTGCAGTCTTTTGTCCCCGTCCTTAATATAATAGCCAAAAGCTCGGCTTCCGATAAGCTTTCCGGCCCTTGTTTCAAAAATTTTTCGTAGGGAAGCGCTTCTGTTTCCGTATTGCTTTCCGTCGTTCCTTTTTTCATTTATACCCCTTTTGCTACTCTCCGGGCAGACAAAAAACGTATAATTTCTATCTTCAATCTCATAAAAAGCGATAAATAATGAGGGCGATCACAATGCCTGCGATACTGGCTATCGTGATTCTGATCGTTAATGCAAAGGTGATGCACAAAATCCCCAGATCCAGTACAAGCGGACTGGTCAGCCCAAAAGTTTGTCCATAATTTAACCATGTATTCGGAAAAAGGTTTCCGATGAAACCGCCAATCACGATTCCGGCTAAAAGCAATAAAAAGCATGCCCAGTTGTTTTTCCGCATGATACTCCTCCAGTTTAACATAAATGCCTTGCAATGTATATAAAATTTCTTACAATTTATCCGACAAAATACAACAGCCTGGGATTTTGTTTTCTTTTAAGGACTGTACGGTCTTTAATATGCCGAATTTTGCGTGCTGCCAGGTAAGTCCGCCCTGAAAGTATACGGCATAGGGCGGTTTGATCGGCGCGTCTGCTGAAAGTTCGATGGAAGAACCGGAGACGAAAGCGCCCGCCGCCATGATCACTTCGCTGTCATATCCGGGCATGGCCCAAGGTTCCGGCACTACGAAGCCGTCTACCGGAGCTGCCGATTGGATGCCTTTACAAAATGCGATCACCGCTTCTTTGTTTTGAAACTCCACGGCCTGAATAATATCGTGTCTGGACTGGGTGGAGTCAGGAACGACCCGGTAGCCTAACTGCTCATAAATATTGGCGGCGAAGACGGCGCCCTTGAGCGCTCCCGCCGTTACCGTCGGCGCTAAGAACAGCCCCTGATAAAAGGCCCCGAGGACGCCTAAGGAAGCGCCTACTTCTTTCCCGAGGCCGGGAGAAGTGAGTCTGTACGCCGCATTTTCCACACACTCTTTTTTTCCTGCAATGTAGCCGCCGATCGGCGCCAAACCGCCTCCCGGGTTCTTAATGAGAGATCCTACAGCCATATCCGCGCCCACATCCGTAGGCTCGATCCGTTCCACAAATTCTCCGTAACAATTATCTACCATACAGAGAACATCGGGTTTGATATTTTTGATAAAAGCAATTAGTTCCCCGATTTTTTTTACGGATAAGGTAGGCCGCACGGCATAGCCTTTCGAACGTTGTATCGTTACAAGTTTTGTTTTTTCGTTGACGGCCTTTTGGATCTTTTCATAATCAAAACTGCCGTCCTCCAACAGGTCTACCTGCCTGTAAGAGATCCCGTATTCTTTTAACGAGCCTTTGGACTCCCGTATACCGATGACCTCTTCCAAGGTATCATAAGGCTTTCCCACCGGAGAAAGCAGCTCGTCTCCGGGGCGCAGGTTGCTCATCAGGGCTAACGCCAGAGCGTGGGTGCCGCAGGTGATCTGCGGCCTTACCAGCGCGTCTTCCGTATGGAAAATGTTGGCATAGACCGCTTCTAAAGTATCCCTGCCTATATCCCCGTAACCGTATCCTGTCGTCCCAAGCAGGCAGGCTTCGCTTACCTTTGCCTCCTGCATGGCTTTTAATACCTTTAACTGGTTATATTCGGCTGTTTCGTCTATCTGCCTGAAACGCTCTGCAAGACGTTCCAACACTGCTTCTCCGAAAGCGCAGACATCGTCGGAGATTCCCATTTCTTTATATAAACGTTTTGTTTCGGTATCCATATGTTTCTCCTGTTTTAACTTATCAAATATACCATTATTTAACAAAAATTACAATCCTTTCTGTGTTCCCATCTGTCTATAATATAAGCGAGGATTTCTTCTTCGTCGTATCCGAAAGCGCCTTTTTCCACCCAGATCACGTCTTTTTCTCTTTTAAACCATGTGATCTGGCGTTTGGCAAAATGTCTGGTATCCCGTTTGATCAGATAAACCGCCTCTTCCAAACCGATCTCTCCGTTCAAAAAACGTAACAGTTCTTTATAACCGAGTCCCTGCATGGAAACGAGGTTTTTGTCAAATCCCGCTTCTTTTAAACTGTTTACTTCCGCAAGAAGCCCTTCGGAAAGCATATCGTCAACCCGCCTGTCAATTCTTTCGTACAGTTTCTTTCTGTCGTCGTTCAGGACAAAATAGCAGGAATCATAGGCGGAGAGCTTTTGCCGTTCCGTTTCGTTATGTTCTGATATCTTTTTTCCTGTAAGAAAATAAAATTCCAAGGCCCGCACCACTCTTTTTTTATTGTTGGCATGAATAGCCTGCGCTGAGGCCTCGTCTGCTTTTCTAAGCATATGGTGCAGATATTGCGCCCCCTTTTTATCGTAAAGGCGTTCCAGTCTTGTCCTGAGCTTAGTATTTTCTTCATTTTCGGTAAAATCAATGTCGTAAAGCACAGCCTGAATATAAAATCCGGTGCCGCCTGTTAAGATCGGAATATGTCCCCTGTCCGTGATCTCACGGATACATTGTGTTACCCTGTTTTTGAAGATCACTACGTTAAATTCTTCGTCAGGCTCCAATATGTCCAGCATGTGGTGCCTGACGCCTTCCATCTGTGCGGGCCGTATTTTGGCCGAACCGATATCCATATGTTTATATACCTGCATGGAATCGGCGGAGATGATCTCTGCGCCGAGATGTTTGGCCAGCCGGATGGAAAGATGGGTCTTTCCTACCGCAGTAGGTCCGGCCAGTACGATCAAAGGCAATTTTTCCGCCATGTTTTCTCCGTTTCCGCGCCGTTATTTGCGCATATCAAGTTTTGTCTGCACGGTTTGTTCCGTTTAGTGGCGTCCGCGCAGTTTTAAGGTTCTGTCTCATTTTTTCAGACGATTCGTTTAAACTTTTTTTCCAGTTCATATTTGGTCATGGCGATCAGCGTAGGCCTGCCATGGGGACAATGATAAGGATTATCGAGGGTCAGAAGCTGATCGATCAGCGCCTCCGCCTCTGCAGCGTTCATGCGCATATTTCCTTTTACGGCGGCTTTACAGGACATGGAGGCGATTTTTTCTTCTATGACGGAAACGGTTCCCCTGACCGGACCTGACATAAGTTCGTCCATGATTTCTTCAAACAGTTCTTTTTCATTACATCCGTACAGGTCGGCAGGAACCGCTCTGATGGCATATTCGTTTCCGCCGAAACTTTCTATTTCAAATCCGAGCCGTTCAAAGACCGATGCATATTCCAAATACAGATTTTCCTGTCTGCCGCCCAGCGTGACGATGAGCGGCGGGTTGATCAATTGGGAAACAATCTCCTTTTTCCTGAGAGCGGCAATCAATTTTTCATATTTTACCTTTTCGTGGGCCGCATGCTGATCCATGATAAGAAGCTGGTCCTGATAGCCGATCAGCCAATAGGTATCAAAGATCTGCCCCAAGATATTGTATCCGGCCTTTGCCTCTTTCGTCAGTATCTTTTCCTCAAACAGTTCCATCTGAAAAGGCTCTTTTGTGACACCAGTGTCATTTTGGGGATTTGGATTTGCAGGCAAATTTTCATTCTCGTCAGATTTCTCCTTTTTCCCCTCTCCTATGACACGGCTCCAAACCGGATTTTGCATGAAGTCTTGCATTTTTTGTTCTTTTGCACGGTATTCCATGCTTTCCGCTACTTTGCTCTCCCGCAGTCTTTTTTCTTCAAACGGTTCGGGGACGTCTTTTTTTACCGGTTCTATATCTTGTGGTTCCGCAGCCAATACCACTTCCGGAATCATTTCTTTTTGGGAAAGAGCCCCGGCTATGGCCTTGGCGGTAAAATCAAAAAAGGCGGCTCCGTTTGTAAAGCGGATATCCATTTTTGTGGGGTGGACGTTTACGTCTATCGTCTCCGTATCCAAATCAAAATGCAGTACCGTAAAAGGATATTTATGCTGCATCAGATACCCTTTGTATCCTTCTTCGATGGCCTTGGAAACCAGCCCGCTTTTGACGAAACGTCGGTTGACAAAATAGTTTTCGTAATTGCGGTTTGCCCTGTTTATCGTAGGTTTTCCAAGAAATCCCATGATTTTCATACCCGGTCCTTCGCAGGAAAGAGGGAGTACTTCCCCCGCAATGTCCCTTCCGTAGATCCGGTAAATGATCTCCTTTAAATCGCCGCTTCCCGTCGTATGGAACCGGATCTGTCCGTTTATGATATATTTAAAAGATATGTCCGGATGGGAAAGGGCCATATGCTCCATCAGATCCGAAACATATCCGCCTTCCGTCGCCGGCTGTTTTAAAAATTTACGGCGTACAGGAGTATTAAAAAACAGATTTCTTACGATGATCGTCGTACCCTCCGGCGCGCCGACCTCCTCGGTCTCCTTATTGTCCGCGCCTTCAAGCAAAAGACGTACGCCGAGCAGGGATTCTTTCGTCTTAGTGATCATCTCTACTTTCGCCACGGCGGCGATACTTGACAGAGCTTCCCCTCTGAAGCCCAGACTGGAGATCCTTGACAGATCCGATATGTTCCTGATCTTGCTGGTAGCATGTCTGACAAACGCGTTATCTACCTGCGTTTTATCTATGCCGCAGCCGTTATCCGTAATGCGGATCATGGAGATCCCGCCGTCTTTGATCTCAACGGTAACGGAATCCGCGCCGGCATCCATAGAATTTTCCACCAATTCTTTCACTACGCTTGAAGGACGTTCCACTACCTCTCCCGCCGCGATCTTATCGATCGTATCATGATCTAAAAGTTGAATCTTTTGCATGTTTTAGTCCTGCCCCTTCCAACGGTTCTTCAGCTTATTCTGTAGGCGATACAGTACATTTAGCGCGTCAAGCGGCGTTAAATTAGAGATATCAATGTTATTTAACTCTTCCAAGACGTCTTCGTCCTTTACAGTATCAAACAAAGACATCTGTTTCAGATCTACTTCATCCAGCTTTTTAACAGGTTTTCTGTTTTCGCTTTTGACGTCCACTACGATACTTTGTACTTTTTCCGTAATATCGTTATCGCTGAGCTGTTCTACGATCTCTTTTGCCCTGTCGATGACCATATCCGGAACGCCGGCAAGCTTTGCTACCTGTATCCCGTAACTTTTATCCGCACCGCCCTTGACGATCTTTCGCAAAAATACAATATCTTCGCCTTTTTCTTTTACCGCAATGCAATAGTTATTCACATTGTTCATTTTCCCTTCCAATTCGGTCAGTTCATGATAATGCGTGGCAAATAGAGTCTTGGCGCCGAGCAGTTTTCTGTTGCTGATATGTTCAATGACGGCCCATGCTATGCTGAGTCCGTCAAAAGTAGATGTTCCCCTGCCGATCTCATCCAGTATAAGCAGGCTTTTTGAAGTGGCGTTCCGCAAAATATTGGCTACTTCGTTCATTTCTACCATAAAAGTGCTTTGGCCGCTGGCAAGGTCGTCCGAAGCGCCCACACGGGTAAAGATACGGTCTACAATACCGATATCCGCCGACTTGGCGGGAACAAAGGAACCGATCTGGGCCATCAGTACGATTAATGCCGTCTGCCGCATATAAGTGGATTTTCCGGCCATATTGGGTCCGGTAATGATGGCGATGCAGTGGTTTGCATTATCCAGAAAAGTATCGTTTCTGATAAACATATCTTCTGACAACATATGTTCCACAACGGGATGCCGGCCCTCCTTTATGTGAATAACGCCCTTTTCGTTTAAGGCGGGACGCACATAGTGATTGCGTTCGGCCACCAGAGAAAGCGAGGCAAATACGTCTAATTTTGCAACAGCTTTTGCCGTTGCCTGTATCCTTTCCACTTCCATGGCGATGGAATCCCGGATCTTGCAGAACATCTCATATTCCAGCGTATAGAGTTTGTCTTCCGCATTCAGGATCGTATCTTCTAATTCCTTCAGACGGGGAGTGGTATATCGTTCTGCATTGGCAAGAGTCTGCTTTCTGATATAATCTTCCGGGACAAGGTCTTTGTAAGAATTTGTCACTTCAAAATAATAGCCGAACACCTTGTTATATTTGATCCGCAGATTCTTGATTCCTGTCCGTTCCCGGTCGCTTTCTTCCAACTGTGCAAGCCAGCTTTTTCCTTCCGTTTTGGCATGACGCAGCTTGTCGATATTGGCATCGAAGCCTTCTTTTATAAAACCGCCGTCCCTAATGGATATAGGGGGTTCTTCTATGATGGAAGAATCGATCAAATGGAAAATATCCTCCAATCCGTCTATCCCGTTATCAATCTCTTTTAACAGTTCTTTTCCGAAACCTTTCAATACCGTTTTGATATGGGGCAGCATCAAAAGGGAATTGCGGAAAGCCACCAGATCCCTTGGATTTGCGGTTTTATAGCTCACCCTTCCGAGCAGCCTTTCCAGATCGTAGATGGGCGTTAAATATTCCCTGATCTCATCTCTGGAAACGGTGTCCTTACACAGCTCCGCAACGGCATCCAGCCGCTTTTCCATTTCTCCTTTATCGATCAGCGGCTGTTCGATGTAACTTCGGAGCGTCCTTGCTCCCATTGCCGTTTTTGTTTTATCCAGCACCCAGAGGAGCGAACCCCTTTTCTGTTTTTCCCTTAAGGTTTCCGTCAATTCTAAATTCCGTCTTGTAGAACTGTCAAGCATCATATATTTACTCGTCAGGTAGGGATACAGATGAGTAAAGTGGCCGAGAGAGTTTTTTTGCGTTTCGTATAAATATTGCAAAAGGACTCCCGCTGCGATCGTACCCGTAGGGAAATCGTCGATACCAAGCCCTGTGAGTACGGACACTTTAAAATGCTTCATCAGGCATTTTTTACAGGCCTCTTCATCAAAATAGTGAGGTTCCAAAGAATACACGGTGATCCCAAGACGGTGCTTTAGATCGTTTAGATCGATGCCGCTTACTAAAAAAGCATCGTTGCTGATGATCTCGGAGGGCGCGTATTTATTGACTTCGTCCAAAAGCCTTCTGCTGTCTTCCACCTCCGTCACATAGTAATCTCCGGTCGTTACATCCGCTATGGAAATGCCGATTTTTTCCGTAAAATAAGCGACTGACATTAAAAAGTTGTTCTTTCCTTCTTCCAGCGCCTGCGTATTTAGGTTTGTACCCGGTGTTACGATTCTTACGACTTCCCTTTTTACGATCCCCTTGGCTTCTTTGGGATTTTCTATCTGTTCGCAGACCGCTATTTTATAACCCTTTTGGACAAGTTTATTTAAATATCCTTCAACGGCATGGTAAGGAACGCCGCACATCGGCGCCTTTTCTTCCTGACCGCAGTTTTTGCCGGTCAGCGTGATCTCCAGTTCCTTCGATGCGGTCAGCGCATCTTCATAAAACATTTCGTAAAAGTCTCCCAGTCTGTAGAATAAAATACAATCCTGATAGTCCTTTTTCGTTTCCATATATTGCTGCATCATTGGAGTTAATTCAGCCACTTTTTCTCTCCTGTTACAGACGGTTTCCGTACTGTTTTCGTTTATTTTTTACTTTTGTGAAATGCTCACGGCCTTTGAAGGTCTTCCGCCCGTTTCAGCGCGTCGTCTATATGGACGCACATATTCTCTTTCCCGATCTTTTTGTCAAAGCCCGCTTTCTGCATCACATGAAGCGGTTGTTCATTCACATGGGAAAGTATGATCCTGATGTTTCTCTTTTCGCATTTTTCATAAAGTTCTTCCAAAGAATGCATTGCCGTCGCATCAATGGCGCTTACGCTCCTCATTCTTAAAATCAGGCAGGTATCCTGTTCATCGAGCGTGATCCCTAAGATCTTATTGGCAGCCGCAAAGAACATGGGACCGCTGATCTCGTAAACATGGGTATGAGCCGGTACCTGCCTTAAAGACAGGCTATCCGGATCGTCCTCTTCATCTACATATTTCCAGCCTTCCACTTCCGTGACTTCGCTCATCCGTTTCATAAAGAGAATGGCGGCAAGTAAGATCCCTGCCTCGATCGCTACTACCAGATCAAAGACCACCGTTAAGATAAAAGTGATCACCAGTACAATGATATCACTTTTAGGCGCGGTTTTACAAAGATGAACAAATTTCCGCCATTCACACATATTGTAGGCAACCATGAAAAGGATCGCCGCAATGGCGGGCATGGGGATCAGCGCCGCATAAGGCATCAGAACTACAAGGATCAGGAGCAAGGTAACGGAATGTACCATACCGGCAACGGGGGTACGGCCGCTCTTTACATTTGCGGCCGTTCTTGCGATGGCACCGGTGGCAGGGATGCCGCCGAATAAAGCGGAGGTGATATTGCCTGCGCCCTGTGCGATCAGTTCCATATTGGAGCGGTGCCGGCTGTTGACCATACTGTCCGCCACCACGCAGGAAAGTAAAGATTCGATAGCGGCAAGGATGGCGATCGTAAAAGCGTCGGGAAGTACGTTTTTCACTGTGGCCAAAGAAAAGGCCGGCAGGGAAAAAGCAGGCAGTTTATTGGAGATCTCATACAGATCCCCGATCGTATTGACGTTCATGCGCAGTCCTTTTACCATAGCGATCCCCACCAGCACCGCGATCAGGGACGGAGGGATCTTTTTAAAAAACATGGGCCAAAAGATCAAAATAGCCAGACAGACTGCGCCTACCAGCGCGGCTTCCCAATTGAACGTATGTATAAAGGTAAATACCGCTTTTAGTTTATCCATGGTTTCGATCAGCGGTTCTTCGGTAACAATATGAAGGCCTAAAAAATCTTTGATCTGCCCTACGAGGATCGTTACGGCAATGCCGGAAGTGAATCCCGTGGTGATCGTATAGGGAATAAATTTGATCAGATTACCGAGACGTAAAAATCCCATGACAATCAGGATCGCGCCGGCAAGAAGGGTGGCGATGATCAGACCGTCCATGCCGTTTTTGGCTACGATTCCCGCTACGATCGTGGCAAAAGCCGCCGTAGGCCCTGCGATCTGTACCCGGCTCCCGCCCAGAAAGGAGATCACAAATCCTGCAGTGATCGCCGTATAAATTCCCTTTTCCGGCGTCACTCCCGACGCCAGCGCCAAGGCGATAGACAACGGCAGCGCTATGATCGCCACAATAATGCCTGCGACCACATCTTTCACAAACTGTTCCTTTGTATATGTTTTCATAACGGAAAACAACTTCGGTTTTAATTTTTCCATAACAGCCTCCAATAATTTCGTTTTATCTAATTTTTCCCTTCTACCATAGTCCCGATATAATAGAACCCATGGCATTCCTCTAACCGCACTGTTACCAATTTCCCGAGCAGCGTATCGTCTCCCTTAAAATGCACCAGAATATTGTTGGAAAGCCGTCCTGTCATCAAGGTAGGATCCTGCTCGTTTTTTTCCTCGACAAGCGCCTCCATCGTCTTTCCCTGCAGCATGGCCGCCCGCTTTTTAGCCGTCTTCTGGACCGTGTCGAGCAATCTGTCAAAACCTTCTTTTACTACGTCTTCCGGTACCTGGTTTTCCATCGCAGCGGCAGGAGTGCCTGTTCTTTTCGAATAAATAAAGGTGAAGGCATTATCGTATTCTACCTGTTTTACTACGTCGATGGTATGATCCACATCTTCCGGCGTTTCCCCCGGAAATCCTACGATAATATCCGTTGTAATGGAAATATCGGGAATTTCCTTTCTGATTTTTTCCGCCAGAGCAAGATACTGCTCTTTGGTATATTTCCGGTTCATAGCAGTCAGTATTTTTGTGGAACCGGACTGCAAAGGGAGATGGAGATGCCTGCAGATTTTTTTCGAATGCTTCATTACTTCTATCAGTTCGTCGGACAGATCTTTCGGATGGGAGGTCATAAAACGGATCCGCTCAATTCCCTCCACTTCGTTAATCTGTCGCAAAAGTCCTGCGAATGTAGCGGGCCGTTCCAGCTTCTTCCCGTAGGAATTGACATTCTGTCCCAGAAGGGTCACTTCGCGGTATCCGCGTGACCGGAGGTCGGCCAGCTCGGCAAGGATGCTCTGCAGTTCGCGGCTGCGTTCGCGTCCGCGGGTATAGGGCACAATGCAGTAGGAACAGAAGTTGTTGCATCCGCGCATTATGCTGATAAATCCGCTCACTATGTTGCCGGGAAGTCGTACCGGCAGGATGTCGCGATAAGTCTCGGTAGTGCTTAGCTCGACATTTATGGCTTTCTCTCCGGCTTCAGCCGCGGCGAAAAGTGCAGGGAGATCAAGATATGAATCTGGTCCGGCCACGAGGTTGACGCCATGCTCGTTGATAAGCTCCTCCTTGACGCGCTCGGCCATACAGCCTATAACGCCGGTTATCAGAGTGCGTCCGGCTGATTGGCGCTTGCGGCGGAGCGAATTCAGGAATTGAAGGCGTCCCAGGATTTTCTGTTCGGCGTTGTCGCGAATGGAGCATGTGTTGAGCAGCACGGCATCGGCTTCATCGATGTCGGTGGTCATGGTGTAGCC
>OFFN01001508.1_pt1 | contig 11417 bp, 9 predicted proteins | sample 1521381 | NCBI WGS metagenome assembly OFFN01 (sample SAMEA3504112, study PRJEB24116) | mouse gut metagenome | biome: mouse gut; feature: mouse-associated habitat; material: faeces | place: Denmark | collected 2011 | reverse complement strand
GTATCGGGGGCGGTCAGGCTTTTGGAGGGGAAAGGATTTCTCAGAAAAGAGTATACGCAGAATAATAAAAAAACGGCGCATTTAAAAATATGCGGAGCAGCTTTCCCGATTATTACGGACGGAAGAGCGGCGCAGGAAGAATTTATTGCAGTTTTAACGGGGGGATTTTCAGAGAAGGAGAGCGAGGGGATGAAAAGATGTCTGGAGCATATCCGGAAAAATATTGACAATTACTTAAAGGAGGAGACGGAAGTATGTTAAAAGTTATCGTTTGTTTTATTGCGGGAATCGGCGCCGGACTTGGGACGGGCTTTGCAGGAATGAGCGCGGCGGCGGTGATCAGCCCCATGCTGATCACGTTTCTTGGCCTGCCGGCTTATGAAGCGGTAGGGATCGCGCTTGCCAGCGACGTTCTTGCCAGTGCGGTAAGCGCTTATACTTACGGAAAAAATAAGAATCTGGACATCCGTAACGGGACGGTAATGATGGCGGCCGTTCTTTTGTTTACTCTTGTCGGCAGCTTTGTGGCAAGTAAGGTTCCTAATACGACAATGGGCAGTTTTTCCGTATGTATGACCTTGCTTCTCGGCATTAAATTTATCTTAAGACCGGTGATGACGACTAAGGAAACGATGAATGCGGTGAGCCGCGGAAAGAGGACCGTGCAGTCCCTTATCAGCGGAACCGTCGTCGGGTTTATCTGCGGTTTTATCGGTGCGGGCGGCGGAATGATGATGCTTTTGATCCTGACCGGCGTATTAGGATATGAATTAAAGACGGCGGTGGGAACCAGCGTATTTATTATGACGTTTACGGCATTTACGGGTGCGGTCAGTCATTTTGCCATAGGCGGTATACCGGATCTATGGTGTCTGCTTTTCTGTGTGGCTTCGACGCTGCTATGGGCAAGGATCGCCGCCAGATTTGCAAATAAAGCGAGCGCCGTCACATTGAACCGGGCGACGGGCGTGGTGCTTACCGTTTTAGGCGTGGCAATCCTTGTGGTAAATTATATTAAGTGATATAATAAAAATGTTTTTGTTGGGAATCATGATAGAGATGAGAGATCGGCTACGAAGGAAGGGAGAAGATACATGAAGATAGCGGCAACTTTTGAAAACGGAACCATATTCGGACATTTCGGGCATACAAGGCAGTTCAAGGTATACGACGTTGAAGCGGGAAAGGTCGTAGGAGAGCGGGTCGTAGATACGAATGGCAGCGGACACGGGGCGCTTGCAGGTTTTTTAGCTGATCTGGGGGTGGATACTCTGATCTGCGGCGGAATCGGGGCAGGCGCACAGAATGCACTGGCAGAGGCCGGAATACGACTTTACGGCGGTGTGACAGGCAGTGCGGATGAAGCGGTAAAGGCGCTGCTGGAGGGAAAACTTACTTATGATGCGGAGGTTCACTGCGATCATCATGATGCAGAGCATCAGGGCGGGCATTGTGGGGAACATAAACAGGAATGTTCGTGCCATTGAGCAAAGTGCGTAAAGTTTTCTAAGCTGTCAAAGTACGCAGGCTAAGATTGTTTGTGCCATTTATGGCACTGACGCCGTAAGCGGCATGACGGGAAGAGGGAAAATGAATCAAAAAGTATATGAATATGAAGCGTCAATTTATGATGCAGAACAAAAAGGCGGCGCGTATGTGCCTTTTCCTTATGATATCAGGAAAGAGTTCGGCAGGGGGAGAGTAAAGGTACACGCCACTTTTGACGGAGAGCCTTATGACGGCAGCATCGTAAATATGGGAATCAAATATGCGGACGGCAGTATCTGCTACATTATCGGCCTGCGTAAAGAGATCCGTTCTAAGATAGGGAAACAGCCCGGAGATAAGGTTCTTGTGACGATAAAGGAACGGGAATAGGGTTGCGATATACAAGGGAGTATTATGATGAAAACAATAAATATATGGGCGTTATGCATGACAGCGGTTTTTGTTTCTTTTTTGGGGTTTGTAGTGGAAAATCTATGGCTGGCCATAGCGAAAGGTTATATGGATAACCGCAATATGTGTTTTCCGTTCCTGATCGGTTATGGCATTGCAATGCTGCTGGTGTTAGGGGTACTTGGAACACCGAAAAGGCCGTGCCTTTTTGGGAAACGTATTTTGGTGAAAAGCAGGATGGTAAGGATTTTATTTTATTTTGCGGGCGCGATGTTATGCGTCTGCATCGGCGAGATCCTTTTGGGGAAATTAGTGGAGCATACCTGCCATTTTTACTGGTGGGATTATTCCAAGATACCGTTACATATCACAAGATATACATCCATACCGACGAGCGCCATGTTTTCGGCGGCGATCACGGTTTTCATGGATGTTGTACTGAAGCCTCTGTACCATTCTTTCCAAAGGTGGAACGGCGGGGTACTGAAAGTGGTGGTCATAGCGGTGGTTTGCTGATGGCCGGCGATTTTCTTTATAATGCCTATAAGATGTATAAAAGGCAGGGTATGGTACGCAGATGGAGGATCGATACTACGGCGGGCTTTTTGTATAAGCGGCTTCATGCCCAGCAGTAAACCGGGCGGCCGGCGTCAGAGCGGACAAAGGAAACAGGCGGAGCGGCGTTAGAGATTTCCGGATAAGGAGAGAAAGGATTTTTCATGTATCATATCGCTATTGTGGAGGACGAAGTTGATTTTTCTACGCAGCTTCGGTCTTTTTTAGAGCAATACCAAAAAGAAGAAAATACGCGGTTCAAGGTTTCTGCTTTTTCTTGCGGCGAGGAGATCCTTCAGGATTATCAGCCGGTTTATGATGTGATCCTGCTGGATATCGAGATGCCGGGGATAAACGGAATGGATGCGGCGGCAAAGATCAGGGAGAGCGATCAGGATGTGGTGCTGATGTTCATTACCAATATTGCTTCTTATGCCATCCGGGGATATGAAGTAGGGGCTCTCGATTTTGTAATGAAGCCGATTACTTACTACGCATTTTCCATGAGATTTACAAGGGCTTTGAAACGGGTGAGGGCGAGGCTCGGTCAGGAGGTCTTACTGACGCTTTCCGACGGGGTAAAAAAGCTGGAGGTCCAGCAGATCTACTATGTGGAGGTCCAGAACCGTATCCTGCATTACCATACGGACGAAGGAGAGTATTGTATGCGGGGGACGATGCAGAGCGTGGAAAGGATTCTGGCGCCGCATCCTTTTGTAAAGTGCAATCACTGGTATATCGTAAATTTAAAGCATGTATCAGAAGTCAGGCAGAATACGGTAATAGTGGGCGGGCATGAATTAGAGATCAGCAGGCGGAACAGGACACCGTTTTTAAAGGCGCTGGCGGATTATGTTGGAGGGTAGTGTGATGGATACCGTAAGTTATTGGATTGCGGCAGCGGCGCTTTTGGGCAGCGGGATTATTTATGTGCATACGATAGAGGCAAGGGTGAAGAAGGGAAGAAGGCTTCTTTTGGTTATCCTTGCCTATTTTCTATGTGCGGCGGTAATCAGCGGTCTGCGGCCCGGCGCATTTTTTTGGACTTATTTGTTACTGCAGACGGCGGGGTTTTTATTTTTGGTCTGTATTTTGCATATAGGGCGGGTATTGTCTTGGACGGCGGCAATTTATTATGCGATCTGGGCGTTTATGTCATGGCAGTTATTGTTGGAGCTGTGTCTGGTCTACAAACAGTATACGATCTCCTTTCAAGAAGGAAATCGGTTCACTTTTTTAGCAGGCGGGAGTCTTATTTTTGCCGGGGGTCATATCGTTATGGCGTTTACCGTGGGAAAGTGGCTGCCGGAGCGTGGAAAAAAGAAGATCGGCCCAAGGCAGTTTACGATGGCGGCTTTGACGTTTATGATATTTCAGATGCTGATTTTTGTGCCGGAAAACATGGAAGAGATGTTCAGGGAGGGGAGCTGGATCTCCAGATATTTGATACAGGTACTGCTGGCAGTGGTTCTGTACCTTCAAAATGAGCTGTTTAAAAAAAGTGAAATGCGGAAAGAACTGGAGATCATGAACCTGCTTTGGAAGACGGAACAGGAACAGTACCGGATCGATAAGGAGAATATTGCGCTCATCAATCAGAAATGCCATGACCTGAAACATCAGATCTATGCGCTTCGGAATGTAAGCGAAGAGGAAAGGAACCGTTATTTGGACGAGATCGCGGAATCCGTACAGATTTACGAGGCAATGGTGAAGACCGGGAATGAAGTACTGGATACGATCCTAACGGAGAAAAGCCTTCATTGTAAAGAAAAAGGGATTACCGTTTCCTGCGTAGCGGACGGCAGTCAGATGGATTTTATCAATACGGTAGACCTGTACGCTATTCTGGGAAATGCGATAGATAACGCCATAGAGGCGGTGGAAAAGCTGGAAGAAAAAGAAAAACGGCAGATCGACGTATTGATCTACCGAAAAGAGCAGTTTCTTGCCATTCATGTCATCAACCCGCTGGCGGAAAGTCTCGTGTATGAAGACGGGCTTCCGGTTACGACGAAGGAGAATAAGAAGTTCCATGGATTTGGGTTAAAGAGCATCAAGTACATGGTAAAGAAACGGGACGGGATACTTAGCATCCGTGAAGAAGCGGGATGTTTTTCCTTAATGATCCTGATACCGATTCCGCAAACCACTTGAGCCGTTTTTATGACCAGTTAGGTAAAATGCATTGTAAATAAGAAAAGAACCTTGTAAATTTTAATCATAATATACAAAGTTCTTTTTTTATTGCGCGTAAAAATCGTGAAAAGTTCTAACAATAAGAGGGAGTAGAAAGCAGGAATAGGGAAATCATAAAGGTAAATTTAAGTAAAATTTTAGAAAGGAGGATCTATGAGACGGACGGAAAAACTGATGGAGGATTGGATGTTTTATAAAAACGGAGAAAAGCGGCCGGTAGATCTGCCTCATACATGGAACGCATTGGACGGGCAGGACGGAGGAGACGATTATTTCCGAGGCGTCTGCATCTATGAAAAGCAGGTGCCTAAGCCGGAATTTCGGGAAAATGAAAGAGTGTATCTGCAGTTTTGCGGCGTGAATGCCAGCGCCAATGTGATCTGGAACGGAAAAAGTATTTGTACCCATCACAACGGATACGCTGCTTTCCGGATAGACGTGACGGAGGAGATGCAGGATATAAATACGCTGCGGGTAGAAGTAGATAACGGCAAGAACAGAACAGTCTATCCCCAAAGAGCGGATTTTACGTTTTACGGCGGAATTTATCGGGACGTGGAATTTCTGATCGTACCCAAAATCCATTTTGATCTGGATTATTATGGAGGGGAAGGGATACGCGTTACCACAAAGGTAAAAGAAAAAACGGGAATCGTCCATGCCAAGGCTTATATCAATATGGAAGATCTGGAGGCGCACGGGTTAACGACGGAATTTGAACTTCTTGATGCGCAGGGAAACAGGGCGGGCGGCGCCGTAGGGAACGAGGTTGTAATAAAAGTACCCCATGCCCGTTTATGGAACGGAAGAAAAGATCCTTATCTGTACCGCCTTTTTGCCCGGTTAAAACGGGGAGAAGAAGTGGTGGATGAGATTAGGGTAAACTGCGGCATCCGTACTTTTTCCATTGATCCCAAGAAGGGATTTTTCTTAAACGGCGTTTCTTATCCCCTTCGCGGCGTTTCCAAACATCAGGATTTTAAGGGGATCGGTAACGCGGTTTCCCATGAGCAGATGGAAAACGATATGGAGCTGATCCGTGAGGTGGGGGCGAATACGATCAGGCTGGCCCACTATCAGCACGACCAATACTTTTACGATCTGTGCGACCGGTACGGCATGGTAGTGTGGGCGGAGATCCCTTATATTTCCGAACATATGCCGGAGGCGAGAGAGAATACTTACTTCCAGATGAAAGAACTGATCGTGCAGAATTTTAACCATCCCAGTATCATAACATGGGGCTTGTCCAACGAGATCACGATTTCTACAAAGAACAGGGCGGATATGCTGGATAATCATCGTAAGCTGCAGGCGCTGGTGAAGAAGATGGATCCCACAAGGCCGACCACGCTTGCCTGCTTTGCCATGTGCCATCCGTTTCATCCGGTCACGAAAATTTCCGATCTGGTAGCCTGGAATCTGTATTTGGGATGGTATGTGCCGGGTCTGTTTTTAAATGACTGGTTTATGGACTTCTATCACCGGAAATATCCCCATCGTCCGTTGGGATATTCGGAGTATGGAGCGGAGGGGATGCCAAATCTTCACAGTTCCAAACCGAGGCGCGGAGACCACTCGGAAGAATATCAGGCAAAGTATCATGAATACATGTTAAAGTGTTTTGACAGGCATCCTTTTTTGTGGTCAACCTATGTGTGGAATATGTTCGATTTTGCCGCGGATGCCAGAGATCAGGGCGGAGAACCGGGAATGAACCATAAAGGGCTTGTGACCTTTGACCGTAAGATCAAAAAAGACAGTTTTTATATTTATAAGGCATGGTGGAGCAGCGAGCCGTTCCTGCATTTATGCGGAAAGCGGTATAAGTACCGGTCGGAGGAGATCACGGAAGTAACCGTATATTCCAATCAGAGAGAAGTATCGCTTTATTGCAATAAAAAATTAGTGGAAACGAAACGGGGAGCACATGCATTTCATTTTAAGGTGAGACTGCAGGAGGAAAATCATTTGGAAGCACGTTCCGGAATACTTAGGGATACGGCGGTCATTTATAAGACGAAGCGGCCCAGACCCGAATATAAGGTGAAAAAAGGAAAGAGCCAGAACTGGATGTAGAAAAAGAAAAAGCGTGCAAACCGGATAAGGGAGGTAAGGTTATGGAAGAGAAAAAGGAAATGAGGGCGAAAAGGAAAGCTTACAGAAAAGCGAGAAGCAGGGCGGTCCGGCCGTGGAAATGGCTGACCTGGTGCAGTCTGCCCTTTGCGATAGTACTGATCATCGCCGCGGTTTTTACAAGCATATTTGACAATTCCCTTTCTATTTTCGTAGGCGGGACCTTTAATCATTTTGAAAAAGATCCGGATGCGGTTTATCATACGTCCGATTTTGCGTCGGATGAGGAAATGATCGCTTACGGGCTGGAACTTTGTGAACTGGTAGAGGCGGAGGGCGCGGCGCTTTTGATGAACGAAAACCATGCCCTGCCGTTAAAAGAAGGAGAAAAAGTGAGCTGCTTTTCCAACTCTTCGGTAAATCTTGTCTATGGCGGTACCGGTTCGGGAAATATCGACGCGTCTACGGCGAACACCTTGAAAGGGGCCTTGGAAGACAGCGGTTTGGAAGTGAATCCGGTTCTTTGGGATTTTTACTTAAGCGAGGAGAATGAAGAGTATAAGAGAAAGACCGGCGGTATGGTTTCTTTGGAATCGGCAAAAGTATCCGAACTTCCGTGGCGGCTCTATACGGACGAGGTGAAGTCTTCCGCAGGAATATACGGGGACGCGGCGATCGTTACTTTCTCCAGAGTAGGCGGCGAAGGAGCGGATCTTGAGTTTATAAAAGAAAATTATCTTGCACTGAATGCAGACGAAAAAGAAATGATGGAAAACCTTGCCGCTATGAAGAAAGAAGGAACGGTCAAAAAGATCATTGTCCTGATCAATTCGGCCAACGCCCTTCAGGTTGATTTTTTAAAGGAAAACGAGTACGGCGTGGACGCCTGCCTTTGGATCGGCGACGTGGGTATTTCGGGAATCGACGCGGTAGCGGATATTTTGACGGGCAAGGTCAACCCTTCGGGAAGTCTGGCGGACACTTATTGTTACAATAATTATTCTTCTCCGGCAATGGCGAATTTCATTCCTACCGTTTATGAAGGGTATCAAAAGGGCGTCGTTCCAGAAAACGCAAGCACTTATATGATCTATCAGGAGGGGATCTATGTAGGGTATAAGTATTATGAGACCCGTTATGAAGATTTTGTAATGGGCGCCGGAAATGCCGGGGATTATGCCTATCATGATGATGTGGCGTTTCCTTTCGGCTACGGACTCAGCTACACGGATTTTTCCTATGACAATATGCAGGTGAGCTTTGACGAAGCCACCGACCGGTTCCATATTCGGGTGGATGTGACGAATACGGGAGATAGGGCGGGAAAAGAAACGGTACAGGTCTATGCCTCCAGCCCTTATACGCAGTACGATCGGGAGAACGGCGTAGAGAAGGCGGCTGTTTCATTAGTCGGATTTACGAAAACGCAGATACTGCAGGCGGGAGAAAGCACAACGGCCGAATGTTTTGTGGACAGGCGTGATCTGGCGGCTTTTGACGCTTACGGCACGGGTACTTATATTTTGGACGCGGGAGATTACTATCTGACTTGTGCCACGGACGCCCATGACGCAGTCAATAACGTACTGGCGGCGAAAGGATATACGCCGTCGGCCACGGAAAACCGCATGGATGCGGAAGGAAACGCTCTGCTCACTTATCAATGGAACAACCCTGCTTTGGATGCGGAAAGCTACTCTGTGGCGGCAAACGGTGTCCGGATCGAAACAAGGCTGTCCGATTCCGATATCAATCTGACGGAGGATGTGACGGAAAAAATCACATGGCTTTCCAGAAAAGATTGGGAGGGGACTTTTCCTAAGGAAATCCTGAAGCTGGCTTTAACGGACATCCTGACGGCAAAATTACAGGATATTCAATATAAAGCGGAAGATTATGAGAAAATGGAGATGCCCACGCTGGGCGCAAAAAACGGCCTGAAGCTGGTAGACATGATCGGGGTATCTTATGACGATCCGAAATGGGAGGATTTATTGGATCAGATGACTTTTGACGAGATGGTTTCCCTGATTGGCGATTCTTTTCACTGGACTATGCCTATCGAGTCGGTACAAGCGCCGGGAACCCGTGACGAGAACGGGCCGCAGGGGCTTACGGCATCGCTGTTTACGACCGATGTTTCCGACGGGAAAACGGCAATAAAGGCCACGGCTTTTACTTCCGAGGACGTGATGGCGGCCACTTTCAATACGGAGCTTTTGTACGAGGTCGGAAGAGTGATCGGCAACAACTGTATTGCGGCGGATATCGCCTGTCTGTACGGGCCGGGCGCCAATACCCACAGGACGCCTTACGGCGGGCGTAACTTTGAGTACTATTCGGAGGACGCTTTCCTTTCAGGAGAAATGGGAAAACAGGAAGTGCAGGGAATGGCGGATAAAGGAATCTTCGTAGTGCTGAAGCATTTTGCATTAAACGACTGTGAACAGGACCGTATCGGATTGGGCGTATGGCTGACAGAGCAGGCGGCGCGGGAGGTCTATCTGAAAGCTTTTCAGGCTCCGGTAGAAGAGGCGGATGCAGGCGTTATGGTCGCTTATACCCGCTGGGGGGCGATCTGGTCCGGCGGAAACAAAGGGCTGATGACCCACATCCTCAGGGAAGAATGGGGAAAGATCGGGCTGAATATTACGGACAATGTATTGACTTCCTATGTGAACGGCGTGGACGGCCTGATGGCAGGCGGCATTTCTACCTTTGACGCAATGCTGCCGCTTGTGACTAACCTGCTGCCCAAATATAAGAAAGACGCGGTCATTGTGAACGCCATGCGGGAAGCCTGCCACCAGAACTTGTATTCGATTGCAAATTCGGCAGGAATGAACGGTGTCAGCGCCGACACAAAGATCAAAAAAACGGATATTTTGATTGTGAAGATCTGTAAGACGGGCGCTCTTATATTTAGCCTGTTGTTTGTAGCATCGCTGGTATTGTGGATCGTGAAAAAGCGTAAATTTAAACGGACGAAAGCATATACGGAGTTTGTGGAGTATAAAAAACGGTATAAGGCCCGGAATGTCTAGGGATTGTACGGGGGATCCGCGTAAAACCGGTTAGACGGTTTCGGGAACGGACGACGGGCCGTCCGGCAAAATTGCGGGACGGCATGGCGGCCGGGAAAGGATTGTAAGATGGGTAATGAAAAGAACGGAACGAAAACGGGATCAAACAGGGCTAAGGCATATCAGCTCATTCTGTTTCCTATGAATAACGGCGCGACCAACGTTTATTATATCCTTACCATGAATTTTATCGCGTATTATGCAAACGGTGTTTTGGGGCTTGCCTTGATGTTTGCGACCACAATGGTTACGGTCATGCGTCTTTTTGACGCGGTGACCGATCCCATTATCGGAGCGCTGATCGATCGTACTTCGTCAAGGTTCGGAAAATTCCGTCCGTACATGATACTTGGAAATGGGATTATGATTCTGTCCTCCCTCCTGCTTTATTTTGGGACACGGATCATTTCGGCGGATATGGCATGGCTTAAATATGTGTGTTTTGTATTGTTTTATGCGCTTTATGTGATCGGGTATACGTTTCAGACAGCCTGTACAAGATCGGGACAGACCTGCCTTACCAACGATCCGGAGCAGCGGCCGCTTTTTACGGTATTCAATACGGTGGCAAGCCTGATCGGTATGGGGCTGATCCAGTTTTTAGCCCCGATTATTGCCGGAAAGCTCGGCGGATACAACAGCGCGGCATTTTTCAATGTGATGATCCCCATGTCCGTGATCCTATCGGCAGTATTGACGTTACTTGCCGTGATCGGGATCTGGGAGAAAGACAGGCCGGAGTTTTTCGGTGTGGGCGGTACGAAAGACAAGGTGAAACTGAAAGAGTATGCGGCGATCTTAAAGGCCAACAAAGAACTGCAAAGGCTGATGGTCGCAGGAGCAGGATGCAAGCTTGCTTTTTCCATTGCTACAAATATGACGGTGCTTTGTATGCTGTATGGGGCGATGATGGGAAACTACGGCGGACTGTATCTGCCGATGATGGTGGTAGGATATGTATTTTCCGTTCCCTTTTTTTTACTGACAGTGCGCACTTCCCAAAAACACGGACAGAAAGCTTCGCTGGTCCGCTATACCAAGCTGGCTCTTGTGATGTATGTGGGAGTGCTGGCGCTTTTGTTTTTGTGGAAACCGGAGGGCGCGGCTTTCCGTTTAAGCCTCGGACCGGTCAATCTTTATACGATCCTGTTTGTACTCTTTTTTGGGATCGGATACGGGGCTTATTATGCCACGGCGGATATGCCGATCCCTATGGTGGCGGACTGTTCGGATTATGAAACATACCGTTCGGGCAATTATATTCCGGGGATCATGGGAACGTTGTTTTCTTTGGTGGATAAACTGGTGAGTTCCCTTGGCTCTACGATCGTAGGGGTCGCCCTTGCCCTGATCGGGATTCATGTGCTGCCGGACGGGAACACGCCTTATTCGGAGGGGATGCACGGGGTCGTCATGGTGCTGTTCTGTGTGATCCCAATGACTGCCTGGGTCGCAACGCTGATCGCCATGAAAGGATACACGCTGACGGGCGAGAGGATGAGAGAGATTCAGGAAACGAACGCCAAAAGAAAGGAAGGAATCGCAGAGGGGCTGACGCTGGAAGAGGCAATGGAAAAGTGGCGGTGACCTGTCTGCCCGCTTCAG
>OFFN01001489.1_pt1 | contig 11517 bp, 9 predicted proteins | sample 1521381 | NCBI WGS metagenome assembly OFFN01 (sample SAMEA3504112, study PRJEB24116) | mouse gut metagenome | biome: mouse gut; feature: mouse-associated habitat; material: faeces | place: Denmark | collected 2011 | reverse complement strand
CGATAACCGCGCACAATATGTAGAATTTGCTTACAAAAAATGATACATTTTTCAGCGGGTGCGCTTACAAAGAGTTTACAAAATGTTTACAAACATTATTTCTTATCAATCAAATAATTATGCCAATATTTAAAGCAATCGTAAGAACGAAGCGTAAAGACGGATTCTATCAGGTCTACATCAGGTGTGTGCATAACCGCAAACCAGGATACATAAAGACCGACAAACTTGTCACCGACAAACAAGTCGACACCCACGGCGAAATCAATGATCCATTCATCAACGAGTATTGTGCTCAACGAATTTTAGAGTTCACTCAACGCCTCAACCGCCAGGAGATTGCAAGATGGACAGTCAAACAGGTTATCGACTTCCTGGCTACTGAGGATGAAGATTTGTGTTTCTCTGATTACGCACGCCTTCACATCGACCGAATGTTGGACCGCGGGCAAATCAGAAACGCACGCAACTATGAGTTGGCACTTCGCCATCTCGAAAGATATGCCGGCACGACAAAGATCATGTTCAGCCATCTCACATCAACGTGGGTGAATCTCTGGATTAAGGAACTTGAACCCACAGCCAGGGCAAAGGAACTGTATCCCGTATGTCTACGACAAGTATTTCGTGAGGCTATAAGGGAATACAACGACTATGACAATAACATCATCAGAATAAAGACTAATCCGTGGACAAAGGTCAACATTCCTCAGTCAGACAGAGCACAGAAGAGGGCCATCAGTGCCGAGGACTGCCGGAAATTCTTTACCGTACCCCTGCCCGACTCTCTGTCGTCACGGCCGAAAAGCGAACTGGGAAGAGATGTAGCCATGATGGTATTGTGCCTTGCAGGCATCAACACAATCGATCTCTTCAATTTAAAGAAAACAGACTATCGACATGGCGTCATAGCGTATAAGCGGTCCAAAACCATGAAGAGCAGAGCCGACGAGGCCTACATCGAAATGAGAGTCGAACCAATCCTACAATCCCTATTTGAAAAATACAGAGCTGATGATGATGATCCATATCTTTTCTCATTCCACAAGAGATATGCTGATAGCGACAGTTTCGGCGCTAATGCCAATGCTGGGATAAAGGATGTATGCAGACTTCTGAACGTTCCTGATGATAAACTTTACTGTATCTACACCTTCCGCCATACATGGGGAACGATTGCACAGAATGATTGCCACGCATCAATCTCCGAAGTCGGATTCGCCATGAACCACAGCGGCGGTCACAAAGTCACGCGGGGATATATAAAACCGGACTTTACCCCGGCTTGGGAACTTAATGCCAAGGTCGTTGAATTTATATTCTTCTCCAACGCCCCGAGCAAGCTGGGTGCGGCAAAGGACCTCAATCATCCTGATGACGAGGATAGACAGTTCAGATTGTCGCCGAAAAAACTTGTATATGCCCGCGCCTATTTCCGTGGAGAGCTTTTGGCCGAGATAACTGACATTGGATTCTCAAACGTTGATGAGGTCATTGAGACTCTTTCAAAGAAATTGCCAGACACCATTCCACCCGGTTGCGCGGTCCACTTCCGAATAAAGGATGTTGACTCACAACTGGAGGTAGTCTACGAGCGCACAAAAGGAAAAGGATTTTAGGGTTCAATAATTTGAATCCTAAAATCACCTCTCTCCAACAGCTTTTTTATGGCGTGCCCCCTTCTACCAAATTTTCATTCTCCCCATAAGCTTCAAAATCATAAAACAAATACTACCTAAAAATTTTTATTGCTGTCCGATAAAAATTTTTGAGAAGTATCAAAATAAGGGCTGACACATTTAGGACGGCCTTGATTATATTGAAGTATCGCTATTTACGATTCCTTATTAATCCTATTATTGAAATCTCGGAGGGCAGAAACCATATCATCAAATGGAAGAGACTTCCCATAGATCATTTCTACCTGCATCGTTTCATAGTCATGTTTCCAAGCGTCATATACACTTTCCGGAGGAATGAAATTGAGGGTTGTCTTACCCAATGTCGAGTAATCGAAGCCTTTCAATCCAATAAATGTCTTACGATGCTCAATAACCGTGTCGTAGAGATCCCGATCTGCCAACGCCTCATCAGCAATAGGGGTGTTTAACATCCTATGGACATCATATAGATGACGTGACATTCTGTCGATTCTTATTTGTCCTTCACCCTTGGCAAATTCCTCATGCAGGAGGAATATCTTTTCAAGGAATGTTCGCTTTGGCATTACCGCTCTTACAGAGAACTTTGGCTCGGCGAATAAGGCACCCGGAACAGCACTATCTATAAGAGAATCTATCAATACATCTTCAATTGGTTCTGCCATTGACCGGCCACTCACTTCAATTTTTACAACCGGTGGTATATAGTTTATAGGGGAAGCAGTCTGTTCATACTCTACGAAAATCACCTCGGGGTCAGTGGTGCTTACTGGTGTGATATTGACATAGACTTTGAATTTGTCCGCATCAACACCGTCCTTAATCATTTGCTCCCGGAGATCAAATTGAAGCTTCTCCCTTACAAATGAACAAGCAACTCTCCTCAGCTTGTCGCTTATCTGATTTTTGCTGAGTTTTCCCTCAAAACCAAGAAATTCTCTGGTTATGCCGATGTCAGCATCTTCACTCATCCGCTCTATCAGATGCCAGCATTTACTCAAATTCGTACCGCCCTTGAACGATAGATGTTGGCTATACGGTAACTGAAAGAGTGCTCGTAACACTGCGGTCACCCACCAGTCTTTTTCGACGATGGCTGACTTAAGACCAATCCTTGTCTGGAGGTTGTCAAGAATCTGCCGCCTTTCTGAAGACTCTATATCTATGAATTTCATCTCAATTCTTTTAAAATTTTTTGAACCCAAGACGGAGCAAGAGTCAGGTCATGTAAATAATCTTCCTCGCCGACATTTTTAAGATGTTCGGCGATAATCCTTTTATCATCTTCGGTTACTTTGCCATTCCCGATTTCTCTAAGTGCCACAACCACAAGCTCCATGGTCTTGTTCTTGTAGGCGAATCTCTTCATATCAGTGCTTCTTTTGAATAGAAGTCCGCGTCCATTTCCTATACTTAGGTTTCTGGGGGAACCATCTGTATAATAGACCACGTTTGCCGGCATCTGTGTGGAAATTCCAAGAGCATTTAATGCTGCTGACCCGGTGGGGGCAATCCTACACTTTTCCTTTTTAGCAATCGCCTGAGCTATGTCATCGATAGAAGGGTACATTACACCCATTCCCCATTTATCATCTATTAACGGGTAACAATAAATACCTTGTGCCAGTCTGATGATGATTTTGTCTTCGCACAGGCGTACTAAAGCAGACCGAATCGTATCGCTGCTTTCCTTTGCTGAGAAGTCATCCGGAAAGAAGATACGGCCTCTTCCTGACCCCTCTATTGTAGTCCTTATGTATTCATAACCGCTCATTGAGATCTTTATTTTGCCACAAATTTATGTAATTTTTGTGGCAAATCCAAATTTTCCGCTTATTTTTCATACTTGTCTTTCTTAGTTAAGGAGCTTATTATCAATCTTTCGCGTCATTACCATCAATTGTCTCCGTTTCAAGATCAATTCCAAAGGCATCTTTCAGAATGAGATAGTCGAAGCAGAGTGCCTTCGGGCGGCTGACTTTCTTCTTCTTTACCTGCTGACCGTTCATAGTTTCGACTGAATAATCTCGCCCCAAAAGTCAAAATTTGTTGAGAGAATGTTGAGAAAAAATATCTAACCAACTGATTATCCAGTGTTAATAGATTGTGCCCAGGCGGCAATCGAGGACTAAGCACAATCCCCTGACAATCGCACTCTTAGGCGATAACCCACTGTAAAACGGCGGGTTATCGCCTAAACTATTCTAAGACCCCTCGCCAGTTCCTCACGATAACCGCGCACAATATGTAGAATTTGCTTACAAAAAATGATACATTTTTCAGTGGGTGCTCTTACAAAGAGTTTACAAAATGTTTACAAACTTTATTTCTTATCAATCAAATAATTCTTCTCATCCGATTTTAGATATTCAAATAATTTCGGTAACTTTGTTCCAGAAAGGCTTGCCCCATCCGTTACGGACGTAAGGTGCTCGGACTTCATCAAGGACAGAGCACGTTGGGATACGGCCTTTTTTGTTTTATAAAATGTTTTAGCTGTAAGATTCCATTCACCGTGGGTTTGTAATACCGCTCAATAGACATTGATAAAGGTAGTTGAACGTCAGCCCAGCTCCTTTTTTGCCGCAAGGTCGGGGCGTGGGCGCCCCTCCTCCCAGGAGGCTGACGCCGCAGAGGGAGCAGCCCTCAGAATGCCCTACCGGCATTATTTTAGCGTGTATACGTAAAATTTCACCTCATAACTATTGGATTTCTCAACTCCTTTTAGTAACTTAGCAACCTCACAGGTGCCCTCTCGATTAGAAGATGTGGACATGTGAGCTCCATTTTTAACGCTCGGCACCATGTCGAGCGTTTCTATTTCTGCGACTTCGTAACTATGTTGGTTAGCATTTTTTGACATACCAGTCGCCTTAGGTTTGCAACCTACGGCAAATAAACTGCTTATAATAAGACTTTTGGCATTTATTAACACTTTTCCCCATTGCAGACTTACTCAAATACTTGTCAATAGAGAGTCTGCTTACAGTATAGCGAACCACGCAAACGTTACTGTCATGATATTGTTGCGACATTCTTACAAATGTATTACACTCATTGTCGTAAGGAGCACTTTATCTTGCGGAATGGGCTGCGCTCGCACCTCAGACTGATGACAATATCGCGCACGAGGAAATAGGCACGTATGGAGATAAAAAAAAGCCCATCGAAGAATCGGCTGGACTTAACCACTCCCCCGGCAGACGCCGAAGTTACATCCTCATCATCGAAAGGCGATGCAAAGTTACCAAAAAAGTGCGATAATCCACATAGTTTATCAGCAAAATTTCGGGAAACTACTATATAGGCATATAAAAGTGACTTTTGCTTTCCTTGACTCTATCGGAGGATTGGCACGCCCTTTCTTCCCTTTCAATGTGCTTGCATCCTCAATGATATCGATATCAATACCAAGCGCTTGCGCCATCTTCTTCAACTGCTCTATCATTCGCGAGCGAAGATTGCCGGCCTCCTGCTCCTGCTGAGTCTTCTCTTTGGAGCTCTCTCCCCACGGCTTACTCCATACATCATCGAAGTCCGTGGTGGCATTATCCGTTTGCTTTCCAGTTCTATTTTCTATTTCACTTAAGTTATCTTTAATTTTAGCACTCTCATCCAGAAGTTTTACCACAGGATCGTAGGATTTCTCAACTCCTTTTAGTAACTTCACGCCAGTTATCGTGGATATTGAATTTATCTGAATATCCATAATTACTTCTTTAGAAATATTTTCAGGAGAAGCGGGGACGTCTAATGCGTCCATGATTGTCCGGCCTGAAAATGGCTCGTTTATAAGCTCCACAGCTGCCCCTTCGAAGCTGTGGGGCTTATTTTTTGTAATACTCCGTGAGTCGCCCTGGGTTTGCAACGATTTTGCTGCAATGTCGGGGCGTGGGCGCCCCTCCTCCCAGGGGGCTGACGCTGCCACATGTTGCTGCCCATCGGAATGCCATACCGGCATTATTTTAGCGTGTATTCGTAAAATTTTACCTCATAACTATTGGATTTTTCTAATCCTTTTAGTAATTTTGTGGTCATGATCGAGCTACTCTCATAGCGGTAGGGGGTTACGGCCTCCTTGTTTTGACCAGGGAGCAGCTCGATTTCTTTTTTCCTGTGCGTTTTCAGCTCAAATCACTTTCTCACCATCCGCTTGTTTTTCTGACGATAAAGCGTTATCTTTGTCTTCAGAAGAAAGCTCGCTTTGCGGAGTAGTTGTGCCATTCCGCTTGCCTTTGGGTTCCGTTTCAATGTCTGTACTGCTGGCGGAGGCGGGCTTTGTTGAAGAAACAGAAGAGTACTTTGAGGAGTTATTCCCGAGCCATTTGATGCAGTCTAGGCTTCTGGTGGCTACGCATTTTCCAAACCTTGCTGCTCGGCCGAAGCAGTAGCTGCGTCTTTCGGAGCGCGCCAAATACACTTTCCTCAGTTAAGAGTCGCAATATCTTGTTGCGGCTCTTTTCTTGATTGGAAATCACGACTTCCATTCCGTCTTTACTCACAGGTATGGATGTGAAGTACGTGCCATATATCATATGAGCAATCCTGTAAAGATACAAATGAAAAAGGGACTTTGCATCAATTCATTAGATTATTTTTTTAACGTAATCTGTCAACTTTCCAGCCGGATTGGTTGTGAATATCAGAACTTTTAAGTAAATTTACGGTCCCTAACCGGGTTATCCCGTTGTTAGTGGTAGCATTTGAAGTGCTTGGCTTATGCGAGCCAAGCACTTCGATTTTTACAACCTCTTGATGGGCGCATTAGGGATTCTCTGTAAAGTTACAAAATATCTATGACTATGATAAATAATCAGTTGACTATTTTCTGAATATCCCTAATTAATATTTTTTGTACCAGGTGACCCAACTCAGTCACCATGGGTTTGCAACCCACGACATAATAAACTCCTTACAAAAAGATATTTGGTGCTCAATTCGGCTACCCTTGCGGCAAGGTCGGGGCGTGGGCGCCCCTCCTCCCAGGAGGCTGACGCCGCAAAGGCCACCTCCCGTTTCCACCGTACTCCCGTAAAAGCCGTTCTCCCGCTATCAGAGGATGTCATCACTTGGGGTCGATCGGCATCCGGCACCATCCGCGTCGCCACAAGGCGCATAGCGCCAATGTGCCTGCGCCACATCCAATTGTATGAAACAAAATCCGCGTTAATCCATTCCATCCGCGTTCGCAACGAGCAGCGCTGCAGCGAGTAAGAGAAAAATCAGCGCCTAAAAATTCCTTTCCTCTCTTACCAGTGAAAGTGTTAACGGAAGAAACTTCGCCGGCTGTCAGCCTCTGGGAGGAGGGGGGGCATCGCCCCGACACGGCTTGACTGCGCCCAGGGAAGGACACCAAATGTCTTTATTCAGAGCCATTCATCTTTGTCACATTCCAATACGAGAGGGGTGCTTAACGCACAAAAAAATGTCCAACATCAACGAGGCTCGACTTAACGACTTGGATCCTGCTGACGCTGAACACGTCACAAAGTTAGTAAAAAAATTTACAACACCCAACAACCGAGTGCATAAACATTTCTTTTTCGGGCCCTCAACTTGTTTTTGTGACTACAAAGCGCTATCTTTGCCGTCATATGAAATATGGTCGGACGTAGGAACAAGGTCCGGTTCCTTCGACTCAGTCGAAGCCTCGGTTAAGTACCACTCAGAATCGAGAGGCAATATTTACAGAATCATACTCCTGAACAGATGGATATTGGCGGGAATTGGGTCCGTTGAGAAGTACCAGTTGTTCAGGAGTTTTTCTGTGTAGTAATACTATCTCGCGCAACGTCCGTAAAACCACCTCTACTGGGACATAAATCATTATCCTCACTCTGAAATGGGAGCACGGCTTTTAACGGGAGCGCGGGGCTACGGGAGAACGGTCGCTAACGGGAGAACGAGGCTAACGGGAGAACGGTGCCTGTCGCCGTGGGTTTGCACCTCACTGCTCAATAGACATATGATAATATGCCAGTTGTGCTTCAGTCCAGGCGCTTTTGAAGAAAGGTCGGGGCGTGGGCGCCCCTCCTCCCAGGGGGCTGACGCTGCAGAGGGCGCAGCCCATCGGAATGCCATACCGGCATTATTTTAGCGTGTATTCGTTAAATTTCACCTCATAACTATTGGATTTTTCTAATCCATTTAGTAATTTTGCGACCATAATCGAGTTGCTCTCATAGCGGGAGGATGCTTCGGCGTCCTTATTTTGACCAGGGAGCAGCTCGATTTCTTTTAGCTTATATGAGCTCCGGCTTATACCTTTTCTGATGAACGCTGTTATGTATTCTGCTCAGCAATGCAAGATGTGAACAAGAATCATGTGTATTCTCAATTACACTCATCGTCGTAAGGAGCACTTTATCTTGCGCAATGGGCTGCGCTCGCACCTTAGGGAGGATAACCCTGATATTATTACACAGGTGGATGCCCCCTCATACGGGCATAAAAAAGTCCGGCTAATGCAAGGCAGGACTTAACCACTTCGTCCTTGCACCATCCGGACGGTGCAAAGTTACAAAAAAAATCTGACAATCTACCCCAACTCGCAAAGAAATATATCGGTAGAATCTGCATACTGAGGCAGAATAGACATCTGATGTGAAGATAGTTGCGCCTCAGTCCATCTAATTGGCTGCGAGGTCGGGGCGTGAGCGCGCAACACCGTTAAGTTAAGAAGGACCAATTGGTAAGATTGGGAAGGAATTTAACGGCGCGGATTTTTTCGCTTGTTGCTACGCGACTGCGCCGCGGATGGGAGGGATTAACGCGGATCCTTTTGTGTAATGCGCTGGGTTTACACGCAGGTGGGGACGGATGCATCTCGGCGCTGAGCGCCTTGATGCTCGCGGATGGCTGCGCACTCCCCCTTGATACGGATTTCACGGGAGAACGGGGCTTACGGAAGAACGTAAAAGCCGTGCTCCCGTCACCACGTTCTCCCATGAAAAGGATGTAGTCTCTTGGGGTCGACCACCATCCGGCACCATCCGCGTCGCCAAAAGGCGCATAGCGCCAATATGCCCGCGCCCCATCCCTCAGAAGCACCCAATGGGTATAACTCAGCGAAAGTCCTTCGCGGATTACACCGAGAGGGACTTTCTTGTAGAAGTAGCTGATAAGCTGGTTATTTACCAAGAGACTTGAACATTTTGGAGATGCAACGCTTCTTCTGCTCCATGTTTGGATGGACATACAGGTTGAGAGTCGTGGAGATGTCTGAGTGGCCTAAGAGAACACTGACGGTCTTGTAGTCGCAGTTGCTTTCGATGCAGCGTGTAGCGAATGAGTGGCGCAGACCGTGGAACTTGATTGCCGGAATACCAAGCGACTCCATCAATCGCTTATAGTAGCTGCGGTAAGTGCGCGGCTCTATTGGATTACTATCGTTGGAGATAACATAGAATCCGCTATTGACCACCTTCATAAGCGGTTTGATGAGTGAGAGGGCTTCTGCGCTCAATGGTATCTCACGGATGGAGTTAGGGGTCTTTGGGTCGTTGATTACCAGTTCAGTGTGCTTCTTCTCTCCTTCAAGGATATAGATGCGTTCGATTGTTCGCTTCACCTGCAAGGTGCCGGATTGGGGATCAATGTCTTCCCAGCGCAGAGCGCAGATTTCACCGATTCGAAGGCCTGTGGTAAGACATAAGTAGATGCCCAGGGCCTTGAATGAGAAGTTGGCTTTGATATGATCGAGGATTTTCTTGTGGTTGGCTATTGTCAATACTTCGATATCAGCCGGAGCTGTGTTGGTGGGATATTTGATGTCCCACTCTGCATGTTCCATCCACTTGTTCTTAACTCCGTGCTTCATTATCATCTTCAGCACAATTAGAATATCTTTGATGGTCTTGACACTCAATCCAGCATTGAGTTTTTCAAGCACAAAGGTCTGAACGGTTGATTCACTCAGTTCGGTCATGCTGCCGAAGTACGGCAACAGATGGTTCTCAAGCGTCAGCATATAGGCTGCAAATGTTGACCGCTTGACATACGGACGCTTTTCCTCTTTCCAAGCGTCCGCGATTTCTCTGATAGTCAGATGCGTCATAATGTTTATATTATTGGTAATTCTGAAAATTAGAGAATTATAATGATTACCTTAGGTAATATCACTCAATAATAGGACTTTTGTTCCACCTTTGCGCTTCCCCGGCTTCTCCGACGAGTGGAAACGTATAAAGGTTTCCGAGCTGTTAGACTTTTATTCAACAAATTCTCTTTCATGGGATATGCTGAATTATGATGGCGGAGAAATAAAAAATTTGCACTATGGCCTGATTCATTCAGGACTTCCTACATTGGTTGACGTTAGCAAAGATTCTCTTCCATTTGTTAATGAGGCTTCCACTCCGAAGAAATACACTCTATGCAAAGAGGGTGACGTAGCATTCGCTGATGCCTCCGAAGACACTAATGAAGTCGGTAAGGTTGTTGAATTTCTGAATACAAATGGAGAGAATATTATAAGTGGTCTTCATACGATTCATGGAAGAGATAAATCAGATACGACTGTTACGGGGTTCAAGGGTTATGCTTTTTCTTCAATGCCGTTTCATCATCAAATTCGTAGAATAGCACAGGGAACTAAGATATATTCTATCTCAACCAAGACGTTTGATGAGGTATACATCGGCGTGCCAACCAAAGACGAGCAAGCTAAGATTGCCAGACTGCTTCAACTATTAGATGAGCGTATCTCTACCCAACACAAAATAATTGACAACCTGCAATCCCTAATCAAGGGACTTATACAGCGTTTAAGTCAAGAGGGATTAGCAAATAGAAGATGGCAAAAAATATCGCTATCTGAGATTCTTACGGAGCGAAACGAGTTGAATGCGGATTATCTTCCAGTGCATTCTGTTTCAGTAAGTGCGGGCGTTGTCAATCAAGTGGAATACTTGGGAAGATCTTTTGCTGCAAAAGACACCGCTCATTATCATGTTGTCTATAATGGCGATATTGTCTATACAAAGTCTCCGACTGGTAATCAGCCTTTTGGCATTGTCAAACAAAGCCATTGCATGACACCGGTAGCTGTTTCGCCATTATATGGGGTTTACCAACCACATTCTTTTGAAGTCGGAAATTACCTGCATTACTATTTCCTTAATCCGTTGAATACCAACAACTATCTTTCTCCTTTAATCCAGAAGGGTGCAAAGAATACAATCAATATCAGTAATCAGAGATTTCTTGAAAACAGAATTCCATTGCCTATTGATGAAATGGAAGTAAAGCTTGTCTCAGACTCACTATCGGCTCTAGATAAGAAGTTAATGTTGGAGTTTACTGTTCTAACATCGCTGAAACGACAAAAGAATTTTTTATTGAGAAATCTGTTTATATAAATAGATTTTGCAATAGATAATCCTTTTGATTCCGATATAGGCTAAGTATCTGCTTTTCGTAATCATATAATCTACAAATTGTGTCAAGTCTGTTAGAGACATACGATTGCAGAGTTTTATCAACTATGGGAATTCCAATGTTTTGAAAAGTATCCATTCTTAACGATGGTACAGTAGATCCAACGGCTTTGCGGATAAAATAGTTATTTTGTGTAGAAAGAAAATGATACACAAACCGTGGAATATAATCTTTGTTGAAATTGGTTATCGCATAGCATCTTTGATGAAGTGCAAATTTACCATTATAATATCTAGGAAGGAACTCCGACCCTTCTCCAGCATATATTATGGCTTCAGCATCGAATCCAAATGAAGAAAAGTATTTCATATCCTCTGATCTATCGAAAAATGGATATAAATCATCGGCATATTTACTTATGGCATCATTAGTGTCCACTAAAAATTTTGGAGGACACTAATCGGTTAAATAATTAAAC
>OFFN01001485.1_pt1 | contig 11545 bp, 15 predicted proteins | sample 1521381 | NCBI WGS metagenome assembly OFFN01 (sample SAMEA3504112, study PRJEB24116) | mouse gut metagenome | biome: mouse gut; feature: mouse-associated habitat; material: faeces | place: Denmark | collected 2011 | reverse complement strand
GTTTCTCCGCGAAGCAGCCTTTGCTGCGAGTGGTTAGAAACTCTTCTCACACTACACTCCGCCATGCAGATACACCGCTTTCGCAAAATAAAGGAGGCTTCCCGCCGCCTTCCCCAGGGCCATCGCCAGCACAGCGATGCCAAGCCCGTGCCGGAAGCCGATCCTTCTGGAAAAAATAGGGATCGTATCCAGCATTTCCGCAATCGCAAGGGCAAGGCACCCGACAAAAATCCCGGCAAACAATCCAAAAACAATAAGCACCGCGCTCCCCAATATCCGCCACACCGCCTCCGTATTCCCGCTTCCAAATACGCTGTTTTCTATTATCCAATCCCCGATATGCCCGTACTTGTCGAACACGCTGAAAAAATCCCCGAACAACGTGCCGCACACCACCGCCTCCTCGAACAGAAATACCTTCCTGCTCACATGCATTTTCCCGGCAAAGCGCGGGATCAGTCCTACCGATATCAATACGGTAAAAACCCCGCCTGCCGCAAACACCCCGAAGCTCATGCCCACGATCCCCAAAAATATCTGCCTAAGAAACATCGATTACCTTTCCCTCCCTGTCCGCAGTCTCGATCAGCGCATCGTTCACATCCTTCTCATAAACGCGCATTTCCACTTCGATAGGAGTCGGATCCTTCGTAATCCTCCTGCCGCCGATATGGTTGAAGAACACAATAATCCCAAGGGCTAACCCGAGCGAATACGTAACCTCTAGGATCGTATATCCGCTGGATGCTTCTCCCATCACCAATTCATACATCTTCTCAAACACTTGGTTGATCCCCACATCGTTATGGAAAGCCATAATCGTAAAAGCCGTCCCGAAAAAACTGATACAAGCCACAAAAATAATTTTTAAAGTCTGGACAGCCCCCTTATGCCTGTCCACATCCACCCGCTCCACAAGGATGTCCGTTTCTCCCAAATTCTCCACCGTCACGCCAGGACACGCCTGCTGGATCATCTCGATCATCTTCAGGATGCTGAATACCTGCCGCTTCTGCTCCGCATCCGAAAACCGATGCACCTTTAACGACTTCACCTTCGCCGTAATATGGCTGTCCGCGCAATACACCTTAGCCATATCCTTAAAAAACACATCGTCCTCCATGACTTCTACATTCCGCTCCGCCTTTATATAAACAATTTCCCCTGCCATTCCCTCCATCCGCTCCTTCCGCGATTATCCATACGCTTATTATGGCAAAAAAAATTCCCTTTATGCGCAATTCCTGAAAAATACGCAATTCCTAAAAATCTCCCGTTTATCTTAAAAAAAAACAAAGCGGGAAACCATTCTTGCAAAGGCCGGGGCGCTCCGTTCCTTCCAGCCCGCGAGACGGGCGTTTCGGTCTTTGCAAAAATGGTTTCCCGCTATACTTTCTCCTAATTCCTACTCTACAATGCTGTACTCCATATACTCATAATGAAGTTTCGTCCCCTCACCGATTTCGTCCGGCAGAAGGGCCCTGGCAACCAGCTTCCGCTCATCGCCCTCAACCCCCAGCTGTTTCAAATTCGCATAATCCCCTTCGATGCTTTCCACCACATAATCAAAAGCTTTCATCCATTTTACCTCGCTTCCTTCGTTTTTATACAGCTCCATTCTACCACATAAATCCTCATTTTCCCAGCTGCATCAGCTTTGGAGCTTCTCCCTCATCCGTATCAATATCCTTTTCTCCATCCGGCTCACCTGCACCTGACTGATGCCCAGGTTTTTTGCCACCTCCACTTGGGTCTTGTCCTGAAAGTAACGCAAATGTATGAGCGTCCGTTCCTCTTCCCCCAGTTCCCCGATCAGCTGTTCGAGCAGCATATGGTTTAAAAGCTTTTCGTTGTCATCCTTCTTTTCCGGCAGCTTGTCCACCAGATAGATTTCATTGCCGTCGGACTGATAAACGGATTTGTAAATGGATTCCACTTCCACATTGGCTTCCATGGCCATGACGATATCCTCCCTGGCTATCCCTGTCGCTTCCGCAATCTCTTCCAGCGTAGCATCCCTGCCGCGCTCATGGTAGATCTGCTCCGCCGCCTGTCTGACCTTCCATCCGTTTTCCTTCAGCGTCCTGCTCACCTTGACGATCCCGTCATCCCGCAGGAAACGTTTGATTTCGCCGCTTATCATTGGTACTGCATAGGTGGAGAATTTGACATCATATGCCAGGTCGAACTTATCAATGGCTTTCATCAGCCCTATCGCCCCGATCTGGAACAAATCCTCCGCATCATACCCTCTCCCCAGAAAACGCCTGACGATATGATGCACCAGGCCAAGGTTTTTCTCTATCAGCGCTTCCCGCGCCGCCTTATCCCCTGCCTGTGAACGAGCAATCAGTACCGCAACTTCCTCCATAATTTATTCCTCATCCTCTATCCACGGAATGCATCCTATTTTTTTCTTCATGATGACCGTCGTCCCCTCTCCCACTACGGACAGCACTTCCAGGTCATCCATAAACGCTTCCATAAAAGGAAAGCCCATCCCCGAACGGTTCAGTTCCGGCTTTGTCGTAAAAAGCGGTTCCATCGCCTTTTCAATATCCTCTATGCCGTTCCCTTTGTCCACCACTTCCACATGCAGCACATCCTGTTCAATGAGGCATCGTATATTTACCTTCCCCCCTTCTATCCCGTCATATCCGTGGATGATCGCATTCGTCACCGCCTCCGACACCGCCGTCTTAATATCCGAAACTTCCTCCAGCGTAGGATCCAGCTCGGACACAAAAGCCGCCACCGCTACCCTGGCAAATGCCTCGTTTGCCGATATAGCGTCGAACTCCATCTTCATTTCGTTTTTCATCCCAGTCCTCCCTGTTTATTCCATGATTTCCACAATTTTATGTAATCCCGATATCATCAAAAGATGCCTGATCCGATTATCCGTGTTGATCGCAAAGACTTTCCCCCCAAAACAGGCGATCTTCTTGTATCTTCCAAGAATAATCCCGATCCCCGAACTGTCCATAAATTTCGTATTTTCAAAATCAAAGACCACATGGTCCACCTTCTCCTGAACAATAAACTTGTCCGCATTTTCGCTTATGTATGATGACTTATGATGATCGATCTCTTCCGGCATTCTGACCATCAAGTAATTATCGATCACCTTGAAATTTTCTATCATGCGCTTCTCCTTTCCTCTGTTTCTATGTCATACATCGCGGTTTTTCATGCATGCGCCCTCCGGCGCTTATAAGGCCAAAAAGAGAACATATGCCTATGTTCTCTTTTGTGTCCGTTTTCTTATATTTATTCCATATCAGTTTTCATCGTTCAATTCTGCCAGATAGGTCTGGGAATTGCTCGCTTTGAGCGTCCCCGGGAACAACTCAATGACTTGCGCGTACGTTTCCTTCGCCCTTTCCACGTTTCCGGTTTCCTTATAGCAGTTGGCCAGATAGAAAAGAGCATCCCCGTTCGTCTCATCATATTGGTAAGCCTTTGCCAGCTTCGGCAGCGCTTCCGCGAATTCCCCGTCCTTATAAGACTGATAGCCTTCGTCATAAGCAGTCTGGGCCAGTTCCGGCCCGATCATGGCGGCCAAGGTATCGTAAAGCATAATAAACGACTCCGATGCCGTGTCTTCCAATTCGTCCATATTGACCTCGTCCAGATATTCCGACACTTTAAATGCGTCCCCTTCGCTGGCGAGATATTCGTTCGCCGCCGCAATCAGCTTGTCAGAAGCCTGTATCGTGCCGTCTGTTCCTACATAATTCTCCAGCTGCGCCTCGAGCTGCGTCTTTTCTTCCGTCAGCCGCTTCACCTGTTGTTCCATCTCGTCGATGGTGGCCGTCTTGGCATCCGACTGGTCGCCGATCGTCCTCAATTCTTCGTCCATCGCTACCTGCGCCATCTGGATTCTTGCCGGAAGGATCAGGAACCAAGCTGCCGCCAGCCCGATCACGATGCCGATCCCCATATTGACGAGAACGGAAATTCCTTTCTTTTCTTTTCCATTGACCGGCTGGATAATTGTCTCGTTGCCGCTCTGGTATTTAATAACATCCGGGGAAATGCCCCGCCTCTTCCCGACAACTCCCTTCGCCGGCCCTTCCTCCGGCGCCAGCATCCTCTCCACTTCTTTTAAATAGCGCCTTGTCGTCGTATTATTCGAATCTATCCTTCCGCACTTATACAATTCCTTGCGGGCCTTTTCCCATTCCCCGGCCTCGATATAAAGCAATGCCAGCAGCTGGTGCGCCCTGACGAACTTAGGATTCAGCGACAGCACCTTTTTCAGCTGTATGACTGCCAGATCCTGGCTGTCCTGGCGGCAGTATGCCAATGCCTGGTTATATTTCTTGATCGTCTGATTAATGGAATCCAGCCGCGACTGGTTCGTCTGTATCATGTTGATATACATATCGGCGATATTTTTCTTCGGCCGGATATTCTTGCTGATGACCCACTCGCTGAGGGCCGCCACCACTTCCCCCATTTCAAAATAAACCAGCCCTAATAAATTCCTGGCTTTTATATTGTTCTTATTTAACTTCAAACTCTGCCGCAGACTGTTTATCGCGCCGGTCAGATCCCTGACCTGGGCTTTTTCCAGTCCGTCATTATAAAAACGATTGGAAAGATGCATGATTTTTTTATAAATACTGACATCCGCACCGCAGGAAGTACAGAAATCATGCTCCGATAAATTGCGGCCGCAATTATAACATAACATGCCGTCCCCCCTATTCTTCGAAGGAACCGTTTTCTTCGCGGGCCGCTATCTCATCCTGTCTTACAGGCCGTTCCGAAAATGCCGTATTCCCCATATCTTTGATCATGCTTACCAATATATCCGCCATATCCGTCAAATCCTGGTTATAGATCGATTCCTCCGCATCCTCCACTTCCAGGCTGGGATGGAATTTTTTCAATTCTTCTTCAAAATTAATCATCCGATTTCCTCCTTAACAATGCCTTCACCTCACCTGCCAGATAAAGCGAGCCGACAATATATATGAAATCCTCTTCTTGTTTTCTTGCCAGCAAACCATAAAATGCCTGCGCCGCATCTTCTGCTATGCCGCATTTCATCCTTTGGAAATGCCGCTCCAGCGTTTTTGCGCCTGCTCCCCTTATACTATGAATCCCCGCCGCCACAGCTTCGTCAAAAAGCCCGCAGCGATTCAGGATATTTATCATTCCCCCGTAATTTTTATCTTCCACTGCTGAAAACAGCAGATATCTCCTGCCTTTGCATCCATCGGCCTCCACCGACCGCACAAAAGCCTGAATCCCGTCCTCATTATGGGCTCCGTCCACATAAACTCCAGGGAGAATCTCTTCCATCCGCCCTTCCCAGGACATCCCCCGCAGGCCTTCCTCGATCTGCTCACGCTTCATTTTTGCGCCGTCTTGCAGTTCTTCCATGCACCGAACGGCCAGCGCCGCGTTTTCTGCCTGATAAAGGGCATCTGTTTCCAGTTTCAGCCTAATATAACCATAATACCGAGTATGCATGAAAAAATCAATGCTTTTCTTTGTTAATTTATTATAAAGGAAATCCCCTTCTTTTATTCCAACCGCCTTAATTCCCAGCGTTTTCGCCCTCTCTTCTATCACAAGGGACGCTTCCTTTCTTTTATCGCAAAAAACGACGGGAACCCCTGCTTTAAGTATGCCTGCTTTTTCCCCTGCGATCTTCTCTATCGTATCCCCGAGATATTCCATATGGTCATAACCAATAGAAGTAATCGCTGTAAGAACAGGGCTTTTCACCGCATTGGTGGCATCCAGCCTTCCCCCCATCCCTGTTTCCAGTATGAGGTATTCCACCCCTTCCTTTCGGAAAATCACCATTCCCATCAAAAATAACAGCTCGAAAAAAGTAGGATGATAGTCCGGTTTCCCGGATAAACTGCGCATCTTCTCCAGCCGCCCCATCACATAATCGAATCCCCATACGAACTGTTCCTCTGTCACCAGTCCTTTGTCCGTCCGAAACCGTTCCCTCATATCCACCAGATGGGGGGACGTAAACATACCGACCGCAAAACCGCCCCTGGCCAGCATGGAACACAAGTAGGCACAAACAGAACCCTTCCCGTTTGTGCCTGCTACATGGATAATTTTCATTTCTTCCTCAGGAGAACCGAGAATCTTCAAAAAATTCCCGGTATCCTCCACGCTGTTCTTTTTCGTAAACTTCGGTAATCCCAGAATATACCGCTCCGCTTTTCGGTAAGAATCCGCCGACATTTCCCCTACCCTTTCAGTTGTTCCAGACGAAGCTTTACCTGTTCCATCATCTGCGTATATTTTTCCAGCTTTGCCTTTTCTTCCGCGATCTTCGCTTCCGGCGCCTTGGAAAGAAATCTTTCGTTATTCAGCATGCCGTTGACGCGGGCCAGCTCTCCCTGCAGCCGCTTCTCTTCTTTTTCCAGCCGCCCGATCTCCTGCGCGATGTCCACCAGCTCCGCAAAGGGAATATAAAGAGTGGCTCCGGGGATCACTACCGATACCGCGTCGCTTTCAATGCCCTGTTTATCCCTTTGGACAGCCACATCGGAGGCGTATGCCAGCGAGGCGAAAAAGAGCCTGCCCTCTTCAAAGGCCCCGCGGACCGTTTCATTTTCGCTCACTACATATACCTTCGCCTTCCGGCTTGGCGCTACGTTCATCTGCGTCCTCACGTTACGGATCCCCCGCACCGCGTCCTTGATCGTCTCGATGTCTTTTTCTTCTTTCTCGAAATTCCATTCCTCTTTATATTCCGGCCATGGGGAGATCATAATGGATTCTTCCTCCGGCTGCAGGGAACAGAAAATCTCTTCCGTAATAAAAGGCATATAAGGATGCAACAGCTTCAAAGCCCCGGCAAGCACGGTCTTCAATGTCCAGAGCGCCGCATCCTGGCTCTCCTTATTGTCGGAATTGTAAAGCCTCGGCTTCACCATCTCAATATACCAGTCACAGAATTCATCCCAGATAAAATCATATACTTTCTGCACCGCAATGCCCAGCTCGTAATGCTCCATATTGTCGGTAGCTTCTTTTACCAACCGGTTCAGCCTGGACAGAATCCATTTGTCCGCCGGTTCCAGCTGGTCCAGCGCCACATCAACCGCATCTTTCCCTTCCATATTCATCATGATAAAACGGGAAGCGTTCCATACCTTATTGGCAAAATTCCGGCTGGCCTCCACTCTTTCATAATAGAAGCGCATATCGTTGCCCGGCGCGTTGCCCGTAATCAGCGTCAGCCGCAGGGCATCTGCCCCGTATTTGTCGATGATCTCCAAAGGATCAATGCCGTTGCCCAGGGATTTGCTCATCTTCCGCCCCTGGGAATCCCGGATCAGCCCATGGAACAGCACGGTATGGAAAGGCTTTTCCCCCATCTGCTCATAGCCGGAGAAAATCATGCGGATGACCCAGAAGAAAATAATATCATACCCGGTCACGAGTACGTCCGTCGGGTAAAAATAATCCAGTTCTTCCGTTTTTTCCGGCCATCCCAAAGTGGAAAACGGCCACAGGGCAGAGGAAAACCATGTATCCAGCGTATCCGGGTCCTGCGTGAACTTACCGCCGCCGCACTTCGGGCATACGGCGGGCATCCCGGCCGACACTACCGTTTCCCCGCATTTCTCGCAGTAATACGCCGGGATCCTGTGTCCCCACCAGAGCTGGCGGCTGATGCACCAGTCGCGGATATTGTCCGTCCAGTTAAAATACGTTTTTTCCATGCGCTCCGGCACGAGCTTGATCTCCCCTTCCTTTACCGCTTTTACGGCCGGTTTGATCAGCTCGTCCATTTTCACGAACCATTGCTTTTTAATCAGAGGCTCGATCGTCGTCTTGCATCGGTCATGGGTTCCTACATTATGGGAATAATCCTCTACTTTTACGAGAAGCCCCATTTCGTCCAATTCCTTTACGATGGCCGCCCGCGCCTCGTAACGGTCCATCCCTTGAAATTTCCCGCCGTTCTCGTTGATCGTGGCATCATCGTTCATAATATTGATCTCCGGCAGGCCATGCCGCTTTCCCACTTCAAAATCGTTCGGGTCATGGGCAGGCGTGATTTTTACCACGCCGGTCCCGAATTCCATATCCACATAAGGATCCGCCACGATGGGAATCTCCCTGTTGACAAAAGGAAGCAGCACCTTCCTTCCTATGAGATGCTTATATCTTTCGTCTTCCGGGTTCACGGCTACCGCCGTATCCCCCAGCATCGTTTCCGGCCGGGTAGTGGCGAATTCCAGGAATTCCGTATTGTCCGTTTTCCCGTTTCCATCGGAAAGCGGATATTTGATATGCCAGAAATGCCCCGCCTGTTCTTCGTATTCCACCTCCGCATCGGAGATAGAAGTATTACATACCGGACACCAGTTAATGATCCGGCTTCCCTTATAAATCCATCCTTTTTCATGCATCTTGCAGAACACTTCCGTCACCGCCTTGTTGCAGCCTTCATCCATCGTAAAGCGTTCCCTGTCCCAGTCGCAGGAGGATCCCAGCTTCTTCAGCTGGCCGATGATCCTTCCCCCGTACTCTTTTTTCCACTCCCAGGCTCTCTTTAGGAATCCTTCCCTGCCCAGATCTTCCTTGTCGATGCCCTCTTCCTTCAGTTTTTCAATGATCTTGACTTCCGTTGCAATGGACGCATGGTCCGTCCCTGGCTGCCAGAGCGCGTTATATCCCTGCATCCGCTTAAACCGGATCAGAATATCCTGCATCGTATCGTCCAGGGCATGTCCCATATGGAGCTGCCCGGTAATATTCGGAGGCGGGATCACGATCGTAAACGGTTTCCTGCTCCTGTCCACTTCCGCATGGAAATACTTCTTTTCCATCCATTTTTCATACAATCTGTCCTCGATCCCTTTCGGATCATATGTTTTTGCCAATTCTTTCGCCATAATTTACCTCTTTTCTACGCTGCTTTTTTATGGCAAGCTTCCATATGCGGTCCTGTGTTTCACCGAGCAGGGAAGATTTATCTTCCCTGCTCGCGCGCCAGGCATCCGTCAGCTTGCTGACATATTTCATTTGGATGCCTGTGCGCATAAAAAATCGCCCTCTGCCGACATCCGTCAGCAAAGGGCGTTCATTTTATCACGCGGTACCACCTTCATTTTCACTCACCGGTCCTGTCAGACCTTATCCTATAACGGGGATTAATCGTGGAAGCCTACTTTTCTTCTTTCCGTTTCAGCCTCCCGGTTCCAAAGCTACCTTCCGCATGCCTTCCTTCAAATGGTCTTTCAGCCGACGAACCATTCTCTCTTTTAAGTGGCTGTGCGTACTCCTCTTTTTCATTACCTTTGTTCGTATCAATGCCTATGGTTAATATAAGCCCTGAAATGGAGGGTTGTCAAGATATATTATAAATTATTACTCGAAATCTCGTCCAGTAAATCAGCAACGGTCCTTAACCTCTGCTAAAGCTCGTATATTTATGGCAGAAACTATCTCCTGTTGTATTCTTTCAACTTCATCAACTCTAACTCTTCCAATACAGTTTCTTTCCATTTTGTAATCTACATCCGAAAATAATTTTTCTAGCAAATTATTTATTTCTGGAGATGCCCCCATTGAAGCTATAACAAGAGATTTCAGATCAAATTGTTCCAATATTTCTCTTAATTCGTTTTCTGGAACTTTTGATAATTGTTCAAAATCAGTTATCATTTTAGTCGGTATATTCGGCTCCAAAATATCATTTATTGTAATTCCATAAAGTTTAGATATTTTTAACAGAATCTCTAAATCTGGAATTGTTACTCCCGTTTCCCATTTGGAAACAGCTTGCCTGGATATATCCAATTTTTTTGCTAATTCATCTTGCGTGTAATTATGTTTTTTTCGCAGTAATTGCAAATATTTTGAAATGATGTTTGTATTCATAAAAATTTCCTCCTTTTTTCTATTATAAAATGACCTTATAGAAAAATAAAGAGCTTGAAAAGTGCCAAAAAGCAATTAGCAGTTGCTGCCATTTACCTTATTTCGATGGATGTCTTGTCTGTATTCAGCTTATCGTTGACTTTCTATGTATTGTAAGATAGAGCAGCAAAATGAAAAATCTTGACTGTCTGCATAAGCAAAAACAGAGCCAACAAACTGTGATTTTATTTCACAAGTTCATCGGCTCTGCGTCTGTGCGTCTGGCTCTTTTATAACAGATATATTCATTTGTCGGACATTTATAAGAGTTTCCTGTTTACATTTTGGGCAAAATAAAGGGAATTTCTCAAGTACCGTATCTTCACGCAATTTCAATCTCGTCTTGTTTCCGCATACAGGACACAATAGCCACTTTTCCTGCTTCATGCTGACACCTCCTGCTGTTCCCTTTCCATATTTTTAAAGAAACTCATTGCAGATAATCCTACAATGCAAACTATGATGCCAGTCGGGATTAAGACAAAATATACGGCACTGTAAAATCTGTCAAACAAAAAACCGTACACGATTTGTCCTATGGGCTGGACACACAAAGTAACCGTTGATGTATAAGCCATCACTTTTCCTATTAAATGATTTGGCGTCCTCTGCTGTATGAGGGAAACAGCAAAAATAGAAAATATACTGATAACAGCCTGCATACCGCAAAATGACACAACCGTAACGCCATACTTTATAATGGCATTCACTGGCAAAATGAAAACAATGCCGGCAGGGATAATGAAAATACCCATAGAAGCAAGCAGGACAGATAATTTATGTATTTTCAATTTCTCTGCCAAAACTCCTGCGGCAATGCTCCCTAAGATTGTAGCGACTGCCAACGCACTTTCCGCAGCCCCATAATATTTTGCATTCAATCCGAGGACAGTCCGCACAAGAAAGGGAAGCCCGACTATGGTAATGCCCATCACAAAAAACCTTGAAAATGCCGTTAAGAGCAGCATCTTTGATATGCTGGTCTGTTCTTTTGAAATATACTGCATACTTGATAAAAAATCCTGCTTAACAATCTGAAGCACACCGCCTTGACTTTGAATACGCTGATAGCTCAATTTTATAAAACATTCAAACAGGGCAGTAATAAAAAAACAGACTGGTCGGCAAGGGCAGTCCGGTAAGTATCCAGATGCTCCTGGTTTCCTCTAAGCTTCCACATAGCCGATCCAATAGAATGGTCAAATGCTCCGGAGCCTTCCATATAACTGCTTCCATTGAAGTTCTTGTCAAGATAATGCACGGTCGTCTCAAAGACTGCGCGCATATCAAGGGTGCTGTAATCATGGCTGTCTCCGCCGTGTACAGCAGAGACCTTTCCATCCGCAATCTTGATCAGCGCATCTCCCTTGGCCTTCAGGCAGTAGTTCACCACCCTGGCATAGTTGGATTTCTCCAACTTGCGTAATCCGGCGCCGGAGCTCCCTGCACGATCCAGGATGGTCTTAATGGCGCAGTCCCTTACCGGGTAGGTTTCCCCTCTTACCTTTAATGCCAGCTGGGTATTCTTTTCCGTATCCTTAAGGATCTCCTCCCAGTCTGCCGTAGAAGATGCCTCCATATGCTCTGCCTCCTAGCTGATCGGAACCAGCCTGAGAGACCTGGTAGG
>OFFN01001473.1_pt1 | contig 11670 bp, 14 predicted proteins | sample 1521381 | NCBI WGS metagenome assembly OFFN01 (sample SAMEA3504112, study PRJEB24116) | mouse gut metagenome | biome: mouse gut; feature: mouse-associated habitat; material: faeces | place: Denmark | collected 2011 | reverse complement strand
CGGAAGCTGGGGCTGACACATCGAAAGGAGGAATGGAGCCGGTGAAGGACTATCAGGGCATGAAGATCATCGGCATCGACAACGGCTACGGCAACATCAAGACCGCTAATTGCTGTTTCCCCGCAGGGCTGACCGCTGCAGACATTGAGCCGGTATTCAAGGACGATCTTCTGGTGTACGGCGGGCGGTACTACCTGATCGGGGCGGGCCACAAGGAGTTTACCGCCGACAAGACCGGGGACGACGACTATTATATCCTGACCCTGGCGGCTATCGCCCGTGAGCTGAACGTGCATGGGCTGACCGACGCCACGGTGCGCCTCGCCGTGGGCCTGCCCCTGACCTGGGTGAGCCAGCAGCGGGAGGACTTCAAAGCCTACCTCATGCGGAGCCGGGAGGTACGCTTTACGTTCCGGGGAAAGCCCTGCCGGGTGGAGATCGCCGGGGCCGACGTGTTCCCCCAGGGCTTCGCGGCGGTAGCCAGCCAGATCAGGGACTTCCAGGGCGTGAATATGCTGTGCGACATTGGCAACGGCACCATGAACATCATGTTCATCAACGACCGCAGGCCCGCCGCTGACCGAATGTTCACGGAGAAGTACGGCACCCATCAATGTATGCTGGCCGTCCGGGAGAACGTCATGCGAACCCACCACGCCACGGTGGACGACTCCATCATCAACCGGGTGCTGCGGTTTGGCACGGCGGACATTCAGGAGGACTATCTGAACACCATCCGGGAAACCGCTGCGGGGTATGTGCGTGAGATTTTTCGCATTTTGCGGGAGCGTGAGTACAACCCGGCCCTCATGCGCCTCCATGTGCTGGGCGGCGGGAGCTGTCTGATCCGCAACTTCGGGGAGTACGACGCCGACCGTGTGACCATCTACGATGATATTTGCGCCACGGCCAAGGGCTATGAGTATCTGTGCGAACAGGCTTTGCGTAGGGGCGTGAGAGAATGAAAATCAAGCGGTTTTCTCTCCGATTTAATCTTGATTGGGAGGATGACCGCAGGGCATGGGAAGCCCTGCACCGTATGGACGCTCAATCCATCAATAAAGAGATTATCGCAAGGATAAACGCAAAGGAGCAAACCGATGTTTTGAAAGACTTTATCCGTCAGGTCGTTTCTGAAGAACTGATACGAGCCACAGAAGGTGGCTCTATCCAGCCAGCGGCGCAAACGCAAGTCAGCGCAGAGGAAATAAACGACGTGTTTGACTTTCTGGACAGCTTTTAGTGGCATCACCCGTGATGCCACTTTTTCCAGCCCATTGAGGGGCATGGCATCACCCGTGATGCCACAAATAAAACCGAAAGGGTGTTGACCTATGGCTATGAACCGGCCCCAGAGCAAACCGCCCCCCAAGCCCGTCCGCCGCATTTCCCCAGCGGAGTGGGCATGGCTTGACCGCATCAACCGCCAGCTTGCCTATGACGAATATATGCAGGCCAAGCGGGAGTTTTGGCTTTGGGAGCGTCCGCCCAAGGCGAAATCCGACCAGGCTTGAACCTACCCCGACCGTTCTCCCGCGCCGCAGGCGCAGAGGGCGGTATTGTCTTAACAAGCAACGAATTGTGGGGCCACAATTCAGCTTGACAGGGGCTTGCCGCCCCTATGACCCCGCAAAATGACCGCCAACCGAACACTGTCAGTTGGCGGTCACTCATCCCGCGTTATTCCCTAATCTTCACGACGGTAGTGCGGCTCCGGCGTGTAAGGCTCCTTTTGATACTTCTGATATTTTTCAGAACGCTGATGTTCAGACTCCACATCTGGCGTCAATTCATATTCAATGGGAGCATCGCAAACGGCGTCCATCAATATCCGTTCAAGATACTCGTACTCGGAAAATTGGTCTAAAGACGCCATCACAAAGGAATCCCGCACATACCCGGCGCTCTCGGCCAAAAGCTCCTGATCCATGTAATAGCCGTAGTGTTCAACAAAGAAAGTCAGCATCATAACGACCGTCCGGGTGTTCCCCTCACGAAAGGGGTGTATCTGCCAGATTTTCGCAAAGCACCGGGACACGGCTGGCACAAAGGCTTCTCTTGAAAGAGCGTTCCAATCCTGGGCTTGAATATCCCGAAAGACAGACGCTAAATCATCGCTGATTGCTTCATCGTTGCTGTACCACACGCTGCGGCCCGCAAGAAGCCGTTCCCGTTTCTCAATGTTGATGATACGAAATTGGCCCGCCCAATCGTAGAGGTCGCCAAACAAAAAGCGGTGGATGCTTTGCAGGCCCTTCGGCGTAAAATCGTGGAAGCCCTGTTCATAGAGCAGCATCATGTTTGCGCGGGACTGTTCCGCCTCGATCAAGTCCAGCGTCTTTTCATCTTTGATGGAAAGTGCGTTCCGCAAGACAGGAACATCATCATAGAGGTAAGGATCAGCCATGCTTCTGTACCTGTGCGGCCAGTTTTGCGTGAGAATCCAAGAGCGCCTGTTTCATCTGTTCGCCCGTGATCTCGCCTTTTGCCCAACTGCGGGAAAGTACCTGGGCATACCGGGAAACCGGCACCCCTTCAATAGCATTGATCGCGTCAGCCGTTTTTACTGCCGCAATTCTCCGCCGAATTTGTGCTGCTGTCATATCGACCACCTCTTTTGATAGGATACCACACAATCGACGAAAAGAAAAGACGATTTTCCAACCACTGAAAAATGATTAAGGAGGCAATATGAGAAAACGTAATTGCAGGGTGGAGATTTACTTCACCAAGACCGAGCTGGAAGCCCTGACGAAAAAAGTCCGCAAGGCGGGCCTGTCCCGTGAGGGCTACTGCCGCCGCATCCTCAACGGCGCGGTGGTGAAGGAGGCCCCGCCCGCCGAGCTGCCGCTGCTGATCCGGGAGGTGCGGCGCGTGGGCTATAACATCGACCAGCTTTTGAAGCGGGCCAACTCCATCGGCCTGCTGGACGTGCCCCAGCTCCGCAAGGCCCTGGAGGACAACCGGGCCGTGGAGAAGCTGATCGTGGACACCTACACCACCCCCGCCGACTGATATGGCCGTGACCTCTATCTGGCCCATCAAGGGGCGCGTGGACAGGGTGATAAACTACGCCCGGAACCCGGAAAAGACCACCGAGGCCAGCTATGAGGAACTGGCGTCCCTCCACGCTGTTGACAATGTGGTGGAGTATGCCGCCGATGATATGAAAACGGAACGCCGTTCCTATGTGTCCTGCCTGAACTGCCGGGAGGACACCGCCGCCGCGCAATTCATGGAAACAAAGCGGTTATGGGGCAAGCTGGGGGGCCGGGTGTGCTACCACGGCTATCAATCCTTTAAGGCGGACGAGGTAACGGCGGAAACCGCCCATGAGATCGGCGTCAAGCTGGCCCAGGAGTTATGGGGCGACCGCTTTGAGGTGGTGGTGGCGACCCACTGTAACACCGGCCATTATCATAATCACTTCGTCATCAATTCTGTGTCCTGTGTGGACGGCTACAAATTCTACAATTCCCCCGCCGACTATGCCCGTATGCGGGAGGTGTCAGACCGGCTTTGCCGGGAGTACGCCATTTCCGTCATTGAGAACCCCAGCGGGCGGGCCAAGCACTACGCCGAATGGCAGGCGGAGCAGAACGGCAAGCCCACCCACCGGGGCACCATCCGGGCCGACATTGACCGGGCCATCCGTGCCTCCACCACCGAGCGCGACTTTTTGCGGGTGATGGGTGAAATGGGCTACCAGCTCAAAACAAAGGGCAAGGGCGGCAAGCCGTTGAAATATCCGGCCCTGAAACCGCCCGACGCTGGCGGCTATTTCCGCTTCCACAAGCTGGGCGAGGGCTATTCCCTGGACGAGATCAAGGAGCGTATTCTCCACAACCTCCAAAAGCAAATACCATTCCCGGAGGTAGTGCATCACCCGCCCCGGCGTTACCGGGTGCGGGGAAAGCCCCGGAAGAAAGTCACCGGCCTGCGGGCGCTGTACTTCCGTTACTGCTATGAACTGCACATCATCGTCAAGAAACCGGCATCCGTCAAGCGGGTGTCTTTTTTATTACGGGAGGACATCGCCAAGCTGGACAGGCTGGACGCGGAAACCCGGTTTTTGGGAAAGCACCGCATCGGCACCATCGGGGAGCTGACCGCCCACCGGGAAACGGCGTCGGCGGAGGTGGACGCCCTGACCGCCCAGCGGCAGGAACTCCGTAAGGAGCTGCGGCGGCTCAACCGGCAGGGCGACCTCATAGCTGTTGACGAGGTAAAGGGCAAAATCAGCGTCCTGTCCAGCCGTATCAGGGCGGCACGAAAGGAGGTGGTCTTATGTGACGGCATCGCCCAGCGTTCCGGGCAGGTCAAGGAGAACCTGGAACGGCTGGTAGAGCAGAAGGAAACCGAACGAAAGGAGTTGACACAGCATGAGCTATTCAGGCGACGCGGCGGAGCAGGTCGTGAGGCTGTCCCTGGAAACAGGTGAGGTGGCGGTGAAGCTGGCCGGTGAGGGTGCCAAGCAGCTTGCCATCCTCTTGTACGCCATCCTGCGGGAGCAGAAGAAAACCAAGGGCAAGACCCGCCTGACCAATATGCTCCGCAGCGGCAAGGAGCTGAAGGTGTTCGCCGTGAAGGACAGCGACCTCCAGCTTTTTTGCCGGGAGGCCAAGAAGTACGGCGTTCTCTACTGCGTCCTGAAAGACCGGGACGCCACGGACGGGCTGACCGACATCATGGTACGGGCCGAGGACGCCAGCAAGATCAACCGTATCTTTGAGCGTTTCAACCTGGCTATGGTGGATATGGCAGAGGTCAGGCGGGAGATCGAACAGAGCCGGGAGGCCCAGCAGAACGACGCCCCGGAAGCGCCAGCGGCGGCAGAGCCGATGTCCGAGCAGGAGGTGGACGAGTTGCTGGACGCCATGTTCTCCCCGCCCCCGGAGCCGGGGGAAGAACTGCCCGCCCCGGAGCGCACCGCCCCCGAACAGGACAAGGACGAGTTTTTGGAGGCGGTGCTGGGTGCTTCCCCTACCAGGGAGGAAGGGCAGACGGAAAACCCCACCGAGGGCCGGATCGAGAAATCCCGTCAGTCCGAGCCTACCTCAAAGCCCAAAGAGCCAACCGCACCGGGTACTTCTGATCCGCAGGAGCGTTCCCGCCGTTCTGTCCGGCAGGAGTTGAACGACATCAAAGCGGAACAGCGGCAGAAAGCGGAGGACAAGGCCAGGGGGAACACCAAGCGCCAGAAACCGGCCCAGCACAAGGCACCCCCCAAGAAAAAATCTAAAAAGCAGAAGGAGCGATAACGATGCCGAATTATGATGATCTGTTTACCGGCCAGCCCGCCCCGCAGGAGGAATTTAACAAAGACGCATGGGCGGCGAAAAAGCAGGCGGAGCGCGAGAGCGTCTACGCCATGATCGACGACCACGTTCACGACATGGGTGTGGACGGCGGCGTGTTCCAAGGCTATCTGGACGTGCAGGCCCGCTTTGACCTCTACTCCGTGAGCAACGCCATCCTGATTGCCGCCCAATGCCCGGAGGCCACCAAGTTGGCCGACTTCGACACCTGGAAGGGCGACGGCGTGTACGTCAAGCGGGGCCAGGACGCCATCACCATCCTGGAACCGGGTAAAGAGTACAAAAAGGACGATGGCAGCGTGGGCGTGTCCTACAATGTGAAAAAGGTCTTTGACATTTCTCAGACCAGGGCCGAGCAGCGGCCCGCCCCCGCCGTGGCCCGTGACGAGCGGCTCCTGCTGAAAGCCCTGATGAACAACGCCCCCTGCCGTTTCGCTATCTCCAACGAACTGCCGGAGGGCGTCAACGTGGCCTATCACGCCGAGAGCAACGTGATCTATGTGCGGCAAGGGCTGGACGCCCCCACCATCTTCCGGGGAGTGGCCCAAGAGTTGGCCCGCGCCCACATGGACAAGGGCGGGATTGCCTGTGAAAGTCCCGACTTCACGGCGTACAGTGTGTCCTATATGCTGTGCAGGCGCAACGGCGTGTCGGTGGAGGGCTTTTCCTTTGACCGTCTGCCGGAGAGCTATGCCATGATGGACGCCAAGGCGCTCCGGGCCGAGGCGGGCGTCATGCGGGGCGTGGCTGGCACCATCACCGCCGATATGAACCGGCTCTTTGCCGCCCAGGAGAAAGCGCAGAAAAACCGGGACGGCGGCGCGAGATAAGGAGGGCGCTCTATGCGTGATGAAAAACGTGTGGTCACGCTGAACGGCTTCGAGCAGCGGCTTATGGTGGCGGGCCTGACCGACTTCCGCAACGACGCCCTCCGGGACGGCAAGCCCACCGAGGACGTGGACGACCTGATATTAAAGGTGATAGACGCCCCCACCAAGCGGGAGAAACGGAGGGCTGACCGTGAGGCAAGATAAGTTTTCCAAGACCCACCTGACCCTCTACGCCTGCGGCGTTATCCCCGTGGTCTGGCTGGCCCTGCTGTTGGCCCCCTATGTGGGCGGCGGTCTGCTGGGGCTGGTGCAGTACGGCGGGGCGGCGCTGAACAATCCGTTCCACATCGTACTGTGCGGGGACAGCCTGAAAACTGTCCTCATTTTTCTGCTGTGCTACGGGCTGGGCATCGGTATCTACCTCTCCACCGACCGCAACTACCGCAGGCGGGAGGAACACGGCTCCGCCAAGTGGGGCACCGCCCAGGCCGTCAGGAAGAAGTACGCCGACAGGAAAGTGACCGAGAACAAGATACTGACGCAGAACGTAGCCATAGGGCTGGACGGACGCAAACACCGGCGCAATCTCAATATTTTGGTGTGCGGCGGCTCCGGCGCGGGCAAGACGAGATTTTTCGCAAAGCCCAACATTATGAACGCCAACACCAGCTTTGTGTGCCTCGATCCCAAGGGGGAGTTGCTGCGGGACACCGGGAACCTGTTGAAAGCCAAGGGGTACGACATTAAGGTGATCGACCTTATCAACATGGAAAAAAGCTACTGCTACAACCCGTTTGTCTACCTCCGCAGCGACAACGACATCCAGCGGTTGGTGACGAACCTGTTCAAGAACACCACGCCCAAGGGCAGTCAGAGCCAAGACCCCTTTTGGGATCAGGCGGCACAAATGCTCCTGCTGGCGCTGGTGTTCTATCTCCACTATGAGGCCCCGCCCGATGAGCAGAACTTCCCGATGGTCATGGAAATGATACGGGCCGGGGAAGTCCGGGAGGACAACGACGAATTTCAATCGCCGCTGGACGAACTCTTTGACCGCCTGGAAATGCGGAACCCGGAGCATATCGCCCTGAAATACTACCGCAATTACCGCTCCGGCAGCGGCAAGACCCTGAAATCTATCCAGATCACGCTGGTATCCCGGTTGGAGAAGTTCAACCTGGAATCGCTGGCCGGTATGACGCAGACGGACGAAATGGAGCTATGGAGTTTGGGCGAGAGAAAGACGGCCATCTTTGCCGTTATCCCCGATAACGACAGCAGTTTTAACTTCATCGTGGGTATGCTCTACACCCAGCTATTTCAGCAGCTCTACTATCAGGCAGACGTGGTACACGGCGGCAGATTGCCCGTCCATGTGCATTTTGTGATGGACGAGTTCGCCAACGGTGCGACACGTTCCTAACTGAAAAGGTTAGGCGTGAAGCTGAAAAAATAAGAAAATTGAAAGGAGTTTCGAGAACAAATCAGTTTCATAGAACTGGTATTCCGACAGGTGGAATGACGGGGTAACGCCCTGAAACGCCTGCTCTAAGACTGCGCCGGGCATGGTGCAAGCGCAAAGACGTATTGTGTCCGAGAGCGCGCAGAAGTCGGCGGAAGTCCGCCCTAACGGGTCAAGCCGAGGAAAACGCCCCAGCGGTGGGGTGCGCAGATGATACGCCGGGGGTCTATAAAATACCCACGGTGAGAATGTGTGGTGGAACGCACTGACAAAGCCCTGAATGTACGGGTCAAGACGAATGGGCCGCAGAAATGCGGTTGCCGCCAATGGCGGTGTGCGTGGGGACGAGTAAAAGTCGTTAGTATGAAACTCCCTGCGGCGTTACAGGCGCCGCCCAAACGCACTGGCTTAAAGGGGCCACCTAAAGGTATATGCACAGATAGGAATATCGGAACGTGGAAAGGTTGGAGCATGGAGCGTATTGCGGCGCTATGAAGTGCTGGTACGGAAAGCAGACTGTATAACGTGCCTTTATCCAACTGAGAGCGGTGCCACGACCATGGAAGCCGCTGTAATGGCGGTGGAGGAACAGGCACCAGTCGGCTTTGAAAGCAAAAGTAAAAGAACAGTATTCATAGGTTCGAGTATGACTAAGAAAGGCACGCCCCAAAGGAGGTATGCCGACTATGACAGTGAAGAAATCGCAAAAGAAACAGAAATTGCGCAACGCTGAATATTTCGATTTGCAGGAGACATTGGATAGGCTCTATGCCAAAAGTGCGCAGGGCAAGTGCTTCACGGCACTGATGGAATTGGTAACTGCTGATGAAAATATCCTGCTTGCCTATCGAAATATCAGCAAAAACAAGGGTAGTAAAACGGCGGGGACGGACGGCAAAACCATCCGCAGCCTGTCAAAGTTCACAAGCACAGCACTCATTCACTATGTAAAAAGGCGGCTGGAGCAATACCAGCCCCAGCCGGTACGCCGGGTGGAAATTCCCAAAGGTGATACAGGTAAGACCCGTCCTCTGGGAATCCCTACGATTGCCGACAGACTGATTCAGCAGTGTTTTCTGCAAATTCTGGAGCCGATTTGCGAAGCAAAGTTCCATGAGAGGAGCAACGGCTTCCGGCCAAACAGGAGTGCGGAACACGCCCTGGCACAATGCTATGCGATGATACAAAAGCGTGGGCTTCATTACGTGATTGATATTGATATAAAGGGCTTCTTTGATAATGTCAGTCACGGCAAACTACTCAGGCAGATGTGGAGCATGGGCATACAGGATAAGCGTGTGCTGAGTATCATATCCGCCATGCTGAAAGCAGAAGTCGCAGGAATTGGGTTTCCCCAAAAGGGAACGCCGCAAGGCGGAATCATTTCCCCACTGTTATCTAATATCGTCCTGAATGAACTGGATTGGTGGGTCGCCAGCCAGTGGGAAAATATGCCGACACGCAAAAATCGGGAATATGTGCGGTCTGATAATGGTGTCATTGACAAAAGCCAGAAATATGAAATGCTCCGAAAAGGCTCTGCACTAAAGGAGTGTTATATCGTCCGGTATGCTGATGACTTCAAAATCTTCTGTCGTAAGCGAAGCGATGCCGTAAAGCTCTTTACAGCTACAAAGGATTGGCTTAAACAACGGCTGGGACTGGACATCAGCCCCGAAAAGTCCAAAATCGTCAACCTGAAAAAGCAATACTCCGATTTTCTCGGTTTTAAGTTAAAAGCCGTGAGAAAAGGGGCCAAGAGCAATGGTGAAGCGAGGTACGCGGTGGAATCGCACATGAGCAATAAAGCAATCCAAAAAGTCAAGCGGCAAACACGGGAGATGGTGAAAAGAATCCAATACCCGGCAAATGTGAATGAGGAGTACAAAGCCATTGGAGCCTACAACGCCTATGTCTCAGGTGTTCACAATTACTATCATTATGCTACCCATATCAGCAAAGACATCCGAAAAATAGCCCTCGGCGTCACTCGAACCATGCAGAACAGATTGAGAGAACGCTTGCAAAAGCAAGGAAATCCCCTACCTGTCTATATCGCGGAGCGATATGGAAGAAGCAAGCAAATTCGTTATGTGAGTGGTCAGGCGATTATCCCAATAGGGTATACCCAAGCCAAAGCGCCACTCTATAAGCGGCGTGAAGTGAACCAGTACACGGAAAAAGGCCGTAGGAGTATCCACAAAAATCTGGAATCCATAAATATGAGCATTTTGCACTACCTCATGCGGAACCCGGTGCAATTTGCCAGTGTGGAGCTGAACAACAGCAGGCTGGCGCTGTACTGCGCCCAACATGGGCGTTGTGCCATTACCAAACAACCGCTTGAAATTGGAGACATTCATTGTCACCATAAGCTCCCGCGAGAGCAAGGCGGCAGCGACCAATATGGAAATCTGGTGCTGGTCACGGAAGCAGTCCATATCCTGATTCATGCCACTGACAGCGAGGTCATTGCACATCTTGTGCCGCCACTACGGCTAAGCGAAAAACAGCGAGCGAAACTGAACACCCTGCGCAAAACAGCAGGTTTATTCTCAATCTAAATGTAATCATTCACTGGAAGCTGTATCTATTTATAATTCTTTCAAGGTCGATGGAACGCCGTGTGCGGTGAAAGTCGCACGCACGGTGTGGAGCGGGGGAAAAGACGGAAAGTGGCGCTGACGCGCCGCTCAGGTCTTACCTATCGCTATTCGCTTTGCCGGACGAGTTTGACAAGCTGCTGGCTACCATGCGGAGCCGGGAGATCTCCGTGAGCATCATCATCCAGAACCTCGCCCAGCTAAAGGCCCTCTTTGAGAAACAGTGGGAGAGCATCGTGGGCAACTGTGACGAGTTTATCTATCTCGGCGGAAACGAGCAATCGACGCATGAGGTGCGCACGTAAGAACAGCCCATTCGCTGTTCGCGGTGCAGCTAAAATACTGCCTTGAGCAAGCAGTAGGAAGAGAATATCAAGCGATGCAAATCGCAGCCTATCACCCCCCGGCTTATCTGGACAGGGAAACCTGACAGGGAGTGTAGCATGCCGGAGAGCACGTGGTCACAGAGTTCCCCTGGGGTCACAAGGTGCAAACAGGGTGAAAATTTATGTATGAGGATGGAAGCTAAACTGCTTGAATGACAGCCGGAGATTGGGCCAAGTGCGCGCCTGCGCCGTATGGGAGCTAAACTCGGCGCTGTTCTGGCGGAGACATTTATTTGTGGTGCCTCTGTGGGATATTCCAGAACAAATCCAGCTACGGGAAAGTGGAAAACGGCGAACGTCACATTCCGAAAACATAAAATGCTCATGTTTTAGCTGTACTAAACGTGGATTGCCTAAAGCGGAATGCCCTCTCATTTGGGGCTATGGGCATCGGCCCTGAAAATCCGCCATGGCAACAGAGTCCCCATAGTAGTCTGCGGCGGTAATGCCGTCCACATGGCGAAGGGGGACAGTCTAATGTTCAATACACAGAAAGGACGGTGCGAGAGGCACTATGAGAGAACCAATCCATGTATTGAAAGGTATTCAGCAAAAAGCAATCGACAAAACATACAAGTTCCAACGGCTATACCGGAATTTGTACAACCCTGAATTCTATCTGCTGGCCTATCAGAATATTGCCAAATCTCAAGGCAGCATGACGGCGGGCGCGGATGGAATCACCTTGGACGGAATGAACATGGCGAGAATCGAAGCCATCATTGCGTCCATCAAAGACCGCAGCTACCAGCCGAAGCCTGCCCGCCGGACGTATATCATGAAGAAAAACGGCAAAAAGCGTCCGCTGGGCATCCCCTCCGCAAATGACAGACTGGTGGAAGAAGTCGTGCGTATGCTGCTTGAAGCCATCTATGAACCGGCATTTTCCAAATACTCTCACGGATTCCGACCCCACCGCAGCTGCCACACAGCGTTAAAGGAAATTCAACTGACCTTTTGTGGCACGAAGTGGATTATAGAGGGGGACATTCAGGGCTGCTTCGATAGCTTTGACCACCATGTTCTCATCGACCTGCTACGCAAACGCATTGAGGACGAAGCCTTTCTCGC
>OFFN01001467.1_pt1 | contig 11734 bp, 14 predicted proteins | sample 1521381 | NCBI WGS metagenome assembly OFFN01 (sample SAMEA3504112, study PRJEB24116) | mouse gut metagenome | biome: mouse gut; feature: mouse-associated habitat; material: faeces | place: Denmark | collected 2011 | reverse complement strand
AATATAATAATATTAAAGGAATTATACATATATGTAGCTTCCGTAGCTGATTGCATTTTTTATTGATTTTACAGTATCTTTTCAAGCTACACATAAGCTGTAAAAGGCTACAGAAGCTACTTTTTTCTATACCGCCTGACCTGCTGCCCGCCTATGCGTGTAGGGTAGGTTTCCACTCCAAACATATCTGCTACAGATTTACCAAACATGATTTTTGTTTCAGGATTGATCCCGGATTCATTACAATATACTTTGTAAGCGGCATAAACATCCGTTACCGTTTCCCGGAAAAGATAACCTTCGTCACGCTCTGAAAAGAATGCCTTAATAGGATCATTCATGAGGTCATATTCATGGGCCGCCTGTTCCGTTGCTTCTGACCTTGTAAAGCCTTTGTTCTCTGTGATGCGTTTCAGCCCCTCAATTCCCAGCTTGATCAGATATTCCATACATTCACTTTGAAGCAGCTTCTTTTTTATCTCTGGATCATAGTCTGGCAGATCACTGGTAAAGTGTGCATTGAAAGGAATAATGACCAGACGGCGCAACACCGCCCCAGTTTTATCCTTCATCCGTGGTATGTCATTAGCAGAAAACAGCAGCTTTATATATGGATTGAACTCAAACGGATCCTGACCTTTCCTTTCTGCCTTGATCCTGTTTCCCGCAACAATCTTTTTGAACATAGCCACCTGTGTACCCTGCATGAAGTCATCCCCTATATCGTCACCAATATTTGCCAGCTTCCCGAACATCATTGAAGTGGTGAAGCGATCCCCCAGTTCTTTGGGATCCAATGCTGATATGTTATCCTCACCCAAAACAGCCTTGACCAGATCAAGGAAGGTACTTTTTCCGTTGTCCTTATCTCCTGTCAGCATAAATGACCTTTTATATGCGTTCGATCTGTAGAAGCAGTAGCCAATACATTCTTCAAGCAGGGAACGGATCGCCGGATCATCACACGCCAGCCTGTTCAGCGTATGGTCAGCCAGTTCACTGAACGCCGCTGAATTAAAATCCCACGGTATTTTATTGGTTATTACTATGTTCGGTGAAAAGTCCTGCATGGTGTCCGTTGCCACGTCATATATACCGTTTCTGAAAGCGATATACCGGGCATCGGCCGGCTGTTTTTCCTCTGCGTTGTCATTCAGGCAGTCCATTACTTCCGCTTTCTGATTTTTCCTGATAGCTGGCATATATGACCGCATTATTTTAAAAACAGCAGCAGTATCAGAAACATAAATCCCTTCCCGGTAAACGTGCATCTTTCCACTGATTTTTATAATATGTTCCGTGTTCCTGATATAGTCGGCAAACTTATTGAATAAGAACGTGGAACCGTTGAAAAACACAGGCTTTTTGAAAGCATCATCCCTTAAAATGGTTTCTATTTCCTGATCGGAAAGCGGATCCTTCAGGACAAACCTGTTAATGATGCGGATCGCTTCCCGTGTTTCCTCTACGCTGTAGTCATTGCTCTGCAAGGTCAGTATGTAGTTGAAAAGTTCCTGATTCCGTCCATCCCCGGCTTCCATGTTCAGGAAGTCCATCTTGCACCTGACGGGCAGTAACCACTTCGGCACTTCCTGATATTCCCCGCCCGGTTCAATATCCCATTCACAGAAACGTTCTTCACCGCCAGTTTTCAGCACTTCATAGGACGCAACATAACCCACCTTAATATCAGCGGTCAGCCCTATGGCAAGGCGTGTATGTGTCTTGCACTGGTGAAGCTGCGTGTTTCTGAAAATAAAATGCTTCCCCCTGCTGGTACAGATCACCCGGCAGTTCAGTTGAAAGGCTTCCACAATATCCATCAGTATTTCAGACTGTTCAGGATCGTCAATGTCTATGAACATAGTATTTTTTGCAAGGATCCCGGCATACTCCGGGAGTGACTGCACCTGTTCCAGCGTCTTGAAGTCCATCCTGTCCTTGAACTTTTCCACACATTTTTTGTTTTTGGTTTCAACGTACCCTTTATACAGATCGCCCATAATGTCACACCTCCAAACTTTCCAGCATTTCAAGAAATTTCTTTAATGCCGATATTTCTTTTTGGCTTTTTTTTGTCTTATATCTCCATTCCAGATATTCCAACTCTTTAGTAATGGCTTCTGTCAGCTGTTCAGATATTTCCTGAACATTGTTCAAATAACTAAACTCTTTGATAATGCTTAACAGCTTCTTAAACTGCTTTTGACTGCATGGGAAGAACTGATCAGCGTATATTATCATGTGTCCGTGTTCTGTTTTAATGTAAATATTTTTCATACAATCACCCCATAATCTTTCAAGCGTTTTCTGGCAAAATCTATATACCACTGGCGATCCAGTTTTTCATGCGCCTGAACCCCTTCCACTGATTCATTGAAAATATAGCAATGGTCAGGTGTATTTCCAAACTTTTCAGGCCGTCCACGTTTCCCGCCGCATTTCAGGATCCTTCCGTCTGTCATATCTCTGGAAGCAAAGACACGGTATGACTTATAGGTGTACCGCTTTGTGTCTTTATAATTATAATAGGTCTTGACCACCCTTACACCCTTATTCACCAATTCAGGCGTTCCGTGTTCATGTTCCACCCATTTATAACTGTCTGACAGCTTCACAATTTTCTAGAATTGAATCAGGTCAGTACAGTCATTGATGGTCTGCTCTACAGGCGTTCCCCTTGTCATATAATCAATCAGGGCTTTATTCAGGATAGGAAGATCGTTATCTATCCGGGAGAGTTCCTTGACATATGCGCCCTTCCTTTCAATCTTGCCTTTTGAATCAATCCACAAGTAATTATTCACGTCCTTCTGGAATATCTCTGAAACAACATCCAGCCCTAAACTGATATTACATTTTTCAGTGCTGCATCTGCACTCCCAGTCATAGCAAATATCATCTACCATATTGAAGGCTTCGTCAGTATCAGGGATCCATATGATCAAACCGTCTGTATTGCTCTGGATCAATTCAAGACCCGGAACAGCTTCAAGGTGTTCAATCAGGTCAAGCAACATCAGCTGGCCGTTAATACACATACAGTTATTGTTCCGGGGATCATATGCCGGATTCGTGATGTCTTTCATGGCTCCTGAAAGCGCATTTAACAGCTTTTTATATGGGGCTTGTTCTTTCTTCTTGCCGGCCGCTTTCAGGCTCATTCTGGTGTCATATACCACCTTGTAATTGTCATTCGTGGCCGCCCTTGTCACAAGCATCCATGCAAGTAGCAGGGAAGGGTAGTAGCTGCCTACGTCAACGTGGAGAAGCAGCCCCTTTTTGTGTATGGGCTTATCCGGCGCACCATGCAGACCGCCGAAACCGAAAACGTGAGGAACCCCGGCCACGATCATTTCAAAAGACTGTGTTTTATACCATGCCTTTTTTACGGAATCACTTTTCCCTTGTAAATCCATCCGCAAGGCTTCCCGTTTCTTTTCTTCAAACCAGTCCTGAACAGCTTTATATTTTTTCAGCTGTATGCAGGGAAGAAAGAAGTAGTCAAATTCATCATGGAAATTCTGTTTCACACACCCCAGCACTTTAGAAGTGATCCGGGCTTCCGTATCGCCTATATTTGACAGGTTTACCATGTCCGGGAAAGCCTTTACAATCCCATACATAGCATGAAAATCATCTATCTTTTCCAGAAATACCTTGATCGTTTCTTCCACGTCATGACGGCAGTAAAACACTGTCTGATCAAGTTCTTCCTGTGTCAGTTTCCTGTTAAGGTCAAAAGGAACTTCTGTTTCCCTTATATCGGATCCAAGAAACCCTTCAAGCGTTTTCAGCCCTATAGGTGGATTCGGCATCACGTCATAGTTATTCAGTGTGATCTTGTTCAGTTCCCTTGAAAATTGCCAGCCGTCCATGTGCTGAACAATGATATAATCATTTATTTCTTTCGGATCAAAACCGCATAAAATCCCTTTCAGGATATATTGATCATAGTGGCGGGAATTGAAACCCACCCATATATTGTGTTTATTTGCTTTATATAAGGCTTCAAGCTGGTCACGGTCATTTATAATCACGCTTTCTTTATGCGCATCACTGTCAATAACCACTACCAGCCAGTCATATTTGAAAACTTCAAAATCATAGAACAGCATGGGCTTTTTCCTTTCTTCCGGCTGCTGACAAGTAACCTTTATTCAGCAGCCGGAAAGAGTATAGTTTCCTTAACTCATAGAGCAAAAAAATTTATACGTCAAAAACCTCTTTAATGCTGATACTGTTGAAAGCGTCCTTGTCATAGTCAATTTCACATTCAACACGCCCCTGAATTTCTTCGTAAATGTCGGCCACCAGTTCCACAAAATCCTGATAACCGTTAAATTCAGGAATTATGTCAGTCTGGAACTTGTCAAGTACGGTCAAGACGCTCTGGATCATGTTGCCATCGTTCTTTGTGCCGTAAATAACCCGGTTCATGAATATACACTTGTTTTTGTGTTCCCCTTCCTTCACACGGGCCTGAATGAAGAACATAGGGCGGCCGTCCTTCGTTGCCTTGATCTCCATTTTGTCGATCCCCACAATATAGGTTCCTTTGGGAATATCGCCGCTGTTGTTCTTCGCTTCTTCAACGTCCTTCCTTAACTGTTCCTGATCAACTGCCTTGTCTAATGCTGAAAAATCTACTGCCATAATTATAACATCCTTTCTGCCCTTCATGGGGCCATAAAATTAAAATTTTTTACCTACAGTTCAAGCGGATGCTGATCCATGATTTCCCTGCACCGCTTCACATTTATCTGTAAAAGTTCCTGCGCCTGTTGCGCCAGTGCGTTAGCCTGTTTCACAAGATCTTCATACCTCTGCATTTCCCGGCGCAAGGGCGGATCCGTTGCCGATACCACATAAGAAGTGTTACAGTGCTTACAGGTGAAATACTGGTATTCCAGATCGCCCTTCTGTTGCTTTTTCAGCTTGATAAAGATCTTCATTCCGCATTTATCACATTTTACTTTCTGCGCCATATTTACCCCCTTGTGCGCCTTGTACGACGTGACCTTGCAGATCCACCCTGTTCAGGCTCCTGAACGGCTTCCTGCGGCGTTTCCTGCTGTTCTGCCTGACCTTCCGGCTGAATATCCCTTGTCTTACGTTCACGGGGCTTTCTGCCACCCTCTACAGGTGGATTCATAGGAAGCGGTTCTTCGTCCTGTCCATCCGGGATATTACAGTGTTTTGCTTCATATTCTTCTTTTGTAACCTCAACAGAACACTGTGCATCAATATTGTTAGGGAACACTTCACCCTTTTTCAGCATCCAGAAACTATCTGATTCCGCATGATAAAAATACATATCTTCTGTAGCTTTGTTCTGTTCAGCTTCTTCCTGACGTTCCCGGCGTGTACGGCGGGGCGGCTTTTCCAGATCCGGCTTCGGTACGGTATCGGCGGCAGCAGCGGCTTCTTCAAACGGAATTTCTTCACGATCCCCGGCAGCTTCCGAAACAGCCTTGTCAACCTGTTCCATGTACTGACCAATCTTTTCATTGTTTTCAGCTTCCACCTGCGCCCGTGTCTTACGTTCGCCCTTCTGTGCTGCGGATGTACCCCTTGCCCTGCGTCCTTTCGGATCCGGCTTTTCGATACCGCCGGCCACTTCCTGATCCCGTGCCGCCATTTCTGCATCACTCTTGTAGTTGCCTATCTCATAATAGTTACATACCTTATCATCAATATAGGCAAGGTCATTTTCAACCGCATATTCTGAAAACATACCCATCGGGCTTTTTACGGTATCTTTGCCGCTGTTCTGTGTCAGGAAGAAATACTTCTGGTCAATAACGGACGTTCTTAAAACGATAGTGAACAGCCCCTCAATGGTGATCTTCTCCCTTAACAGCTTCCCGATCAGCTTAATGGTAGTGATTCCATTTTCCAGCGTTTCACAATGGGAGAGATAATACACACGCACGTCAGCAGGAAGGTCAGCGCAAACGTCAATCAGCTTGAAATAATCGTCACCAAAATCATTCCATTTATCCCAGCCCCCTTCATGTATGCGGTTCATATAGGGAATGGAAAGCAAATACTGGAAGTCATCCACGATCAGGATCTTCTTCCCGGCTTTCGCCTGACCTTTCATCCATGCCGTGATATTGCTGGACTTTGTTTCATTGTTCAGCATGGTGAACTTTCCATTGCTGGACTTGAACGGTAACGGTTTCCCCACGGGATTGACCACCGCCGTGATTTCGGGATCAAGGTTCCTTAAACTGGTGCTTTTCCCGGTTCCTGATTCCCCCATGATTAAAATTTTCTGTGCCATCTTGTCATACCTCACTTTCTTTTAGTTTCTGCCCGCTTAATGTCACAGCGGATAACATCACCCACCCTGTAAACGGAAATTTTGCCGCCGTCCGGCGTTTTCAATTCCATTTTAGGGATTTCCTGATCGTCAACCAGCTTCCTGTATGCCCGGTTGATCCATTCTAAATAATCACGTTCCATTATTCATCTGCACCCCCTTCAATAATGTGGCTGGCCCACATATCAGCCCAGTGAATGATCATCTGTAACCATGTTTCTTTACCTTTCAGGTCATACTTCATAAAATCGTACAGCCCATCGTGGCAAAGGATCGCCCATTCTTCGGCTTCCGTCAGGTCAATGAACAGCGTGGCCAGCTTGATAGACCGTACAGCGTGGGGAACAGCAGACAGTTCAGGATTCCGCTTATAGGGCTTTGTGTCAGACTGCTTCCCGGATTTCAGGATGCTTTCAACATACATAGGCTTTTCATAATCGCCGCATTTCCCCAGATCGTGAAACAGGGCGGCAATAACAACGCTGTCCTGAACTTCGTTGTATCTTGCGCCGCCCAGCAGCGCAACGCCGATTTTTTCCGCTATGGTCAGGACGTTCACGGAATGTTCAGCAAGCCCGCCTTTCTTCGCAAGATGATTCCCACCGCTGCAAGGTGCTTCCAGAAAGCCGATTTCATTCATGTAGCCCAGAAGATCAACGATGCCCTCACGCTTTGTTTTCATAAGGGAATCTCTGATAATGTCAGCATAATTTACAGCGGGCTTTTCTTCCGTCTGCTTTGCCGCCTGTTCCTGCACCTGTTCCTGTGTTGTTTCAGTTTTCTTTGCCATTGTTCAATTCTCCTTTTCTTTGATTATATTTTCAAAGTGTTTCCACTTCGATTTCAGAACTTCATACAGTTTCTTATTGTCTGGATCCTCTACCAAACGTTTGAACATATCAAAATCTTTCGGATAAAGCAGGACTGCAAGACCGCCCGCCCTGTCAATGTTCCGCAAGTTGTAAATCTGTAGATCCGTGGGCGTGCCGTTCGGGGCCTTTGTTTCCACCCCCATGAACCGCCCTTTGCAGCAAACCAGCAGATCAGGAACCCCGGATTTTGTATAACCGCCACCGCCCCAGTATTTCAGGAACCAGCAGCCGGATTCTTTCAAATAAGCCTTGACCTTGTTTTCAAAGTTCTTTTCCTGTGCCATCTGCTTCCCCTTCCTTCGGTGTCCGTTTCATAGTCAGCATGGGATCCCAGCCAGCTTCATGTGTAAAAGAAATTTCTTCAATGCGGTCAACTGCTTCATTATCCACAAATACCGTTGTCTTTGGAAAGCTGCCTGACATATCACACTGGATCGTCAGTTTCCTGAACAGTGTCCTTTCTGAATGGGAGAATACCGGGATCCCCATATCTGTAGCCTTTGTGATTTCAGCCGCCATTCCTTCACTGATTCCGTAACGCTTGCCAATCATCACAGCATCACACCTTTCCAGTAATGCCAACGCTGCGCCTGTTCCAAGCATACGTTCATCCGGCTTCGTATCGTCCAGACAAGCCGTGATATACAAGTGCGGCGTGATAGGGTAGTAGCCGGCCATCAGGACTTCTTTTGTCAGTTCTACCGCATAATCAAAATTACGCTTTACTTCTTCCGGCGTTCCCCTGTATGGAGAACACACATACACAACTTTCATTTCTTTGTCACCTTCCTTTTCCTGCGCCTTTTTCTGGCGGTTTCTTCTTTCATTCCTATAACTTCATCACCCCAGCAATCCCACCCTTCGGCAGTAGTCCGGGCAAAAAGTTCTATTCCTCTGACACAATCCCCCCCCCAGCAAAGCCTTGATTTTTTCCCGTGTGACAGGCGGCTTTTCAGAATGTGCGCCAATGGGCCATTCAATCAGCTGTGAAATGCTGTTATCTTGCCTTGACGGTTTTCCTTTGACGGCTAACAGACAAGGCTCTGTATTTCCCCGTGTCCATCTTCCCAGACCGAAAAAATAACCTTTCCCGGAACGGTTCAGCTTTAGCCACTGAAAACCTATGCTTTTATACTTGAAACCCCATGCTTCAATGACCTGTAGGGCTTCGCTTAACATTGGATATGTAGCCCATAGGAAAAGGACACAATCTTTTTCACATAACCGGGCTACAGGCAGATCTTTTATTTCCTGCAAGGTCATTGTGTTGTAGTGGAACTCACACGCACCGTTGCACTTCCGATCACCATACCGCCACGGCGGATCCGCATAGATTACGTTGTACTTTTTATCAGTGTTAAAAATATCAATAACCACTTTTTTTCACTTCCTTCCTGTACTGAAATAGTGATCCCCTATCTTTCCCCACGGTTCCCCATATGGCGAATATCCTTCTGACGTAAAGAAAATTATTTCCGTGTTCGTGCGCTGTTCCAGTTCTTCCCGGATTGCTTCAAAGGTTTCTTCTGACGGTTCCACCGTCCAGATCCTACCGTCCAGCACTACACTGAATTGATTCTGTTGCATGATCACATCTGTAATATTGTCAGGATAGTCCGGGCTGTCCACACGGTTCAGCACCACGTCAGCCACCAGTTTTTTACCATATAGCCCCTGATTCCCGGCTTCTGATTCCACGCATAACGCCAGCAGTTCCAGACTGTCATAGTAATATTCTGATTCAAGGTCATCCGGCGCCATTTCATAGGCTTCAACCGTTTCAGTCTGTTCAGCTGGTTCATGGTGTTCAGGTTCCACGCTGAACTGTTCAAACAGCCCCGGATCATAATACACCGGGATTGTGGCCGGTTCCCTATGGTTCACGGCGTACAATGAAAAGGGGATCCCGATAATATAGCCGATCAGGAAGCTAAACAAATTCTTTCTCAAATAACTTTTCATTGTATTCCTTTCCCAGCCGCAAGTTGATCAGGTTCTTTTCTTCAATGCTTCCCTTGCATAAAGGATAGTAGTATAGGCATTTCTGACCTTGCCCGATCCTGTGCGTCCGTTTCTTTGACTGTTCCCATAAGGCACAGCTTCCCTTTCCGAACGGCAGCGTAAAATATATAGTGATATGGGCTTTCTGGAGATTCAGCCCCATCGCCCCGGCCTGATACTGTACGAACGTAACGGAATTACCACAATTTTCATAGTTCAAAAGCTGTTTCTGTTTGCCGTTCACTACTGACTGCGGCCGCCCCAGCTGGTCAGTGATCTGTACCAGTGCAAGGTATTCAGCCGTGAAGTTGTAAAATATCACAATGCGGTCATCCGTGCTTGCTATCAGGTCAGCCACGGCTTCCAGCTTATCCGGGCAGTACTGGCCGCACAGCTGGCGGGCATACAGGAATTTTGTCAAAACAGTATCGCCCACAAGTTCCGTTTCTTCGTCCAGCTGCAAATAGCTGTTTTTCATGAACCGCCTGTAATTTTTGGATATTGGAACCCTGACAGCTATTTCCTGCTGGTCAGGCAGTTCAAAGGCTTCTTCTGTTTTCATGAACACGGCCCCGTGCTGCGCCAGCTTGCGCTTCAAGCGTTCCACGTTCTTATAGCCGATCACGTTTTGTCTTTTGTAGCCGCTGTCCATATCTTCAACCCATTCCGTTTCAATGTAGGTATTCCAAAACGCTTCCTTGCTTATGTTCCAGCCCAGCATCCGGCACTGACTCCATAGCTTTTCATACTTCCCGGATGTAGGTGTACCGGAAAGAAGGATCACATTTTCTGGCTTTAAGGAAAGCACGAATTTTGACCGTTTAGCCGTTTCATTTTGGATATACTGCGATTCATCAAGCATTAGTGTAAAATTGCTTATATGGGCTATATATGAGCGTCTGAAAGCCAATTCATAGTTGATCACGCCAAGCACTGATTCATCATCCGCTATGTGTTCCCCGTCCATGTACCGCCTGAACATGATTGACTGTGTTTTCTTTGTCAGGTTATATACTTTATAGTCAGGGTAGTATTCCGTGAAATGGTCAACCCAGTCATCTATTTTTGACTTCTGGCAGATCAGCAGATTCACCGCCGTATTCAGATCCCACATTTTTTCAGATCCGACAAAGGTTTTACCCAGCCCCATGTCAAGGAAGTAGCCCACACGGTTGAACCGCTCTGTATCGGAAAGCACCTGTTTCTGGTGCTGGTACAGTTCCATTACAGATCCCCTTCAACTGACAGGAAACTGATCACTTTCTGGTATTCATCAGCCACCGTTTGAAGTTCACGTTTTTCAGCTTCTTCACGGTCACATATCGCCTGATATATGGCATCGTCACGCAATGCCGTGACTTCGTTTGTGATCAGCTTCGTCAGCATCTGCGGTTCCAGTGCGTCAAGTTCCCAGCTTTCTTCACCGTACTGGTCAATGTACTTCCCGCACCGGGAATCTGTGATCTTCGCCGGATTCGGCGGGGGATTGTATGTAGTGACCTGATTCATGGTCAGGGCTACACGCTTCACATATACGTCTGCGCCGAACATTTCAAGCCGTTCCTGAATATCCCTTGTCATATCAATACCAGACGGATCATGATCACCCAAGTGGATGATATAGCGTGCTTCCCGGTTCTTCTGACGAATAAAACGCTGTGCTGCTGACCACATTTCCGACTGTGAAGTATATCCCCGGCAGCTGAAATGTGGAGTATCAAGGGGCCTACATGCCTGACCTACAATATCAATCAGCGCATCCTTCTCAACCCAAACTTCAACATAATTCGGCTGGCCTTCCCACTTATCCAGAAGATAGGAATACTTTGCGCTGTAGATCACATCCTGCGGCTGATCCCAGTGCGCACGGTTCCGCAAGTTCCGTGTCCTGTCTGTGATACTGTTCCAGTCGATCAGGCCGGCAAGCCGTCCGTCATTGATCAGGCTTCCGATATTCTTATAACTGCGTTCATTGTTCTCTATATAGCCACGGGCCACAAGCTGATAATAAGCCTGTCTTAAAGTCAGTTCATAACCCTGTGCGCGGTATTCGTCTATAACGCTGTTGACCAGTTCAATCAGGTCAAGGCTTTTCTGCTTGAAAGCAATTTCTTTATACTGAATTTTAGGCACCTGTTTCACCTTCTTTCTGTACTTTGATACCAGTACATTGTTCAAAAATATCAGGATCAAAATTCGGCAAAGAGGAAATAATTTCACGGTGTTGTTCTCTCAATCCATCCCACCATAATTGAACACACTCTGATTCATCCAAAACTTTAAGATAACCGCCAGTTGTTTCATGTGTTGGATGCTCTGCCTTTTCTTCATCTGTCATATCCTCTGAATACACCCATTCAACAACATTTTTTGGTATCTGATTCAGAAGATACCGGGCATCACTATTCAGCCAATTCCTGTATGACCAGTCAGAAGGTTTATTGAACATGGTTATTTTCTGTTCCTCTGTATTGAAGCATCCCGCATTGAAAGAAGAACGGTTCCAGTCCCCGGTGTTGCGGTTCCCGGTGTT
>OFFN01001456.1_pt1 | contig 11847 bp, 10 predicted proteins | sample 1521381 | NCBI WGS metagenome assembly OFFN01 (sample SAMEA3504112, study PRJEB24116) | mouse gut metagenome | biome: mouse gut; feature: mouse-associated habitat; material: faeces | place: Denmark | collected 2011 | reverse complement strand
TTGATAATAATCCGATACCGTTCAAAATAAATGTTACATACCAAATCCAAAAGTTTTTATTTTTTGATAATAATGATATCACAGCAGAAAAAACAACAGGTAAAATCATACCATTAAGACCAATAAAAACTCTGCCGATATTACTGATATTTGTCATATTGCAGAGGATGTTCGGAAAAGGGAATAAATTAAACTCTAATATTTCCGCACCCGATAAAACCGCCGCTACAGAATGACCTGATTCGTGCAGAATAGGATAAATAATTACCGCAGTTAATAATCCAAAGAATAAAACTCCTAACAATTTTACTGTATTTTTCATCACACCACCTCTCGTATAGTATTTTCAATATTAATTTTCTTAATCGTTCTTTCTGTTGTAATATATTTTCAAGTGGGTAGTTCACTTTCTCCTGCCATAATGACAGGTGGCACCTGCCGCCGAGAAGACATAATTACTTCTTGGCGGTAGGTGCTTCTTTATTTTTCCGTATTTAACATTTACGAATTTTGTAAAGCAAACTACTCTTTCCGCCTTTTTCACGATATCGCTGTTCAGTTGTTATGAGTCCTGCTTTTCTTAAATCTTTTAAAGCTCTCCTGATAGTTGATTGGGAGAGCTTTAATTCTTTTGCGATTGTCGGAATTGCAGGCCAGCATTCACCGTTTTTGTTGGCTCTGTCATAAAGATAGATATAGACTGAAACAGCTCGGTGCGGTAAATCCATACGGTATAAAAAATCAAGTCTGCCCATTTTGATTAACCTCCTGATTTTTTTGCGATGATTTTCTTCGTCTGCTCGGCGGTGTTGAATTTATGCGTGTTCCGTTTTTCTTTTTGCTCACAGGATAGCGTTCATGTGTATAATTTTCTTCCTGATTTTCTGCATTGTCGGATTCACCATCGTCCGTATCCTGTTTTTGAAGCCAGTCGGGATGATATTTTTTTACGATACCATCAATAATCTCTTTCTTCTCGGCATATTTAACCTCTCTGTTTCCGTTGTCCGCTACAGTATATGGCTCATCCTCATTAAATTTAATTCCCCATTTATAAAACAGTTTCAGTTTAACTCGCATAGGATGTACACCTGTTTTCATGACTACAAACTGACCTTTGGGCATAGATTTTAATTCATCCGCCGTGAGCAACGGGCGTTCAATCATCTGCAAGGACTGTGACGGATCGTTTTTGCTCCTTGACACAGAGCCTGACATCACCGTTCTGCTGCCGAGTGCTTTGGACAGTGTTTCGGCAGAAGAACTGTTCGGAGCAAGTCCGCCGAACAAGGTTAACTGCGTATTGTCAACAATAATCTCAGCACCTTCTTTTCCGTAGTTCTTATCAAGCTGTGAAAAGGACTGGATAATCGGAACAATCTGTAATCTTCTTGAACGGGAGGCAGAGAACATCATTTCAGCAGATTCTATTTTCGGCAAGGTGCCGAACTCATCTGCAAAGAATACACAACGATTTTTCAGCTTTCCGCCTTGCTCGTCTGCTACTGAAAGGATTTCTTGGTAAAGCTGCTGTATGATCAGCGAAATCATAAAATACGTCACAGGATTTTCTTCAGGCATAATTACAAATATCGCAGATTTTTCATTGCAGAACTTTTCAGCGTCTATTTCCGTATCAAAACACAAAAGCTGTTCAAGCTCCGAATCAAGGAAAGCGTTAAGTCTTGACAATGCTGTTGACATTACAGATGCCATAGATTGTTCGGCGGTATTCAAAGCCGCACCTGCAAACCATTTTGCCTTATGATCGTTCGGCAGCATTTCCATTAACTGCTGAAACTGATTTTTGCCCTTGTGATTTGAAGGAGCGAGAAGTTCCTGAATGATTTTGAATACCGATACAATATGCCTTTTTTCAGGTTCGCAGAATTCTGCAACAAGCAGAATTGTAGCAGTTAATAAACCCTCAGCAGCATCATAGAAATATGCGTTCTGACCGAATGAGGCGGCGTCCATGCCCGAAAGAATGATGGTCTTAGAGATAATTTTTGCATATTTTTCAGCTTTGGCTTTGTAAACCAACTCTCCGTCTGCTTGATACAGATCCATATACTTATTGACAAGGTGCAGAAGATTATTGCCGTTACTGCGTGTAGGATTTCGCAAATCAATAACCGAAACATTGTAACCGTATTGTTTTGCAATATTGCCGTAATTTCTACAGACGTCTCCCTTGGTATCGGTTGAGAGCCAGCTCATACCGCTTGCACAGGCGTATTCAATACATGGATACAGCCAAAAGGCGGTCTTACCTACACCCGCAGCACCAATCATTAAAACATGGACATCTCCTGTTTCAATCATAGCGGTTGTGTTACCTATACAGCCTACAACAATGCCTTGAGGCAAAGGTTCTTCAATCATTTTATCGCTATTTTTCTTAAATAAGTTCTTTTTTACAATTCGTGTATATGTCGGAGTTTTGTTGTTCATAGCCTGCTTACGCCATTTCTCAGACGTAAACGGAATATGGCGATAAATTTTTCGTATTTCAGATTTTGTTGCCCACCGAGCAGTACCATGCTGACCGTCACCGACAGTTTTTGATTTGATGCTGTTAAGGTTATAGATATGTGCAAGCAAGGTAATACCGCCTAGCACACAAAACATCACGGCGGCGACTATCGCTAAAGTTGCAATACCGAACATTGGTTTTCATCTCCTATCTTTTCGTTTTCTTCAGTAGTTAACAAATCTTCATTCCAATCTTTGTAGAGCGGTACGAGGATTTCTGATTGCATTCCAAGTGTAAATAACTTTGTACTGATTCTGTCTGCAGCCGTTTGTCCCGGTTCATCGCTGTCTAAGCACAAATATACTTTTTCTATATACGGATAATCTTTCAGACATTGAAAAAGCACCCTGTCCGAAACGGAACAAGATGCTGCATAACTGTGCGTTTTCCAGTTTTCTTTGTGCATTGATATGAAGCTTAACATATCTATAGGGGCTTCAAACAGATAGAGGGATTTGCCTTTGCCGATTCTATGAAACGCAAATTCATCCATACTGCTTTCGGCATTCCCCTTGAATGTACTTTTTTCGCCGATACCACGCTTGTTAGCGTGCCGTGGGACACCGTTTTTATCAAGGCCCACAAATACCGCATTGTGGTAATCTGCCGATTCATAAATCATATTTTCATTTGCAAATGTTTCAATAATATCTTCATCAATACCTCTGACATAATGCAAATAGTTTTTGACTCTGTCCATATTACAATATGGTTTCGGCAATTTAAACGGTTTCTTTTCTTTTATAACAGGTGGAGAAATTATAAGCACACCGTTGCAGTTGCCAAGCAGATATTCCATTGCTTCAGGATAAGATTTGTTATAGAATCTACGGACGAAGTCAATCGCGTCACCGCCGACTCGGTCATATTGGTGATACCACAGATTACCCCTGATGGTGACTTTCTGTGAGCCGTCTTTCCACTCATATTCAGAACCTGAGCGTTTGACGGTTTCGCCCTGTGAAATAAGCAGAGATACAATATCTGTCTGCCGAGCCTGTACTTTTTGTTCCTCTGTAAAATGAATATAGGTTGACATTTTGATTCTCCTTATTGATTCTTAACTTAGAAATTGATATAATATTATTACAATTTAGTCCTTAATGAGTGTAGTTGCAATAATTATGGGATTCTCTGTGACGATTTCTAAAAAATTCACGAATGGTTTCGAGGCAAAACTTGGATTTACAGGAAAGGATTTGATAGAATTGATTATAGTGATGAGTTGTTTGGCGGGTACCGGTGTATGTGGGAGTCGTAGCAGACACAATGAACATATGAGTAGCTTCACAATGAAATAAGGTAACAACACCGAGAGGTTCGAGTTCCTCTGACTCCCGCCATATTTATTAAAATCGCAGGCCATGAGCCTGCTTTTTTTCCTCAATTTTTCTGCGGAGTTTTCGGTCAATTAAAATTTGTTTTCCTCTGCGTTCATCTTCTAAACGGTTTTGTATGATACGGCTGATCTGACCAAGCAAGCGGAGTGAACCGAGAGTCGCAAACCAATTGCGATTGAATTTTATACTGTGCAACAACTGGTTTGCGTACTGATTGCCGTGTTCAGCTGAAGCGGTAAGGTATGCAATTGCTCTGTCATAGTCACGCTCGACCTCTTTGCCGTAGAGATAAATCTTGCCGAGCATATATTCTGCATAGTGGTTTCCGTTCTCAGCAGCGATTTCAAAGTTGCGGATTGCTTTTCTGATGTCCTTAACTGCATCCTCTGTAAGCTGTATTTTTCCTGCAAGGTAAGCAGCATATGGATTTTTCTGCTCAGCCGCTTTTTCAAGATATTCTATTGCTTTCTTCAAATCCTGCGGTATTGCTTCGCCTTTGTATAACAGCTTGCCGAGTAAATACTGTGCAAGAGCAAAGCCATTGTCTGCCGATTCGGTAATCAGTTTTACCGCTTCAGGAATGTTTTGCAAAAATAATTCTCCGTCAAGCAACGCTTTACCGAGAGTGTACTTTGCATATTTGTTACCATGCGCTGAGGATTTTCGAAGCAAATCTTCAGCACGAATTAAATTTTGTTCTAAATCATCGTCTTTAAGATAAGTTTTACCGAGCAGATATTCTGCGAATTCATTGCCATCATTGACCGATTCTTCCAGCCACCGCAGAGCGTAATCTGCATTCTTCGGCACATCTTCGCCCTGCAAAAACATCTTGCCGAGACGATATTTTGCAACACCGCATCCGAGTTTCGCAGATTCAATCAGAAATTCAATCGCCGTATTCGGATCATAATTTTCGTTATCACGATTAAGCAAGATTTTCGCCTTTTTGTAATACTGCCACATCAAAGATATTTTTTCTTTATCCGTGAGCGGCGGTTCTGTTTCTTCATCGCTCGGCTCGGAATCAGATTCAGATTTTTCATCAGCATTTTCTTCATCGTCAGCCATGATTATGCGGTCAGTAACAATATTCATTGCCTCTTGTATAACAGCATTTTTAATAGACTTGAATTCTTTGTTTTGTGACAGAGGAATACGCTCCGGCAGTTCGTCTGTATAGGTTCGTATAACATTTTCTCGCTGTTCATACCACAAATCATAGAGTGCAGATATGCGTTCATCAGAGGCAATCTCATCTACAATAGAATCAATAATCGCTTTGACATCTGATTTCAGATAACCGTAAACTTTTTTACCGCTTGTTTTAGATAGCCTGTCGGCAAGATTTAAAAGCATTTCTTCAAGCTTGGGATTATCATAAACACCGCTGTTGATTTTTGAAATGATGTCGGCAATTACCTCACGGCTGTTCACTTTTAACTCGTCACGGTATTCGGTTTGCTTTTCATATACGCATAGCAAATCCTGGGCAAAAATGTCTTTTGCAAAAGAAGAACGCAGTTTCATTACGCCTTGTTTGGATAGATACACCTGCTTTTCTTCCGTGGAATAGACCATCAGATGCACATGGGGATGGTGACTTTCATTGTGAAACGCCGCATACCATCTCAGATTCTGCATCGGGATATGAAAGTTTTCTGATATTAAACTTGTCTGTGAGCGAAGCATATCCCTCCACCGTTCGCCTGTATTAAAACTTAACCGTTCAGCGTCCTCACGGCGAAGGGATATAATAATCGTCCAGACATTCCCACCGTACTGATTTAAGTTTTCAGACACTTCATTCAGTTTTATCTGTACGCCGTCATCGGTAAAGAGTCCGTGCGTGCCAAATCTCTGTGCTCTCGGACGGGTAGCAATATAATCTGCATAGGTTTTTGTCTGCATAACCTCATAGGCGTTGTCTTCCATTGTTCGTGTAATGAATTCAGAAGCATTGCCTATGGTCGGATTTTTTAGATAGTCCTCATACTCCAAACTATCTTTGCTGTCGGGAAAATCCTTGAGTATTTTTTGAATGAATTGCTGTTGCTTCACGGAAGAATTTGCAAATTTTAAAGACTCATCTATTTTGTCTACGCCTTCACGGGTAGCAATATATTTTGCATAACCGCCTGCAGACTGTCTTACATTAGGTTTTAAATACTTAAATTTTGTAATCAGTTTTGCTATAGGTTATTCTTTCTGCCAATCAAAAGCATCTTCAAACGAGAACCTGCCATTGAGCCGTTTAACTTCTTCCACACATTCACCGCGCAAGCGTTCCAGCGATAACGGATCAATATCATTCGTTGCCGCAACAAGATTTTGCATAATCGCAATCTCAACTGAGAGCTTAAATAACATTTTGCTGTGCCGGTTATCGCTTTCGGCAACAATGCTTTTCATATTGGACAAAAATGCATTCGGCAGATATGAGGTATCATCATCTACCGTTACACGACCGACATAATACTGAATGGCTCGTTCAATAAATTCCGACTGACTTTTGCATTTATCTTTTCGATAGTTGTTCTTTACAAGCTCCAACGTGCTTGGATATGCCCATAGTAGAAACTTTTTCTTATCTTTTGGTGCAGGCATAACTTCACCTCCGTTCAAAAATTACAACCGCTGTCAATACTGCCGTAAATACGGTGGTTATCTGTATTGCAACCCATCTGTTCAGGTTGTATCTGTATTAGCAACCCACCCTGAAAATATGCGTATTAAATCTCCGAAAATGCCCTAACGGTCGGCATTGCCGTCCGATGTGAACCGAGAGGTGGGAGCGTAAGCAACCCACCTCTCTTTCTCCTGCTTGAATATCGACCCTGTAATATACCAAATGTTTTGCTTTGGGGGCATCTGCAACACTTGCCGAAATTTGCCTAAATTTTGCTTTTTTGTTTTTGCTCCGCTACTTTCCCGACCTTGCCGCTAAAATCGTCACATGGGGCGACACGGTGGCTCACAGGCGGTTACATCTGCATAATCGGTGACTCGTTTTCATCTTGTTCCAAACAAATCAGTTCATAAACATTGTAGACTTTTGCCGGAATATCATTGCTCCAATCCCGTTCCATTTCAACTGCATCAATCAGTATTTCAATATGGCAGTCGGTTAATAAATTGCAGATTGCATAGTTGGAATAAAACTCACCTAACTTATTTATCATATTCAAATCAAAGCTATTTTCATCTTCGGCGTCTTTTTCGTATTCAAGCAAAACCTGATACATTTCATCGGTGTGATTATATACATTCATATAATCACTATAGGACGGGGAAAAGTTGTATCTGTCAAAGTGGTAGAGCTTATTCTGCAAATCAATAATTCTTCTGAATGTACTGCTGTATTCAGCTATGCCGGAATTTGCAATATCAATTTCCATCTCAGCCATAAACATATCCATAGGAGTTGAGTCGGGATAGTTTGTCATGAACTGCCATTTATTATTCAGGTCAACATATTCCTGCGTGGCATAATCAAAACTGAAATATGACTTGCCGTCAGCACTTTCGAGATGCCCGGAGCCGTCATCATAAATCTTCCATTGCTAACCGTCCGCAAGTAATTTTGCTTTTTTGAATTTTACACCATCATTACTCATTTTTTGTCACCCTGCTGTTTCGATTGTGTATTTGCTTTAACCGAAGCTTTTCTTTCCGATTCAGCTTTCATATCAAAAAAGTCCCTGACCTGAGCAGGGACTTGCTTTGTATATTGGCTGTCAATGAATTTTACAATTTCATCATTGATATTCAGACCCTTTTTCTCCATAAAAATTTTTACAGTAGATAGTTTCTCTTCATCATAAGAAATATTGATTGTTACTTTCTTCAAATCTAACACCTCACATAGTATATTTTACTTTTTATCAGTATATTGTATATACGGCACTTTCAGCCAGTGCGTCCATTTGCCGTTTTTAAGCTGTGTTTTCACAACGCCGTACTGCGTACCCATTGCTTCAATAACTTCGCCGTTTCCGATATAAATACCGATATGACCTTCATGCCAAACAGCAAGACCCGGGATTTCGGGGATGGTATCAATCGTGCCTTTTTCTATTGCGGCAGAGAACATTCCGTCAGCGGTAACGTCCTGCATACCGTTTGAGCCAACAGCGATTTTTCCGCTTTCGGTATCATACCAGCCGTAGCCTTTGATTAAACCAACACAGTCTGCCGTACGCTTGCCAAGCCAGTTGTGACGGATAAAATCATCGTAATCGGTAACATGAGCGCCGAATACGGATTCAAGCCGTTCCAGTTCAGTTTTGTCAAGCAGATTTCCGTGTGAACCCCAAACATATCCCCAACCATTTTCCTGTGCGTGCTTTGCCCATTTTACAAGATCAAAATTGTTTTTCGTTTTCAGATCGGTATAGTCGGAAGTATCAATATACAAAGAGCGAATATTGCCCATAACTTTTCCGAAGTCTTCGGTGGTAAGCTGTGTACCGAATGCAGAATTAACAGCGGTAATTAACTGCTCATCCGTTTGATTTTTCTGAAAGCAACCGATCAACTTATCTGCGAAACCGTCCTGATTCGCATAATCGGAAAGCGCAAGTACATAAAGCACCTGCGCTTCTTTTACTCTGCCGTCAAACCCTGCAGCTTTCATTTTTTCATCAATACTGTTCATTGTATCTTCAACGAATTGCAGTTTGGCTTTTTCTTCAGCAGATAAATTCTGTACAACCATTGTTTGTAATCGGTCAGTATCAATTTCGATATTGCCGTCGAAAATACTTACCACAGCCACAATCGGCATAACTATGATAATGATAATACCAAGTACGATTCCGCCGACGGCTTTTAACGCTTTTTTATCAGTGAAAATATATACCGCAACTTTTTTTAGTGCGGCGGCAACGGTTGCACTCATCACCGCCCCCCAGCTTTTCCAAACAGTGCTGATTTGTAATCGGGGGCAATGACCTGCAATAAATATCTTTCATTTCCGCAGCGATAGAGACAAGTACCTCTTTCGGGATACTTAATCAGTTCAAATTCAGACGGCTCAACTTGAAGTGCGTCCATATATTCCTTCGGATTAATCTGTCCGGCATTAAATAAAAACTGATGCGTCGGAATTGAAAACAATGGCTTTGTAAATTCACGGATAGATGGTATCAAAAAATCCTCGATATTCTGACTTGCCAGAATAATCGAGGAATCTTTTTTACGCACACGCTTCATGCAGTTTCGTATATATTCGATTGCAGTCATGTTGGTAAGAAACAAATATAGCTCGTCAATGCTTGCAACCGTGTTTCCCTTTCCAAGAAGCTGATTGCTCATAAAGGATAGGATATTGAAAAGCATAGCGTCTTTTAATCGCTTATTGGTATCCAATAAGCCTTTTACACCAAATACGAGAAATGCATCGTCTGTGATGTTCGTGTGACCGTTGAAATATTTGCTTTCCGCTCCAACACACATAGAGTGGATACCAAGACACACTTCTTGGAGCGTTTCTTCTGTGTAAAGATATTTTCGTTTGCTGTCGTAGGTCATAAATTCTTCTTCGCACAGATTATAGAAATCTTCCATAATAGGATAATCAGTCGGTCTCTGCTCGCTGTAGTCAGTAGAATCTGTAATGCCGAATCGAGCGTACAGCTTAGAGAGCAGGATTTCAATTGTGTCAATCTGCGTATCGGAAAAATCCTTGTAACTGCGAAAGAAATCTTTTAGGAATGCAATGTGTTGAGATAATCTCGTTACTTTCTTAAACGCCTCAGGGCAGGCTGAGCCTGCACCCAATTCGCGCTCATTCATATCGTTATCATTATCCTCGCCACCTGTGCCGAAGGATTTAGGTTCCAAGGGATTGATTATATATTTTCCTGACAGAAAGTCTATATAACAACCGCCGAGATTAGTACAGATTTCCTCGTATTCTGACTCAGGATCAAGACATAAAACACTTTTGCCTGATTCTCGAATATTAGTGAGTATCAATTTTAGCAGATAACTCTTGCCCTGACCGCTGTTGCCGAGAATGAGAATATTAGATGTCGTTTTGTCTTCGGCTCTGCGGTCAAAATCCACAAGTACATTGCTGCCGAATTTATCTCTGCCGATATACACGCCCTGTGGATCGGTCTTGCCCGAAAAGTTAAAAGGATATAGATTGGCAACAGAGCTGGCTGGCATGACGCGCTCATATTGTGCGCCGAACTGATTTGCGCCCACAGGCAGAACAGAAAGGAAACCTTCTTTTTGACGAAGTGTTAATCTGTCAACCGAAATTTTAGAGCGTGTCAGCTCCATTGCAATTTCACTTTGCAGTTCCTTAAGCGCATCCATATTTTTTGCTTTTAATTCAATAAACACAGAACAGTGTAGCAGAGGTTCTTTGTTTTTACGCAGATTGGCAAGAAGCTCCACAACATCCTGCAAGTTGCCCTCGGCTTCAATAGTTTCGTTTACATCATTACCGCCCGATTTCAGTTTGTTTCTGCGAGTTGCGTTTTGAATGATTTTGCGCTGTTCCATACTTTCCACAAGCCTGTGGTAAATACGAAGCGTAACACTGCTTCTGTCGCCGAGCTGCGATAAAATCGCCTGTTCTTCGGTAGTCGGCGGATATTCCCTTATTACCCATACACATCGGTAACTGTCACCGACGATATAGTGGTCGGAAAAGAATTTGACCGTACCGGGCAAAATCATATCAAAAAAATCTTTTGTACGGATTTCCTCGACCTGTTCAGGTGACAATACTTTTGGCTTTCGTTTGAACATTACTGTATTTCCTCCTTTGCCGTAACTAAAATACGGTCGCTTTTTCGATTTCCGTAACAAGTGGAAAGCGTTAAAAAGCGTCCGTCTGATGAGTATATTTCATTGTATTTTTTATCTGCCGTATCCGTAATTTTTACATCGATAACATTGAATTTGTATATACCGTTGGCTGTTTCAAATTCAATAATCGGATGTGCTTTTCTGAAATCAGCATTCACATAATTTTTCAACTCTGAAAACATGGTTCCGTTTCGCATATTGTGTCCGTAGATGATTAAATCTGTGCTTTCCAAATCACATCTTGAATCTAAAAACGGCACACCGCTTTGACTGTAATTGCCGCAAAAATCCCGCCGAAGATACTTTTGCGGATTAGAAGGCGTATGCATTACAGGATAATTGACTGCTGTACCGGGGATGTATATCCAGCCGATACAATCGCTGTTTTGATTGAATAATGCCTTAAGATTTCGTTTCTTTTCTGTCTGTGATTCGGCAGACGGCCGATCCTCAGATTTGCTGTCATCATTTTCATCAACTGTAACCAGGCTTACTATTTTCTCAAAATCCTGCTTTTCACGGTTTCGGGCAGATAATTCGCTGTGAATCTTAAATCCACACAGAATAGTAACCGCCGACAGCAGAAAAATAAGAATTATTAAACTAATCTTCGGTTTCTTCATCTGTGTCCACCTCAAAGAACTGCTCACCGTCTGTATCGGGCATTTGTTCACCGTTCATGCTTGCGTCAAAATACAACGCAAGAAAGCGTTTGATTTCATTCTTATTCATACGGTGGGTTTCAAAACCTTGCTCTGATATGACCTTCTCAATGCGGTTTGCCGTATCAAAGGTTTGTTTATCTTTAGTGTTTTTCAGCCTTGCTATGAACAGAAACTGTCTTGCGGTTGCCATCTCCATTTGGATATGATCAAGAAAATCTATATCTTTTTTAATAATCTTTCTTACCTTCGGATTCTGTTCTTCCGACAATCTCTCCCGTAAATATGATTTGTTATCGTCAAAACATTCGCTTGAATCGGTACAGGTGATTTCAATATCGGGAACGGCGGACAGCACCATCATCAGATGGCGGATTTTAATTTCAATATTCACGTGGGACAATACCGAGATATTTGTCGGTGAAACAAGGTAAAATAAAAGCTCGCCTTTGTTTGTGGCGAGTCCGTATTTTGTAAAGGTTTT
>OFFN01001454.1_pt1 | contig 11893 bp, 9 predicted proteins | sample 1521381 | NCBI WGS metagenome assembly OFFN01 (sample SAMEA3504112, study PRJEB24116) | mouse gut metagenome | biome: mouse gut; feature: mouse-associated habitat; material: faeces | place: Denmark | collected 2011 | reverse complement strand
TCCGGATCCAGGACGAGAGTGCGTATGAGCGCTGCGCGCTGCTTCATTCCACCGGACAGTTCTCCGGGCTTTTTGTCCTTGAATTTATACAGTCCATAGTCTTTGAGAAGTTCCATGGCCCGCTCTTTTTTTTCAGGAGTAAGCTGGTGGTTAATTTCCAATCCCAGGATAACATTGCGGTAAATGGTACGCCATTCGAAAAGATGGTCGTGCTGGAGCATGTATCCGATTCTGGGGCAGCATTGCTTTTCCGTATTTTCTTCCAGAGCGGCTGAAAAATGGATTTCTCCGCTTTCCGGCGGAATCAGGCCGGCAATGATGGACAGAAGAGTGGACTTGCCGCAGCCGGAAGGGCCGACGATCGCCAGGAATTCTCCTTTATTTACATGGAAGGATATATGGGATAAGGCATCGGTTTCGCCTTTTGGGCTGTGGTAGGAATAGCAGATATCATTTAATTCCAATATCGGGTTTGTCATAAGATTCCTCCAACTTCATATATGTTCATTATATGATGAGGGAAGAAAAATGGTGTGAATTGTAATAATTAAGCGAAGGGTTTATCGAATACCGCCAAGAAAATCGTTTCCCGCCCGCATCCATCCCATCCCTTTCCCGTTTCCTTCCGGCTCTGCCGTACTGTGTTTCCAGCCTTCGCAAACCGTTTTCCTTGCAGTTCCCTTGGAAAAGATTGAAAAAGCGGAAAAAATATGGTAGTATCTAATATCAGATTGGATGGATTTGGAGGATGATATTATGGCACAGCTTTGGGGCGGGCGTTTTACGAAGGAAACGGACCGATTAGTATATAATTTTAACGCATCCATTTCTTTTGACAGAAAATTATTTGAAGAGGATATTGAAGGCAGCATAGCCCATGTGGTCATGTTGGAAAAGCAGGGTGTTTTGTCGGAAGAGGAGAAAAATGCGATTGTCAAAGGTCTGACCGGGATTCGGGAGGATGTAAACTGCGGGAAGCTGGAGATTACGGAGGAATATGAAGACATTCATAGTTTCGTAGAAGCGAATCTGACAGAGCGGATCGGGGATGCGGGAAAAAAACTGCATACGGGCAGGAGCCGAAACGATCAGGTTGCTTTGGATATGAAGCTATATATAAGAAAAGAAGTGATCCATACGGCAGAAGAGCTGGAAGAACTGCTGGGCGTGCTGCTGGAAGTGATGGAAGGGAACCTGGACACTTATATGCCGGGATTTACCCACCTTCAGAAAGCGCAGCCCGTTACGCTGGCCCATCATATGGGGGCGTATTTTGAGATGTTCCGCCGGGATCATTTGAGGATGCGGGATATTTATGCCAGGATGAATTACTGCCCTCTGGGAGCCGGAGCGCTGGCGGGGACAACCTATCCGCTGGATCGGAGATATACGGCATCTTTGCTTGGGTTCGAGGGACCTTCTTTAAACAGCATGGATTCTGTGGCAGACAGGGATTATATTATTGAGTTCCTTTCCGCCTTATCTACGGTTATGATGCATTTAAGCAGGTTCTGTGAGGAAGTCATTATATGGAACTCCAATGAATACCATTTTGTAGAGATTGATGATGCCTATTCGACAGGGAGCAGCATTATGCCCCAGAAAAAAAACCCTGATATCGCGGAGCTGGTCCGCGGAAAGACCGGGAGGGTATATGGAGCGCTGACAGCAATTTTAACAGTAATGAAGGGGATCCCGCTGGCGTATAATAAAGATATGCAGGAGGATAAAGAACTTACTTTTGACGCGATCGATACCGTAAAAGGATGCCTTGCCCTGTTTACAGGGATGCTGCGGACGATGAAATTCCATAAAGAAGCGATGGCGGCGAGCGCCATGAACGGCTTTACGAACGCTACGGATGCGGCAGACTATCTGGTGGGAAAAGGGGTTCCTTTCCGGGATGCCCATGGAATTATAGGACGGCTTGTCTTATACTGCATTGATAAGAATACATGCATCGATGCGCTGTCGATGGAAGAGCTGAAAGCGATCAGCCCGGTGTTTGAGGAAGATATTTATGATGCCGTAAGTTTGAAAAGCTGTGTGGAACGGCGGCTGACGATCGGTGCGCCCGGCAGGGGAGCGATGGAAAAAGTAATTGGCATTTATAAAGAATATTTAGATAACAGCTGGTTGAAGGAACAATATAACTAAAATTGGAAGAAAGACGAGGAGTACATGATGAGCGAAAAATTAAAAGTAGGCATTTTAGGCGGAACTGGCATGGTAGGGCAGAGATTTATTGCTCTGCTGGAAAACCACCCCTGGTTTGAAGTGACGACAATCGCGGCGAGTCCCCGTTCTGCGGGAAGAACTTATGCCGAAGCGGTGGAGGGCAGATGGAAAATGACATCGCCCATGCCGGAAGCAGTAAAAGACATTGTGGTGATGAATGTCAATGAAGTGGAAAAGGTGGCCGCGCAGGTGGATTTCGTATTCAGCGCGGTGGATATGTCGAAGGATGAGATTAAGAAGATAGAGGAGGAGTATGCCAAAACGGAAACTCCTGTGGTATCCAATAACAGTGCGCACAGATGGACAGAGGATGTACCTATGGTCGTGCCGGAAATCAATCCGGAACATATGAAGGTGATCGATTTCCAGAAAAAGAGGCTGGGAACCCAGAGGGGATTTGTTGCAGTGAAGCCGAACTGTTCGATCCAGAGCTATGCGCCGGTTCTTACCGCGTGGAAAGAGTTTGAACCGTACGAAGTGGTGGCGACGACTTACCAGGCAATTTCCGGGGCAGGGAAGACGTTTCAGGACTGGCCGGAGATGGAAGGGAATATTATTCCGTATATTGGAGGGGAAGAGGAAAAAAGCGAAAAAGAACCTCTGCGGATATGGGGAGAGATTAAGGACGGAGTAATTGTGCCGGCGGCAACTCCGGTCATTACCTGCCAATGCATCCGCGTGCCGGTTTTGAACGGACACACGGCCGCAGTTTTCGTGAAATTCAGGAAAAAGGCATCAAAGGAAGAATTGGTTGCAAAGCTCATTCAGTTCAGGGGAGTTCCCCAGGAACTGGAACTGCCGAGCGCACCCAAACAGTTTATCCAGTATTTGGAAGAGGATAACCGCCCCCAGGTAAGTCTGGATGTGGATTATGAACGGGGAATGGGCATCAGCGTGGGTCGGCTGAGGGAGGACAGTGTTTACGATTGGAAATTCGTAGGGCTTTCCCACAATACGGTCAGAGGAGCGGCCGGCGGCGCGGTGCTTTGTGCGGAACTGCTGACAGCACAGGGATATATTACGAAAAAATAAATGTCGGGAGACGTATGGAGAAGGACGGCTGAGAATGGATTTATTGAATACAGCGGGCAAAGAATTGAGCAATGACGAAAAAATGTTCCAAATGATATATGATATGTCGGACAGTGCATTTTTGTATGATAATTTTAAGGAAAAAACGGTGAAAACGGCAGGAAACTGGAATAAATTTTTTGATGTCGGACTGCATACGCCGGAGGAGCTTGAAAAAATCGGTCATTGCGTGGAAGAGGAATATGTCCCGCAGTTTAAAGAATTCTTATTTCCCGAAAAAAAAGGAATTCAAAAAGAAAATATGACAGTGCGCCTTCGGGACGGAAGAACCTGGCTGGAATGCGAAGCCGCAGTCATATATGATAAGAAGGGCAGCCCGAGGGATAAAATCCTTCGTTTTGAAGATATTACGAAATTCAAGCGACAGAATGAGGAATTAGTCTATCTGGCATATTATGACATGCTGACAGGGCTATATAACCGGAATTATTTTGTGCAGCTTTTAGGAAGATTTTTACAAAAAGCGGAAAAGGAAGGAAAGACCGTCGATGTCATGTTCATTGATCTCGATGATTTTCACAGAATTAATGACGGCCTGGGGATTGTGATAGGGGATGAGGTTGTCCAGCAGTTTGGACAGTATTTATCTTCTTTTGCCGGAAAAGATGTTATCGTATCGCATTTTAACAGCGATATTTATTGCCTTGCCCTTTATGGCTCCCATGGGACGGAAGAGACAGCGCAAGTTTACCGGGAGATAGGGGAGCGGATGGAAAAGCCGTTTGTACTGAGCGGCGGACAGGTGCTTTACATTACGGCGGGCATAGGGGTGGCATCATATCCGGAGGCATCGAAAAATGCTTTGGAGCTTATAAACTGCGCCGAAATCGTGATGCTGAAGGGAAAGGCGAGAGGAAAAGGTTCGATTCAATATTTTGATAAAGCAATCTTGAAAAATTTCCTGCAGGATATCGATATGGAAAACAAGCTAAAAGAGGCTGTTTTCCAGCAGAATTTTACGATTGCTTTCCAGCCGCAGTATCAGGCCGATAATAAGAGGCTGCGGGGAGTGGAGGCGCTGATCCGCTGGAAAGATAAAGAGGGGAATATGATCAGTCCTTCCATTTTTATCCCGATCGCAGAAAAAAATGGAACGATCATACCGATCGGGACGTGGGTGATGGAAGAAAGCGTTCGTATTTTCTCCGGGTGGAAGGAGAAATACCATCCATCCTTGATTTTGGCATTGAATATTTCTGCGATTCAATATAAGCGTAAGGATTTCGTGGGCAGTCTGATGGGAGTGCTGGGAAAATACCGGGTAGCGCCTTCCGAAGTGGAATTGGAAATAACGGAGAGCGTTCTGATCGATGATCTGGAAGAGGTGGCGAATAAACTGCATGTTTTAAAAGAACATGGCTTTAAGATTTCTTTGGATGATTTTGGGACAGGATATTCTTCTTTGTCCTATTTAAAAGGGCTTCCTATCGATACGCTCAAGATTGACAAGTCATTTATCGATACGGTGATTTCAGATAATAATACAAAAATTATTACGGAGTCCATCATTTATATGGTGAAGAGGCTTGGTTATGAAACGGTGGCAGAAGGCGTGGAGACAGAGGAGCAGTTTGAATATTTAAAATCTATCAAATGTGATAGTATCCAGGGGTATTTGCTGGGCAGGCCTATGCCGCCTGAACAAGTGGAGAATTTATTAAAAGAGGCGGCAGGGTAGAGGAAGGCTTTCATGAAATGGGAAAGAATTTATATATAGCGGAAAAACCGAGCGTAGCCAGAGAATTTGCGAAAGCGTTGAAATTGAATATGAGCAACAGGGACGGCTATATGGAATCCGAAGAGGCAGTTATCACCTGGTGCGTCGGGCATCTGGTGACGATGAGTTATCCGGAAGCATACGATGAAAAATACAAAAGATGGTCGTTGACCACGCTTCCCTTTATTCCGGATGAATTCAAGTACGAAGTAATAGAGAACGTAAAGAAACAGTTCGGAATCGTAAGCGGGCTTTTAAACCGCCCCGATGTCGGGATAATCTATGTATGTACGGACTCCGGGCGGGAAGGAGAATATATTTACCGTCTGGTGGAGCGCCAGGCAGGGGTGAAAGGGAAAAAGCGGAAACGCGTCTGGATTGACTCCCAGACGGAAGAGGAAATCTTAAGAGGGATACGCGAAGCCAAAGACTTAGAAGAATATGACAACCTTGGCGCGGCCGCTTATCTGAGGGCCAAAGAGGATTATTTGATGGGAATTAATTTTTCCCGTGTCCTCACCTTGAAATACGGCGGTTCCATTAAAAGCTACCTGAAGACGGACCGGGCGGTGATTTCGGTAGGACGGGTCATGACCTGCGTGCTGGGAATGGTAGTGAACAGGGAAAGGGAGATCAGGGAATTTGTCAAGACTCCTTTTTACAAAGTGTCCGCAAGGGTGGAAACGGGAGAAAAAGAGTTCGATTGCGAATGGAAAGCGGTGGAAGGAACGAAATATTATGCTTCGCCGCTGTTATATAAAGAAAACGGGTTCAAAGAGAGGAAAACGGCGGAAGAACTGATCGCCTGCTTGCAGATGGAGCCGCAGCCTTTGCCTGTGTTGGAAGCGGTGGAAAAGAAAAAGGAAACAAAGAACCCGCCGCTTTTATATAATCTGGCGGAACTGCAAAACGATTGCTCCAAATATTTTAAGATAAGCCCGGATGAAACACTGCGCATCGTGCAGGAATTATATGAAAAGAAAATGACGACTTATCCGAGAACCGATGCCAGGGTATTATCCAGCGCGGTGGCAAAGGAAATTTATAAGAATATAAGCGGCTTAAGAAATTATCCCCAGACGGCGGCGCTTGCCGGCGAGGTGTTACAGAGCCAGGCATACAAGAATATTGCGAAAACAAGATATGTGAACGACAAACAGATCACGGACCACTATGCCATTATTCCTACCGGTCAGGGACTCGGAAACCTGAACGGACTGAACCAGACGGCGGCAAAGGTTTATGAAATCATTGCCCGGCGCTTCTTGTGTATTTTCTATCCGGCAGCGGTGTATCGGAAGATATCCCTTCGGATCGGCATAAAGGAAGAAAAATTTTTTGCGAATTTTAAAGTGCTGGAGGAAGAGGGGTATTTAAAAGCAGCCAGTTTTTCTTTTGCCAAAAAGAAGGAAGAAAAGGAAAAAGAGGACGGGGAAAACGGAGCGGTGGATACCAGGGATCCCGCGTTTGCCGCGATGGTGCAGCAGCTGAAAAAAGGAATGGTTTTTGCTTTAAAAGGAATGGAAATCAAGGAAGGGGAAACATCGCCGCCTAAGCGTTATAATTCCGGGACGATGATACTGACGATGGAAAACGCCGGACAGTTTATTGAGGACGAGGAACTCCGCGCCCAGATCAAGGGAAGCGGCATCGGCACTTCCGCTACAAGGGCCGAAATATTAAAAAAGCTGGTCAACATCAAATATTTGGATTTGAATAAAAAGACGCAGATCATTACGCCTACCTTGATGGGGGAAATGATATACGATGTGGTGGCCGGATCCATCAAGCCTTTGCTTGACCCGGCGCTGACGGCGAGCTGGGAAAAGGGGCTGACGCTGGTAGCGGAGGGAAGTATTACGGAAAAGGAGTATATGGCAAAGCTGGATGATTTTGTAAGCAGACGGACGAATATAGTAAAGCAGATGGGAAACCAGGGCTTTCTATTCCGGCAGTTTGACCAGGCAGCACAAAATTATAAAAAGTAGATGAGGGAGGAGAAGGAAATGGAACAATGGAAAGTGGAGCATTTGTATTCGCTGTCGGAAACGATAGCGGCAAAGATCTTTGAAGGGGCAGAATATCCGTGGGAGGTATTGGCGAAAATCAAAGATTTTATCGTGGAACTGGGGAAAAGCCTTCCCGAAGAACTCTATGAAAAAAGAGGGGAAGATATATGGGTGGCTAAGTCGGCGACAGTCTTTCCGAGCGCCTATATTCATGGGCCGGCTATTATTGATGAGGATGCCGAGGTGCGCCATTGTGCTTTTATCAGGGGAAGCGCGGTCGTCGGGAAAGGGGCGGTGGTAGGAAACTCCACAGAGCTGAAAAATGTCATTCTTTTTAATAAAGTCCAGGTGCCGCATTATAACTACGTGGGCGACAGCATCCTTGGTTATAAAGCCCATATGGGAGCCGGTTCCATTACTTCTAACGTGAAAAGCGATAAAACGCTGGTGTCGGTAAAATTCGGGGAAGAATGCCTGGAGACAGGGCTTAAAAAATTCGGGGCGATGCTCGGGGATCATGTGGAAGTGGGGTGCAACTCCGTTTTGAATCCGGGCACGGTAGTTGGAAAAGGAGCCAGCATATATCCAACCTCTTCCGTCAGGGGGTATGTGCCGGAAAACAGTATTTATAAAAATGAGGGAGAGATCGTCGCAAGAAGGTAAAAAAATAGCGGAATTGGCAATATAATTTGAAAATATACTGGATTTTTTGCAGAAAATATGCGAAAATAAGAAGTGCGGTTATGGTTATGTTAAAAAGTGCGCGAATGCGCACGTAGGCCGCCAGTCTGACGATTGGCGCCGATAAAATTCACAAGTTACATATTGAAAGGAGTTTTCACATGATTTATTCAAAGGAAGTTGAAGAAATGTGTACAGTAGCACAGGGTGTAAATCACGGCTGTGCGCCTATCCCGGAAGAAGCGAAATGGGTGAAGGCCAAAGAAGTCAAAGATATTTCCGGCTTAACGCACGGCATAGGCTGGTGCGCACCTCAGCAGGGCGCTTGCAAGCTGACATTGAATGTGAAGGAAGGCATCATCCAGGAAGCGCTGGTTGAGACGATCGGATGCTCCGGCATGACACATTCCGCAGCTATGGCGGCTGAGATTTTACCCGGAAGAACAGTAATGGAAGCATTGAATACAGACTTGGTATGCGATGCGATTAATACTGCCATGAGGGAATTGTTCTTGCAGATCGTATACGGAAGAAGCCAGAGCGCATTTTCAGAAGACGGGCTTCCGGTAGGCGCAGGCCTTGAAGATCTGGGCAAAGGGCTTAGAAGCCAGGTTGGTACAATGTACGGTACGTTGAAGAAAGGTCCCCGTTATCTTGAAATGGCTGAAGGATATGTAACCGGCATCGCATTGGATGCAGATGACCAGATTATCGGCTATCAGTTCGTAAGCCTCGGCAAAATGACAGATTTCATCAAAAAGGGCGACGATCCGAACACAGCATGGGAGAAGGCTAAGGGCCAGTACGGCCGCGTGGCAGATGCTGTTAAGATTATTGATCCGAGAGAAGAATAAGGAGGACTTGGAAGATGGCGTTATTTGAATCATATGAAAGAAGAATTGATAAAATTAATTCCGTGTTGAACAGCTACGGAATCTCTTCGCTTGAAGAGGCGGAGAAAATTACAAAGGATGCCGGCCTGAATGTGTATGACCAGGTGAAGGGCATCCAGCCTATCTGCTTTGAGAATGCATGCTGGGCTTATATCGTAGGCGCTGCGATCGCGATTAAAAAAGACTGCAGGAAAGCAGCGGATGCTGCTGCTGCGATCGGCGAAGGCCTTCAGGCTTTCTGTATTCCGGGTTCCGTTGCGGATACGCGCAAGGTAGGGCTTGGACATGGCAATCTCGGGAAAATGCTTCTGGAAGAAGAGACAGAGTGCTTCTGCTTCCTGGCAGGCCATGAATCCTTTGCAGCTGCAGAGGGAGCGATCGGTATTGCTGAGAAAGCGAATAAAGTTCGTCAGAAACCCTTAAGGGTTATTCTGAACGGCCTTGGAAAAGACGCAGCCCAGGTTATTTCCAGAATTAACGGATTTACTTTCGTCGAGACAGAATATGATCCTTACACTAATACCGTAAAAGAAGTTTACAGAAAATCTTATTCCGAAGGTCTTCGTGCAAAAGTAAACTGCTACGGCGCTAACGACGTATGCGAAGGCGTTGCTATTATGCACAAGGAAGGCGTGGATGTTTCCATCACCGGCAACTCCACCAACCCGACGAGATTCCAGCATCCGGTTGCGGGTACATATAAGAAAGAGTGTATCGAACAGGGCAAGAAATATTTCTCTGTTGCTTCCGGCGGCGGCACAGGACGTACGCTCCATCCGGATAATATGGCAGCAGGTCCTGCTTCTTACGGCATGACGGATACGATGGGCCGTATGCATTCCGACGCGCAGTTTGCAGGTTCTTCTTCCGTACCGGCTCATGTGGAGATGATGGGTCTGATCGGCGCAGGAAACAACCCGATGGTTGGTATGACTGTAGCTGTGGCTGTTTCGATCGAGGAAGCGGCGAAGGAAGGGAAGTTCTAGGAAATGCAGTATTCACGCGGGCTTTTGGAAACGCGGGAAAGTGCAGAAAAGCTGAAAAAAGAATAGGTAACTAATACGCGTGGTTAACAAACAAGGGGCATATCGGAAACGGTGTACCCCTTGTTTATTTATGATCAAGCAAAATTGTGAGTTCTTCAAAGAACTTACTTATGATAAACAAGTTGCGAAAAGTGTAGCTATTGCAGACGCGATAGAAGATAAGGAGATTAAGGCAACTGTACAAGCCGAGAATTATGCAGGAAAAGAAAATAGGAAAAGCTTTCCCCGCAATTGTGACATTTTCCTATTATGCTATTGCTATTACAATTTCTTTTTAGTACAATAAAACAAGAATATCCTTAAACTGCCATAGACATTGGAAGGAGCGGGCAAGATGAAAAAGGCAATGAATCAATCCCTGATAACCTTGATTTTAAACGGAATATCCATTCTGTCGCTTATTTTTATGGTTCTTTCTTTACTCAGCTATAGTTATGCAAATAAGGAACTGAGGGCGGCCAGCGAGGAAAGATTTGCACTGACATACAATGCCAATCGCTTTATGAACGGTTCCGCTTATCTGACGAACGAGGTAAGGGCTTTTGCGGCAACAGGCAAGCAGGAGCATTATGATAATTACTGGAATGAAATCAATAATCTGAAGAACAGAGATCTGGGAGTAGCCGCCATGCAGGAAATCGGCATCACCCCGGAGGAACAGGAAATGATAGACGCTATGTCCTCCCTTTCCAATGAACTGGTTCCCCTGGAAGAACAGGCGATGGAAAACGTGCAGGCAGGAAAGCGGGAAGAGGCCATAAATTATGTGTATGGGGAAGATTACAGCACATCCATTGCCAAGATCAATTCCCTGAAAGAACAGTTTTTATCAACATTGGATGCAAGGGCGAAAGAAAAAGTGGATGATTTAACGCAGAAAACGGACTTTATCAGCGCGACTATATTTGCGGCGCTGCTTATCGTAGGCATTTTGCAGATCATCAGTATGGTATTTATCAGAAAGAGGGTTCTAAAGCCGGTCATTGCCGTGAAAAACCAGATGGGGGAAATTTCCCAAGGGAATCTTTCCGCAGAATTCCCGTTGCAGTCCAATACTTCGGAAATTGGGATGCTGGTAGAATCTATCCACGAAACCAAAAGGGAATTAAAGACATATATCCATGACATTGACTCCAAGTTAAGCCAGATGGCGCAGGGGAAAATGGATCTGACGATCGACAGCAGCTACCGTGGGGAATTTGTTCCAATCCAGAAAGCAATGAGCCAGATACTGGATTCGCTTAATGAAGCCCTTTCCCAGATAAACTACATATCAGGGCAGGTATCAAAGGAATCCAAAACGATGGCTTCCGATGCGGAAGTGCTTTCCGAAGGCGCAATCCAGCAGGCATCGGCGGTAGAGGAATTGTCCGCAAGCATTCAGGAACTGTCAGGCCAGGTTGACCGCACTTCTGCGGATGCGGAAGATGCAAGAAGCTGTTCGACCGATGCGGCAAGGCAGCTGGATATCTGCAATGAGAAGATGGCGGATCTGAAGCTTGCTATGGAGGATATTTCCAAAGCTTCCCAAGAGATCGGCGGCATTATTAAAACGATTGAGGATATTTCTTTCCAGACCAACCTGCTCGCACTGAATGCGGCTGTGGAAGCGGCCAGGGCCGGCGAGACAGGCAAAGGTTTTGCCGTAGTGGCGGAAGAAGTAAAAAGCCTGGCAAATAAGAGTTCGGATTCGGCGCAGAATATTACGGAACTGATTGAAAATTCCATTATGCTGATCCGGCAGGGAACCGAGTTATCGGCAGATACAACAGAGGCTCTGGCAGCAGGAGTCCAGGGCGCGCGGAAATCAACGGATTTGATGGAGCAGATCGCCGATTCAGCGTTACAGCAGGCCCAGTCGCTGCGCCAGCTGACCCTCGGCATGGAGCAGATATCGGAGGTAGTTCAGACAAACGCTTCCACGGCAGAAAAGTCCGCAATGTCTGCCAGAGAACTATATGGACATGCAGAAAGAATGAAAACATCCGTCCAGCAGTTCAAGCTCCGTGGACAGGTGTGATTTTCTTGCAATAGAAGATGCTTAATGAAATATAATGATAAAAATAGCCCACAGCCATTTTCTACAGTATTTGGCTACGGGCTATTTTCAGCTTTCAATTACTGAAAATGAGTAGGGCAAGGACATAAAAATCCAATCGCGCAAGTTTTTCGGTTCATGGCGGGACCGGACAGGCGCTGAATAAAGGCGGGCAAAAG
>OFFN01001453.1_pt1 | contig 11914 bp, 9 predicted proteins | sample 1521381 | NCBI WGS metagenome assembly OFFN01 (sample SAMEA3504112, study PRJEB24116) | mouse gut metagenome | biome: mouse gut; feature: mouse-associated habitat; material: faeces | place: Denmark | collected 2011 | reverse complement strand
TTTAGAAATAATTTCAATACTCTTTGTATAGAATATTAAAGAAGTGTTACATTTCTATGACAAAAAGTTACGTGCAGTCATAGCAAAACGGAACCAGCGCCGCCGGTTTGGCGCGGCGCGGAAATGAGGAAAAAATGTACAAGTATAAAAAGAGTATTACCATATTGGTGTTGTGTCAGATGATTTTCGCAGTATCCTGGTTTAACCTGAAGGAATTGAAGATCAATAGGATCGCGTCCACGCCGGCATTCCAGATACGTTTTATGGAGGAACAGGCAGACCTGGATGCATCCAGTTTTATGGGAATGGTGACGGAAGCGTCCTCCGGGCAGAGGGTGGTGGATTATAATCTGCTGGAGAGGAAGGCGAAATATACGCTGAATCAGGAGGATTATGATATTTTGCTGCGCATTGTGGAGGCGGAAGCGGGATGCGAGGACATCAAAGGGAAAATGCTGGTGGCAGGGGTAATTATGAACCGGGTGGAAAGCAGCCGGTTCCCGGACAGCGTAAAGGAAGTGGTATTCCAGAGGGGGAACGGCACCGTTCAGTTTTCCCCGGTGAAGGACGGGCGGCTGGACAAGGTGAAAGTCAGCGAGGAAACGAAAGAAGCAGTGAAAAGAGTGCTGTATGGGGAAGACATTACAGAGGGAGCCTTGTATTTTGCCGCCCGCAAGTATGCGGACCCGGAGAGGATGAAATGGTTTGACAACAGTCTGACGCTTCTGTTTTCCTATGGAGGCCATGAGTTTTTTTCCTGATTTCCCGGCATTGCGCGGGCGGGGAAACTATGCTATACTTAACGGCGTAGAAAAAGGACAAGCAGGAACGGAGAGGAAAACGGAATGGAAGTATGGTATAGCAGCACAAGAAACGGCAAGATACGGGTCAGGGCTTCGGAGGCTATTTTAAAGGGATTATCGGAAGACGGGGGGCTGTTCGTGCCGGACCGCATACCGGAGCTGGAAAAAAGTTTCCAGGAACTGGCCGGGATGAGTTACCAGGAAACGGCTTATGAAGTCATGAAGCTATATCTGACGGATTTTACAAAAGAGGAGCTGGAGGGCTGTATTGCAAGCGCGTATGATTCCAAGTTCGATACGGAGGAGATCGCGCCTTTGGTTCAGGCGGACGGAGCTTATTTTTTGGAGCTGTTCCATGGATCTACCATTGCCTTTAAAGATATGGCGCTGTCTATCCTGCCCCATCTGATGATTACATCGGCAAAGAAAAATAAGGTGAAGAATGAGATCGTTATATTGACGGCTACTTCCGGGGACACGGGAAAGGCGGCTCTTGCTGGGTTTGCGGGGGTAGAGGGGACGAAAATTATTGTGTTTTATCCGAAAAACGGCGTCAGCCCGATACAGGAGCGGCAGATGGTGACGCAGAAAGAGGAAAATACATATGTCGTAGGGATCCGCGGTAATTTCGACGATGCCCAGACGGGGGTAAAGAAGATATTTGCCGATAAGGAACTGGAAAAGAGGATGGATGAAAAGGGATATCAGTTTTCTTCGGCCAATTCCATTAATATAGGGCGGCTGGTTCCCCAGATCGTATATTATGTATATGCTTATGCCCGTCTTTTGAAAAAGGGAGGAATAAGGGAAGGCGATAAAATAAACGTAGTGGTTCCTACGGGAAACTTCGGCAATATCCTGGCGGCGTTTTATGCAAAAAATATGGGCGTGCCGATCGGCAGGCTGATCTGCGCTTCCAATGAAAATAAGGTGCTGTATGATTTCTTCCATACGGGGGAATATGACAGGAACAGAGAGTCTGTGCTGACCAGTTCTCCTTCTATGGATATATTGATTTCCAGCAATTTGGAGAGGCTGATTTATCGGATCGCGGGCAACGACCCGGAAAAAACGGCGGATTTCATGAAAGCCTTAACCGGGGAAGGCCGGTATGGGATTACTAGGGAAATGAGAGAGCAGCTGGGGGATTTTTACGGCGGTTATGCTTCAGAAGAAGAGACGGCAGAAACGATCCGCATATTGCAGGAAAAGGCGGGTTATATCGTGGACCCTCATACGGCGGTAGCAGCATGCGTATATCGGAAATATGTGGAAGAAACGGGGGACCATACGCTTTCCGTCATTGCTTCTACGGCAAGTCCCTTTAAGTTTACGAGGAGCGTCATGAACGCGGTCGCAGGCGGCGCAGACAGTACGGACACAAATGCCGCAGACGTTGGGAAATATGACGCTATGACCGACTTCGAGCTGGCGGACGAATTGGCTTCCTTGTCAGGAAAACCGATGCCGGGAGCGGTCCGGGAGATACGGACGGCGCCGGTGGTGCATGACCGCGTATGCGGAAAGGATGAAATGCGCCGGACGGTGGAAGAGTTTTTAGGCTTATAGCGGACGGGATACAAAGGAAACGGCAGGAGGTTGCGCATGGGAAATGTAAATATATTCGATCTGCTGATCGGGGCGAGCGGAGTTTACTTGATTTATATAGCGGTAGTAATGAAAAAAACCGGGGAGATAAAAACAGGGGTGATCGTCAGCAAGGAAATGGACGTGAACAAAATGAAGGATAAAAAAGGTTTTATCGACTATATGTTTGGCAGGGTTCTGCTGGCAGGGGCGCTCATCGTTCTGTCTGCCGCCGGGAACCTGGCCGTGACGGGTTTGAACATAGCAGCGGATGCCGTTTTTATTGCGGCGCTTATTATATATATGGTGGCATATAGGAAAGCGAGAAAGCTGTTTATTGATTAATTGGCAGATTTTTAGAAAATAAAAACACCAGATACCGGTTTCTTTTATGAAATAGCGGGTATCTGGTATTTTTTTGTATAAAATAACTGTTTGCCTGGAAGCAGTTATTACGGCCGGGAAATCATATCCACGTAAGTATGGTCCGACCCTATGGGCTTATAAGCCGGGCGGATGATCTTGCCGTTGTTAGCCAGTTCTTCCATACGATGCGCGCTCCAGCCGGAAATACGGGCCATGGCGAAAATCGGGGTATATAATTCCATAGGAAGCCCCAGCATATGGTATACAAAGCCGGAATAGAAATCCACATTAATGTTGACGCCCTTGTAGATCTGCCGTTCTTTGGCGATGACTTCGGGAGCTAGGCGCTCGACTAAGGAGTAAAGCGCGAATTCTTTCTGCAGCCCTTTCTCTTCCGAGAGCTTTTCCACAAATGATTTAAAAATAACGGCCCGGGGGTCGGACTTGGAATAAACGGCATGTCCTACGCCGTATATGAGTCCCGCATGGTCGAAAGCCTCTTTGCGGAGAAGCTTCAGCAGATAAGCCTCCACTTCTTCTTCATCCGTCCAATCGGACAGGGTCTGCTGCATTTCTTCAAACATTTGCACCACTTGGATATATCTGATGAGCCGATGAAGCGAGGTGGCCCCCGCCATGCCTCGGTCCTTTCAGGGAGCCGATGGCCGCCGCGATGACGGAATAAGTATCGGTCAGGGAAGAGGTCACGACATGGGTCGTAAAAGTAGAGTTATTGCCACCGCCATGTTCCATATGAAGCACGAGGGCGATATCGAGTATCTTGGCTTCCAGGGGAGTATAAGAGCTGTCAGGCCTTAAAATATGTAATATATTCTCTGCTGCGGATAACTCCGGCAGCGGCGAATGGATATACAGGCTTTTCCCGTCATGGTAATAACTGTACGCCTGGTAGCCGTAAATGGACAATAGCGGGAACAGGCTGATCAGCTGCAGGCATTGCCGCAGCACATTGGGCAGGGAAGTGTCGTCGGCGCGGTCATCATAAGAGTAAAGGGTCAGGACGCTCCTTGCCAGCGTATTCATCATATCCCTGCTGGGCGCTTTCATAATGATATCCCGCACAAAGGATGTGGGCAGATTGCGGTAAAAACTGAGCAATGCGCAAAAATCGTCCAATTCCTTCTTGTTAGGCAGTTTATCAAATAATAAGAGATAGGTGACTTCTTCAAAACCGAAGCGGTTCTCTCTCGTAAAACCGTCAACCAGGTCTTTGACATTATAGCCCCTGTAAAATAAATTTCCATGAATCGGTATCTGCACCCCGTCAACGATTCGGTTGGCGCGGACATCGGAAATCCGGGTGAGCCCTGCGAGCACGCCCCTTCCGCTCAAATCCCTGAGTCCTCTTTTTACGTCATATTTTGTAAAAAGCTCAGTCTCGATAATATCGGCTTTTTCGCTCATTTTTGCAAGTTGTATGATTTCAGGCGTGACTTCGGAATAAATATTGTGATCCATAGCAGGCCTCCTTTCCATTCCTTTAGGTGTTATAATATCATAAAAAAGTGGGGGATTGTAAAAAAAATTGAATATTTTTGAAAAATTAATGGTTTGGGGCGGCGGGCTTCTTTCTTTTTTTAGGAAAACATATTACAATAAATAAGAAAATGGCTGTGAAAATTATGAGAAAAGAGGACAGGAAAATGAATGCAGTGATACAAAACAGGCTGGCGCTGTTAAGGGAAGAAATGGAAAAAGCGGGCATGGCCTATTATATGATTCCTACTGCCGATTACCATAACTCGGAGTATGTGGACGAATATTTTAAGGCAAGGGAGTATTTTTCCGGCTTTACCGGATCGAACGGGACTTTAGTAGTCGGAAAGGACACGGCAGGGCTGTGGACGGACGGAAGGTATTTTATCCAGGCGGACAGAGAACTGGAAGGAACCGGCATTACGTTGTTCCGCATGCAGGAGGAGGGCGTGCCGGAAATCCCTGATTTTTTATATGAACAGATGAAGGAAGGGCAGACTCTTGGCTTTGACGGAAGGACGGTCAGCTGCAAAGAGGGCCGCAAACTGGAGAAGAAGCTGGCGGAAAAAAAGATTCGAATCGCGTACGGGCAGGATCTGGCAGCGGCAGTATGGGCAGAAAGGCCGGAAAAACCCTGCCGGGGCATTACGGTGCTTCCAGGGGAAGTCTGCGGGAAAAGCACGGCGGAAAAGCTGGGGGAAGTGAGGGAGAAAATAAAAGAGGCAGGAGCGGAATATCTGCTGTTAAGCAAGCTGGACGATTTGATGTGGCTGCTGAATATCAGGGGCAGTGATGTGGAATGCAATCCGGTGGCGCTGTCCTATGGCTTCCTGACTCAGGAGGAAATCTACTTTTTTGCACAGAAACCTGCGGTGACGGAAGAATTTGAAAAATATGCCAGGGAGAACCATATCATATGGAAGGATTATGACGGGATCGAGGATTTCCTGGAAAAATATGATTATAAAGGAAAGGTATTCCTGGATGAGAGAAACAGCAATTATGCCTTATTTAAAAGGATAGACGAACGGGCCGGGCATGTGGACGGGGATAATCCGACGGAACGGATGAAAGCGGTGAAAAATGAGACGGAACTGTCCAGGATGGAAGAGGTATACCGAAAGGACAGCGCGGCGCTTATCAAATTTATCTATTGGCTGAAAAAGAATATAGGAAAGATGGAGATCACGGAATTGTCCGCCGCAAAATATCTGGATGATCTGCGCCGGAATACGGAAGGATTCCTGGATCTGTCTTTTCCTACGATCAGCGCATACAAGGACAGCGCGGCGATGATGCATTATGAGGCCACGGAACAGAACCATAAGACGCTCGCCCCGGAAGGAATGCTTCTTGTGGATTCCGGCGGACAGTATATGGGCGGGACGACGGATGTAACGAGAACCATTGTCCTTGGCCCGATAGACAATGAAGTGAAAAAGCATTTCACCTTAGTGGCAGTCGGCATGCTGCAGCTGACGGCGGCCAAGTTCTTGTATGGATGCACGGGGCGCAACTTGGATATCCTGGCCAGGCAGCCCCTTTGGAGCCATGGCATCGATTATAAATGCGGGACCGGCCATGGAATCGGGTATATGCTGAACGTCCATGAGGGACCCCAGAATATTCGCTGGCGTTTTGCAGATTCCATGAAAGAGGCAGTGATTGAACCCGGGATGATCGTTTCCAATGAACCCGGCGTTTATATCGAGAACAGTCACGGCATTCGGACAGAAAATATTCTCGTTGTGAGAAAGGATGAAAAAAATGGGGACGGGCAGTTCCTGCGTTTCGATACGCTTACGTTTGCGCCTATCGATAAAGAAGCGATCGACACGGCCTATATGCAGCCGGCGGATGTGGAGCGGCTGAATCGGTACCATGCCCAGGTATACGAGAAGACGCAGGAATATCTGACAGAGGAAGAGCGGGAATGGCTGGCAGAGGCTACCGCGCCGATAGCAATCTCCGACAGCAATCGCTGACGGCAATCGCTGACGGCGATGTGAGAAAAAAATGTAAAAAAGAATAAGGGAATCTTGACTTTTAAATTTGATTCTGACATAATATAATAGATGTACTAAGTTGTCATAAACCGTATTTTATGAATGCTATAAACATACGCATATAGCATGGATAGCAGATACATATAAAATGCGGTAAATAATAACAATAATATAAGGAGGACGTAACATGTCAACAAAGGCGTATTATCCAATTAGTGAAATTGGCGCAGGAAAAGTTGGTTTTTCCAAAACAAGATCTATCATTGAAGCTGCTTTTTATGGCAATAACGTAGTAAAAGTGAATACCTTAAAAGAAGCTTATGAAATGGCAAAAAATTCTCCCGGTACAATCGTAACGGATATGAAAATTAAAGATGGCGAGACATTCGGGCTGGAGAAGGATTCCAGAGTGCTTCTGTTCAACGACGGCGCAGTAACCGGCCGTTATGCAGCGGCGCGCCGCATCAAGGGCGAACCGGGCGTAGACGAAGTAAAGCTTGATAAGGTTGTTATGGATGCTGTTTATGAGACGCGTTGGAAGACGATGTACCATGCGGAATGCTTCATCGGCCTTGATCCTGAATTCATGGCAAAAGCTCATCTGCTCATTCCGGAAGGAGAAGAGAACCTCCTTTATAACTGGATGCTGAATTTCCAGTATATGTCCGATGAATATGTAAAAATGTACAAAAATTCCAAACCGATCGGCGACGGCAACGAGCCGGATATTTATATTTTCTCCGATCCCCAGTGGACGCCCGGGGAAAGGCCGGATGTTGACTACAGCTGCTTAAGCGATCCTCTGACGCTCTGCTATTTCGATACGAACCAGAACTGTGCGGCGATCCTCGGCATGAGGTATTTCGGCGAGCATAAGAAAGGCACGCTGACGATGGCATGGGCGCTGGCAAACAGAAACGGTTATGCTTCCTGCCACGGCGGCCAGAAAGAGTATTTGCTTCCTGGTGGAAAGACTTTCGTTGCATCCGTTTACGGCTTGTCCGGCTCCGGCAAATCCACTCTGACTCATGCAAAACATGGCGGAAAATACGAGATTAAGGTTCTTCATGACGATGCGTTCATTATCAATACCGATACTTGTGCATCTGTTGCTTTGGAGCCTACTTATTTTGATAAGACAGCAGATTACCCGACAGGATGCGCGGATAATGAATATTTGCTTTCCGCTCAGAACTGCTCTTGTACATTGGACAACGAAGGCAAGATCCAGTTGGTGACAGAAGATATCAGGAACGGTAACGGCCGTGCGATCAAGTCCAAATTGTGGTCCCCGAACCGCGTGGATAAGATCGATGCTCCAGTTAACGCTATTTTCTGGATTATGAAAGACCCGACCATTCCGCCGGTAGTAAAATTAAAAGGCGCAGCGCTGGCTTCCGTTATGGGCGCTACGCTGGCTACCAAGACTTCTACCGCAGAACGCGTGGCAGCAGGAACCGATATGAACGCTCTTCGTATCGTGCCTTATGCAAACCCGTTCAGGACATATCCGCTTGTCAATGACTATGAGAAGTTTAAGAAACTGGTGGAAGAGAAGAATGTAGACTGCTACATCATCAATACCGGCGATTTCATGGGCAAGAAGGTAAAACCTGCGGATACGCTGGGAATCCTTGAAACCATCGTAGAAGAAAAAGCTTCCTTCAAACAGTGGGGGCCTTTCGAAGATATCGAGATCATGGATTGGGAAGGCTTTGCGCCTGACCTGAACGATGCGGAATACAAAGCGGCATTAAAGAGCGCTATGCAGAATCGCGTGGACGCTGTGGAAGGTTTCGCGACAAAGAAGGAAGGCTATGACAAACTTCCGGATGAAGCGCTTGCAGCAGTTCAGAAATTGGTGGATGCCCTCAACTAATGTTGGGAGTTCCTGAAAAGAGAGAAAAATAAAAGCATAAGAGGGTGTCGTAAAATCATGGAAACGAATGATAAGGCGATACCCTCTTTTTTTGTAAAAAAGAGACCATTGCCCCCGGTTCATTTTTATTATATAATTTGCCATATAATCATAGGATGAAGGACGGACAGGAGGCAGATTTTTATGAAGACAATAATTATCGGCGGCGTTGCGGCTGGAACGAAGGTGGCCGCGAAGCTGAAAAGGGAAAACCCGCAGGACGAAATCGTAATCTATACAAAGGGAAAGGATATCTCCTATGCGGGATGCGGCCTTCCATATTATATCGGGGGCGCGATTGAAACGGAGGAAGAATTGATCGTCAATACTCCGGCAAAATTTATGGGGCTGACGGGTACGGAGGTACATACGGGCTGTGAGGTGACGGCGATTGACCCGGCGGGGAAAACAATTACTGTTGGAAAAGAAGAGGAAGAAAAAGTCAGCTATGACAAGCTGGTGATCGCGGTGGGCGCGGAGCCGTCGGTACCGCCAGTGGAAGGAACAGGGCTTTCCGGGGTATTTACGGTCAGAACGCCGGAAGATGCCATCGGAGCAAGGAAATATGCGGAAGAATACGGCTGCAAGAGGGCGGTTGTTGCAGGAGGCGGCTTTATCGGGCTGGAAGTGGCGGAAAACCTGATGGCCAGGGGAATTGCCGTTACGGTGATCGACATGGCTCCCCAGCTTATGCCGAATATTTTTGACAAGGAAATGGCGGATTATATTCGCCGCCAGCTCCAAGGAAAAGGGCTGCGTATCCTGACAGGAACGGCGCTTCTTGCCATTGAGGGCGGAGAAAAAGTGGAAACCGTACAGACAGGAGCCGGAGCGCTGCCTGCGGACATGGTTGTCCTGGCAGCGGGAATTCGTCCGGCTACGGGATTTTTGAAAGACAGCGGACTGGAGATGGAAAGGGGATGCATTATTACCGATGAATGCCTGAGAACGAATCTGGACGATATTTATGCTGTCGGGGACTGCGCTATGGTGAAAAACCGCATAACCGGGAAAAGGCAATGGTCGGCGATGGGTTCTACGGCCAATATCGCTGGTCGGGTTTTGGCGCTGAATCTGGGGGGAGAAGAGAACGAATACAAGGGATGCCTGGGAACAGGAGTAGTGAAGCTGGCGCAGGGGCTGAATGCGGCGAGAACCGGTTTGACGGAGGAACAGGCGAAGGCAGAAGGTTTTTCTGTTGTTTCCATTGTCTGCGTCAGCGACGACAAAGCCCATTATTATCCGGATTCCAGCAATTTCATTACGAAGCTGGTTGCTGACAGGGAGAGCCATAAATTGTTAGGAATGCAGGTGATCGGCGCGGGAGCGGTGGATAAGATGGCGGATATTGCTGTCACCGGAATTTCCCTGGGCTGTAAAGCGGAAGACTTCGCAACGATGGATTTCGCATATGCGCCGCCGTTTTCTACGGCAATCCATCCTTTTGCAGCGGCTTGTAATATTCTGGCCAATAAGATCAGCGGCCGCCTGGAATCCGTAACGCCAGCAGAATATGCCGCAGGAGCGGCGAAAGATTATCGTCTGGTCGATGCCCATCCCGCGCCTTCGCTGCCTGGGGCGGATTGGCTTAATCTGGCAAAAGCAGCGGAGGCTTCCACGAAATACCAGAAAGACGAAAAGCTTCTGTTAGTATGTGCAAGGGGAAAGAGAGGGTATCTGGCGCAGAATAAGCTGAGGGCGCTGGGATTTACCAATACAAGGGTATTGGAAGGAGGCGCTACGTTTAACGTGATAAAGAGAGCGGTTCCGGCGGGAGGAAAGCTTCCCCCGGAGGAAATCAAACGCGTGAAAGGCCTGGGCTGTCTCCAGGATAAACGTTATGGAGACGTATTCAACGTCCGCGTGATTACAAGAAACGGCAAGATTACAGCGGATGAACACCGGGCGGTGGCAGAAGCGGCAGAACGCTTCGGCAGCGGCGAGATTACGATGACCACTCGCCTGACGATGGAGATCCAGGGAGTTCCTTACGATAATATTGATCCTCTGATCGCTTATCTGGCAGAAAATAACCTGGAGACAGGCGGAACAGGCTCTTTGGTGCGCCCTGTGGTTTCCTGCAAGGGGACGACCTGCCAATACGGCCTGATCGATACATTTGGGCTGAGCGAGAAGCTGCATGACCGTTTTTATGAGGGATACCATACGGTTACTTTGCCCCATAAATTCAAGATTGCTGTGGGGGGCTGCCCGAATAACTGCGTAAAACCGGATCTGAACGACCTTGGAATTATCGGGCAAAGAGTACCGTTGTTTGATTTTTCCAAATGCCGGGGATGCAAGAAGTGCCAGGTAGAAACAGGCTGCCCGATCAAGGCAGCGAAGCTGGAAGAGGGCATGCTGAGAGTGGACAACGAAGCATGCAACGGCTGCGGGCGCTGCAAAGGAAAATGTCCTTTCGGCGTTACGGAAGAATATACGGACGGTTATAAAATTTACATCGGGGGCAGATGGGGCAAGAAAATTGCCAATGGCCGCCCGTTAGATAAGCTTTTTACCAGCGAGGAAGAAGTTTTGGATACGGTGGAACGGGCGATCCTGTTCTTCCGCGACGAGGGAATCACAGGAGAGCGTTTTGCTGATACGGTGAATCGTCTCGGGTTCGACTATGTACAGGATAAACTGCTGCATGGAAGCATGGATAAGGCGGCCGTTCTGGAAAAGAAGGTGAAAGGCGGGGCGACTTGCTGACAGAGGTAGAATGAGGATGATTATGAAAAAATGGTATATGATTTTAGCAGTAATGACGGCTTCTTTCTGCTGCCTGGCCGCTTGCGGCCGGACGGCAGGAGAGCAGCCTGTAGAAGGCGGATATACGTTTACGGACGATCTGGGGCGGGAGGTTTCTGTGGATTCTTATGAACGGACTGCCGTATTGTTAGGAAGCTATGCGGATATGTGGATACTGGCAGGGGGAAATGTCTGTGCCGCGCCGGAAGATGCCTTTGACGACTTGGATCTGCCTCTGGCAGAAGATACGGTCAATCTGGGCGCTACCAAGAGGCTCAGCCTGGAGCTGCTGCTCTCTGGCAATCCTGATTTCGTGCTTGCCAGCACGAATACGCCCCAGCACCTCGAATGGCAGGAGGCCATAGAGGGAGCAGGAATTACGGTGGCGTATTTCGATGTTTCCTGTTTTGAAGATTATTTGCGGATGCTGAAAATATGTACGGATATTACGGGAATGCCGGAGCGCTATGAGGAATATGGAACCAATATCCAGAAACAGATTGATGAAATACTGGAGCGCAATGCGGACAGGCCGGAGCAGACAGTTTTGATGATGCGGGCCTCCGCCACGAGCATACGTGCCAAGAAAAATGAAGGAAATGTGTTGGGCGAAATGCTGGAAAGCTTTGGGTGCGTGAATATTGCCGACAGCGATGAGAGCCTGCTGGAGAATTTAAGCCTGGAGAGCATTATGCTTCTGAATCCGGACAAAATACTGATCGTGCAGTCGGGCGACGATACGGAGGGAACGAAGGAGAATATTAAAAATATGTTCCGGGAGAATCCTCTTTGGAGCGAGCTGGAAGCCGTAAAAAAGGAACAGGTGTATTTCCTGGACAAGCATCTGTACAATCTGAAGCCGAATGCGCGGTGGGCGGAAGCTTATGAAAAGCTGGAGGAGATTCTATATGAAAAATAGGAACCGGAGGCGGCGTCTGCTGCTGTGTGCCGGGGCGCTGTGCTGCCTGGCTGTCGCCATCTTGAGT
>OFFN01001437.1_pt1 | contig 12021 bp, 9 predicted proteins | sample 1521381 | NCBI WGS metagenome assembly OFFN01 (sample SAMEA3504112, study PRJEB24116) | mouse gut metagenome | biome: mouse gut; feature: mouse-associated habitat; material: faeces | place: Denmark | collected 2011 | reverse complement strand
AAAAGGAGAATGGAAGACCGATTCTGCCCAGGGAATTACTATCTATTATTCCGATGTGGAGTTTGAACGCTATAATCTCCGCTTTCTGGTGGCTTTTGATGCTGACGGGGCGCTGAACACAATCCGATTGGTACCTGCGCCTGCTGCCAGCACTGCCCAACCGGTAGCCTATGACAAGACAAAGATGGATGAAAGGGATATTACGCTGGGAGCCGACGGCTACAAGCTTCCCGGAACGTTGACTTTGCCCAAGCGGGCAGTCGGTCCGGATGCATGCAGGGTTCCTTGTGTTATTTTGGTACATGGTTCCGGTCCTCACGACCGTGACGAGACGATAGGTCCCAACAAGCCTTTCCGTGACCTTGCCTGGGGATTGGCGAAACGCGGCATTGCTGTCGTCCGCTATGAAAAACGGACAAAGGCATATGGTGCGGCTTGCATTCCTGCCGGTCGCGAACTCGATTATGATACTGAGGCCGTGGACGATGCCGTTGCCATAGTGGAGCAGGTAAGGGCTTTGCCCGAGCTGGCTCCTGACAGTGTGTATGTGTTGGGGCACAGCCTGGGAGGTACATTGGCTCCCCGTATTGCCGGGCGTTCGAAAGGTTTGGCAGGTATCATTATCCTTGCCGGACTGGCAAGATCGCTTGAAGATGCTCTTGAGGAACAGTTTTATTATACCTCTTCTTTGACGGATTCTTCAGTCAATGTAAAGGTTCAACTTGATGAGCTGAAACAACAGTTGGCTAATGTCAAAAAGCTTGGTACGGAAGAGTTTGATGAAACGATTTCCTTGCCATTGGGGCAGCCCCGCTCATATTGGCTGTTTGCCAATGCTTACAAACCGGTGGAAGTTGCCGCTAAACTAAAGCTGCCTATATTTGTTCTTCAAGGGGAGAGAGATTATCAGGTGACTATGGAAGACTTCGGTTTATGGCGTTCCGGTTTGTTGCGCTGCAAGAATGCATATTTCAAATCTTATCCGAAATTGAATCACTTGTTGCAGGAAGGCAGCGGCAAGGCGACTCCGTTTGAGTATAGCCATGCTTCGCCCGTCCCAGCATATGTTATGGATGACATTGCCTCCTTCGTGCGGGGCAAGCAGAATACTCTTTGATTGGTACTTGGTTATATCAAAGTAACTTCAATCGTAAATCGTAAATTGTTAAATAGTAAATAAATAGTGGCTAAAAAAGAAACTTCAACCAAAAGCTTTGTCCTCCGTGTGGATGCTGCAACGATGGATGCCATTGAAAAATGGGCAGCCGACGAGTTCCGTAGTACCAATGGACAGCTTCAGTGGATTATCGCTGAAGCATTGCGGAAGAGTGGGCGGATGAAGAAGTCCAAGAATCCTCCTCCGTCTGAAGAGAAAGCAGAGGAGGATTCGTAATAACAGATTCTAAATCGCAGATAGTATGATTAATCTTGGTCCTTATTCCGGCAAGAATTGCCCTAATGTCCGTTTTCAACCCACTGTGATTGACCGTATTCTGGAAGGTACGGCCCTGCTTATCGTGCTCGTTACGTGGATTAGCATTTACTGGCTGTATACCCAAAGAGAAGGTGCCCTGCTGCCCGCCGTCTGGGTGATGGGTGGCTGTTCCATTTTCTGTTTCCTTTTGATGGGGGGATTGGCGTATCTTCCCGTCCGTTTCATCAATTTCCCTATTCGGGTCACCGAGCGCAATGCGGCTGTTCAATATTTGTTTGCCATACGCCTTACCCGGGTGATGAACATCATTCTGTTGTTAGTGCTTTTGGGCAGTGTTTGGGGCTTGTATGATGCATTCGGCAAACTCCTGCTCCTTGTCTCGTTTGTTTTGTTGGGGGTGGCATTTATAGGGTACTATATACTGGCGTTTAAATATAAGTAGCCTTACAGTCTGTTTAATAGTCCTTTTTACCACTTACCCTCCTTTCTCATCTTTATTTGTTGTTATAAATCTGCCATTACCTACTAATGGTTACTCTTTCTCTTCTTTTCGTAATTTTTAGGTATTGTTCTCCTTTTTAACTACCTCTACCTTTGCGCCAATAAAATTTAAGATAAAAGATGAGAAAATTAACAGGCTTATTCGTTTTATGTTTTCTGCTTTCTGCCAATGCTTTGCAGGCTGCTGAACCTGAAAAAGTTACTTCTGCAGCAGAGAGTACGGAAATTTCAACAGACAAAGAGAAAAAGGAAAAAGTAGCGAATGATGGCGACAACTACAAGAAATTCCGTTTCGGTGGATACGGAGAAATGGTTGCAAGTTTTAAGGATTATGGTATTAACCGTTTCTATGGTGCGCCTGAAGGCAATCCAGACAAACATAGGAATACAATTTCTATACCCCGTTTCGTGTTGGCTCTGGATTACAAGTTCAATTCCAAATGGATACTCGGTGCTGAAATCGAGTTTGAATCCGGTGGTACGGGTACTGCTTATGAACTTGAGAATACGGAAAACGGTGAGTATGAAACGGAGGTGGAAAAGGGTGGCGAAGTGGCTATCGAGCAATTCCACATTACCCGTTTAATTGTTCCACAATTCAACATACGTGCCGGTCACATCATTGTTCCGGTAGGATTGACTAACGCCCATCATGAACCAATCAATTTCTTTGGAACTTATCGGCCGGAAGGAGAGACAACCATCCTTCCTTCTACGTGGCATGAAAACGGACTCGAGTTTTTTGGTTCTTTTGGAAAAGGATATGCCAGCTTTGATTATCAGGCCATGATAGTGGCCGGTCTGAATGCCAATGGTTTTGACCGTAACACCTGGATAGCAAGTGGCAAACAAGGCATCTTTGAAGAAGACAACTTTACTTCACCGGGCTATGTGGCTCGTCTGGACTATAAGGGGGTTCCGGGGTTGCGTATAGGTGCTTCGTTCTATTACTGCGCTGATGCCGGTTCCAATTCTGACAAAGCGGATACTTATTCGTCTACCGGTAAGATTCCGGTAAGAATCTATACGGCAGATGCCCAATATCGTAATAAATATGTGATTGCCCGTGCCAATATGGTATACGGAAATCTGGGTAATTCAGCAAAGCTTAGTGAGGCAAATACCAAATTGTCGAATAAATCTCCTTACAGCCGTATAACCCCCATTGCAAAGAATGTAGTCAGTTATGCAGCCGAGGCCGGTTTGAATATCAGCGCTTTCTTCAAAGGAAACAGGAAAGTTCCGGTTATCTACCCCTTTGCACGTTATGAATATTATAATCCGCAAGAAAAGGGAGAGGCCAGCCAGATAATGGAGAAACGTTGTCAGGTAAGCATGTGGACTGCTGGATTGAATTGGTATGCCTTGCCTAATCTGGTGGTAAAGGCTGACTACACTACCCGCCAAATCGGAACAAACAAGGTTTTTGGAACTGGCAAGTATAATAGTGAAAATGAGTTTTCGATTGGTATTGCCTATATCGGTTGGTTTGTCAAGAAGTAGATGAATAGTAATCAATTAATTTTATACAGATGAGGAAAAATTTCTTTTATGCGGCAGCTTTGGTATTAGGGCTGGCATTTACGGCTACTGCTTGTAGCGATGATGATGACAACAGTACAGTTAATCCTGCTGACATTGAGTATAACTCGGAGAATGCGGCAAGTTGGCACAACTACATGAGAAATGTGGCGGCTTTGTTGAAGGCAGATGCCACCAATCTTTATGATTCTTGGAATACGAGTTATAAGGGTGGGGCAAGTTTTGCAACTTCCTTCAAAGCTCATAATGGTGCCTATAACTTTTCAAGTGCCTGGAACTGTATAGAGCAGGTTATCGACGGTTGTGTTGAAATCTCCAATGAGGTAGGTGAGACGAAGATTGGTGATCCATATAATAAATATATGGCAAACAATGTTACAGAGGCCCTCTATGCTGTTGAGTCATGGTATAGCTGGCATTCCCGTGATGATTATACCAATAATATTTACTCAATCCGCAATGCCTATTACGGCTCTTTGGACGGTAAGGTGAGCGACAAGTCAATTTCAAAATTGGTGGCTGGAGTCAATGCGGAGTTGGATATGAAAGTGTCGGCAGCTATCACTACGGCAGCATCGGCTATTCAGGCTATTCCCCAACCTTTCCGTAATAATATCAACAGTCAGGAAACGGTAGCGGCTATCAAGGCTTGTGAAGAACTGGAAAGTGTATTGGATAAGGAGTTGAAACCTTATATCAGGGACAATAGCACCATTAACAGCAATGAAGCACTTGACCCGATTGTTGAAAATTATGTCAATGTTGTGGTTTTGCCTACCTATAAGGATTTGAAGGAGAAGAATAGTACGCTGTATGACGCTGTGGTGGCTCTTGCCAACAATCCCTCTAACAGTGCTTTTGAGACGGCATGCAATGCTTGGATAACAGCCCGTGAACCTTGGGAGGAAAGTGAGGCGTTCCTATTTGGGCCGGTGGATGAGCTGGGACTTGACCCGAATATGGATAGTTGGCCTTTGGACCAGAACGCCATTGTCCAGATTCTGAATTCCCAGAAATGGGGCGATTTGGAATGGAGCGAGGGTGATGATGATGCAAAAGTTGAATCTGCTCAAAATGTACGCGGATTCCATACTTTGGAATTCCTGCTTTTCAAGGATGGCAAGCCTCGTACAGTTAAATAAGAATTATTTATAAACAATACTCAAGAAGTAAAGGGGAGGATTTGGAGAATCCTGCCTTTACTTCTTTGGCATGTTTGGATATGCCATTATTAAAAAGTAGATAAAGATGATGAATCGTTTAATGAGATATTCATGTCTTCTCCTTTGTTTGTCGGCAGGTTTGACTGCTTGTGATGATGATGGGATTGACGTGTTGGATATAGAGATTCCTGAAGGATACGCTCTGTCTGCCGGAACGTCCACAATCTTCATGAATTCATCCAAGGCCTATGATTCACCGGCAGACTGGGTGTCGGGTGTTTACAACAGTCGCTTTAATGATGGTGACGGGCTTTACGATGATGTGCGTACGAGTAGCAATGGCATGGGAGGTGGTCTTGGCCCGGTCTATGCGGGGTATTCTTGTGGCAGTTGTCATCGTAATGCCGGCCGTACCAAACCGACGCTGTGGAGTGAAGGCGGATCGGGTAGTTACGGGTTTTCCTCGATGCTGGTTTATATAAGCCGCAAGAATGGTGCGTTTTTTCAGGATTATGGCCGTGTTCTCCATGACCAGGCCATTTATGGAGTGAAACCGGAGGGAAAGCTTTCTGTGGAGTATACTTATGAGACTTTTACCTTTCCCGACGGAGAGAAGTATGAACTTTGCAGACCGGCTTATTCCATATCCGAATGGTATGCTGACAGTATAAAGCCTGAAGATATGTTCTGTACGGTGCGTATCCCGTTGAGACATGTCGGTATGGGGCAAATGATGGCTTTGGAACCTACGGAGATTGAAGCGCTTGCTGCAAAAAGTAATTATCCGGAGTATGGTATAAGTGGCCGTTGCAATTACATTACCGAACGTGGTGTGAGAAGCTTGGGGCTGTCGGGAAATAAGGCTCAACATGCGGATTTGACTGTTGAACTTGGTTTTTCAAGTGATATGGGTGTTACCAATAGCCGCTATCCGGAAGAGATATGCGAGGGGCAGGCCCAGGTGAATCAAGGCAGCATGATGGGGCTTTCTTATGCCCAGTTGGATGTTTCTACAGAAGATATGGAAGATGTTGACTTGTATATGCAGAGTCTTGGTGTTCCTGCACGGCGTAATGTGAATGACCCGCAGGTGATAAGGGGAGAACAGAATTTCTATAAAGCCAAGTGCCATCTTTGCCATGTCACCACGTTGCATACCAAGCCTCGGGGCTCCGTGCTGTTGAACGGTACCCGTTTGCCATGGTTGGGAAGTCAGACAATTCACCCCTATTCGGATTTTTTGCTGCATGATATGGGCTCCGAAATTATGGGAGTTGGTCTGAATGATAACTATGTAAGTGGGTTGGCGCGTGGCAATGAATGGCGCACTACTCCGCTTTGGGGTATCGGGCTTCAGGAAAAGGTAAACGGACATACCTACTTCTTGCACGATGGCCGTGCCCGCAATCTTGTTGAAGCCATAATGTGGCATGGGGGAGAGGGAGAAGCATCGAAAAATCTCTTTAAGAACATGAGCAAGGATGACCGTGATGCCCTGATTGCATTTTTAAATTCACTTTAGAACTAATAAGCTTTATATAAAAAGTAATTATGAAGAAATTTTTATATGTTGCCATGCTGGCTGTTTTGCCTTTGACCGCTATGGCGCAACATGAGGAAGATACGGAGAATGGTGTAGTGTCATTGGCCGGAAGAGAAGGTTTTACCATTGAAACAAAGAAAGGTGACTTTGTTTTCAAGCCTTATCTGTTGGTACAAACGAGTGCTAATTTCAATTGGTATGATGATGAAGGCTTGGATAAAGCTTATAACCAAGATAATATTGCCAATTCGGGTTTTTCCATTCCTTATGCCGTACTTGGCTTTACCGGCAAGGCTTTTGGAAAAGTCGCTTTCAATCTGTCCATCAATGCTGCTGCAAGTGGAGGAGCGCTGTTGCAGCAGGCGTGGTTCGATGTACAGCTGAAAAAACAATTTGCGATTCGTGTCGGAAAGTTCAAGACTCCATTCTCGCATGCCTATCTGACAACTCTTGGCGAAACACTGCTTCCCCAGTTGCCGGTTTCTCTGACGTCTTCTGTAATTTTGCCTTATTCGTTGAATGCCGTGACGCCTAATATCGGTACGGGATTTGACCTGGGTGTTGAAATCCACGGTCTGGTGGCAGATAAGTTCGGTTATGAAGTCGGCTTGTTCAATGGAACCGGAGCTTCCGTGAATACAGCTTCAAAGACGATGAGTGATGACTGGCATATCCCTTCATTGCTGTATGCCGGACGTCTGACTTATATGCCCAAGGGGGTGATGCCTTCCACGCAAGGTAATCCTAACCGTTTGAACGAGGACAAGATATTATTCGGTCTTTCGGGCTCTATCAATGTGGAGAGTGAAAATGAGAGTACCAACGATACCCGTGTGGGGTTGGAATTTGCCATGTTGAAGAACAAGCTCTATCTGGCGGCTGAAGCTTATTATATGAATGTAGGTTTCACCAAACGGCAAAAGATAAATGAATCGTATAACTTTTTAGGCGGTTATGTGCAAGGTGGTTACTTTGTCGCTCCCCGTCTGCAGCTTGCCGCACGCTACGATGTCTTCAATCGTAACGGTACGGATGACGACGGTTTCCTGAATATGCCTGCTGTAGGTATGAACTACTTTTTCAGAGGATGCAACTTGAAATTGCAGGCAATGTATCAGTATGTAGCCCGTTGGGGACACGACACGCAGCTCGACCGTGATAATGATAATTTAGGTCTGGCCACTCACTCTGCCACGGTGATGCTTCAATATACATTCTAAATGAAGTCAAGAAAGGATTCGTCTATGAAAAAATACATTCTTTTCTTTTTTCTGCCCGTGCTTCTTGTAGGCCTGCATGCATGCGATGAGGGGAGAATTTATGAGAATGCCGTTGTGGCCACGGGTGAAGGACGCACAGTGAAGATGACAGGCCGGATTAGTGGTGTGGATAAGTGGTCGGGCGACTATAGTGTGGTAGTGGCAGGATTTGATGATGAAAGCGATTATGCCATTGTTTCAAAGGTTGTTCCGGCATCCGAATCGGATAATGATGAAATCCAGTTGACAATGTCCGGCATAACGGATGAGGTGACAACTGTCGAGCTATGTGTAATCAATAAGTTGAGGAAGCGCATTGTCAGTTTGGTGGCAATGGAATGTACTGAAATCGCTGATACTATACTTATGGATGCAGGAACAGTTGATGCAAGTATGTACAATGCCATTCAACAAAAAATATTCAATGCCACTTGTACGGCTTGCCATGGTCTTAGCACCACTCCGGGTGGTGGCTTGAATCTGCTGGAAGGACATAGCCATGCTGATCTGGTCAACCGGGCTTCAACGACGGTGGACGGTAAAATGAGGGTTATGCCCGGTAATGCGTCAGAAAGTGTCTTGCATCTCATATTGGGTACGGACATCAGCTCGGATTGGCGTATAGACCATTCTCAGATGATAACCTCATCTGATATGCAGTCTTTGATTGGCAACTGGATTGACGATGGTGCACAGCAGTAATAATGATGGGCCTTACTGGTAATACCGGTACTTTTTTGAACAACAACGACTAATTGATATTTAATATGAAAAATAAACAACAACAAACTAATCAATTGGAGAATACCTTAACCGAAATCTTTAAATATGAGGTAGAAGCGGGTGTTTCGGAATATCATGTAATGATTCATGCCACCAGACCGGAAGCGACTTATGAAGAACAGCTGAATGCGGTGGTCGACACTTACTGCCAACTGCGTGAAAGTGAACTACAAGGTGCTGTTGCCATCTTTAAACGCTACTTTCTAAGTGACGCCGCCAATCAAGCAGATATGCTACTGGCGCTTTCGGCAGAATGTTCGGATTGTGCACTCTCCGTGGTAGAGCAGCCACCGTTGAACGGTACAAAGATTGCACTGTGGGTCTATCTGCAGAAAGGTGTAGAAACACAGGTGCTTCATAACGGATTGTTCGAAGTGAGACATGGCGCCTACCGTCACCTTTGGGGAGGCGGCTCTTTCAATCGTGCTGCCAATTCGGAATACCAGACCCGTCTGCTGTTGAATGACTATGTGATGCAGCTGATGGAACAGGGCTGTAAGCTGGCTGATAATTGCATACGTACCTGGTTCTTTGTACAGAACGTGGATGTGAATTATGCCGGAGTGGTGAAGGCGCGTAATGAGGTGTTTGTTACCCAGGACTTGACGGAGAAGACTCATTATATTTCCAGTACCGGTATCGGTGGCCGTCATGCCGACCCAAAAGTGACGGTTCAGATGGATACTTATGCTGTAGATGGTTTGAAATCTGAACAAATTCACTACCTTTACGCACCGACACATTTGAATCCCACATACGAATACGGTGTGAGTTTCGAGCGAGGTACGTATGTGGATTATGGCGACCGTCGCCAGGTGTTTATTTCGGGTACTGCGAGCATCAATAATAAAGGTGAGGTGGTATGTCCCGGAGACATTCGCAAGCAGACGGAACGTATGTGGGAGAATGTGGAGGCTTTGTTGAAAGAGGCTGGCTGTACGTTTGATGATTTAGGACAGATGATTGTTTATCTGCGGGATGTTGCAGACTATACCGTGGTCAAAGGAATGTATGACGAGCGTTTTCCGGATACTCCGAGAGTGTTTGTATATGCTCCCGTATGTCGTCCGGGTTGGCTGATAGAGATGGAATGTATGGGAGTCAAGTCTTTAGAAAACAAGGAGTTTGCTCCATATTGATTTTTTACTTTTAATTGATAGCTCTTAATTGAAAAAGTTTCTCATAGCTGTTTATGGTTGTTTGCTGCTCTTACTTGCTGCAACTACGTTTGTAGAGCAGACATACAGTACGGATTTTGTAGAAAAGCATGTTTATCATACGATTTGGTTCTGTTGTTTGTGGGGAGCCCTTGCTGCGATGACTGTTGTTGTGCTTGTAAGACAGCGGTTGTGGCGGCGTCTCCCGACGTTGTTGTTGCATGGCTCCTTCCTCGTGATTTTGGCGGGAGCCATGACTACGTTTCTTTGTGGCCGAAAAGGATATGTGCATCTTACTGTCGGCAGTGAGGTGAACTGCTTTTTGGAACAAGACGGCAGGCAGGTTGTAGAGTTACCGTTCACCTTACGTCTGGACAGTTTCCGGATTGAGTACTATCCGGGTACGGATGCTCCTGCAGATTATATCAGCTATATTCACGGCGAGACGCCCGTCTCCATGAACCGTATTCTCTCGCGGCAGGGGTTCCGCTTTTATCAGTCTTCCTTTGATGAGGATATGCAGGGGAGCTGGCTGACAGTGAATTATGACCCGTGGGGGATAGGGATTACCTATAGTGGATACCTCTTGTTGGGTGTCTCCATGCTCTGGATGCTGGCCAGCCGGGGCGGAGAGTTCTGCAGGCTGCTGAGGCATCCGTTGTTGAAGAAGGGAGGAATGTCTGTTCTATTGTTGCTGTGTCTGGGAAGTGGGGTACATGCGCAGAAGAGAAGCCTTCCGGCACTGGCACGCAAGCAGGCGGATAGCCTTGCCCGCAGGCAGGTGATTTATAATGACCGTGTGGTTCCTTTCAATACCCTTGCGCGCGATTTTGTACTGAAACTGACGGGAAAACCGTCTTATGGAGGCATGACGCCGGAGCAGGTGATTGGCGGATGGCTTCTGCGTCCGGAGGTTTGGCAGAATGAGCCGATGATTTATATCAAGAACGAGGCACTCCGTCGCCTGCTTCATTTGGAGACACCCTATGCGCGTCTGGCTGATTTGTTCGACGGTGAGAAGTATCGCTTGCAGAAGTACTGGAAAGGGGAGCAAGACCATCATCAGAAAATGACTTCTCTGGAAAAGGCCATTGTAGAGGCAGATGAAAAGGTGGGACTGATTCTGATGCTCCAAAATGGTACATTGATTCGTCCTTTGCCGGAAGACGGGAGTGTGGAGCCCGTTTCCGATACCAAAATACAAGCCGAATTGCTGTATAACCGTATTCCTTTCAGCAAGCTGCTGTTCATGTTCAACCTTACGGTGGGGATGCTGGCTTTCTTCCGTCTGCTGTATCGCGGCCTGCGCCGTTCGTCGGCATTGTCAGACTCTTCCGGTAGGATTGTAGCGCTCTCTTTCTCTTCGCGTTTGGCAGATACTTTTTTCCCGTTTTCTCTTTATGCGGCGTTTCTCTTTCAGCTCTTCGGGTATGGTCTGAGGTGGTACATCGGCGGGCGTATCCCGTTGGGTAATGGATACGAAACGATGCAGTTCATGGCATTGTGTGCGCTGTTCCTGGCTTGTCTGTTTCGGCGGCGCTTCCCGTTTATGGTGCCTTTCGGCTTTTTGCTGTCCGGTTTTGCCTTACTGGTGTCCTATTTGGGACAGATGAATCCCCAAATCACTCCCTTGATACCCGTGCTCGTTTCTCCGTGGCTCAGTACGCATGTGTCGTTGATAATGATGTCTTATGCTTTGTTTGCCTTTATGATGCTGAACGGCATACTGGCATTGTGTCTTCGCCGTTCAGCCCGGATGTTGATGCTGCTCAGCCGATTGCTGCTTTATCCCGCCGTTTTCTTTTTGGGAGCCGGCATTTTTCTGGGTGCGGTTTGGGCCAATGCTTCTTGGGGGCGTTATTGGGCTTGGGACCCGAAGGAAGTATGGGCGCTGATTACCTTTATGGTTTATGGAGCGGCGTTCCATGCGCGCAGCCTGCGCATTTTCCGCAGTCCGTTATTCTTCCATATCTATATGGTTGCCGCCTTTCTGACAGTCCTGATGACCTATTTCGGGGTGAACTACATCCTTGGAGGAATGCACAGCTATGCCAATGCCTGATTTGTGGGTGGTTCTACCTATTTATGATGACTGACTTGTTTTATTATACCTAATTTAAGTGATTGCGTACTGTCTGCCGATGCCTTATCTTTGCAACATCAGATTTGAATGAATTAGTTAGTCATAATTACGTAACCACTTTTATGAAGATAAAAGGATCCCCGCTTCCCGATGTGATATCGTGAAGCGGGGATTTGTGTATGGCGTGACGGATACTGTGGGTAAGGTTGGATAAGGATACTTGTGGGGCATAAAGAGTCATAGGATGGGGAGGGATGACATAGGGGATGAGCTTTGTCTTCAGGCACAAGATAAACCTTAATCAATAGGCAGAGGGCTTTTCCCGTATGGAGGAGCATACTTTTGCAAGGGATTCATCCGGTTTTTCCCTATATGGGGCATAAAACGAAGCGATTTGTTTGTTGGTCGGGCAAATGATGTTAAACGATTTGCAGTTCAATAGGTTAGGTGGCTATCTGAAAAATGAAGCGATATTTCCAAGCGGTTTTTCTTTTACATGGTTCTTACATCAGCTTTACAAAATGGGGCTATTGGGGGGAGAAAACACCTTGGTTT